>Ga0066702_10000470_pt1 | contig 10265 bp, 7 predicted proteins | sample GraSoiAngelo_151_FD_66507 | JGI IMG/M metagenome (GOLD analysis project Ga0066702, IMG submission 66507) | Grasslands soil microbial communities from the Angelo Coastal Reserve, California, USA - 14_1009_12_20cm | ecosystem: Environmental > Terrestrial > Soil > Grasslands | place: USA...
TCCAGGCCGACCTGTCGGGCCAGGACCGCAAGATCGGTGCGGGCCAGGCCGATGACGACCGCCGCTGACAACCACGCCCAGAGGAGTCGGTTGTCGCTGGAACAGTTGAAGCCTCTGAGACGGCCGTAGAGCCGAGACAGGCCGTAGCGCTGACGAAGGGTGTGGGCCAGGTTCCAGACGCCACCGGCCAGCGCGATGGCAGCGGGCTGCGCCGCCGTGCCCGCTGCCACCGCCGTGACCGCGACCAACGGAGCCCAGGTGAACAGGGCCCGGTGGGCGTCGCGCTGTCCCTCGTCGCCGTACACCAGCCACAGACTCAGCGGCTGGTGCGCGAACGAGAACAGGAAGGTGGCGGACACCAGCCAGCGAAGCTGCTCGGGATCACGTGCAGCCAGGTGGGCGGCGAGGGCGAACGGCACCCAGACGAGCGCCATCGTGACGTCTTGGGTCGGCCTTCGCAGCCATCCAGCACGGGCCGGCGCTCTCGGTGGAGACGAGTCCATTGCCGTCCCGGACCTCCGAAGGTCAATAGTTGGCGGGCACCGCCGTGAAGCCGACGCCGATGCTGAGGGAGTCCTTGTCGGTGTTGGCCGCGTTCGGGTGGTAGTTGCCAGAGCTGTCGAATATCTGGACGTCAGGCGCGAGGACGTTCTTGATCAAGCTGTTGGTCGCGACCTCGCAGGAGCTGATCACGCCATCCTTCGCCGCATCGCCCTCCTGTCCCGGGCTGTAGTCGGGGTCGGTGCAGGGGCCGCCCTTCGCGCCATCCCCGACGTCGAAGATCGCTTCGATCTGCTGTGCTCGGGTCTGCTGTGCTGGGGTGCCCCCGCGGGCGCTCTGGACCTCCCGATTGAGATCGCGGGCGATCGCCGGGACAACCGTGTGTGACAGGTCCGACTGCTTCAGTGAACCGTTGATCTGACCGTCGACGATCGGCGGTACCGCCGGGACGACCCTGTACGTCATGTGGGCGCCATGCAGGGTGATCGCGACGTCGGGGAAGCCGAAGAGGTGGATGGACATGTCGACGGGATGAGTCGTCGTGACGGGATTGTTTGATGAGAACCTGCCGTTTGACAGCTTCCCGCACAGAAGCGCCGTTCCTACACCGTTGTCGATGGTGAAGTGGCCGGTGCCGTCGAACACGGGCGAACTGGGCAATCCCACGCCCTGGTCGTACTGGCCCTGAGCCGGTGCGTGGGCGCCGGCGCCGCTGAAGCCGGCGTTCACGGAGTGGTGCGGGGCGGTCGGGGCCGCAGCCTTGTTGACGACCGTGGACACGCTGTCGTCGTTCTGGAGCGAGCTGTCGTGGGCGCCGATGCTAAGGAGCTCGGTCGCCGTCCCGCCCTCGACCGCCTGATCCTCGGCCAACTGCCGGTCGACCCCGTTGGCGGATAGTGCGCTGAAGATGTTCCCGAGCTGGTTGTCGACCCTGCCGTCGCCGTTCAGGTCGATCGCGGTGTCGGTCTTGGTCTTGGGCAGGGTCACCTTGTTGATGACGAACTGTGGGCCCGGCTGCGGGCAGTTCACCACGTCTGCGGTCCCGGGATCGCCGTTGCTGCACGCGACCGCGGGCACGAGCAGGAGGGCTGCGATCAGGAGTCCGATGCGAGACACGATCCGCTCCTCCGCCTCAGCTGAAGGTGGCCGTGAGGGTGGCCACGCCGTTGTGGACCGGCGCGCTGCCCAGGTCCTTGCCGGTGGTCGAGTCAGTGAAGGCGACGGTGCCGCCGTCGACCGGCGTGCCGGTCGCGTCGGCGACGGTCGCCGTGAGGGTGACGGTGTGACCTGACTGCGATGGGTTGGGCGTCCCGGTCACGGTGACCGTGGTCGGCGACTGCGGCGGGTTCGCATTCGTGGACTGCGACGACGTCCCTGACGTCGCGGCGACCGACGAGGTCCCGACGGTCGTCGTCGTGGTGGTCGCCGATCCAGCTGCAGGGGAAGACAGCCTCGTGGTTTTCGCCGTCGTACCAGAGTTCGTGGCGCCTGGGCCAGCCGTCGCGCCTGGGCCGGCCGTCGTGGTGGTCGCCGGAGTCGACGATCCCGGCCCCGGGGTCGTCGTGGTGGTCGGCGAGGTCGTGAAGGTTGGACCGGTCGTCGTCGTGGTCGACCCCGGCAGGGTCGTCGTCGTCGTGGTGGTGTTGGTCGTGCTCGCAGTCGTGGTCGTCGTGGTGCAGGTGGTGGTCGTCGTTCCGCCGGAGGCGGGAGATGAGCCCCACGCCGGCCAGTCGGCCGACATCTCCGAGGAGTACATCGTGATGTCCTTGAGGCCCGAGCCGCAGGTGCTGACCGTCCAGATGTCGATGGCAGTGGAGCCCTCCTGCTTGAAGGCGACGTCTTTGCCATCGGGCGAGAAGTGGGGCGCCGGGTCGGGGAGGGACGTGTTGATGACGTGGGTTGGCGCGCCGGTGCTGACGGCGACGATGTCGATGCCGCCCCCGCCGCCGTTGTCGGTCGGGTCGGCGAAGACCAGCCCGGAGCCGTCGGGCGACCAGTCCAAGGTCGCTTTCAGCACGTCGTTGACACTCCAGGACGTGCCGAGGACCTTCGTGACCGCGCTGCCGTCGGGGTGCATCGTGTAGATCCCGGAGCCGGTGGAGCGGCCTTCGGAGGAGAAGGCGATCTCGGTGCCGTCGGGCCGCCACGCCGGGAAGATGTCGATGATGTTCCGGTTGTTGGCCAGATTGCCCGTGAGATCGGTGTCACCGCTCCCGTCGGCATTGATCGTGCGGATGTCGTTGGAGGTGTTGTTGCCCTCGTCGAAGGTGACCATGTTGGCGGCACTTGGCGCCCAAGAGGGATGGACTCCGCCATCACGGATGTGGCCGCGCCCGCTGCCGTCAGCGTTCATGACCGCCAGCCCGGTGTCGTCGTTGAAGACCAGCTTCGTGCTGTCCTGATTCCAGGCCGGGAACGTGTTGCTGTGTTCGGCCGAGGTCGGCTCCAGGTCGGTCTGGCCGGAGCCGTCGGGGTTCATGACGAAGATGTGGGAGACGCCAGAGCCCGGCGACGTGTCCCGGCGAAAGGCGATTTCGCCGTTGGGGCCCGGGAAGGCGGCGTGGGCGGGCGAAGACGAGGTCCCGATCACGGCCAGGACTCCTGCAACCACCGCCAGCGCCACGACGAGGACGGCGGGGCGTCGCAGCCGGGTCCCCAACGTCCTCACAAGCCGCCCATCCACCGTGCCCCCAAGTCCCCGGAACCCTGGCCAATCGGCCAGTGCTCCTATTCAGCTGTCCGCCTCGATGTTCCCCAGATCAGACTTTGACGCCAAGGAATCCAGTTCGCCCTAGGGAGATCCCTAGTCTTCGCGCCGCGCCTGCATGGGGACGTGGGTGAGGCCGCTTTCGATCATCCGCCGGGTCAGCTGGCTGCGTGTTCGAACCCCGAGCAGGGCGTAGACCCTCGTCAGGTGATACTCGACCGTCTTCTCGCTCACGCCCAGCCGGCGGGCGGCAGCGCGATTGGAGAGCCCGTGAGCGACCAATTCGGCCACCACGTGCTGCCTCGCCGTCAGCACAGCGCCCGACCCCATCGCCTCGACCGTAACGCCGCGGCCCGTGATTCGCCCCGGGGATATCCCTAGCCTTCGAACCCTTTTACGCCTCGGCCGGCACGTCGAGCATCCACCGGGTGAGTTCACTGCGTGATCGCAAGGCGAGCTTCGCGTAGATGTTCCCCAGGTGGTACTCGATCGTCTTCACGCTCACCACGAGCTCGGCGGCAACTTCACGATTGGAACGACCTCGCGCCACCAGGTTCGCCACCGCCAACTCTTGGGGCGTGAGGCTGACGCGAGATGTCTCGACAGGTGCTGCCCGTCGCTGCCCGCACGCCACCAGCTCCGCCCGGGTCCGCTCCACATAGGGTCGAGCGCGCAGCGCCTCGAAACGAGCGAGCGCCCGTGTCAGGTGTTGGCCCGCCGCCGCCCGCTTGCCGCGCCGCCGTAGATGTTCGCCGAAAGCGAGCTCGTTACGCCCGAGCAGGAACGGCCGCTCGACGCCGTCCAACAGGGCGAGGCTGGCCTCGAAGGCCTCGGCCGCGTCCTGGTCGTTGCCCTTGGCCGCCTCGAGCATGCCCCGGACCCGGGCCGCGTCGGATCGGGCGCTGATCAGCCCGTCGGTTCCCATCCGGTGCTCGAGGTTGCCGACCACCTTTTCGGCGCCGGCCAAGTCGCCGATGCCGACGAGAGCCTCTGAGTACAGCCCTTCCCACGGCTGCACGCCCGGGTCCCACAGCCCCTCGGTGTGCTCTCTGGAAAGCAGGGGCGCGAATGCGGCGGCCGTACCGGCCGCGTCGCGACGCGCATGGGCCAGCCGCCCGGCGGCCATGGCCGCCCACAGGACCGACGCCAGGTCGCCGACTGCCTCGGCAGACTGGCGGGCGGCGCGAGCGTGATGGGCGGCGCGGTCCCATTCCCCCCGACCCGCCAGAGGCCACGACGCCACCCCGTGAACAAGGGCGTATACGTAGGGCTGATCGGCGTCCTCGGCGGCTGATGCCGCCAGCTCACCGTAGGTCACAGCGTCGTCCCACCGGCCGAGCCGGTACGCCACATCCGCCAGGTAGAACAAGGCGATGAGCCTGTCAGTGAACGGCCCTTGGCGGCGGGCCACCGACAGGACCCGCTGCAGGTCGTCCCAGCCCGACCTCAGGTCTTCCTGCCATATGTGCACGAGTCCGCGGCCGGTCAGCATCTCGGTCTGCACGCCGTTGAGGTCGTCGCCGGAGGGGACGCCGGCGCTGAGCTCCAATGCCTCCTCGGTCAAACCGGCGGCGGCGATCGACGGCGCCGCGAAGACGAGATAGGGACCTCCTGCCCCCTCCTCGACGGCCCGCACAAGCGCCCCCCGTGCCCACTCGAGCGACTCGCTGGCTCTTCCCTGGTTCAACAGCAATAGCCCCAGGAAGTGCCCGGCGGCGCCGGCCAGATCGGGATCGTCCGGCGGCTGTCCCAGCGCGTCGATGGCGCTCCGCAGCAGCACTTCGACGTCGCCCGGCTGACCGCCGAGCAGCGCCAATGCCCCCGAGACGTAGCGCAGCCGCGGCGTGTCGGTGAAGTCGGCCAGGGTCGGCGCCAGCGTGGCAACCGTGGCTGCGTCACCGGCGGTGATGGCGTGCTCGATGCCGGCGAGGATGCGCCGCTCGCGGTCGTGGCGTGTGTTCGAGAGCCGGCCGGCGGCGAGCATCGCCCACGCTGCGGACAACCAGGAGCCCCGGGCTGCCTCCTCGACCGAGAAGCGCTCGAGCTCCTCGGAGAGCGCGATGTCCGGTGCAGCCGCCGCGGCCACACGATGCCGGAGCGCTTCGAGGGGATCGGTCGACTGGGCGGCGGCGGCGCGGTGGAGCTCGGCGCGGCGCAGCGGCGGAATGGCGTGATACACGGCGGACCGAGCCAGGGCGTGAGCGAAGGAGATCTCGTCGGCCACGGCCGTGGACGACAGCGTCACCAACCCCTGCCCGACGGCATCGTCGGCGGCCGGCAATGGATCGTCGAGTCCGGCCACGCGCGCTGATCGGCCAAGGGGAGCGCTTTGGCCGAGCACGGCCGCGGCCGCGAGCAACCGCTGGGCGTCGGGGGAGCATCGGGCCAGTCGACGGCCGACGAGTTCTGCATAGTTCTCCGGCGCCGGCACGGGACGCCCGGTCCCGGCGGCCACGCTGTCGAGCAGGCCCTCGACGAGCACGGCGGTGGCGTAGAGCGGGTTGCCCTCGGTCTGGTCGCGAAGCGCCCGAGCGGTCGCCAGGTTCACGGGCGACGCCACCGCGTCGGCCAGGGCGACGAGCTCCTCGGCGCTGAGCCCTTCCAGGTGCATCCGCCGGCCCCGGTTCTCGGTCACCCGCATCAGGCCCTCGGGCAACACCCCCAGCTCACCTCTGCGGCCGACAAGCACGACCAGCACACGATCCGCGACCAGCCGGCGGACGGCGAACGAGAGCGCCTGTACCGATGCGAGGTCAACCCACTGCGCGTCGTCGATGACGACGACGACCGCCTTGGTCCCCTGCACCTGGCCCAACACGTCGAGGAGGGCGGCGCCGGCAGTGACCGGGTCGACGGCGGCGGGCGGTCGTGACGTCAGGGCGCGCAGTGGCTCGGGAACCGGGCCGGTGACCGAGCGCACCAACTGGTCGAGCACGCCGAAGGGCAGGTCCCCTTCGGCCTCGTCGCCGCTCGCCTCCATCACGTCGATGTCGTGGCGCTCCAGGAAGCATCGGATCAGTGCGCTCTTGCCCACCCCCGGCTCGCCGTCTATTAGCACGAGCCGTGGCTCCCCGCCATCGGCCAGGCCAAGTTCGCGCGTGAGGATTTCGAGCTGTTCCCGTCGCCCGACGAATGCTCTTTCCATCCCAGCCTTCCGCCGCTGTGGACGTTACTGGTCGGCGTTGATGGACAGCGCTGAACGGACGCCTCGCGGCGTCGTAACGGCGGCCGCAGAGCTTCGCTACAGCTAGGTCGTCTCCCACCACCAGGCCAGGCCCACGAGACCCAGGCCGGTGTGTACGACCATCACCGAGTTGAACGGCGCCACGAAGGAGGTGGCGGGGACGACCTCGGCCTCCACCTGCTTGAGGAGACGATTGGCGTCCTCCTCGGCCTCGGCGTGGAGGGCGCTGACGTGCAAGCGGGCGCCCGGCACCATGGTGTGACGCCACGTGGTGAGCATGCGCTCGAAGGCGCCGTCGCGACTGAAGGCGGGACGCAACGGATGGGCGGTGCCATTGCGGAACTCGAACAGGGGGTTCATGCCCAGCCAACGGTTGGCGAGGGCCGCCACGCCGGGGACGCGGCCGCTGGCGATGAGGCGCGCGAGGTTCTCGACGGTGGCGACCAGGCGTACCTGCTCGATGACCCGTTCGGCAGCGGCCACCACGGTGTCGACGTCGTCGCCTCTGGCCGCAGCCTCAGCGGCGGCGAGGACGACCAGGCCCTGGCCGCCGGCAGCCGTGCGCGTGTCAACGACCCGGGCCATGCCGCCGGCCATCTTCGCCGCCGTGCGCGCCGCCTCGTAGGTGCTGCTCATCTGGGCGGAGATGGTGAGCACCACCACGTCGCCGTCGATGGGTTCGATGGCCGTGAGGAACTCGCCTGGGTTGGCGCCCGACGTCGAGACGCCCTCGCCAACCCTCGCCATCACCTCGTCGAGGCCCAGTTGCCCATCGGGGTACACCGTGCCCCCGATGATGACGGACATGGGGACGACGACGATCCCCAGCTCGTCGACCAGGTTGCCGGGAATCGACGCCGCGCTGTCGGTGACGACGGTGACCGTCATGGACTCATAACCCTACGACGCTCTGTCCTCAACAACTCGGATCATTCCTGTCTTTCACCCGCCCTTCTGGGCCAACGCGACAGCTGCGGCCAGGTGAGAGAAATGGCTGATGCCCTGGGGGAAGTTGCCAAGCAGGGAGCCGTCCCGAGGGTCGACCTCTTCGGCGAACAGGCCCAGGTCGTTGGCCGTGCCCGCAGCCCGTTCGAAGACCTTGCGAGCGTCGTCCAGCCGGCCCTGCTGGGCCAGGCACTCGACCAGCCAGAACGAGCAGGCGAGGAACGTGCCCTCGTCGCCCTCGAGGCTGTCCTTGCCCTTGTAGCGCCGCAGCAGGCCGTCGCCCTCGTCGAGCTCGCGACGCACGGCGTCGGTGGTGCCGACCATGCGGGGATCGTCGTAGGCGATGAAGCCGAAGTTGGGCAGGAGGAGCAGGGACGCGTCGACCTCGGTGCTGCCGTAGGACTGCACGAAGGTGTTGGCGTCGACGTCGAAACCCTTGGTCTCCACCTCGTGTTTGATCTCGTCACGCGCTGCCTTCCAGCGCCTGGTGGGCGCCCGCCGCATGCAGTCCTCGGCCAGCAGGAGGCCGCGGTCGACGGCGACCCAGCACATGGCCTTGGAGTGCACGAAGTGCCTCGGCTCGCCCCGCATCTCCCAGATGCCCGAGTCGGGTTCCTTCCAGCGTTCGGCGGCGGCGTCGACCAAGGTGAGAAGGAAGCGCCAGTAGTCGTCGTCGGGGGAGCTGCCCATTCGGTGCCACTCCCACGCCAGGTCGAGGAGGTAGCCGAACACGTCGAGCTGCAGCTGCTGGGCGGCCGCGTTGCCGATGCGAACGGGCGCCGACTTCCGGTAGCCCTCGAGGTGTGGAAGCTCGAGCTCGACCAGCCGGCGCTCGCCGCCGATGCCGTACATGATCTGCAGGTTCTCGACGCTGCCGGCCGCGCTGCGCTCGATGAAACGGCGGAAGCCGTCGGCCTCCTTCTCGAAGCCGAGCTCGCGCAGCGAACGGACCGTGAACTGCGAGTCGCGCACCCAGCTGTATCGATAATCCCAGTTGCGGCCCGCGCCGATGGCCTCGGGCAGTGAGGTGGTGGCGGCGGCCACCACGGCTCCGGTCGGAGCGTTGGTCAGGGCCTTCAGCACGACCGCCGAGCGCAGGGCGGCGTCGCCGTACGGGCCGGCCAGGCGACCCTGGCTGCGCCAGTGCTGCCACCACTTCACTGTGTCGTCCAACCGGCGGTCGAACTCCTCCGGTGTCGGCGGGTCGGGCGGCGTCGGATCAATCGTTGCCGGCTCGGCGGCGACGAGCGAAAGGCGCACCCGCTCGCCCTCGCCCACGCTGAACACGGCCTCGAGGTCGTGGTCGTCGATGCGGTTCAGCTCGACGTCGCACGACACGACCAGGGAGTCGTCGCCGCCGATGGCGCTGTACAGACGAGGACCGTGGCGGCGGATCCAGGGCTTGACCTCGCCGTAGTCGAAGCGGGCGACGATGTGCAGCCGCAGTTCAACCCGCCCGCGGACCCCCTCGACGACGCGAAGAAGCTCGCGGTGTGGGTGCTCGGCTCCGCCGCGTCGCATCGTGAAGCAGTCGTAGAGCCTGCACTCGCCGTCGACCGAGCGGAACGTTGTCTGCAGCACGAGCGTCCCGTCGACGTATGTACGCAGCGGTGGCTCACTCAGCTCGGTCGGCGTGATCGAGCAGTGCCCGCCGTCCTCCCAGTCGAGAATCCGGCCGAAGCAGCTGCCGGCGTCGAAGCGCCACGGACATGCCCAATCGACCGAGCCCATGCGGGACACCAGGGCCACCGAGTGGCAGTCGCCGATGAGGGCGTAGTCCCCGATCGGGGGATAAGGGTCGCTCAACTGGTGGGCCGTTTCACGCCGCTCCCAACCGGGAAATCCACAGGATGACCATACCGACGGTCGGTGGGGTCAGAGACGGAGGGTCGGGCATGCCCGGGCGAGTCGTGGTTGTCACCGGCGGGTCGGCAGGAGTCGGGCGCGCGGCCGTGCGGATGTTCGCCGAGCACGGCGACGACGTGGCTGTGCTGGCCCGCGGGTGGGACGGATTGGACGCCACCGCCAAGGAGATCGAGGCGGCTGGGCGCCGGGCCCTGCCTCTCAGCCTCGACGTGGCCGACGCCGCGGCCGTGGAGTCGGCCGCCGCCGAGGTCGAAGAGTCGCTGGGGCCGATCGATGTCTGGGTGAACTGCGCGATGACGTCGGTCTTCGCGCCCTTCAAGGACGCCGAGCCCGAAGAGGTCCGCCGGGTCACCGAGGTCGACTACCTGGGCTTCGTGTACGGCACCAAGGCCGCCCTGCGCCGCATGCTGACGCGGGACCGTGGCGTGATCGTGCAGGTGGGCTCCGCCTTGGCCTACCGCGGCATCCCCCTGCAGACCGCGTACTGCGGCTCCAAACACGCCATCAAAGGCTTCACCGAAGCCCTGCGCTGCGAGCTTCTGCACGACAAGAGCGGCGTGCGGGTGACGATGGTGCAGCTTCCCGCCCTGAACACGCCCCAGTTCGACTGGGTGCTCTCCCGCCTGCCGCGCAAACCCCAGCCCGTGCCGCCGATCTACCAGCCCGAGGTGGCGGCCCGGGCCATCGTCTGGGCGTCGGAGCACGACCGGGGCGAGGTCCTCGTCGGCGGCTCGACCCTCGGCACGATCGTGGCCAACAAGCTGGCGCCCCGGCTCCTCGACCGCTACCTGGCCCGCACCGGCTTCGACTCCCAGCAGACCAAGGAGCCGGCCGATCCCAACCGTCCGGCCAACCTGTCGCACCCGGTGGTGGGCGACCACGGGGCCCACGGCGACTTCGACAGCCGGGCCACTGGCCGCAGCGTCCAATGGTGGCTCACGACCCACCGGCGGGCGGTGGTGGGGTCGGCGCTGGGGGCTGTTGGGGCCCTGTTCGTCGGCATATCCCGCAGATGAGCGGAACCACCTGCCCGGTCCCGTCGTTGAGATCCTCGGATTGAAG
>Ga0066702_10000472_pt1 | contig 10245 bp, 10 predicted proteins | sample GraSoiAngelo_151_FD_66507 | JGI IMG/M metagenome (GOLD analysis project Ga0066702, IMG submission 66507) | Grasslands soil microbial communities from the Angelo Coastal Reserve, California, USA - 14_1009_12_20cm | ecosystem: Environmental > Terrestrial > Soil > Grasslands | place: USA...
CCAGTACGGCGAGAGCCAGTGGACGCGCGCGAAGGGGTTCGACACGTTCTGCCCGCTCTCGACCGAGCTCGTGCCCGTGTCCGAGCTCGGCGACGGTCGTGGGCTGCGCGTGGTTCAACGTCTCAACGGCGAGGTGCTGCAGGACGGAAACACCGACGACCTGATGTTCGACGTCCCGTTTCTGATCGCGTTCATCTCGGCCGTCTTCACGCTCGAGCCGGGCGACCTGATCCTCACCGGCACGCCGCCCGGCGTCGGCTGGGCGCGCGACCCGAAGGTCTCGATGAAGGACGGCGACGTCGTCGAGGTCGAGGTCGAGGGCCTCGCCGTCGTGCGCAACCCGGTCGTCGCCGCGTCCGTATGACCGCACTCCTGCTGCTGCTGTTCGCGGTCGTCGCGGGCGCGTTCCTGCCGTTGCAGGCGGGCGTGAACGCGCGGCTCGCGCACTTCGTCGGCGGCCCGGTGCGCGCGTCGATGATCTCGTTCGCGGTCGGGGCGCTCGCGCTCTTCCTGGTCGTGATCCTCTTCTACCGGCAGGGCCACACGAACGTGCGCGAAGCGCCGTGGTGGGCGTGGGTCGGCGGCCTCCTCGGCGCGTTCTATGTCACGGCGACGGTCGTCGTCCCCGTGCGCATCGGAGCGGCGGCGTTCTTCGGCGTGCTTGTCACGGCGCAGCTCGTGGTGAGCGTGCTGATCGACCAGTTCGGCTGGCTGAACTTCCCGAAGCACGAGGCGTCGCCGCTGCGACTCGCCGGCGTCGCGATGCTCGTCGGCGGCGTGCTACTCGTGCGGCTCTTCTGATGTGGACGCACGAGCCGCCGGGCTACGACTGCCCGTTCTGCCGGCTCGTGCGAGGCGTCGAGACCGACCACAACCGGTTCGACGACATCGTGTGGCGCGACGAGCTGACGATGGCGCTGATCGCGCCGAAGTGGTGGCCGCACAATCACGGGCACGTGATCGTCGTGCCGATCGAGCATGTCGAGAACATCTACTCGATCGACGACGCACTGCTCGGCGCGGTGTACGCGACGGCGAAGCGCGTCGCAATCGCGCTCAAGGAGGCGTACGCCTGCGACGGCACGTCGACGAGGCAGCACAACGAGCCCGCCGGCTACCAGGACGTGTGGCATCTCCATGTCCACGTCTTTCCCCGCTACGAGGGGGACGACCTCTACCGCCTGCACGAGGAGCAGCACTGGGCGACGCCCGAGGAGCGCGCGCCCTACGCGACGAGGCTGCGGGCTGCAATCGCGGAATCTGATTCGGCGTAGCCGAACCAGATTCGGGGGGTCGACGCGCCGCGGCCTCCCGAGAAACCCCGGAAACTGGTTCGCTGCGCGAATCAGTTTCCGAGTTCGTCAAGCCTGGCGAGCCCGTTCGGCGTCGAGTTTCGCCTGGGCTTTCTCGGCGAGCTCCCGGGTCCGTTGGGCGTTGGCGACCATCCGCTCGCGTTGTGCCCGGAACTCGACCCGCTCAGCTTCAGTCAGCTTCCGCTTCGCCATCTTCGTCCTCCAGCAGTCGCTCGATGCGTTCCAGCGACGCGACGATGTCGCTCACATTGAACAGTAGAGCAACGACTTCCTCGCGTTCGATGACGGCATGCGCCATGCCTAGAGGATGAGGAATGTTCGACCGGACGCGCTAGTCGCCTTTCAGGCCGTGACCCGGACCGGTGTCAGACACCCGTTAGCCAGGCGAGCGTCTTCGAGGTGAGCTTGTCGAGCGCCTGCACGCTCAGCTCGAGGTGCTCCGGCTTCGTGTCCTCGAGCTTCGTGTGCGAGAGGCCGCGCAGGCTCTGCACGAACAGCATGACCGTCGGGATCCCCGCGCGCGCCACCTCCGCCGCGTCGTGCAGGGGACCGGAGGGGAGCTTGTGCGACGTGCCGGACACCTCGCGCACCGCGTCGTCCGCGAGGCCGATCAGCGTCTCGTCGAAGAGGATCGGCTCGATGTTCCAGATGCGCTCCCACTCGACCTCGATGTTCTCCTCGGCCGCGAAGCGGTCGGCCGCCTCGCGCGCCATGCCCAGCATGCGCTCGAGCTGGCCCGCGTCGAGGTGGCGCTGGTCGAGCAGCTGCTCCGCCGTCTCGACGACCGAGGTGACGATCCCCGGCTTCGTCACCACACCGCCCGACGTGCACACGGCGCCGCCTCCCACCTCGGCCGCGATCTCGCGGATGTAGAGCGCGAGCTTCGCCGCGCCCGCGAGCGCGTCGCGCCTCTTGTCCATCGGCGTCGAGCCGGCGTGCGCGGCCTGGCCGCGCCAGGTGAAGCGAGAGCGCTCCACGCCGAACGTGCCGAGGACGACACCGAGCGGCAGGTCCATCGACTCGAGCACCGGCCCTTGCTCGATGTGCAGCTCGAGATAGGCAGCGGCGTTCTCGAGCTGCGAGCGTGCCGTCAGCGCGTTGTCGAGCTGCACGCCGTGCGCGGCGAGCGCGTCGGGCAGCGCAACCCCATCCCGGTCCTCGAGCGCGCGCAGCTCGTCCTGGTCGCGCATCGACCCTGCGGCCGCCGACGAGCCGAAGAGCGACCGCCCGAAGCGCGCGCCCTCCTCGTCGGCCCACGAGACGAGACGCACCGTGACCGGCGGCTCGCCCTCCGAGGCGAGCCGGCGCAGCACCTCGACCCCGGCGAGCACGTTCAGGCAGCCGTCGAGCCAGCCGCCGTTCGGCACGGAGTCCATGTGCCCACCGATGATCAGCACCTGGTCGGAGGCGCCGCGCAGCGTGAACCACTGGTTCCCCGCCTCGTCGATCTCCTCGACCGCACCGGTCGGCGCGACCTTCGAGCGCAGGAACTCCCGCGCCTGCTCCCACGTGTCCGTCCACGCCACGCGCTGCGCGCCCTCGGCGTTGCCCGTGAGCGACCGCAGCTCCTCCAGATCGGCGACGGTGCGTGCTGCATCAAGAGTCACGAACGGGGATCCTAAAGCGTGATAAGAACGTGCGAGCGATGCGCTCGACCGCGGCCAAGTCACTGACGTTACTTGTCACCCTGCTCGCACTCGCCTGTCTGTACGAGCTCTACCGCTGGATCTGGGTGACGACCGGCTGGACGTGGCCGTTCGCGGTCAACGACATCACGCTCCCCCACCTCTGGACGATCTTCAAGGCGCTCGGCGAGCCCTCGCGCTACGGCGGGCCGCTGCTGATCTCGGTGCTGCTCAAGTCGGCGCTCTTCACCGGCAAGGAGGCGCTGCTCGGCTTCACGATGGGCGCGCTCTTCGGCTTCGCGCTCGCGATCCTGCTCGTCCAGTCCGGGCTCGCGCAGCGCGCGTTCCTGCCGTACATCGTCGCGTCGCAGACGATCCCGATCCTCGCGATCGCGCCGATGGTCGTCGTGTGGGTGACGCCGCACCTGCCCGGCTTCATCGCCGGCTGGGGGGCCGTGGCCGTGATCGCCGCGTACCTCACGTTCTTCCCCGTCGCGATCAACACGCTGCGCGGGCTGCAGTCGGCCGACCCGCGCGCGCACGAGCTGATGCGCGCCTACGCGGCGTCGCGCTCGCAGGAGCTCTGGCGGCTGCGCGTTCCCGCGTCGATGCCGTACCTGTTCAGCGCGCTGAAGGTGAGCGCGACCGCGAGCGTCGTCGGCGCGATCATCGGTGAGCTGCCGAGCTCGATCCAGGACGGCCTCGGCGGCGCGATCCTCAACTTCAACCAGTACTACTCGATCAACCCCGCGAACCTGTGGGCGACGAACCTGATCGCGGCGGCGCTCGGGATCGCGTTCTTCCTCGCCGTCGTGCTCGCAGAGCGGATCGTCGTGCATCGCGCACCGGAGAACTTCGCGTGACGGCCGTCAGCATCAGCGGCCTGACGAAGACGTTCACGAAGGGGAACGTCACGGCGCTGCAGGGGATCGACCTGGAGATCCAGCCGGGCGAGTTCGTCTCGCTGATCGGCCCGTCTGGCTGCGGCAAGTCGACGCTCCTGCGCGTGATCGGCGACCTGACGCCGCCGACCGAGGGCACCGTCGAGGTCAACGGCAAGCCCGCGCCGCGCGCGCGTCGCGACCACGACTACGGGATGGTCTTTCAGGATTCGGTGCTCTTCGACTGGCGCACCGTGGCACGCAACGTCGGCCTGCCGCTCGAGCTGCTCGGCTGGGACCGTGCGAAGCGGAAGGAGCGCGTCGACGAGATGCTGCGCCTCGTCGAGCTCGAGAGCTTCGGCGACCACAACCCGTGGCAGCTCTCGGGCGGAATGCAGATGCGCGTTGCGATCGCGCGCGCTCTCTCGTTCGAGCCGGCGATCCTCCTGATGGACGAGCCGTTCGGCGCGCTCGACGAGATGACCCGCGAGCGCCTGAACATCGAGCTGCTCGAGATCTGGCGCCGGATGCAGTCGACGGTGGTCTTCGTCACGCACTCGATCTCCGAAGCGGTGTTCCTCTCGACGCGCGTGGTCGTGATGAGCCCGCGCCCGGGCCGTGTCGCCGGCGTCGTGGACGTCGACCTGCCGCAGCCGCGCACGACCGACACGCGCGAGGAACCGCGCTTCTTCGAGCTCGTGACGGCCGTGCGCGAGCTGCTGCGCGGCGTCGGCGCCGAAGAGCACGGCTCGGTCACGGCGGAGACGGCTCTGTGAGCGTCGTCCTCCAGCCGACACCCCGCGGGACGGTCGTCAAGGAGATCCGTACGCGAGCGGCCAACTGGATCCCCGCGATCGTCGTCTTCTTCGCGGCGATCGCACTCTGGCAGCTCGCAATCGACGCCTTCAACATCCAGAAGTTCCTCCTGCCGAAGCCCGCAGCGATCGCGAGCGCGTTCTGGACGCAGCGCTCGACGCTCTGGAGCGCGGGCTGGCTGACGCTGAAGGAGGCGCTCGGCGGGTTCGCGATCGGCTCAGCCGCGGGCATCGCCTTCGCGCTCGTGCTCGCCCGCTTCGGGCGGATCGCCGCGGCGCTGATGCCGATCGCGATCGCGGCCAACGCGATCCCGATCATCGCGTTCTCCCCCATCTTCAACGCGTGGTTCGACCCGCTCTCGCCGGCGCCCCGCATGGCGACGGCCGCCGTCCTCTGCTTCTTCCCCGTGTTCGTGAACACCTTGCGCGGCCTGCATTCGGTGCGGCCGTCCCAGATCGAGCTGATGCGCTCCTACGCGGCCGGCGAGCTCGAGATCTTCCGGCGCGTGCGCGTGCCGACGGCGCTCCCGTTCCTCTTCGCGGCATTGAAAGTCGCGACCGTCCTCGCAATGATCGGAGCCATCGTGAGCGACTACTTCGGAACGTTCGGCTCCCTGGGCATCACCATCAAGAACTCCGTGTCGCTCTTCGACTTCGAAACGGCGTGGGCGGCCATCCTCACCGCGAGCATCCTCGGGGTGGCGATGTACGTCGCCGTTTCGCTCGTCGAACGAACCGTCCTCCAGTGGGATCCAACCCGTCAGGAAAGGGGAACTGCATGAAGAGGAAGACGCTGATCGGCCTCGCGTGTCTCGTGGTCGCCGCGGCAGCGCTTGCCGCCGGCCTCGGGATGTCCCGGGCCCAGGCTGCACCGAAGCTGACCCACGTGACGCTCCAGCTCAAGTGGGTCACGCAGGCTCAGTTCGCCGGCTACTACGCAGCCGTCGAGAAGGGGTACTACAAGGACGCAGGCCTCGACGTCACGTTGAAGGTCGGCGGTCCGGACATCACGCCGGAGCAGGTCGTGCTCGCCGGCCAGGCCGAGTTCGGCCTCGACTGGCTGCCGAACCTGTTCGCGACGCGCGAGAAGGGCGGCAAGATCGTCTCGATCGCCCAGGTCTTCGCACGCTCGGGGATGACCGAGCTGACGTGGAAGAGCTCGGGCATCAACACGATCAAGAAGATGCGCGGCAAGAAGGTCGGCGTCTGGTGCTGCGGTAACCAGCCGGAGCTCTTCGCGGCGCTGAACAAGAACGGCATCAATCCCGCCTCGAAGAGCGCGGTGACGATCGTCAACCAGCCGTTCGACATGAACCTGTTCCTGCAGAAGAAGGTCGATGCAGCTGCAGCGATGACCTACAACGAGCTCGCGCAGGTCCTCGAGACGAAGAACCCGGCGACGGGCAAGCTCTACCAGCTCTCCGACCTGAACGTCTTCAAGATGGCGAGCCCAGCTGTCGGGACCGGCATGCTCGAGGACAACATCTTCACGACGGAGAAGTACCTGAACGATCCGTCGCACAAGGCGACGATGGTTGCCTTCCTGAAGGCGTCGTTCCAGGGCTGGATCTACTGCCGGAACCACGTCGAGGAGTGCACGCAGATCGTGCTCAAGAACGGCACGGCGCTCGGCCATGGCCACCAGCTCTGGCAGACGAACGAGATCAACAAGCTCGTCTGGCCGAACCCGACGGGCATCGGCCACGTGACGCCGAAGCAGGTGCTGAACACGGCGACGATCGCCAAGACCTACGGCGTGATCAAGAAGATGCCGCAGGGCGCGACGACGTACCAGTACGCCGACCAGGCACTGAACCAGCTGAAGGCGGCGCACGTCGACATCTACGGCAACGGCTACAAGCCGATCACCGTCAAGGTGACGGAAGGCGGCAAGTAGCAGGCCGCATCGCCCAGGCTCGAAACGAGAGGCCGCCCGCACAGGGCGGCCTCTCTCGTTAAATGGTTGATCGATAAATGCGGTCGTCGCGGGGAGGGCATGCACCAAGCAGTGGGGACGACTCGACCGGTGCCAAGGCCGGTGGGCCTTGGTGCCGGGCGAGCCGGCCGCAATGCGCCGCGTGCAGGCCCCCATCCGCGGCGGCCTCGATTTGTCGATCAACCATTTAGAGTTCGTTCGGAATCCGAGGTCGACAAAGGAGCTGCCGATGTCCGTGCTGATCAAGGGCGGCCGCGTGATCACCGCGGCCGACGACTACGTCGCCGACGTCTACATCGAGGGTGAGCGGATCTCCCTGATCGGCGAGTCGCTCGACGTCAGCGCCGACAAGGTGATCGATGCGACCGGCAAGTACGTCCTGCCGGGCGCCGTCGACCCGCACACGCACCTAGAGATGCCGTGGCGCGGCGAGACGACGATCGACGACTTCACGTCCGGCCACACCGCGGCGGCGTTCGGCGGCACGACGACGCACGTCGACTTCTGCATCCAGGGCAAGGGCCAGAGCTTCGGCGAGGCGCTCGCGATCTGGCACGGCAAGCGCGAAGGCAAGGCGCTGATCGACAACGGCTTCCACATCGCGGTCACCGACCTGCGCGAGGGCGGCACGCTCGAGGAGCTCGGCCGCCTGCCCGAGGAGCACGGCGTCACGTCGTACAAGCTCTTCATGGCCTACAAGGACTCGCTGATGGTCGACGACGAGACGCTCTTCAAGACGATGCAGGTCGCAGCGGAGACCGGCGCGCTCGTGATGGTGCACGCGGAGAACGGCGACGCGATCGAGGTGCTGATGGCCGAGGCGATCGCCGCCGGCAACACGTCGCCGAAGTACCACGCGCTGACGCGACCACCGGAGCTCGAAGGCGAGGCGACGAACCGCGCGATCCAGCTCGCCCGTGTCGCGGGGTCGCCGCTCTACGTCGTGCACGTCTCGTGCAAGGAGTCGGCCGAGCCGATCGCGATCGCGCGCGAGAAGGGCTGGGACGTCTACGGCGAGACCTGCACGCAGTATTTCTTCATCGACCAGTCGTTCCTCGACCAGCCCGACTTCGAAGGCGCCAAGTACGTCTACACGCCGCCGCCGCGCCCGAAGGAGAACCAGGAGATCCTCTGGAACGCCGTGCGGACGAACGTGCTCCAGGCGATCTCGACCGACCACTGCGCGTACCTGTTCAAGGGCCAGAAGGACGCAGGCCTGGACGACTTCCGCCAGATCCCGAACGGCGGTCCGGGCCTCGAGAACCGGCTGCAGCTGATCCACCACTTCGGCGTGCGCGAAGGGCGCATCTCGCTGAACCGGATGGTCGAGCTCCTCTGCACGAACCCGGCGAAGCTCTTCGGGCTCTATCCGCGCAAGGGCACGCTCGCGGTCGGCTCCGACGGCGACGTCGTCGTCTTCGACCCGGAGAAGAAGGTGACGATCTCCGCGCAGACCCACCACTCGAAGTCGGACTACAACCTCTACGAGGGCACCGAGGTGCAGGGCTCGCCCGAGGTCGTCCTGCTGCGCGGCAACGTCCTCGTCGAGGGCGACCAGCTCGTGGCGAAGCCGGGCAGCGGCCAGTTCATCAAGCGGGCGAAGTTCGGCGAGGAGCTGAAGCCCGCCGCGCTCGCTTCTGTCGCATAGACCGCGCTTTTCGGCCAGGGGCGGTCGATCCCGCCCCTGGCCGTCCGACCGCCTGGCGTCGTAGATTCGCCCCAACTCGCACATGAGGAGGCAGGGCATGACGGACCAGCACGAGATCGCGACCGACGTCGACGATCTCCGGCAAGACCTGGAGTACGAACGAGCGGAACTCGACGAGTCGATCAAGCACGACTACTCGACGAGCGACACCGGCATCGTTCCCCTCGAGAAGCGGCGGCCGATGTGGCACTTCATGGGCCTCTGGACGACGTTCGTCGCCGGCTTCTCGTACATGTTCCTCGGCTTCGAGATCCGCGGCGGCGGCCACAGCCTCGCCTCCACCGTCGTGATCACCGTGATCGGCTACGCGATCTACGTCGCGTACGCGATGTTCGGGTCGTTCCTCGGGTCACGGACGGGCCAGACGCACGCGCTCCTCACGCGCTCCGTGTTCGGCGTCGTCGGCTCGTGGATCGTCTCGGCCTTCGTGCTGATCGCACCGCTCGGCTGGGTCGGCTACCAGGCGAACCTGCTCGCCGTGCTGTGGGACGGCTTCTACGGCTGGGGCGCGGTGTTCGCGCTGACGCTGATCCTCGCCGGCGCGATGATCTTCAACAACCTGCTCGGGTTCACCGGCATCAGCGTGTTCGCGCGCTACCTGGTGACGCCGATCCTGATCCTCTGGTGCATCTACATGGTGCTGAAGGGCTTCATCAGCGACGGCGGCAAGCTGGGCGGGACGCCGCAGGGCGGCGGCCTGCCGTTCTGGGTCGCGATCGTCGCCGTGATCGGCTTCTCGATGTGGGGCAACGAGCCCGACTTCTGGCGCTTCGGCAAGCCGCGCTTCTCGTGGCCGCTGCCGACGTACCTCTTCGCCGGCGTCTTCTTCACGCTGTTCACGATGGCGGGCTGGATGATGGCGCAGCTCGCGGGCACCGACGATTCGGCAGCGGTCTTCCGCTACACGGTGCACTACTCGCTGTTCGGCCTCTTCTGGCTCGCGTTCCTGATCGCGACGATCAGCCAGTTCGCGATCAACGACGGCAACTACTACGAGTCGGTGAACGCCGGACAGAACCTGATCGGCGGCTGGCGGAAGTGGCGCCGCGTCTACACGTGCGTGCTGATCGCGGGGGGTGGCGTGATCGCCGCCGACCTCGTGAACTTCCACTTCCTGAACGGTTGGTTCAAGGTCGCGAGCTTCCTCGCCGTGACGGTGCCGTCGGCCACGGTGATCATGGCCGTCGACCACTTCCTGCTCCCGCGGCTCTACCGCATCTCGCGTCCGTTGACGAGCGTCCCGTCGTGGGACGAGGCGGGCCTCCTGAACTGGCCGGCGACGCTCGCGCTGCTGATCGCCGTCTTCTTCGGCGTCACCGGCACCGCAAGCTGGCCGCACGGCTGGCTGCAGGCCACGCCGTCGAACTCGTGGGGCCCCGTGCCGCTCGAGGCGTGGGCGATCGCGGGCGTGGGCTACCTGGCGCTCGTCGCCGTCGCGCGCGTGATCGGCCCGGTGCGGACGCAGCTCGGCTTCCCGAAGGGGATCCGGGACGACGACATCCAGAGCGGCGCGGTGATCGACATCGCGAGCGGCGGTATGCCTGCCGCTCCGGCGCCGCCGGCGCCGGCGATGGGACCGGCCGCCTGAACGTCCTCCGGCAAGGGCTCGTCGACGTCGGCGCGGGGCAGTTTGCCCGCGCCGACGTCGTCGTGGACCAGGGCCGGATCCATTCCGTCGGCACCGCGCCGGCCTGCGGCGTCGCGGTCGGCTGCTCGCGGTACGCGGTCGTGCCGGGCATGGTCAACGCCCACGCGCACTCGAACGAGAACTGGTTCCGCGGGCTCTGGGACAACCTGCCGCTCGAGCCGTGGATGCTCTTCTCGTACCCGGTGCTGGCGGCGCCGTCGCAGTCGGCCGACGAGATCTACGTGCGCACGCTAATCGGCGGGATCGAGCTCGTCCGCTCGGGCGCGACGACCGTCGTCGACTTCCTCTACGACGACGAGGACGCGCTCGAGCCGGTCGT
>Ga0066702_10000474_pt1 | contig 10235 bp, 9 predicted proteins | sample GraSoiAngelo_151_FD_66507 | JGI IMG/M metagenome (GOLD analysis project Ga0066702, IMG submission 66507) | Grasslands soil microbial communities from the Angelo Coastal Reserve, California, USA - 14_1009_12_20cm | ecosystem: Environmental > Terrestrial > Soil > Grasslands | place: USA...
CCGCTGCCGACGGCCGCGGCGATGGCGCGCAAGCCTAGGCGCATGACGACCGTGATCCCGGCCAGGCGGGTGACGATCGACGGCCTGAACGCTTTCTACGGCGACAACCACGCCGTCAAGGCGCTTCATCTCGAGTTCGCCCCCAACGAGGTCACGGCGATCATCGGTCCATCGGGCTGCGGCAAGTCCACCATGGTCCGCTGCGTGAACCGCATGCACGAGGAGGTCCCGAGCGCGCGCGCCACGGGATCGGTGCGGCTGGACGACCTCGACGTGTACGGCGATTCGGTCGACGTCGTCTCCGTGCGGCGGACGGTCGGCATGGTCTTCCAGAAGCCCAACCCGTTTCCGACGATGTCCGTGTTCGACAACGTGGCCGCCGGGCTTCGGTTGATCGGCGCGCGCGGCGTGAAGCTGAAGGACCGAGTGGAGCAGTCGCTGCGCGCAGCCGGGCTGTGGGACGAGGTGAAGGACCGGCTCGACGCGCCAGGGATCGGGTTGTCGGGCGGACAGCAGCAGCGACTGTGCATCGCGCGCACGCTCGCGGTCGAGCCGGAGGTGATCCTGATGGACGAGCCCTGCTCGGCGCTCGATCCGATCGCCACACTACGGATCGAGGAGTTGATCGAGGAGTTGAAGCAGCGCTACACGATCGCGATCGTCACGCACAACATGCAGCAGGCGGCGCGCGTCGCCGACAGGACCGCCTTCATGCTGGCGGGTGAGCTGGTGGAGGTCGACTCCACGGAGAAGATCTTCACCACACCGGGCGACAGCCGCACGGAGGAGTACGTCACGGGCAAGTTCGGCTGATGGCGGAGACCCGCACCCACTTCCGCGAGGAGCTCGGCCGTCTCGAGGGGCAGGCGCTCGGCGCCTTCGACCTCGTGATGGAGGCGCTCGATCGGGTGGCCGAAGCGCTCCAGCACCAGGACATCGAACTCGCCCAGCTGGTCATCGAGGACGACGACCGGCTCGACGGGCGCTACCTGGAGGTGCACCAGGGCGTGCTGTCGCTGCTCGCGCGCCAGGCGCCGGTGGCGACCGACCTGCGCCTGATCGCCGCCCTGCTCGAGGTGATCAAGCACCTCGAGCGCATGGGCGACCAGTGCGTGAACATCTGCAAGATGCTCCCGCTGGCGGGAAACGAGCCGCCGACGCATCCCCAGGTGCTCGGGTTGATCGTGGAGATGGCCCGCCAGGCGCGCACCGAGGTCTCGCAGGCGAAGGAGGCGTTCGCGCGCCGCGACGTCGGCCTGGCGGAGGACCTGGTCACGCGCGACGAGGCGCTCAACCGGATGAACCGCGAGTGCTTTCGCCTGGCGATCGAGGTCGGCGACGACCCGGACACTCGCGAGTGGGCGATGCACATGATGCTCGTCGCACGGTGGCTCGAGCGGATCGGCGACAACGCCGTGGACATCGGCGAGCAGACGGCCTTCGTCGTCACCGGTCTCTTCAGGGAGTTCACGGACGCCTCCCACCCCGAGCTGGCGCCCCCGGCGTAAGCGGACGGCCTCCGGGCCGTCGCCACACCGCACCGCGGCCCGTCCGTCTTCGGTCATAGGGAATAATGCCGGCGTGCGGCTCTCGTGCTGCAGGATGCATGCAGGGAGACCAGGGAGGCAGGGTGCATGGGCGAAGAGCTGAAATTCGAGCTCGCCGGAGGGCCGTATGCCGTGACGGCGGCGCGGCTCGCGCTGTCGGAGATCGACGCCCTGGTCGCCGAGAGCCAGGCGTTCGACATCCGGCTGCTCGTGAGCGAGCTCGTCACGAACAGCGTGCAGCACGCACAGGTCAGCTCGGATGACTCGATCGAGCTACGCGTGCGGATCGGCGACGACGTGATCCGGGTGGAGGTCAGCGACGGCGGCCCCGGGTTCGAGCGCCTGCCAGATTCGGAGGTCGCCGATCAGGATCGCGGCTGGGGCCTGTTCTTCGTCTCGCAGCTTGCGTCCCGCTGGGGCGTCGGGGACCCGGGGAACGTCTGGTTCGAGATCGAGCGCCCGGAGGAGGAAGAGGCCGGGCAGACGGCGGCCTGACACCGGCCGCGATGGGACGCCGCCAGCGTCGACGTGCGAGCGAGGGCGGCGACGCCGCGCCGGAGCGGGGACGCGGGTCCTCGACCGACTACACCGACCCCGAGGGCAACGTCCTCACATTGCGCGATCGCCTCTCGTGGGGCGCCGTGAGGGAGCTCCGTGGCTTGGCCGGCCGGCCGGGCGCGTCCGCTGACGATCTCTGGCAGCGGCGCGAGGAGTTGCTGTTCGAGCGGTTGGCCGTGAGCTGGACCATCGCCGGCCTGCCGCTGACCGCCCAGCGAGAGCTGCTCGGCCGGTATCGGATGGCGGACAGCGATACGAAGCGCTGGGTTAGGCGGACGATCGACGAGCACCTGCGGGAGCACCAGCCCGAGGCGCTCGAATAGGGCCCTCGCCCGCGCTCCCTTCATGATCCGTTAGGGGTCGCCTGGCGATACTTGACGCATGGCCCTCCTGATCGCGTTCGCGTTCGTCGCGGGCGTCGGCACCGCGCTCTCGCCGTGTGTGCTCCCAGTGCTCCCCGTGGCGCTGTCGGCCGGCGCGACCGGAGGAGCACGTCGACCGCTCGGCATCGTCGCCGGCCTGGCGCTCTCGTTCACCTTCGCGACGGTCGCGCTCGTGTACCTGATCCACGCGCTCGGCCTGCCGAACGGGCTCCTGCGCACGCTGGCGATCATCGCCCTGATCGCCTTCGGAGCCGCGCTGCTGCTGCCACCCGTGGCCGCGCGGGTGGAGGCGTGGCTCAGCGGCTTGGCCGGCCGCACCGAGGCCGGTACGGCGGCTGGCCGCGATCGCGGCCGCGAGGGGTTCTGGTCGGGAGCGCTGGTCGGGGCGAGCCTCGGTCTGGTATACGCCCCCTGCGCCGGACCGATCCTGGCCGGCGTGATCACCGTGTCGGCGTCGCAGTCGTTCACCGCGGGCCGCCTCGCGACGGCGCTCTCGTACGGACTGGGCTCGGCCGCGGCGCTGTACGTGCTGATGAGAGCGGGCCGCCGGCTGACCCGGCGCCTGGCCGCCCGGAGCGCTCGTTTCCAGCAGGCCCTGGGCGCGGTGATGGTCGTCGTGGCCGTGCTGATGCTCGCGAACGTCGACACGCGCTTCCAGACGGCGATCGCGAACGACCTCCCGGGCTTCCTCGTGAATCCCACCAAGGACCTCGAGAACGGCCACACCGTGCGACGCGCGCTCGCGCGCGTGCGTGGTCAGCGCCACGTCACGCAGGCGGGCGGCGCCGCGGAGGCGGCCACGGGGTCGCAGCTGCCGGTGCTCGGGAACGCCCCGGAGATACAGGGCACGCAGCACTGGTTCAACACCCCCGGAGACCGTCCGCTCACCCTCGCGGGCCTTCGGGCCCAGCACCGCGTGGTCCTGATCGACTTCTGGACGTACTCGTGCATCAACTGCCTGCGCACGCTCCCGCACGTGAAGGCCTGGGACGCGCACTACCGCCGCGACGGCCTCACGGTCATCGGCGTGCACACCCCGGAGTTCCCGTTCGAGAAGGACGCCGGGAACGTGGCCGCGGCGATCGGGCAGATCGGCATCCGCTACCCGGTCGCCCAGGACAACGATTCCGCGACCTGGAACGCGTTCGGCAACCAGTACTGGCCGGCCAAGTACCTGATCGACGAGCGCGGCCGCGTCCGGTACGTGCACTTCGGCGAGGGCGACTACGGCGTGACCGAGAAGGCGATCCGGTCGCTCCTCACCGAGAGGGGCGCGCACCGGCTCGGAGCGATGACGCGCGCGCGCGCGGAGGTGGCCGCGGCCGGGGCGACGACACCCGAGAGCTATCTGGGCGCCCAGCGTGCCGATCGCTTCACCAACGGGGTGCTCCGAAACGGCGCGCGCGACTTCGGGCGGCTGCCCCGGCGCCTCCAGCCCGACGCGCTCGCCTACGGTGGCCGCTGGCGCATAGCCGCGCAGACCGCGGTCGCGGGGGCGGGCGCGCGTCTCGGCCTCAGCTTCCAGGCGCGGCGCGTCTTCCTCGTGCTGGGCTCACCTGGCCGTACCCGCAGCCTGCGGGTGGCGCTCGACGGCCGGCCGCTGCCCGACCGGCTAGCCGGCCGCGACGTGCACGGCGGCGTCGCGCGGATCGGGCAGCAGCGGCTATATCGGCTGGTCGAGCTCCATGGGGTCGGCCGCCACCTGCTCGTCCTGACCCCGCAGGCCGGGGTCCAGGGCTACGCGTTCACGTTCGGGTAGCCCACTCCGCCGCCTCCGCGTAGCGGAGCGAGCCGGGAGTCGTGAGCGTCTCCCCGGTCTCCAGCAGCGTCTTGAGGCCCGACAGGATCTGTGGCCAGCCGCCGTAGATCTCCCCGTGGGCGCCCTCGCGCATCTGGTCGTGGACCACGGTCAACCGGCACGAATCCGCGCCGACCGCCTCGATCTCCCAGGTGACCCTCGAGGTCCCCTCGGCCTTCACCTCGTCGCTCCACAGAGCGTTGAAGCTCTGGACCAGCTTGCGCGGGGGATCGACCTCGAGGTTCTCGCCCTCGGCGATCCCGCCGGGAACGGCCGGGGTGACGAGCGCGTACCGCGAGCCTGGGGTCCAGTCGGACTCGACCCCCACGCCGAAGCTGTACTTCCGCTTCATCTCGTCATCCGTGATCGCCTCCCAGAGACGCTCCGGGGTGGTCTTGATGTAGATCTCGAACACCTTCTCCATGGTCCTGTCCTCCAATCTGTGCTTGAGCCCGCTCAGCGTCGCCGCCCAGGGCTCGGCGTACTTGCTCACCCAGCGGTCGTGGACGAGCCGGATCGGGACGGGGTTCAGGAAGTGGAGCTTCTCGCGGCCGCGCCGGCGCGTGACCACCAGCCCGGCCTCCTCGAGCAGCCGCAGGTGCTTCATCACGCCGAAGCGCGTCATCGGCAGCCGCTGCTCGAGCGCGCTTAGGCTCTGCCCGTCCTGCTGGAACAGCTCGTCGAGCAGGCTCCGTCGCGTCGGATCGGCAAGGGCCCTGAACACCTCGTCCATGCGCGTGGACTATACGTGACCATTTAGTCACATGTCAACCCGGCACCGAAGCCCGACCTCACACAGCCGGCCTCACCGATCATCTAGCGTCCCCGGCCCGGAAGGCTGCGAAAGGGGCACAGGATGGGGGAAGAGGGCACGGACACGGTCGTCGGCGATGGCTACGCGATCGGTCACCTGGACGGGCTGGGCGAGGGCTACGGCTTCCGCAAGATCCGGAAGGGGCTCGGCGTAACGGCGTTCGGCATCAACGCGATCGTCCTTCCGCCGGGCTACCAGACCGGGCGCCACTTCCACGACGAGCAGGAGGAGACCTACTTCGTCCATCGCGGCCGGATCGAGATGGAGTTCGGCGACGGGTCCCGGCACACGCTGGGCGCCGGCGGGCTGGCGCGGGTGGACGCGGCGACGGTCCGAAGGATCCGCAACGCATCGGGAGACGAGGACGCCGTCTACGTCATCGTCGGCGGCAAGGACGGCTATGTGGGACGCGACGGGCGGCTGCCGGAGGGAGAGGAGAGCCGGTTCGGACCTGGAGCGCCACCGGGTGCGTAGGGCGGGATGCGGGACCGCCGGTCCCGCCGGGAGAGAGCGGTAGGCCGCGCTGGCAGCCTACCAGTCGCCGTCAGTCGTCTCGGGATCTCCGCTCATGCCCGCCATATCCGTCGTCTACCACCACAACCCCGGAAGCAAACGATCGTTTCTATGAAGAAATGTTGCGCCCATACTTTCGCCGTTCCGGCGGACGCTCCTACCAGCTGAGCGCGGTCGCGGCGGAACCGCAATCGCCGCAGTAGAGTCGCCGGCCGTGTCGACCAGCGAGGTACGGGTGATGATCGACCCGGGCAGCCACGCGGCCCTCAACCTCGGCGACATCGCGATGCTCCAGGTGGCCGTGGCCCGCCTTCGCGAGCTGTGGCCCGGCGCGGACGTCGCCGTTCTGACCACCGACCCCGCGGCGCTCCGGCGACACTGCCCCGCCGCGCGGGCGGTCCCCGCCCCTGGCCGCTACGGCTGGCTCCGTGCGGATGCGCGCGCGTCCGCCGCGGCGCGCGTCGTGCTCGGTGGGGTGAGGGCCACTCGTCGCCGGCTGCCAGGGGCGGCGCGCGCGGGCATCGAGCTCGAGCGCATGCTCCGCGGGCTCGACGACGACGTGCGCACCTACCTGCGCGAGCTCGCCCGCTCCGACCTGTTCCTCGTCTGCGGGCGCGGCGGCACGTGCGACGCGTTTCCGGACGAGACGGCCGAGCTCCTCGGCGAGCTCGAGACGGTCAGGGAGCTCGGTGTCCCCACCGCCATGACGAGCCAGGGAATCGGGCCGCTGAGCGATCCGGGCCTCGCGCGGAGGGCGGCGCGGATCCTCCCGGGGGTCGGGCTGATCGCCGTGAGGGAGCGGCTGCTGGCGCCGCATCTCCTCGAGGGCCTCGGGGTGCAGGGAGACCACATCGCCGTGACGGGCGACGACGCCGTGGAGCCGGCCTTCGCCGCTCGGAGCTCGGGCGGCTCGCCGACGGCGATCGGGCTCGGCGTGCGCGCCGGGGCGTACGCGGAGGTGGGCCCCGATGCGATCGACGCAATCGGGGCCTCGGTGCGGACGGCGGTCGAGCGGCACGGCGCCGACGTCGTCCCCATCCCCATATCGCTGTACCCCGGCGAGGCGGACGTCGAGACCTTCGAGCGCCTGCTGGGCGCCCCCGCGACGGCGCGCGACCGGGCGGACACCACAGCGGGCGCGATCGACGCGGCCGGCCGCTGCCGCGTCGCCGTCACCGGCAGCTATCACGGTGGGGTCTTCGCGGCCGCACAGGGCGTGCCGGTCGTCGGCCTCGTCGGCTCTCCGTACTACAGGGCGAAGCTCGACGGGTTGAGGGACGCATTCGGGGCGGGCGTGGAGGTCCTCGGCGTCGGCGAGCCGCGGCTCGAGCAGCGCCTGGCCGAGGCGATCGACCGCGCCTGGGTGACCCCGGCCAGCGACCGCGCGGCCATGCTCGCCGCCGCCGAGCGCCAGGTTGCGGCCGGCCGAGAGGCGTACAGCCGCCTCGCCGCGGTCGCGCGACGCCCCGGCGCCGCGCTTCGCCCCGGGCCGGTCCTCGTGGATGTGAGTGCCGATCCAGTCCCCGCCACCCGGGAGCCGGTCGGATGACGGCCTTCGTCGTGATCGGCCACAACGAAGCGCGCACGCTCCGCCGCTCGATCGGACAGGCGATCGACGCCTCACGCGCAGGCGATCGAGTCCTGTTCGTGGACAGCGCGTCGACGGACGCCTCGGCCGACATCGCGGAGTCGCTCGGGGTCGAGGTGCTGCGGGCGCCGGCCGGCAAGGGCAGGGCGGTCGCGGCCGCGTTCGGGGCGTGCGGCGCGGGCGACCCCGTCTGCGTCGTCGACGGTGACACGGTGCGCTCCGAATGCAACATCCCCGCGACGCTTCGCGACGCGTTCGAGGCGACCGGCGCCGACATGGTGGTCGCCACCTTCACGGAGGCCGCCCGCGTCCGGGTCATCCAGCCGGCGATCTACCGCCCGCTCGTGGCGGCCCTCCTTCCCGAGGCGGTGGGGGTCTCCGAGCCGACGCCGATCGCCGGGTTCCGCGCACTGGTGCCGGGGGCCGAGATCGGTCCGCTTCCGCCCGGGTACGGCCTCGAGACGCATCTGAACCTCCGATTCGCGCTCCTGGACCGCCGGGTCGCGGTGGTGGACATCGGCGAGTACCGCGGCCGGGTGCGCGGGTACGAGAACATCCCCCGCATGGCACGCGACATCACAGCGGCGATCCTCGACGCCGCGGAGTCCGCCGGACGGATCGGTCCGCGCACCCGGCCGCGCTGGGAGGCCTGGATCCGCCCGGTGATCGACCTCACGCGGAAGATGGCGACCCTCACGGCGCCCGAGATCGAGGCGCGAGTCGACGAGTTGATGGCTCGACCGCTCCTCTCCACACGGGTCCTCCCCACCCCGTCGTGAGGCACGCACCGGCCGGGCCGATCGCGGTCCTGTCGCCGCACCTGGATGACGCCGTGCTGAGCACGTGGTCGGTGTTGCAGCGCGGCGACGAGGTGCGCGTTGTCAACGTATGCACGGCGATCCCGGAGCCGGGCCCGCCGCCGCTCTGGGATCGGCTGACCGGCGCCCGCGATCGCGCGGAGCGGATGCGCGAGCGGCTCGAGGAGGATCGGCTGGCGCTCCGGGAGGCCGGATGCCAGGCCATTCAGCTCGGGTTCCTCGACGACCAGTACCGAGCGGCGCCGCTCGACGAGCAGGAGCTGATGCGCGCGATCGAGGGGGCGGTCCCCGAGGCGAGCGAGTTGTGGGCGCCCGCCGGGATCGGAGCCCATCGGGACCACGTGCAGGTCCGCGACGCGGCGCTCGTGCTGGCCGAGCGTGGCGGGCTGACGCTCAGGCTCTACGCCGAGCTCCCCTACGCGGCCCGGCACGGCTGGCCGGCGACCCTCGCGCGCCGCCGGACGCGTCAGGCGCTAGCGATCGAAGACTGGTGGGCCGCCTTCCTTCCGGCCGCAGTCGACCGGTCGCCCACGATCCAACCGCTCTCCCGGCGCGAAGCCCGGCGCAAGGCACGCGCCCTCGCGCTCTATCGCACGCAGCTGCCCGGGCTCGGGATGGACGCGGAGAGGCTCCGATACGAGCTGAGCTTCGCCGTGGCGAACGCCGCCCCGGCGGCGCTGGCCGCGCCCCCCGCCTCGGCGCCGTGATCGTCGATCAGCTCGAGCTGCGCGACGACGCGCCGGGCGTCGAGCGCTCGGCGCGTATCCGCTGGCGAGGGGGCGAGCTGCGCGTCTTCATCACCACCGAGCCCGAGCTGGCCGGGCCGGGCCCGGACGGGTCCGCGTTCGTCTGCGCGTGCCTGCTTCCCGCGATGCGGCTCGGGGAGGACGTGGAGGTCGACGGCCCGGTCTCGCCGCTCCTGATGCGCGGGTTGACGCGCGCGTGCGACCTCTACCGAGCCTGGGATCCCTCGCTTCACGAGGTCGCGGTGCGCTCCGCCGAGCCGCTCGATCCCGCCGGGCCGCGCGCAGAGGGAATCGGCTGCTTCTTCTCGCGCGGGGTCGACTCCACCTACAGCGCGGCGGCCCCCCGCAAGCTGCCCGGCCCGCTCGAGCGGCTGGTGTTCGCCGACGGCCTCGAGCCGCAGCACGACAGGCGCGTGCGCGCGGAGGAGGTCCGGCTTGCTCGAGAGGTAGCCGCGCGCATAGGGCTCCCGCTCACCGTCGTCCAGACGAATGTGCGCGAGCTGACCGACCCGATCGTGCGGGACTGGTCGGACATGGCCGGGGGCGGGCTCGCCTTCGTGGCAAACGCGCTCGGCGGCGGGCTCGGTCAGGTGGTGATCCCATCGAGCGACGCCCCGATGTGGGCGGGCGCGTCGGGCACCGGGCCGCTGCTCGACCACCTCTTCTCGACGGAAGCGGTCGAGATCCACCACGACAGCACGGCGGTCGGCCGTGTCGGGAAGACCCTTTGGCTGGCGCGCGAGCGCCCCGATCTCGCTCGCGGGCTCAAGGTCTGCTTCGCCGAGAACCGCCCCGACAACTGCGGGCGGTGCGCCAAGTGCCTGCTCACCATGGTCACGCTCGAAGCCGTCGGCCTCCTCGACAGCGCCGAGTACTTCCCGAACGAGATCGACCTCGACGAGGTCGTCAAGATGAAGCTCAGCGCCCTCGAGCCGAGGATCAACTGGGCCGATGCGGCGCGGGCGCTCGACCCGCGCCGGCACCGGGCGCTGCGCGACGCCGTCCTCGCAGCGATGCGGGCTCCCGCACCGCCCTACCCTGGACGACCACGGCGCGAGGACTCGCCCGACTTCGTAGCCAGGCGGAGCGCGTTCTTCACCGCCCTCGCGCGCGACGGCTTGCCGTGGCCGCCGTTGGACGACTTCGAGGCCGCGCCGTCGGCCGCCGGGTCGCGCGAAGCCGGGCTGGTCCGCGCCCTCGATCCGCGTCGGCGACGCCACGTCTACGGGGTCGGGAAGCGACCGCGAGGGGAGCCGGTCGGCGAGCTGGGCAGTCTGGTGACGACCGCGCCTCCGGACGGCGTGCCGATGTTCTTCACACCCGAGGGCTACCTGGTCACCGACCGGCCGGCCGATGCCGTGCGACCCATCCGGACCCGGTCAGCCGCGGCTCGCTGGCTGCTCGCCCCGCTCTCCTGGCGCGGAAGCGCCGAGGGGCTGGGTGCGCGTGTCCACGCCGTGGTGCGCAGGG
>Ga0066702_10000478_pt1 | contig 10206 bp, 9 predicted proteins | sample GraSoiAngelo_151_FD_66507 | JGI IMG/M metagenome (GOLD analysis project Ga0066702, IMG submission 66507) | Grasslands soil microbial communities from the Angelo Coastal Reserve, California, USA - 14_1009_12_20cm | ecosystem: Environmental > Terrestrial > Soil > Grasslands | place: USA...
TGCCGGACACCGACGGCCGCGACCTCTGCCAGGCGCTGCGTGCGCGCGGCATCCAGACTCCGGTCCTGTTTCTCACGGCACGGGACGCGCTTGTCGATCGGATCGCAGGCTTCGATGCCGGTGGGGACGACTACCTGACGAAGCCGTTCGCCTTCGTCGAGCTCGTCGCGCGCGTGCACGCCGTCTTGCGGCGGAGTGGGGGCGACGAGGCGCTCGAGGCGGCCGGCCTGCGGCTCGACCCGCTCGCGCATGCGGTCTCCGACCGCGTGCGCGAGGTGCAGCTCACGCCGACGGAGTTCCGTCTCCTTGCACGTCTGCTCTCGCGCACGGGTGAGGCGGTGCGACGACGCGAGCTCGTGCGCGCCGGCTGGCCGCACGGAGCGTTCGTGCGCGAGAACACCCTCGACGCGTATGTCGCACGGCTGCGGCGGAAGCTGAAGGAGCTCGACGGCGCGCCCGAGATCACGACGATTCACGGCGTCGGTTACCGCGTCGGATGAGCAGGCTCGGCCTCCGTCGCCGGCTGCTGCTGCTCGTCATCGCATCTGTGGTCGTGGTCGTCGCCGGCCTCGTCACCGGCTTCAACCTCGTGCTCAGCCACTCGCTCGACGGGAACGCACGCGATGCAGTGCGCTCGCGTGCGCTCGCAGAGCTCGGGACACTCGACGTCGTCGGGGGCCATCTCGAAGCGAACGAAACGCCCGACGTCCGTTCGACCGACACGTACCTCTGGCTGTATCGACGCGGAGGTGCGCCATTGGAAGAGCCGCGCTCGTCACCCGCGGTGCAACGCGCGGTTCGCAGCCTGATCGGCGGGCCGGCGCGCTTCATCGACGTCTCGTCGAAGGACACACGCCTCTACGCGGTCCCGGTGCTCGACCACGGGCGGCGCGTCGGCACGGTCGTCGCGGGGGTCTCGCTCGCACCGTACGAGGAGACGCGCCGCACGGCGCTCGTCGCATCCGCGGTCTTCGGTGTGTGCGTGATCCTCTTCGTCAGCGCGGTGATGTGGTGGCTGCTCGGCGCGTCGCTGCGCCCCGTCGTGCGGATGACGCGCCAGGCCGCGGCGTGGAGCGAGAACGACCGCGACCACCGCTTCGCGCTCGGACCGCCCTACGACGAGCTGACCGAGCTGGCGGCAACCCTCGACGGCCTGCTCGACAGACTCGCGGCGAGCCTCCGTCGTGAGCGCCGGTTCTCGGCCGAGCTCTCGCACGAGCTTCGCACGCCGCTCGCGCGCGTCCTCGCCGAGTCGGAGCTCGCGCTGCGGCGCGAGCGCGAGCCGAGCGAGTACCGCCGCACGCTCGAGCTCGTGCACGGAAACGCGGCTCAGCTCTCGCGCACGGTCGACGCGCTCGTTGCGGCCGCGCGCTACGAGGCGGGAGGGGACCGCGGGATCGCGGACGCCGCAGCGGTCGCCGCGGGGGCGGCAGAGGCCTGCGCGGGCCTGGCCGAGGAGCGCCAGATCGACGTCGAGTTGCACGAGCCCGACTACGCGTTGCATATCGGCGTCGACCCCGATCTCGCCGAGCGGATCCTGCAGCCGGTGATCGAGAACGCGTGCAGGTACGGAACGACCCGCGTGCGCGTCTCGGTCGGCCGGCGCGACTCGACCGTCGTCTACGACATCGAGGATGACGGCCCGGGCGTCGGCGCCGACGAGCGCGAGCGCATCTTCGAGCCCGGCGTGCGCGGCGCCGCGGGCGGCCGCAACGGGAACAGCGGGGCGGGCCTCGGCCTCTCGCTCGGCCGCCGCCTCGCGCGGAGCGTCGACGGCGACATCGACGTGGCGCCGTCGCGCGCCGGTGGACGGTTCGTCGTTCGGCTGCCCGCCGGCTGAGCCCCTTGTGGTCCGGCCCTGGATGTGCAACGACTAGGGCATGCCGAGGCGGTCGTGGACGGCGGTCGTGGTGGTTGCGTGCCTGCTCGTGCCGCTCGCCGCTGCCGCGCCTGCGGGACCGCCGACGTTCGGCGCGGCGAAGGACGTCCTGTCGTTCAGCGGCGACGTCGTCGGCGGGCTGTCGGAGATCGAGACCGGTGACGTGAACGGCGACGGGATCGCCGACGTCGTCGGGACGCGGCTCGCGTTCCCCGTTGCGCACAAGACATTCCCCGTCGGGATCTTCCTCGGCGACGGCAAGGGCGGCTTCGTCGACGGCTCTTCCCTGTGGGACGGCGCGCCCGCCGAGACCGAGCACGGACGGCAGATCCTGATCGCCGATTTCAACGGCGACCATCGCAACGACATCTTCGTCGCCGACCACGGCTACGACGCGGAGCCGTTCCCAGGCCACCGCAACACGCTAATCTTGTCGACGCCGCAGGGGAAGCTCGTCGACGCGAGCGGCAACCTGCCGCCTGAGTCCGGCTTCACGCACTCCGCGGCCGTCGCGGACGTCAACCACGACGGGAGCCTCGACATCTACGCAGGGAACCTCTGCTGCGGCGACCACACGCCGCCGGAGATCCTCCTCAACGACGGCACAGGTCATTTCACGAGGCGCCTCGACCTCCTGCCGCCCGACCTCCAGGACACGAACAACTACGTCTACACGCGCTCCGTGTTCCTCGACGCGAACGGCGACGGCGCGCCTGACCTCGTGCTCGGCGCGGCCAACCAGACCGCCGACTCGACGGTCCTCCTGAACGACGGGAGCGGTCACTTCCGCTTCGGCCCTGCGCTGCCGCCGAAGCCGTTCGGCAGCCGCTCGATCCTGATCAGCTTCGCGACCCTCGACGTCAACGGCGACGGCAAGACCGACCTGCTCGCCGGCTTCCAGCACGAGGACTTCAGCGGCCGCCGCATCCAGGTGCTGATCTCGGGCGGCGACGGCTCCTTCCGCGACGAGACCGCCGCGCGCCTTCCGGCACAGGACGAGGGGCAAGGCTGGCCGTACGCGATCCGCGTCGCCGACGTGAACGGCGACGGGTCCCTGGACTTCGCAGTGTCGCTCCACCAGGGCGGAAACGAACGCGGGCCGCTGTACTTGAACGACGGCACAGGCGTCTTCCATCAGACGTCGCTGCCGGCGACGAGCGACACGTTCCTGTTCCTGGACGCGAACAACGATGGCCATGTCGACATCTTCGACTCGTTCCCGGGCGGCCCAGGCGGAACGGAGCGCCATCAGGTGCAGCTCCAGCTCGTGCGCGTCGCCGCGCCGCCGGCCGTCCGCCTCCGCGTCCTCAAAGACCGGCTGCGCGTGACGTGGGCCGCGGTCACCGGAGCGAGCTCATACGAGGTGTGGCGGAACGGCAAGCGCGTCGCAACGGTGACCGCGACGCAGTTCGACGACCGCCGTGCGGCGAAGCGCGTGAAGTACGCCTACAGGGTGCGCGCGGTGAACGAGCTGGGACCGGGCGACTTCAGCTCGACGGTCACGGGCCGCCGGCGCTAGCCCTCTAGAGTTAGCCCCATGGAGCAGGACTTCGTCGCACTCGGCCACGCGGGCAGCGATGCCTACGCGGGGCTCGAGACGTTCCCGAACCCGGGCGTCGCGAGCGTGGAGCTGGTGAGCGACGAGCTGACGGCCGTCTGCCCGATCACGAACCAGCCCGACTTCTACACCGCGACGATCACGTACGAGCCGCGCGGGCTGTGCCTCGAGTCGAAGTCGCTGAAGATCTACCTCTCGCGCTTCCGCGACCAGGGTGCCTTCTGCGAGGCGCTCGCCGTGCAGATCCGCGACGAGGTCGCCGCCGCGCTCGAGCTCGAGGCCGCCGTGGTGCACGTGACGCTCCGGCAGAAGGCCCGGGGCGGCATCACGATCACCGCGTCGGTCTAGGCCGCGGCGTTGCCGAGCTGCGCGATCAGTGCGGTGATCGTCGCGTCCTGCTGCGCAATCCGTTGGTCGCGCACCGCGAGCTCGGCGGTCAGCGCCTCGAGCCGCTCGCGGAGCGCGACCTCGACGACGGACGAGCCGGCTGCCGCGGACTGACGAGCCTGTGTCTCGGCCGTCTTGCGTCCACGTGCCGTCACGCGCAGGTCGTCCCATTGTTCGGAGATGACCCCGGCCAGGCCGACGCGCGTGATGAACCCGAGGTCGACCAGCACTTCGCCGAGCTTGGCACCCGTCTCACGCTGGACAGCCAGCGCTTCGTCGAGCTGTGCCTGATCGATCAATCCGCGCTCGACGATGATGTCGCCGAGCCGCCTTTTCGCCGCAGATTCCATGTGTCGTCTCCCGGGTGCATCGGCCGATCCGGGGGAGGAGGCATCCCCCTAATGGTGGGACCCGGTATGGAATTGGAATGAGTCGCCCAGCCCTTGTCCGGCCGAAACGGGTGCTAGATGATCGCTTCAACCCCTCGCGATGCGGCGACTCCTACTCGGCCTCCTTGTTGCTCTGCTCCTGCCTGCGACGGCGCACGCGGGCGGCCACGTGTCGGCCTTCTACTACCCGTGGTACGGCACCTCGGCGAAGGACGGGGCGTACGAGCACTGGTCGCAGCTCGGCCACGCGCCGCCCAACGACATCGCGTCGTCGTACTACCCGGCGGAGGGCCTGTACTCGTCGTCCGACACGCTCGTGGTCAAGGCGCAGATGGACGAGATCCGCGATGCCGGGATCGACGAGATCGCGGTCTCGTGGTGGGGCAGGGGCTCCCCGGAGGACAAGCGCCTCCCGCTCGTCGCCGCCGCCGCGCGCGCCGACAGCCTGAGCGTCGCAGTGCATCTCGAGCCGTACGGCGGCCGGACCGTCGCGAGCACCGTTGCCGACATCGCGTACCTGCGCACGCTCGGCATCCGGACGTTCTACGTCTACCGGCCCGACGATCTCTCGACCGGTGACTGGCTGCTCGCGCAGCCGCAGCTGCACGACGGAGGCACCTTGCTCTTCGCGCAGACCGCGCTCGTCGGCTGGGCGGCCGCGAGTGGATTCGACGGCGTCTACACCTACGACATCGTCGTCTACGGCGCGAACAAGTTCCGCCGGCTGTGCGCGCAGGCGCACGCGGAGAAGCTTCTCTGCGCGCCGTCGGTCGGTCCTGGCTACGACGCGCGTCGCGGCAGCGGCGACCCGAAGATGAAGCCGCGCCGTGACGGCAAGACGTACGACTCGATGTGGCGGATGGCGATCGCAGCGGGCGCAGACCGCGTGACGATCACGTCGTTCAACGAATGGCACGAGGGAACGCAGATCGAGCCGGCGGCGCCTGCTGAGCGTCACGGCCGCTATCGCTATCTCTCCTATGACGGCGCGTGGGGGCTGCACGGCGTCGCGGCCGAGGGGGCGTACCTCGAGCGCACCACCTACTGGTCGGACGTCTTCCGCAAGACGTCGCCGCTGCAGCCGAACACGAGCGCGCCGTAGAGCGCGCTCTCCTCGACGCCTCGCAGCTGCGGGTGGTCGAGGTCGACCCGGGCGTCGGGCCACGACTCGATTCCGATCGACGCCGCGCCCTCGTCCGAGCCGAACTCGAGCAGCGCGTCGAGCGAGATCACCCCGCGCTTGCCGGTCTGTCGCCGCGCAATGCCTTCGAGCTCGCGCAGCTCTTCGAGCGGGTCGATGCGCACGTTCGAGTCCGAGCCGATGCACATCCCGATCCCGCGGTGGCAGATCCGCGCGACCGGTAGGAACCCGTCGCCGAGATTCGCCTCGGTCGTCGGGCAGACGCAGATGCGCGAGCCCGCGTCGCGCAGCAGGTCGAGCTCGTGCCCGTCGGCGTGCGTCGCATGCACGACGGTCGTGTGCGGGCCGAGGCATCCTTCGCGGTCGAGGAGCTCGATCGGCCGCAAGCCGGTCTCCGCGACGCACTCGTCGATCTCGCGCGGCTGCTCGTCGGCGTGCACGTGCAGGACGAGCTCGTGCTCGGCGGCGTAACGACCGAGCTCGCGCAGCGCGCCGGGCGGACACGCACGCACGGAGTGGGGGGCGACGCCGACGCGGATCCCATCCGCGCGCAGCGCTTCGAGCTCGCTCAGATATATCGCCACCGACTCCTGGCGGAACCGTGATATCCCGCCGCGCAAGTAGCAGGCATAGAGGAGCGTCAGCTCGACGCCCGCTTCGGCGGCCGCCTCCGCCGCCGCGCGCGCCTCGTCGAGACCGAGGTAGTGGAACTCTCCCACCGCCGTGTAGCCATTCGCGCGCAGCTCGCGGTAGACCTCGACGTACTCCCGTCGGAGATCAGCGACCGTCAGCGACTCGGCGAGCGCCAGCATCTCCTCGCGCCACGCCCAGAAGTCGCCGCCCCGGTCGCGCCCGCGGAGCGCGCGCTGGAACGCATGGCAGTGGGCGTCGACGAATCCGGGGAGGGTCAGCACCGGCATATGCTGACAGCGTGATCCGCCGTCAGCTGCCGAATGCGCTCACGATCTTCCGGATCGCGCTGATCCCGGTCTTCGTCTGGCTGCTCCTGACCGCCGACGGGGGCTATTCCTGGCCGGCGGCGATCGTCTTCGGGATCGCGGGCGCGACCGACCAGATCGACGGCTTCCTCGCACGGCGGTGGCACGTCGAGTCGAAGTTCGGCAAGATCGCCGACCCGCTCGCCGACCGCTTGATGATCGACGCCGCTGTCCTCCTGCTCATCCACGCCGACCGTCTGCCATGGCTGGCGCTCCTGATCCCCGCGCGCGACATCGTCGCCCTCGTCGGGACGCCGATCGTGATCGGACGCGGCTACGAGTTTCAGGTGAACTTCGTCGGCAAAGCAGCTACCTGGCTGCTCTACGCGGCTCTGGGGTTCATCATGGTGACGCACAAAGGCACAAGCTGGCCGCTCTGGCTCTTCTGGACCGGGCTCGCGCTCGCATTCGTCGCGCTGGCCGAGTACGTCATGAAGGCGCGCCGTGAGGTGCTTGTGTGAGAGCGGTCGTGATGGCCGGCGGCGAGGGGACGCGCCTCCGGCCACTGACGTCCAACCAGCCGAAGCCGATGGTCCCGATCGTCGGCAAGCCGTGCATGGAGCACATCCTCGAGCTGCTGCGCGAGCACGGCTTCGAGGACGTCGTCGTGACGGTTGCGTTCCTGCCGCAGGCGATCCGTTCCTACTTCGGCGACGGCGAGGCGCTTGGCTTGAACATCGAGTACTCGGTCGAGGAGAGCCCGCTCGGCACCGCGGGATCCGTGCGGCTCGCAAGCGATCGCCTCGACGAGACGTTCCTCGTCATCTCGGGCGACGCGCTTTGCGACATCGACCTCGGCAAGATCGTCGAGTTCCACAAGGAGAAGGGCGCCGCAGTGACGATCGGCCTCAAGTCGGTCGAGAACCCGCTCGAGTTCGGGATCGTCGTGACGGACGAGGACGGCCGCGTCGAGCGCTTCCTCGAGAAGCCGTCGTGGGGGCAGGTGTTCTCCGACACGATCAACACCGGCATCTACGTGCTCGAGCCGGAAGTGCTGCGTCACATCCCGACCGATCAGCCGTACGACTTCTCGAAGGAGCTCTTCCCGTTGCTGCTCGAGATGGGGCGGCCGATCTACGGCTACGTCTGCGAGGGCTACTGGCAGGACATCGGGAACCTCGACCAGTACCGCCAGGCGAACTTCGACGCGCTCGACGAGAAGGTGCGGCTCGAGGTTCCGGGGCTGAAGCTGCGCGGCGACGTGTGGATCGGCGAGGGCGTCGAGATCGACGACGTCGAAGGCGTCGAAGGCCCGGCGTTCGTCGGCAACTACTGCAGCATCTCGCCCGAGGCGTCGGTGGGCCCGTACACCGTGCTCGGGCCGGGGACGACGCTGCGCGAGCGCGCGCGCGTCTCGCGGTCGGTGATCGACGGCTCGAACTACATCGGCCGCAGCGCCGTCGTCGAAGGCGCGATCCTCGGCCGCAACTGTGACGTCCGTCCGCACGCGCGCATCCACGAAGGCGTGTCGATCGGCGACCAGGTGACGATCGGCGACCAGGCCGTCGTCTTCCCCGGCGTGCGGATCTATCCGTACAAAGAGGTCGAGTTCGGCGCGCAGATCCACGAGAGCCTGATCTGGGAGTCGCGCGCGTCGACGCGCGTGTTCTCGCAGGACGGCGTCGTCGGCCTCGTCAACGTCGACCTGACCCCCGACGTCGCGTTGCGCTTCGGCGCAGCGCTCGGCACGTCGCTCAAGCGCGGCGCGCGCGTCGTCGCGAGCCGCGAGAGCGCGCCCGCGTACCGCATGATCAAGCGTGCCCTCATCTCCGGGCTGAACTCGACGGGCGTGCAGGTCGCCGATCTGCGCACGCTGCCCGCTCCCGTCGGGAAGCACCTGTTGAAGACGCAGGGCTACGACGCCGCGTTCCACGTCGGCGCATCGACCACCGATCCGGAAGCCGTCCAGATCCGCCTCTTCGAACGGCCGGGCGTCGCGCTCTCGGGCGGAATGCAGAAGGAGATCGAGAAGCACTTCATCCGGCAGGAGCTGCGCCGCGTCCCGTTCGGCGACGTGGGCGGCATCTCGTATCCGGCGCGCGCCCGCGAGAGCTATGCGAGCGACCTCCTGGCCGAGCTCGACCAACAGGCGATCCGCGCGCACGGCTTCCGGATCGTCGTCGACTACGGCTACTCCGCCGGAAGCTACGTCCTGCCGCTGCTCCTCGGCCCGCTCGGCGTCGAGTCGGTGACGTCGCATCCGTTCGAGTCCGATTCGGGCTCCGCACCGACGCGCCTCGGCGAGATCATCGACCAGGCGCGCCGGCTCGTGCAGCCGGTCGACGCGCACTTCGGTGCGGTCTTCGACCGCTCGGCCGAGCGCGTCTACCTGATCGACGAGACCGGGCGCGAGATCCGTCCCGACCAGTCGCTGCTCCTCTTCCTGCAGCTGATCGCTGAGAGCGGGCAGAAGGGCAAGGTCGCGGTCCCGATCACCGCGACGAGCCAGGTCGAGGAAGTGGTCGGCGACCGGCTCGAGGTGGTGCGCACGCAGGCTTCGCTGCCGGGGCTGACACAGGCTGCGAGCGCCGACGGCGTCCTCTTCGCGGGGGCTCCGGGCGGCGGGTTCGTGTTCCCGCGGTTCCTGCCGGCCTACGACGCGATCGCGTCGCTCTGCAAGCTGCTCGAGCTGCTTGCGAGCGTCGACCAGCCGCTCTCGAAGCTCGTCGCCGCGCTGCCGCGCCCGACGCTGATCCACCGCCAGCTCCAGTGCCCGTGGGCGCTCAAGGGAACCGTCATGCGCGTGCTGAACGAGCGCTACGCGGACGGCGACGTCGACGTCACCGACGGGATCAAGATCTTCGACGAACGGGGCTGGGTGCAGGTGCTCCCGGACGCCGACGAGCCCGTGATCCACCTCTACGCCGAAGGCGACACGACCGAGTCCTCGGAGGACCTCGAGAGCGAGCTGCGGATCCTCGTCACGGACGTGATCGAGCGGGAGGAGATCGGCACCCGGGCCTGAACCCTTAAGCTGAGGTTGACGGTTCTGGCATGCTCTGCTGGAATCAGGGGCAACCCCCGACGACGAAAGGCGGCACGCGTGGAACCGCTCCCCGATCTGGGCTCGCTGAAGGATGACCAGCTGAAGGGCCTGATCGACGACCTCGAGCAGCAAGAGCGCGAGGTCAGCTATCAGCGCCGCCTGCTGCACGGCAAGATCGACATCTTGCGTGCAGAGCTCGTCGCCCGGCTGCAGAAGTCCGGTGGCCGAAGCGTCCTCGACCAGGTCGACGTCGACCGTCTGACGGAGATCCTGACGGGGAAGGCTGCACCGCCCAGCTGATGTCCGTCGTGTACTGCCAGGAATGCGGCTTCCAGAACCCGGAGGCTGCGAACTACTGCTCGCGCTGCGGCGCGCTGCTCACGAAGAGCGAGCCTGCGACGGAGACGACGCAGACGTTCTCGCCCGAGGACGTCAGCGAGCTTGCCGAGCATGACGAGCTCGGCCTCGAAGGGCCGGCCCTCGTCGTGCGCGCGGGCGGCGGCAGGGCGGGGGAGACCTTCCGGCCGGCCGGGGAGCGCACGCGCATCGGCCGCTCGCCCGACTGCGAGATCTTCCTCGACGACGTCACCGTCTCGCGCAACCATGCCGTGCTCGTCGAGCAGAACGGCAAGTTCCACGTCGAGGACCAGGGCTCGCTCAACGGCACGTTCGTGAACCGGCGCCGGATCGACAACGCGCCGCTCGCGAACGGCGACGAGCTGCAGATCGGCAAGTACCGGATGACGTTCATCGCATGACGACGACGGCGTCCCAGCGCGAGCGCTTCCTGCGCATCGGCGAGGTCGTCCGGCGGCTGACCGAGGAGTTCCCGGACATCTCGATCTCGAAGATCCGCTACCTCGAGGAC
>Ga0066702_10000480_pt1 | contig 10200 bp, 8 predicted proteins | sample GraSoiAngelo_151_FD_66507 | JGI IMG/M metagenome (GOLD analysis project Ga0066702, IMG submission 66507) | Grasslands soil microbial communities from the Angelo Coastal Reserve, California, USA - 14_1009_12_20cm | ecosystem: Environmental > Terrestrial > Soil > Grasslands | place: USA...
TTCGGGCTGTACCGGTCGATCTGGCGCTACGCCGGCTCGCGCGACCTGCTCGCGATCGCCGCGGCGGTCGGCACGTCGGAGCTCGTTGCGACCGCGTACATGTCCTCGACGCAGGCGCTGTCGGACTTCTCGCGCTCGTTCTTCGTCGTCGACGCGCTCTTCTGCGCGGTCGTGATCGGGGGCTCGCGGCTCGTCGAGCGCGCGCTCGTCACCGGCATGCGGAGCTATCACGCGCGAGCCGGGCGTCGAACGCTGATCGTCGGCGCCGGGCGCACCGGCCGCAGCCTGATGCGTGAGCTGCGCGAGACGGCGGGCGAGCGCGTCGTCGGGTTCGTCGACGACAACCCGCGCCTGCGTCGCCGCCGTGTGCACGGCGTGCCGGTCGCCGGCGGCTCGCACGAGCTGCCGCGCCTCCTGCAGCGGCTCGAGCCGGACATCGTCCTGGTCACGATCCCCGACGCGGAGCGCGAGCGTCTCGACGCGATCGTCGAGGCGTGCGCGGACGCCGGCGTCGAGTGCCGATTCGTCCGCCGCGAGATCGACCTGGATCCCCGCGTCGTCCTCGGCGCGGGCGCTGAGTGAGCGAACGCTCCGCGCTCGACCGGTTCCTCGCTGCGATCCCGGTCGCGGTCGCCGCGCTCATCCTGCTCTCGATCCTCTTCTGGGAGGCCGCCAGTCGAAAGTCGCCGACGATCTTCACCGACGAGCTCGAGTGGGCGCAGATCTCGCGCGCGATCGCGCACACCGGCCACGGCGCACGCCGCGGGTACGCCGTGCCGTTCAAGTCGCTGTACGCCTACCTGATCGCGCCGGGCTGGTGGCTGCACTCGACCGCGACCGCGTACGCAGCGATCAAGTACCTGAACACGATCGTGATGGCGCTCACCGCCGTCCCGGTCTACCTGCTCTCACGCCGTCTCGTCTCGCGCCGCGCGGCGACGATCGCCGCGCTCGGCACGCTCTGCACGTCGGCGTTCTTCTACGCGGCGCTGCTCCTGCCCGAGGTGCTCGCCTATCCGTTCTTCGCGCTGTACGCGTACGTCGTCGTGCGGGCGCTCTCCGGTGACGGGCGCCGCTGGGGTGTCGCCGCGGTCCTCCTGTCGGGGGTCTCCGTGCTCGTGCGCACGCAATTCGTCGCCGCCGTCGCGGCGGCGGCGCTGGCCGCGCTCTGGCTGTGGCTCGCCGGCCCTCGTGGGCGGAAGCTCCGCGCCGGCTGGAGCCGCGCCGACCACGTCGGCGTCGCCGTCCTGCTCGTCGGCGTGCTGATCGTCCTGAACCGCATCGCGACGCCGCACTCGGCCGAGTGGTCGGTCGTGACGAACGGCTTCACGCATCGCATCTGGACCTACGCGCTCGTCTCCGGCTCGGCGCTCGCAATCGGGCTCGGCGTGCTACCGGCGATCACAGGACTCGCTGCGCTCTGGATCCCCGAGCGCCGCGACGACCCGCGCTGGCGCGCGTTCGCAGCGTTCCTCGGCGCGAGCGTCGTGACGTTCGGCTTCTACACCGGCTTCAAGGCGGCGTACCTCTCGACGTTCTTCGCGTCGCGCGTCGAGGAGCGCAACATGATCTACCTCGCGCCGTTGCTCCTCGTCGGCACGGTGGTCTTCTTCTCCGCGCGGCGCACGTGGTGGCCGGGCGTGATCGCCGCGGCGGCGTTCGTCGCGTGGCTCGTCCTCGGCTACGGCTACCAGCTCGGCTATCCGTACTTCGAGTCGCCGGGCTACGGGATCGCGGCGTTCGCGAACCGCGTCTTCCACTGGGACCAGCCGCACATCAGCAACGCGCTGCTCGTGACGGTCGTCATCGCGCTGGCGATCGTCGCGTTCCGGCGCCACACGGCGGTGCTCGCGCTCGCGGTGCTCGCAGTCGCCATCTGGATGAGCACGGCCGAGATCACGAGCGCGCGCGGCTCGTCCCACCAGGCGCAGCAGTTCGTCGACAACCTTCCGAAGCCGCTGAACTGGCTCGACCGTGCGACCCACAAACAAGGCACCACCTACCTCGGGCAGGACATCAACGACCCGACGGGGCTATGGCTGATCGAATTCTGGAATCGTTCCTTGAAGCACGTCGACAGCCTGGACGCCACTGCCCCCGGCCCGGGGCCTACCTTGACGCCGGGGCTCGAGAAGCCCGATGGGACACTGCGAGGCGACGACGGATCTCGCTACGTCCTGGCAGACAACGGCGTGCGCGTCATCGGGAAGGTGGTCTGGCGCCGCGGTGATCTGCGACTGACGCGCATCGACGCCCACCCGTGGCGGCTCCAGCAGACGATCTACGGCCGCGATTCGGGCGGCTGGATTCGAAGCGACGGCACACTCGCATACTTCGGCCCGGAGACGGCACACGGCGCCTTCCGTGTCGACGTCGGCAGGACGGCTCTGTGCGCACCGAACGCCCCTGGCACCGACGTGACGATCGAGGTAGGACCAGTCAAGCTGGACGCACAGAACAATCCGATCGTTGGCCGGGTTGCGCATAGATCGACGTTCCATCTCGCGAACTGCCAGTCGCGCACGCGAACATTCCTCGTGCGCCCGCCTGTTGCCGCCCACGTGCACATCTCTCGGCTCATCGTGCCGGCGAACTACGGCATCAGTGACCCGCGCGCGCTCGGCGCTCAGGTCGGGTTCTCATTCGCCGCGCGTTGAGCGCGGTGCACGAGGAGCGTCGACAGTGCGAACACAACGAGCGTGATCAAGCAGATCCGCACGATCGTCGACGGGATGAGTGCGTGACGGTCCACCTCGTGCTCGTCGCCGTTCCAGACCGCGACGAACTGTGGATACGTCGCCGCAAGCGCGATCAAGGGCACTAGCGCTCGCCGGTCGAAGCCGCGCCGCCACGCGAGGGCGCACGCCGAGGCGGCGATCAGGAGCCAGATGCCGAGCACGACCGGCCGCGCGGGCGAGATGACGTGCTGCACCGCCGTCGGAAACCGCCAACGCGGGGAGCTCTTCTCATAACCGAGATGGGGTGTGTAGAGCGCAGCAAGCCTGTTCGGCGTGACCGGACCGTCGCTGTACGACGGCCGGTTCTGGAGCGGGCCGGACAGAGTGAACCACGGGTGGTGGATCAGGTAGCTCCGGTACAACGAGATCGTGTTGGTCGCTCCTGACCAGGTGTACCCGTGCGCCCTCATCCAATTCTTCGCCGACGGCTGATCTACGAAGAGACGGGTCTGCACGAGATCCTGGATCGAGGTATCTGCCCGGTGACCGACCTGGGCGGAGACGGTGTCCGCAGCGAAGATCGCGCACGCCGCAAGCGCTGCGACGAGCACCATTCGGCGCTTCGATCGAATGAACACGATGAGCAGCACCGGTAGCAGCACCGCAATGGCGGCACTATTCGAGTCGCGCGCGAAGCCCCAGAGCAGCGCAACGACCAGCGTAACGGCGAGCAGCCACTGGCTCGGCCTGGCGGCCACGCGCAAGGTGAGCGCGAACAGGAGAGCGGTGAGCGAGAGCGTCACCGACTCGCTGAGCAGGTCGCGATCCCATTGCACGATCGTGCTGGAGAGGCTGAAGAGCAGGATCGCCCAGAAAGCCGCGATCCGCATCCAGCGGCCGTGCACGAACGAGGCAACCGTCTGCGCGAGGAACCACCAACACGCAATCGAGAGACCGAGCTGCGCATAGGTGATCGTCGTCTCGCTCCCGTGGACGAGCTTCCAGTAGAGCGGCACCGGGAACGAGCGGCGTCCGGCGAGAAATCGCTCGCTGATGAGAGGAAGGTGGGACGACTCGTGATAGCCGGTGCTGTCGCCGAACGTCGAGTTCGATTTCGCGAAGGCCAAGTAGCGCAGCGTGACGTAGACGAGAAGCGCCCAAGTGGACCAGTACGACGGGCGGTGGGCCAAGGTGATGTCGCGAACACGGCGCACGGCCGCGCATGATGTCGCATCGCGGCGATGACGTTTGCGGGAGCGCTTTAGAATCGCCGCGATGACCGACCTGGCCCATTCGACGCCGGGTTGGCGCACGCCGCTCTCCTCCCCATTTGCGTTCTGGATCGCGGGGTTGCTCGTGATCGGCGTCGTCGGCCGGGCCGCATTCTGGTTCTCGCCGCTCGGCGTGCTGGACGGAGACGAGGCGGTCGGCGGCTTGATGGCGAAGCACCAGCTCCTCGGCCAAGTGAACGTGTTCTATTGGGGCCAGGCCTACGGAGGCCCGTTCGAGACGTGGCTCGAAGCGCCGATTGTGTGGATCTTCGGCCCGTCCTGGCTCGGACTGCGGATCGTTCCGATCGCCCTCACGGCGGCCGCGGCTTATGTCGTGTGGCTCGTCGGGCGCCGCCTGATCGCGCCCGAGGCGGCCCTCGCAGCGGCAGCGCTCTTCTGGGCGTTCCCGTCGTTCCTGCTCTGGAAGACGATCCGCTTCCACATCTTCTACGCGTCGAGCCTGCTCTTCGTCGCGCTGATCATGCTGCAAGTGCTGCGCGTGAAAGACCGGCCCTCGACGCGTCGGCTGTTCGTGCTGGGCCTCCTGACCGGGCTCGGGGTCTGGCAGTCGTTCCAGCTCGTGACGGTCGTCCCCGCGGCACTGGCGTGGCTGCTCCTCGCGCGGCGAGACGTGCTTCGCCGTGTGTGGATCGTCGCGCTCGGCGCGCTGACCGGATTCGCGCCGGTGCTCGCCTGGAACGCGACGCACCACTGGCAGTCACGGGGCATCGGACAGCCGGGGAACGTCATCTCGTATCCGGCGCGCGTCTGGCAGTTCTTCACGACGATCCTTCCGATGGCGCTCGATCTGCGGACGTCGATCAGCCGCGAGTGGTTCCTCTGGAAGCCTGCGGGGATCGCCGTCTATGCGGCCGCCCTCGCGGCTTTCGCGTGGCTCGCCTGGTCGCGGCGGCGCACCGATCTGTCGCTCGTCGTCGCGGTCGCCATCGTGTTCCCATTCGTCTACGCGATCTCGCCGATCACCAGCGTGTCCGACACGCCCGTCTACGCCGTCGTCCTGATGCCGTTCCTGGCGCTTCTCATCTGCGCGTGGGTCAGTACGCCTCTCCAGGCTGTCGGCGCAACGGCGCTCGCGCTGGCCGTGATGGCGGGCTCAGCCGTGAACCTCCACGCGGCGTGGGCCCGTCCCCATGGCGGAGAATTCGCGCCACTCGAAGATCACTCACCGCTTCCGCGCGACTTCGGCCCGCTGATCGCCGCACTCGACCGATTGCACATCACGCGCCTCTACGCGAGCTACTGGATCGCGTACCGGCTGGACTTCGAGACGAACGAGCGCATCATCGCGGCCGACATGCGGCCCGCAGCGCTCAGACTCGACGGGAACCGCGTCATCCCTCAACCCGACGATCCGCTGCTGCTCAAGCGCCACGCCGAGTACCAACCGATCGTCGCGCGCACGCCGCGGCCTGCCTTCGTGATCGCGCCACGGTTCGACCCGCCGAGCACCGACTACGGCTCGCTGCACGCCGCGCACTACCGCGTCGCGACGGTCGGGCCGTTCAAGATCTTCTTTCTGCCCGGGTCGTGAAGTCCCACGCAAGGACGACCGTCAGCCCGACGAGCAGGAGATCACGCGCGAGCACCGCCGCACCGATGTCCCGGTGGAGATGCAACCCATACTCGGGGTAGTGACGTGGATAGAACCACTGGGTGAGAACGAGCAGCGCAACGAGAACCGTCCACGCGGCGAAACGCCGCCGCCCGGCGACGAGCGCGACGAACGGGACGAGCCAGATGACGTACTGCGGGGACAACACCTTGTCGAACGCGACAAACGCCGTGACGGCGGCCGCCGAGTGCCGAATCAGGCGATCCCGCGTCGCCGGCCCTCGAGCAAAGAGCAGCCAGATCGCGGCCAGCGCGAGCAGCTGAGCCGCGGTGAGAAGATGGGTGACGGCACCCACGCCGGGCCCTGCGAGGTTCTGCGACCCGAACGTGTTGACCACACGAATGTGTGCGTCCGCCTCGATCAGGGCCGCTGCACCGAGGCTCTCGACCTGCAGGGGCCGCGTGGCCTGGTCGTGGATGCTGTGCCACACCCCTGACGGAGCGACCGCGACGAACGGCAGGTAGGCAAGAACTGGGATCGCGACGGCGAACGCAGCGGCGATGAGCGCCGAGTTCCGACCCGCGCGTCGCCAGATCCACGCGACCGCGATGGGGACCAGCACGATCGGCCACAGCTTCGTCGCCACTGCTGCTCCCAGCAGCCCAGCCGAGAGGACGGGCCGGTCGAAGATCAGCGCCGCGAACGCGGACGCCGCGAGCACCGTAGGCCAGAGGTCGAATCGCCCGGCCATCAGAGAGGGGCCGATGAGAAGCGGCGCGGCGGCGGTCAGGATCAGCGCCGGACGCCCCAACCGGGCGGAGACCAGGACGATGCCCAGCCCGCAGACGAGCATCAGGCTCTGGAATGTCCCGACGTAATCGTGGAACCACGACGGAATGACGAAGGCGACCAGTGCGCCGGGTGGGTACTCGACTGCGAAGTCCCGATAGGGGACGAGGCCGTGCCTGATCGCATCGCCGTACTCCTTGTACTCCCCCGTGCTCGTGTCGTGCGCGTGCGACCAGAAGCCGACATGCAGCATCAGCAGCCACGCGCCGAGGAAGAAGCCGGCGGCCAGCAGCGTTTCGGGTGCCGTCAGGGCGCGCCAGGATCTGCCGCGCGGTCCCTCGAGGCCCGCCCCGCGAGGATCACTCACTTCCACGCGCCCGAATCTAGTGGACCCGTGCGACCGCGTCGACTGCCGTCGCGCTGACGAGCAGCGGAAAGCGCACGCGCGTCAGGTGGCGGGCGCCGGGCAACGGCTCGAGCGCGAAGAGAAGCCGCTGCACAGAAGCCGGGAACGACGCGCGTTGCGGCATCAGGAACGGGCGCAGCTCGATCCGCTCCCAGCCCGCCGCGCGCAGGTCAGCGAGCACCGCACGCGTCTCGTACGCACGCGGATCGAAATCGAAGATCAGCGTCGAGCGCGTGAAGCCGCGCACGCGCTCGAGGAAGGCGCGCCGGTCGTCGACCAGGTAGAGCGAGCGGAAGATCGTCGTCGCGTCGACCGGCGCGGGTGGCACGTGCTCGAACGTTCCTTGCACGACGCGGTCGCCGAGCGCGCGGCGCGCCACCTCGACCATGCGCGCGCTCGCGTCGACCCCGTGGTAGTCGATCCCACGCTCCAGCAGATGCCGCCCGAGGCCACCGTCGCCGCACGCGAAGTCGAGCAGCACCGCGCCCTGCTCGACCTGCGCCGCGACGAGCTCTGCGCGCCGCGCGTAGTAACGCTCCGCGTCCGCATAGTCGTGCGCGCTGTAGCGCTCCGCGATTGCGTCGTACTTTTCGATCGTCACAGCGCCTTCAATCGCTCCGGATGCTTGCGCACGAAGCGGGCGATGCCCGCCCAGTGCCAGAGCGTGCGCCGCGTCAGCCAGCGCTTGTCGGTCTCCGCCTTGTGCTCGTGCCGTACGACCGCCTGCGGCACGTACCAGCGCTCCCAGCCTGCGCGCTGCGCGCGGTACTGCAGGTCGATGTCCTCCCCGTAGAGCCGGTAGCCCTCGTCGAACCCGCCCAGCTCCTCGAGCATCGAGCGGCGGTACATCAGGAACCCGGCAAGCATCCAGTCGGCCTCGACCGGTTCCGCAGGCGGCTGCTCGTCGAGGTGGAAGTGCCGTCGCTGCGGAACGACGCGCCGTAACGGGGTACGGCGCACGATCGTGCCGGTGATCGTCGGGAAGCGGCGGCGCGACGGCTGCCAGGTGCCGTCGGGATACTCCATGCGCGGCCCCGCGACGCCCACGCGCGGATGGTCGGCCATGAACGCGCGCAACGCGTCGACGGCGCCCGCCTGCGGCACCGCGTCGGGGTTCGCGGAGATCACGAGCTCCGCGTCGGTGAGCGCGACGCCCTTGTTGATGTTCGCACCGAAGCCGAGCGGCTCGTCGTTGTGCACCGCGTCGACCCCCTCGGGGACCGAGCCCGGGATGTTCGCGATCACGACGAGCTCGTCGACCTGCCCGCGCACTGCCGGCAGCGACTCTGCGAGCTCGCGCGGATGGCCATGCGACACCACGACGGCGGCGACCCTCACGCAAGCACTCTGCGATAGACGTCGGCCGTGAGGCGCGCGCTGCGCTCCCATGTGAACTCGGCGGCGCGCTCGAGCCCGAGCCGGCTGTAGCGCGCGCGCTCGGCGAGCGCGGTCGCGACGTCCGGCGCGGCCGCATCGCCTGCGACCTCGCGCAACGCCGGATCGTCGGAGAGGACGACGGGCGTCCCGCTCGCCATCGCCTCGAGCACCGGCACGCCGAAGCCCTCGTAGCGCGACGGGAGCAGGAGCGCGGCCGCGCGGCGGTATAGCTCGGCGAGCTCGTCCTTCTCGACCCACCCGCGCACCTCGACACCGCGAGCCCGCAGCTCGCGGGCGAGGGCCGACTCCTTCTCGGGCCCCGCGACGACGAGCGGGAGACCGGCCGCGTCGGCCGCGTCGGCGGCTGCGAGCGGGTCCTTGCGTGCCTGCACGGCGCCGACGAAGAGCAGGAACCCGTCGTGCGTCCCGTCACCTGGGCCGAACGCGGGATCGACGCCGTGCGGCGTGACCGTGATCTTGTCGGCCGGGATGCCGTACAGCTCGATCGCGTCGCGCTTCGTGCGCTCCGACACCGCGAGCACTTGGTCGGCACGGCGCGCGGCGCGCGGCACGACCGTCTTGAACGTGAGGCGGTCGACGAGGCCCATTGCCGAGGGGTCGCGCTCGAAGTGCAGGTCGTGCAGCGTCACGACGCTCGGGCCTGGCCAACCCAATGGCAGTGCATGTTGGAAGTGCGCGAGCTCCGGGCGCAGCCGGCGGAGCAGCCGCGGCAGGCCCCACGCCATGCGCGCCTCCTGCGTGCGCGCTTGCAGCTCGAGCGGCTCGACGCCTTCCGGCACGAGCTCGGGATGGCGCGTGACGGCGCCGAATGCCAGGTCGGGTGCGACGAACGGCAGCTGGCGCAGCAGGTTGAGCACGTACGTCTCCTCGCCGGTGCGGTTGCGGCCGAGGACGTCCGCGTCGACGACGATCACGCGAGCTCCTCGTAGACCGCCCACGTGCGTGCGGCGACCTCCGGCCAGCTCGCGACGCGGCGCGCCGACGGGGCCGTCGCGCGCGCGATCCCCTCGCGGATCGACTCGACGCTGGTCGGGTCGACGTACGTCGCATCGTCGCCTGCGATCTCCTGCATCGGCGAGCGCTCGCTCGTCACGATCGCGCAGCCGGTGGCGAGCGCCTCGGCGACGGGGATGCCGAAGCCTTCGTAGAGCGAGGCGTAGACGAGGCAGCGCGCGCCGCGGTAGAGCGCGGCGAGCTCCTCGTCGGGGACGTCGCCGAGGAACGTCACGTTGGCGGGGGGCTCGACGCCGCCCCACCCGCGCGCGCCGACGACGCGCAGCTCGCCGTCGACCGCTTGCGCGATCCGCGCGAGGTTCTTGCGCGGCTCGAGCGTGCCGACGGCGAGCACGTAGTCGCCGTCCGCGCGCGGACCTTCGGGTGAGAACACGTCCTCGACGCCATTCGGCACGACGTGGATCTTGTCGGGTTCGACGCCGAGGAGGTCGACCACCTCGCGCTTCGTGAACTCGGAGACGGCGATCAGCCGCGAGGCGGCGTGCACGACGCGCGGCACTGCGACACGCGAGTACGTCCGCGTCCAGCGGTTGAACCACTCCGGATGGCGCAGCACCGCGAGGTCGTGCACCGTGACGACGAGCGGCTGCCGCGCGCGGAACGGGCCGCGGAACGTCGGGCAGTGCAGGACGTCCGCGTCGGCGTGGAGACGCGGGTACCAGAAGACGTCCGCCGCGACGGTGCGGGCGCGCGACGTCGCCGGGTAGGAGACCTCGACCACATCGAGCTCGTCGCGCAGCGCGCGGACGTAGCGCGCAGTGCCCGCCCGCGTCTGGCGAAGTGCGGTCGTGTCTAGCGCCGCGCGAATCGCTCGTATCCCTCCAGGAAGGCTTCGCCGGTCCGCCGCCACGAGAACCGCTGCGCGTGCGCGAGGCCCTTCGCGCGCAGCTCGTCGCGGCGCGCGACCGCCTCGCGGATCGCGTCGGCGATCGCCTGCGGGCTCCCCGGGTCGGCGCGCACGGCGGCGTCGCCCGACGCCTCGTCCATCGACTCGTGCGCGGAGGCGACCACGGGCGCGCCCGACGCCATCGCTTCCGTGATCGGCATGCCGAACCCTTCGAAGCGCGACGG
>Ga0066702_10000481_pt1 | contig 10193 bp, 8 predicted proteins | sample GraSoiAngelo_151_FD_66507 | JGI IMG/M metagenome (GOLD analysis project Ga0066702, IMG submission 66507) | Grasslands soil microbial communities from the Angelo Coastal Reserve, California, USA - 14_1009_12_20cm | ecosystem: Environmental > Terrestrial > Soil > Grasslands | place: USA...
GGAGCCTTTGGCCTGACCCGCTTGTTGTCGAGTTTGCTTTTCGGAGTCAGCGCAACGGATCCTCTAACGTTCGGTGGCGCGGCGATCCTTCTGATTCTCATTGGACTGCTTGCGTGCTATATGCCTGCGCGGCGAGCGATGCGTGTCGACCCAATGGTCGCGCTGAGATATGAATAGGAGACGATGAGATGCGACCGGAGCATTGGCTGTACACCATTCCACTGCAGCTGCGGTCGTTGTTTCGCTGGGCGCAGGCGGACCAGGACCTGGACGACGAGCTGCGCGACCACCTCGAACGAAAAACCGAGGAATACGTGGCACAAGGGATGACGCAAGAGGAAGCGTATCGCCGCGCGCGAATCGACCTGGGCGGTATCGAGCAGACCAAAGAGCAATGCCGCGACGCACGACGCGTAAATTGGCTTCAGGACTTCGTTCAGGATTTGCGCTACGGCTTGCGGATGCTCTTGAAGAACCCTGGCTTCAGTGGGGTCGCTGTCGTCGTTCTCGGTTTGGGCATTGCGGTGAACACCACCATCTTCACCGCTCTCGATGCGACGGCGTTCCGACCTTTACCCGTCAGGGATCCGAATCATATCGTGCGCGTCGTCCGCTGGATTCGACAGGGCTATGGCGGCACCCTGTTTTCCTTTCGAGAGTATGTCTATTACAGAGACCACAATGACGTGTTCTCAGGCTTGGCGGCCGACAGTTGTTGTTACAACGTCGTCTATGGTGGGCAGCCCGCCACAAGTGCAGCGACAATGCCCAAATCAGTCTTACTGAGCGCGCGCATTGTTTCGGAAAACTACTTCGAAGTGCTCGGAATCAATGCGGTACTCGGTCGTACCTTTCTGCCGGACGAGGGCCAGTCGGAGAAATCAAATCCCGTGGCCGTACTCGGTTATCAATTCTGGCGACAGCGACTCGACTCCGACCCGCACATCCTGGGGAAGTCGTTGACCTTGAATGCCATGCCATTCACTGTGGTGGGCATCGCGCCGCGCGATTTCATCGGCACTGGAGACCCACCGGCGGCCCCCGATGTATGGGTTCTGTTGGCGATGCAGCGGTACGTCGTGCCAGGAAGTAACTGGATGAACGCGAATGCATACAACGTTCGTATCGTAGGCCACTTAAAGCCAGGCGTGGCGCTCACGAAAACGCAGGTGGAACTGACGGTCCTTGCTCAGCAGCTTGCCCACACATCTACTGCCAAGGATCTGACCGCCAGCACGACACACCTTACAGCCAAGCGAGCATCCTTCCTTGACTTTGGCGGAACGGGCGCCGACTTCGCGGTCTCGGTGACGCTCGCGCTCGCTGCTGCCGGCATGGTACTGCTCATCGCCTGCGCTAATGTCGCCAATTTATTGCTTGCACGCGCGATAATTCGACGGAAGGAAGTTGCCGCCCGTCTAGTGCTGGGCGCAGGCCGCAGCCGGATAGTTCGTCAGTTGCTGACCGAGAGCGCGGTCATTGCGCTTTTAGGTGGGATGGCGGGCCTCCTTTTGTCAGCATGGGCCTGCCATGTTTTGTGGGCCACTGTTCAGCAGTCTCTTCAGAAGTTCTACCCGCCTGACTTGTTGCTGCGTCTGAGCCCTGACGTTCGGATCCTTGGTTACACGTTCTTGTTGTCATTGACGACCACATTTGTCTTCGGACTAACACCCGCACTTCAGGCTTCGAAAACCGACCTAATGTTCGCTTTGAAGCAGGGTGTTGGTATTAGTGCTCCTAGGTCGAGCCGAGGTTTGCTGAAACTCAATCTGCGGGACGCACTGGTACTGGCGCAGGTAAGCCTATCCCTAGTGCTTCTCATCGCCGTGGGATTGCTCGCCAGGAGTCTGCAGCGATCTCAGACGATTGACCCCGGGTTCGAGACCAAGAACTTGCTGGCCGTGGATATGGACTTCCCAGCACTTGGGTACGACAGCTCAATGGCGTTTTCCCTTCGCCGCTCAATAGTTGAACGGCTAGATGCCCTACCTCAAGTCAAGTCAGCCTGTTTCGCCTCGGAAGAATGGACTGCCGTCTCTCTAGAATCTGCGCGCAACCTTCCGTTTGTCCCTTACACGGTCATCTCGCCGGATTACTTTCGGACGCTAGGCATCCAGATTGTTCGGGGTAGAGACTTCGGTGAAACTACCCAAACCGGCGCACCAGTGGTTATCGTCAGCGAGGCTACTGCGCGGCTGTTATGGCCCGGCGAAGATCCGATAGGCAAACGGCTGATGGCAAAGGATCGCGCGTCGTCTTATGCAGAAGTCATTGGTGTGGTCAGGGACGTTCGAAGTGTCAGGCCCTCTCAGGTCGATTTCGCCCATCTTTACTTTCCCATCGCTCCAACTGACCAATATCTTGGCCTTTGGCTGCGCACTCGCAGTAATCCAGAAAACGCCCTCGACTCTATTCGGGAAACACTGGGGGCCCTGGACAAGGGATTGCTTCTGGCCACGACGCATACTATCAGTGACCTGCTGTGGCTCCAGAGACTGCCCGCGTTAATTGGCGCTGCTATGGCTGGCATACTTGGCGTGTTGGCTCTTGTATTGGCAGCAGTCGGCATCTACGGCGTCATGGCCTACGTTGTAAGCCAAAGAACACACGAGATTGGTGTGCGCATGGCCTTGGGCTCCGACAGAGCGGATGCCCTGGCGCTCGTGCTCAAGCAAGGAATGTGGCCGGTGCTGCTGGGCATCATTCTAGGGCTCGTCGGCAGCGTGGTGCTATCCCACCTCTTATCGTTTCTTCTGCTCGGCATTGGCCCGCTGGATCCGTTGGCATTTTCAAGCGCGTCTGCGTTTCTCATTGTGGTGGCGGCGCTTGCAGCGTACCTTCCTTCGCGGCGGGCCACTAAGGTCGATCCCATGGTTGCCCTGAGATACGAGTGAGGGAGGGCCGGAAAATGCGACCGGAGCATTGGCTATACACGATTCCGCTACGGCTACGGACGTTGTTTCGCTGGGCGCAGGCGGACCAGGAATTGCACGACGAGCTGCGTGATCACCTCGAACGAAAAACCGAGGAATACGTCGCACAAGGGATGACGCAAGAACAGGCGCGCCGCCGCGCGCGAATCGACCTGGGTGGTATCGAGCAAACGAAAGAGAAATGTCGGGACACACGCCGCGTAAATTGGATTCAAGACTTAATTCAGGATTTGCGATACGGTCTGCGCATGCTGCGGAAGAGGCCGGGCTTTACAGCGGTTGCAGTAGTCACGCTGGCGCTTGGAATCTCGGCCAACACGACCATCTTCAGCACGGTGAACGCCTTCTTTTTGCGGAAGCCGCCCATTCGCGATCCTGATCGCGTTGTGATCGTTAGCAGCGTCAGTCCCGAAAAGAATACCTATGCGCCGGATCGAATTCCCGTGTCAGCGCCCGATTATCTTGACTGGCGAGCTCAGGACAAGTCCTTCGACGGCGTGGCCGCGGCGGATTTCGAAGATTTCACAATAAGCGGCGGCACGGCGCCAGAGCGCGTGGCAGGCGCCAGGGTCTCGAGTAACTTTTTCGAGGTTTTGGGCGTTGGTCCTGCGATGGGGCGAACCTTCTTGCCCGAAGAGAACCAGTGGGGACGCGATCACTCGGTCATCTTGAGCGACGAGCTGTGGAAGGGACGGTTTGGCGGCGACCCGCGCGTGCTCGGCCACCTCGTTAAGATCAACGGTCAGAACCACACTGTTGCCGGGGTCATGCCCCGCCCCTTTCGCCTCTGGGACTTTGAGGCTCGACTTTGGATTCCGCTTACGTTTTCGCCAGACGATCTGCGTCCTCCGTCGCGGTCTACGAGGCTCCTTCGAGTTTTCGCGCGATTGAAACCCGGCACGGACGAACGCAAGGCCACAGCGGAAATGCAGACCATCACGCAACGAATCGCCGAGGCGCATAAAGATACGAACAAAGGATGGGGCGCAAGCGTGATGTCTCTCCAGCGGTACAGCATTGCGGACTCGAACTCGGAAACGGCCACGGCATTTCTCATGGCCGCAGTGGGGTTCGTGCTGCTGATTGCTTGCACGAATTTGGCGAACCTGATGCTCGCGCGCAATTCCATAAGGCAGCGCGAATTTATCATCCGGTCCGCGCTCGGGGCGGGGCGTTTTCGGCTCGCTCGCCAGCTTTTCACGGAATGTTTGCTCCTTTCCATAGCCGGGGGAGTCCTGGGAATCCTTGGCGCATTTTGGGGAGTCCGCTTACTTCGCTCGCAACTCAATTGGAATGAAGGCGCGCTGGAGATGGCAAAAGAGATTTCTGTCGATAGTCGAGTGCTGATTTTCACGCTCGCCATCTCGCTTGGCGCTGGTATTTTGTTTGGGCTAGCGCCGGCGATTCAGATTGCGCGGCAGGACGCCAGCTATGGCTTGCAGGAGGGCGGCCACGGGGGTACGGCAGCTCCCCGGCGGCTCCGTGTCCAACGCCTGCTCGTCATCGGCCAGTTGGCTTTGTCGCTGTTTCTCTTAGTTGGCGCGGGGTTGTTTGTCGAAGGTTTCCTCGAAGAGATCCAAGCGAGCGTGGGTTTTAATTCGCATAACTTGCTCACAGGAACCGTCTGGCTCCGCGACCTCCAATACCTCCAACCGCAGCGCCAGAGGCAATTCTTTGAAAATGTTCTGCAACGTCTCGCAAATCTCCCCGGAGTGCAGTCGGCGGCCGGAGCCACTGATCTTCCCTACAATTTCCCGGGCTATGTGCCCTTCACTGTCGAAGGGCATCCGGTGACGAAACCCGACGACCAGCCAAAAAGTGGCTGGTTCACCGTCAGCCCCGGTCATTTTGCAACGTTGCAAGTCCCGCTGTTGCAAGGGCGCGAGTTTTTATCTTCGGATACAGCTGATGCGTCTCCCGTGGTGATCGTCAACGAGGCATTCGCGAGGCGCTTCTTTGGCGGGGAAAACCCAGTTGGACGCCACATCCGATTGGATCTTGGAGACAGGAACCAGAACCGATGGAGCGAAGTCGTCGGTGTGGTGGGGAATGTGATGGAGTTCCTTGGGCAAGTTCAACCGCGGCCGCAAATCTTTGTTCCGTTCGCCGCGCATCCCAGCCAGTTGATGAGGTTCATAGTGCGAACGAGAACCGATCCCCTAAGCCTATCGGATTCCCTACGGCACGCCGTCTGGGCGGTTGACCCCGACCAGGCCGTGACCGAGATACGAACAATGGACCGCGTAATCAGGGATTCCGGCGCAGGAGATGACGCGATGGCGCAGACCATGGGGGTCTTTGCCCTTCTCGGGCTGCTGATGGCGGCAGTCGGAATCTTCGGCGTGGTGTCTTATTTGGTTGAACAACGCACGCAGGAAATGGGGATTCGCTTGGCCTTGGGTGCGGAGCCGGCCGGAGTGCTGCGCCTGATGATTCGCAAAGGCATGGCGCTCGTTGGTGTTGGCACGGGGATCGGAATTCTCGTTTCTCTCGGGTTGCCAAAGCTCGCTGCGGCGGAATTTGAGAATTTCCATTTCCACAGCATATGGGTGCTGATCTTCGCACCGGTAGTAGTTGTCCTTACGGGGTTTGCCGCGTGCTATTTGCCCGCGCGCCGCGCCATGCGCGTCGATCCGATGGTCGCTCTCAGGTACGAGTGAAGGAGGGCCGGAAATGCAACCGGAGCATTGGCTGTACACGATTCCGTTGCGGTTACGGTCGTTGTTTCGCTGGGGGCAGGCGGACCAGGAATTGGACGACGAGCTGCGCGACCACCTTGAAAGAAAAATCGAAGAATACGTGGCGCAAGGGATGAAGCAAGAGGAGGCGCGGCGGCGGGCGCGAATCGACCTGGGCGGTATCGAGCAGACCAAAGAGAAATGCCGCGACGCGCGCCACGTAAATTGGATTCAGGACCTCGCACAGGATTTGCGCTTTGGTCTGCGCATGTTGCGCAAGTCCCCGGGGTTCACATGCGTCGCCGTCCTCATACTGGCTCTCGGTATCGGCGCCAACACGGCTATCTTCAGCCTGATTAACGCCATCATGCTCCGCTCCCTGCCTGTTCACGCTCCTGAGCAGCTCGTTTTTCTGAAATGGAGTGCGCGTCGAAGCCCTCACACGCACCTCTATTACTCGTGGGCTGGTTGTCCAGGAGATACGGTATTTTCGAGCACGGGTGCAGGTAGTTGTTCGTTTTCGTATCCGGTGTATGAACAAATCCGCGAAAATAAGAATGTGTTTTCCGATGCTTTTGCCTTTGTACCTGCCTCGGGCTTGTCTGACATAACAGTGAATGGTCAGACGGCCCAGGCGCGGGGAGATTTGGTCTCCGGAAATATCTTTTCCACGCTCGGCGTGGGGGCCGCAGCCGGGCGAACGCTGGTTCCGCTTGATGATGTCACGGGCGCCGCGCCTGTCGTCGTCTTCAGCTATGCGTATTGGCAAAGCCGATTTGGCAGTGACAGCGCGATTGTGGGGAAAACAATTCTCCTGAATGGCCTCCCGTTTACGGTCGCAGGCGTGGCGGCACCGGGCTTCGCGGGGCTGGACATAGGCGTGCCCCGCCAATTCTGGGTCCCACTTTCCTCGCGGTACCAGTTCGACCAGCGCTTTCCCAAAGAAAAGGAAACGGACGGCGGTTCGCTGTGGGTCCAAATGGGGGCCCGCCTGAAGCCCGGTGCCAGCATCAGCGAGGCGGAAGCAGCGCTTAACACAATATTCCTCCGAAGCGTGACCAGCGGTCCCGCGGCGCTCTTTAAGCTAGAGGACGAACCACACATCGAATTGCCCAGCGCAACGCGCGGCCTCCCCACGTTGCGTCAGAACTTCTCAAAGCCGCTTTTCGTGCTGATGAGCGCTGTGTGCATGATTCTGTTGATTGCTTGCACAAACGTGGCAGGACTTATGCTGGCCCGATCCGTGGCGCGCCAAAAAGAGATCTCGGTGCGCGTCGCTCTAGGTGCGGAGCGCTGGCGAATTGTTCGCCAGTTCTTGACGGAAAGCCTGATGCTGGCCGCAGCCGGCGGTGCACTGGGAATCTTATTCGCCTATTGGGGAGCGAGTTCTTTGTCGGGGTTTTTTTCCGCTAACGGCTACGGAGCCTTCGCGATTAACATCAGCCCCGACCTGCGCATCCTTGCCTTCGCGCTGGCAATTTCTTGCCTGGTCGGACTTTTGTCGGGCCTTGCGCCCGCGCTTCGAGGGACGCGATTCGACCTGATACCGGCACTCAAGGAAAGTGATACTGGCGTTTCTTGCTCAGCCGCAACAAGTGGGCGGCGGCTCAGTGTTGGCAGTGGACTTGTTGTCGCGCAGGTTGCGCTTTCCATTCTTTTGCTCTCTGCCGCGGGATTACTGGTACGAACTCTCGTAAATCTCGAAACCATGAAAGGCGGGTTCGATGCACGTAATGTTCTGCTCTTTGACATGGACGCTACCCTAAGCGATTACAAGGGGCCGAAGCTACAACGCCTCTATCGGGATCTCCAAAGGCAGTTTGCCGCTCTTCCGGGCGTTACTTCCGCTAGTTATTCCATGACGCCGCTGCTTAGTGGTGCTCGGAGCAGCACGGGTTTGCAGATTCCGGATGCAGCTGACAAATCCGCAGTTAACGTAGACGAGCTTCCAGTGGGACCTGATTTCTTCGAGACTATGCGTATTCCGTTTCTCACTGGCCGGGCGTTTACTCCCGCGGAGTTCGAATCATCCGCCCAGCCTCAACCCATCGTCGTCAATCAAACCTTTACTCGCCGGTTCTTTGGAAATGGAAACCCACTTGGCCGGGCAGTCTCGGAGCCTGACCATCATGGGGAAACCCCGCAATACAAGATTGTAGGCGTCGTCGGCGACGCGAAATACGACAGCCTGCGCAGGGATGTTGCTCCCACGGCATACCTTCCGATCGGATATGCAGGAGGATCGTTCGAAATCCGTACGGCGATGAACCCTAAGGTGCTGATTCCAGCGGCCCGCGAAGTCTTGAACAAAACCGACAAGAATCTCTTTCTACTCAACGCGAAGACGCAAGTCGAGCAGATCGATGAAAGCCTTTTTCAGGAACGGCTGCTTGCCAGTCTTTCGAGTCTGTTTGCGGTTCTCACTCTCACGCTCGCGTGCATTGGACTCTATGGATTGCTGTCTTACGAAGTTACGCGCCGCACGCATGAAATCGGTGTCCGCGTGGCTCTGGGGGCCCATCATCGCGACGTTCTGCGCCTCGTCGTCGCCAAAGGGGCGGGTCTCGTCGCCGCTGGCTCGGTTGCCGGGATGGCCACAGCCCTCGGTGTGACTCGTTATGTGGAGAGTTTCCTCTACGGGGTCAAGCCAATCGATCCATGGACTTTTGCCGGTGTAGTGATCTTGCTCTTCGCTGTGGCTCTTGCGGCTTGTTACATCCCGGCCCGGCGGGCGATGCGTGTCGATCCGATGGTCGCTTTGAGATACGAATAATTCACCCAACGTTTTAATCCCACAATCCCTTTCGACTCACAACCGCTGACAACTGGAACTGTCATTAGCCGGTTCCGGTAGCAGACACGCTCCCACTCTCTCTCCTCTCACGATCTCAGCCTTAACCCACAACTCCGGAGCAACACCCATGCGAACGAACACGCAGGAGGCAGTTTTGTCTGCCTACATCGCGTCAATCGGAAAATGCACGCCGCGCGAAGCTGCTCAGAACGCCGCCGAACTTTGCAGACTTGCGAACTCGCTCAATCGCTTGAACGAGATCGCCTGCAATAGCGGCCTGACGGAGCGGCAAGAGCGACGGAAGCAAAACCTACAAACCCGGATCAAGGCCGTGCTGGAACGCGCGGGCTTGGTCCTCAACCACTTCAACAGCGATCCGCGAGGCTACGCCGTGTACTTCGATCTGCCGGATGGCTCCTACAACAGCTTCGGCGGACGGGAATGCGGCTACGGCATCGGGAGGTGAAACCATGTACGACCACGTAGTAACCATCAACAACACGCACTGGCCTGCGTACTGGAAACCAGGCGCAACTTTGGTTGATCTGCGGATGTTCGATCCGAACGCCCGTAGCGCCAAGCCGCGACTGATCTTCCGGCCCGAGAAACTGCGCGAGTTGGGAATACCAGCCGCGCTTATCGAGGCCGCGGCAAAATCCGATCCGCAGGGATTCCTGCTATTCGACGACCTGCCGAATCAGACGTAGCAAGCGAGCGGCCACGCTGACCAGGCCACAACCATAACTTAATTCCTGCCAGCTCAATCACACAAACCCACAAAACCCAAAAACTGGAGGTGCCCCATGGCAAGTGAAGGAAACGGCTTCACGCATTACCTCGTATCGAAGGAAGTCGTTCTCAGCAAGGCCTGCGTTATCGAGAAAGGCAACGATTGGATCTCCCTTGCATTCATCAAGCTCGGAATTGACAGGCCGGAAGCCGTAATCGACCGTGCCTTCGTTGAGAACCACGCTCTCATCCCCAAAACCGCGAACTAACTTCGCTCCATTTCGGCGGATTGGGACAGACAAGTGTTTCGCGGAATGCCTGCTCGACACGCTCACCCGCGCACTGGAGACCCGAAGTGACAGAAGTGACAGATGGGAATCCCGTTTGCAGCAATCGATACGAACGAAAATACTTCAGCCGCCTGACCGAAAAAGCTCTGCTTCTTCGCGTCGGTCGCGGTCGCTACAAACTTTATCACCCACTCTTCCGGCTCTTTCTACAGGAAGGATGATCCGGCACGCACCAACTAGAGCAAGGGAACGCAATCGCTGCCGCAGGCCGTTATGAGCAAGCAGGAAACGATTAGGAGGTTTTCAACATGAAAGACGCTATCCAGCACGTCGAGCCAGACTCCGCAGCCACAGTTGACACACGCGAAGAGATATTAACCGCGAAGGAGGTTGCACAAAACATTGAAGCCAGCAGGAGGGGTGTACGCCCACGCGGATGAATTAGGCGGCTACCGCGTCAGCAGGCGCCTTTGGTTCCGATGGCAGCGCACCCAGAAGGCACGGGGCGCGAAGAACCCAAGCGAACACAAAAATAGGCGCAGCGCAAACGAAAACGAGAGCCATCAGCGCCATTCCCTTTCGTTAACCACAGGGCGGAATCCATTCCCTTATCCCTTCCGCCCCTTACCCATTTCCCGTTAGCCATTCGTGATTTCCATTCCCATTTTCCTTTCCACTCCCATTTCACGTCAGGAGAACAGCACCTTGGCGCTGAATGAAAACAAGCGGATTCAGGATTTTCCAGCCTCCGTGAGCGGACCAATGCAAC
>Ga0066702_10000483_pt1 | contig 10175 bp, 9 predicted proteins | sample GraSoiAngelo_151_FD_66507 | JGI IMG/M metagenome (GOLD analysis project Ga0066702, IMG submission 66507) | Grasslands soil microbial communities from the Angelo Coastal Reserve, California, USA - 14_1009_12_20cm | ecosystem: Environmental > Terrestrial > Soil > Grasslands | place: USA...
CGGTCGTCGTTGAAGACCCGGAGCGTCCCCCACCCCATGTTGTCGGGATCGCGGTACTGGTCGAACGAGAAGTGCCAGCGCGCCGCGAACCATCCACCCTCGGCTGCGTAGATCTCTTTGTCGCGCCGGACGATGATCACGGCGCCATCCTAGACCTCAGATCGCTGCGGCGACCAGGCGCGCATAGCACCGCGCGCCGGCCGGCGTGAGGTGGATCCCGTCGCTGTAGAAGACGGTGCCGGGACAATCGCGCCACCGCGAGTGCCAATCGACCAGGACCGCGCGCGCCGCGTACCGCTTCACACCGGCCGCGATCACCTTGTTGTCGCCGGCTTCCCACGAGCGGGCGGCCTTCACGTTCACGAACACGACCTTCGGGACCGCTGACAAGATCTTCATGATCTCGTCGAACTGCGACGACAAGAAGCGCCCGTTCGTGCCGAGGTGGATCACGACGACCTTTCCAAGCTTGTGCTGATCGCGCAGCCGCCGCAGGATCCTGATCCCGCCGCTCACTTGTTGGCTCGTGATCGCATCGATGTAGATGTGCGGGATGCGCGCGCGCAGCTGCGACGCGGCGCCCTCCATGACCGAGTCGCCGATCGCGTCCACGTCCGCGCGCACGAGCGGCACGTTCGGGATGGGTCTGCGCTTCCGAGGCACCGCCGCCACAACGGTTCGAACGACAACACGTCGAGCAGCCCTCGGCTTCGGCTTCACCGCCGGTTTCGGCGCCGGCCTCGGCACGCGGTCGACGCCGTCGTCGAGCCGGATGGCCGCTTGGGGGACCTCGGAGAGGCGCGGGACCGACGTGCGCGCGAGGTCTGGGATCAGGACGACGAGGATCGCGATGACCGCGACGACGACGCCTGAGGTCGCGCGCCCTGCCGACCGCCTCACGTGTCCCCCGCTGCCCATACCTAACTCAACGTTGGGCGGAGTGTAGCGTTGCGCGCGCCGTCTAGGCGTGCTGCGCGTGCACCGAGACGGCGGGCCGCTCGGTCGTCTCGCCCTCGTACAGCTCGGGCGTGGGCTCCCAGCCGTGCTTGTGCACCGCGCGGTCGAGCGCGGAGATGCACAGCGGGTCGAACTGCGTGGCGGCGCACCGCCGGAGCTCCCGGAGACCGTCGTCGACGGACTTCGCGAACCGGTAGGTCCTGGTAGACGTCATCGAGTCGAAGGCATCGGCCACCATCACGACGCGCGCGGTAAGCGGGACGTCGTCGCCGAAGAGGTTGTCGGGGTAGCCGCGGCCGTCGAGACGCTCGTGGTGGTGCCGGACGGCGTTGACGGCTTCGCCGTCGCGGAGGAAGTCGATCTCCTCGATCACCTCGCACCCGAAGATCGGGTGCCACTTCATGTGCTCGTATTCCTCGTCGGTGAGCTTGCCGGGCTTCGTGAGGATCGCCGTTGAGACGACGAGTTTGCCGACGTCGTGCATGAGCGCGGCGATGCGGATGTTGTGGATCTCCTTCTCCGTGAACCTAAGTTCGCGCGCAATCATCGTCGTGAGCTTGCTGACGCGCTCTGCGTGACCGCGGGTGTAGGCGTCCTTCGCCTCGATCGCCGTCACCAAAGCTTTCAGCGTTGATTCATATGCCTGATCCATGCGCACGGCCGTTTGAATGACTCGACGTGCCACGAGCAAAGGAACCAGTACGAACAGGGGGGCCCACAGACCAACGACTTCGTAGAGTCCTCCCAAGAGCAACCCGACGAAGGCGAAGGAGAACGTGCTCCAGATGATCGACGAATAGTTGGCGTGCAAGATATCGCGGAGTGGCAGACCGCGAACAAATGAGATCATCACCCCGACGAAGAGAACATTGAGAAGGAAATAAACCAGGGCCGCAGCAGAAACCGAAACAAGCACAAGCGGGAAATTGTGCGTCGAGAGTGTTCCCACCGGTCCCTTGAACACGACATAAACCAGCCCGGACCCCGCCGCCGACAACGTCAGCTGAGCGCTATTGAAGACTGTCTTGGCGAGGCGCCTTCCGCGCGGCTCATGAACCAGGTGCATCAGTCCGCCGAAAGCAGCAGCCGCTGCCGCGGCGGAAGGGCCAAGCGAAACGAGAGCGGCAACTCCGATCACGTAGCTAACGGAGTACGAAGCGTCCCGCATCGTGACGGGGACGAGGTCGGCTAGCAGGAAGAGGATGCCGAAGCCGATCAGACCCGGAGGGAGGCCGTACCTCCTCGACAGCAACCACAAAATGGGGGCGGCCGAGAGACACAACGCGAACAGATAGGCTCGCGCCCTCAGGGGAAGATCTCGCACAACCCGCCTCCGCTTGGCCCAATAATGTGAAGAGCTCAGCCCCAAACGGGGGTGAGCTCTTCCCCAAGCAGATATGTCGGCTGTTGATCAGCCGAGGTTTAGCGGCTTACCAGTGCGTGCTGGCGCCTGCGGCCAGGAAGATCGCCGCGAGGCCTGCAAGTGCGAGAAAGATGCGCTTCATAGGGGCCCACCCCCTCTCCCCCGTCCCCGCCTCGCCGTCAGGCGAGAAGGATGGCTTTCGGTCGTCAACAGCTGTCTCGAGGCGTATGCGCCGAGAAGACGATGGGATGGGCGAGACGGTCTCCCACCATGGAAGCGGAGGCCCGGCCTGGTCCCAAGCCGGCACGCTCGGCTGAAGGTGCCGAGGGTTACGTCCCGCGAGAGCCGCCTCACCACGGCTGTTCGCTACTTCGCGTCCCATCTACCCCCCTAGGCTGCTGTGACGCCAGGAAAGGTATGGGCAGGGGCGGGAACGAAAAACCGTGGAAAACCCGGATAAATAATGGATAGGTCTAACGGACGATTCGGACAGGGCCGAATATGGCAGATCGGCGGAGCCCTAGGGGTTCCGCCGATCCGCGGGGGGAGAGGCTTCTAAGTCTTTATGTGCTGGTCAGGCGCTTGTTAGCTCACGGTCGCGCTGGATGAGGTCGACCAACCGCTCCTCGATCGCTCGCGCTTCCGCCGTTCCAACGGAGCGGATCCGGACGAGGTATCTCTGGCGCAGCGCAGGAGTGCTGTTCTCCAGCGCCGTCAGGATCGTCTCGATCATCGTCTCTCACTCTCCTACGTTGTTCAGCAACACTCACAACATCGGGGCGCCAATAGCCTTGCTGCATGACCGGGCCGGGTACTATTCGACCACTCAGAGTGACTATCTGTGTCCAAGACGTGCCGATTTTGAGGCTTCGGCTCGCTCAGACCAGTCCTTGCTTCGCCGCCCAGGCCGCGAGGGCCGCCCGCCCGTTCAGACCGAGTCGCCGCTGGGCATTGGCGATGTGGTCTTGAACGGTCCTCTCTGAGATAAAGAGGCGCGCCGCAACCTCGGCGTTCGAGGCGCCGGCCGCGACCAAGGCGACGACCTCCTCCTCGCGCGCGCTCAGGCTGCCTTCGGGGCGCTTCGGACCCTTCGGCCTCCCGGCGCGTGGCCGGGCGCCGAGCACCCGCATGCCCGACTCGATCCGGTTCATCTCGGCAACTGCCCCGGCCTCGCCGGCGAGGTCGCGCGCCTCCGCCAGACGCGATGCCGCTTCCGCCCGCTCCCCCATCGCCAGCAGAGCCGACGACCACAAGCGCGTGCATCGCGCGCGATCCGACATGTTCTCAGCGTCGCCGTACAGCGTCGTGCCGAGCTCGAACAGCTTGCTCGCCTTCGCGATATCGCCGCGCGCGACTGCGAGCAGCCCGCGCACCTCCGCAACACCGGCGGCGTGGAGCGGGTACCGGTGCGAGCGTAAGTACGCCTCCGCGTCGTCGAGGATCGCCTCGGCGAGATCGAGGTCTCCCCGCAGGATCCGGGCGCGCGCGTGCAGGATCGCAGTCTGCGCGCTGACCTCGTGCGTGCTCACGCGGCAGAACTCGTGGTACGCGCCCGCCATCTCGAGCGTGAAGTCGTCGACGTCTTCGATCGAGATCCGGACGACCAGCTCGGCAAGGATTGCGAACAGCGACGGTGAGCCGTCGGCGACCCCCTCGGGGTGGAGCGCACTGTCCCGCCGGTACTGATCGTTGCCGAGCTCGCGCCACCACGAGCCCACGATCGAACGCGCGAGGCGGACATCCCCTCTCTCGACGGCGGCCCACGAGCGGATCACGCGCCCGTACTGTTGCGCCATCGAGCTCGCTTCCAACCGGCTCGCGTACCGCTCGGCTTCCGCAGGCGCGCCCATGCGCCACAGCACCCACGCACGTAGGTGGTCCAGCGACGCGATAAATCCGCTCCCCATCCGCGCCGACAGCTCTTCTCGCGCCTGGTCGAGCCGCTTCAACGCTTCACCGCAATGCCCGTGCAGGGCCAGACGCACCGCCTGGTTGCTGAACGTCTTGCCGACGAGCGCGTCCCGGCCCGACTCCATCGCGAGGCGGCACGCTTCCTCGCCGCGTGCGTTCGCTTCGTCGGCACGACCTTTCAGCTCGCTGATCCACGCCAGCCCTTCAAGTGCCTGTGCGCGCAACGCAACGTCGTTCAGCGCTTCCGCGCGGCGCGCGCCCTCCTGCAACAGCGCCTCGCCTTGGATCGGATCCTCGAACACGCGCGCGAGCGCGTACCCCTTCTCGATCAGCAGCTCGCATACCAACCCGTCGTCGGGCTCGTCGGCAAGCAACGTCAATGCTTCGTCCAAGACTTCGATCGCAGCATGCTCGCCGAAAGAGAGGTACACCTGCGACAGTGAACCGAGAGCGCGCGCGGCTTCGGCGATCTCGCCCGTTTCGCGCGCCGCCTCGGCAACCTCACGTAGCAGATCGGCTGCGGCGTCGAACTCGCGCAAACGCACGCGCACATCCGCCATCCCCGACATGGCGGAGCGGCGCGTGTGGTCGTCGCGCGCGAGGTCGATCGCCACTGTGAAAGCCGCGCGCGCTTCCTCCAGCGCCGAGACATCGAGGGACCGCCGCCCGGCCATCACCCAGTACAGCGCGGCGGCTGCAGGATCGCCGGCTTCGGTGTGGTGCCGCGCAAGCGCGTGCGCGTGCTGATCGAGCTGCCCAGGGTGCCGCTTCTCGATCGCGATCGCGAGCCGCTCGTGGATCTCCGCGCGCTCGAGCGACACGATGCTCGCTTCGATCGCTTCGCGGACGAGCGCGTGCCTGAACACCAGCCGGCCCTCTTGCTCTGCGAGCAGGCCGGCAACAACTGCGGCGACGAGGTGCTGGGGTACCTGTTCCTCGGACAGGCCGCACGCATCGGCCAGAACCCCCGGATCGATCGGCCCGATAGTCAAAGACGCGGTGCGCACGATCGCGATCCCCTGCGGGCTCAGACGGTTGAGGCGGATCTGCACCGCGCGCGCGATGCTGGCCGGCACCACGCTCTCCCCCGTCGCACGCGCGGCGGCCAGCTCCTCGATGAAGAACGGGATGCCTTCGCCCAGCCGCTCGATCGCGGAGAGCTCGGACGCGGTCGGACGCGCGTCCCACATCGCTTCGACCATCTGCGCGGTCGCGTCCTCGCCGAGCGGTTGCAACGTCAGCTCGGTGGCGATGCGGTCGCGGGTGACGATGTCGAGCAGGCGTCCCAACGGGTCGACGTTCGCTTCCTCCGTGCGGTACGTGCCGACGATCAGCACCCCATCGTCCTGCGCGGACCGCGCGAGGTGCGCGAGGACGGCGTGCGAGAGCTCGTCGGCGCCTTGCAGGTCCTCGATCATGACGACGGGCCGGGTGCCGAGCTGGGCGAAGATCCCCCGGAGGCGGGCCGCGATCTTGCGCGCGGGCGGCTCGGTGCCCTTGCCCGCCGGCTCGGTGATCGTTTCGGCGAGGTCGCGCGCCTCGTCGGCGCCTCGGCGCGCGACGGACGCGACGTCGTCGAGCAGGTCGAGGATCAACGAGTAGGGTCCGGCGCCGCCGACCGATTCAGGCCGGCCCCACACGACGGTGTGCCCCGCCTCTTCCGCGCGCACGGCGAACTCGCGCAACAATCGGCTCTTCCCGATCCCAGCCTCTCCCGCAACGAGGACGAGGCCGCCCTCCGCCAGCGAGGCGATGAGGGCGTACATCTCCGCGTCGCGACCAACGATGACGGGACAGACGTTCACGTCGCCATTCTCGCCGGAGAAGGTTGAAGGACCCGGTAACGAGACCTTCCTCCCCCAAGGTGGTATCAGTACCGCACACACACTCGAAGAAGGCAACCCCGTGCTACTGATGCTTACGTCGATGATCGGGCTCGGGCTCATCGCCGGATTCCTGGCGCGAGGCACGCTCGCCGGTTTGAAAGAGATCCATTTCAAGCTGATCTGGCTCTTGTTCGTGGCTTTGATCGTTGCGATCCTTCCGCTGTTCAGCGACGCCATCAACAAGCACCGGCGGGTGCTGCTCTTGGGTGCGATGGCAGGGGTCCTCGTTTTTCTAATCGTCAATATCTTGACGATACGTGGTGAGATGCGCGCAGGGATGCTCGTCATAACGCTCGGTTGGGCGTTGAACTTCACCGTGATCGCGCTGAACCGCGGTATGCCACTGTCGCGATGGGCGTACGCGCGCTCGGGCCAGACCGAGGCGATCACGCAGGGCACCGGAGGCTTCTACCGCGCCGTGGTCGCGGGGCCGCGCACCAAGCTCCGCGCCCTGGGGGACGTCATCCCCGTCCGTATTTTCCACCAGGTCGTTAGCATCGGCGACATCTTCCTGATGCTCGGCATCGCCTTCGTCATCGCTGCAGCGATGCGGACGATCAGGCGAGGCGCTTCGGCCGAGCAGCCGGCCCAATAGACTGGCCCGGTCGAGCCGGGAGGTCTTTCTGTGTCGATCGTCGTAGTCAACGCCGTCACCGTTCCCGCCGAACGCGCAGGCGAGTTCGAAGAGCGCTTCGCCAAGCGTGCCGGGCAGGTCTCACAAGCGCCGGGCTTCGAAGCGTTCGAGCTGTTGCGCCCCTCCGACGGAACGCGGTACCTCGTCTACACCCGCTGGCGCGCGCAAGAAGACTTCGAGGCCTGGATGAAGTCCACGTACTTCTCTGAAGGGCACCGCCAGCACTCGCAGCAGGGTCCGGTGTCGTCGGAGAGTGAGGTGTGGTCGTTCGAAGTGCTCCAGGGCCAATACGCTTGAATTGGCATGCGTAGATGGACGATCTGCGTATTGGTTCGGTCACGATCCCCGGCGACGAGCTGAAGGTTCGTTTCACGCGTTCGAGCGGCCCCGGCGGCCAGAACGTCAACAAGCGCAGCACGCGCGCCGAGATCAGCTTCCCCGTTACCACATCGCGCGCGCTCAGCGACCGGCAACGCGCGCTGGCGCTTGAGCGCCTCGGCGGCCGGGTCGACGCGCGCGGACGGATCCACGTCGTTTCGTCGAGCGGCCGCACCCAAGCCGAGAACAGGGTGCTCGCCCTGGCTAGGCTCCAGGGATTGCTGGCCGACGCCCTGCGGCCCCCGCCGCGCGCCCGCCGGGCCACGAAGCCGTCGAAAGGCGCCGTCGAAAAGAGGATAAAACAGAAGAAGCAGCGCTCCGAGGTGAAGCGCGCGCGACAGAAGCCGCGTGTCGATCACGACTGAGCCGCTGGTTGTTTCTGGAGTTTGCGCCGTGGGTACTTTCACACCGACACTGCCATGTTCATGGTGAAGCACCTCCTGGCCGGCCGCTACCTCCTGGAAGAACAGATCGCTGCCGGGGGGATGGGCGAAGTTTGGCGCGCGCGGGATGAGGTCCTGCAGCGTCCGGTCGCGGTCAAGCTGCTTCACGACTCCCTCGCGGGGGACGACAAGGCCGCCGAGCGGTTCCGGCGCGAGGCGCTGACCGCCGCCCAGATCTCGCACCCCAACATGGCCAACGTCTTCGACTACATCGAGGAAGACGGCACGCCGGGCATCGTCATGGAATACGTGCCGAGCCAGACACTCGCGCAGCACTTGGCGCAGAAGCGGATGCCGATCGCCGAAGCAGTTCGTATCGCCGACGACGTGCTTTCCGCGCTCGACCGCGCGCATGGAGCGGGGATCGTTCACCGGGACATCAAGCCGGCGAACATCTTGCTGACGCCCACGGGCGACGTGAAGGTCACCGATTTCGGCATCGCGCGCACGCTGAGCGACGCGTCGCTGACGCAGACCGGTACCGTGATGGGGACGGCGCACTACAGCGCGCCCGAGCAGGTGCGCGGCGAAAGCGCCACCCCGGCGACCGACGTGTACTCCGTCGGCGTCGTGCTGTACGAGATGCTCACGGGCGAGCGGCCCTTCACCGGCGACACGCCGATCGCAGTGGCGATGGCGCGGCTGACGGACGATCCGCCGCATCCTCGGCTACTTCGAGAATCGATACCAGAGACGCTCGACGCTGTGGTGATGCGCGCGCTCGCGCGCGACCCCCTCGATCGATACACGTCGGCAGCGGAAATGCGAGGAGCGCTCGACGCTGCATTCGGCTCACCGCTGGAGGCGACGGGCGTGCTCCCGATCGACCCGGACGAGACGATGGTCTTGGGGCGCGCGCCGGAGGCATTGAAGCCGCCGCGGCGCGGCACGGTTGGCGACGCGGTGCCGCCGGCGTGGTTCGGGAAGCGAGTGGCGAAGGTGCTCGTACCATTGATCTTGATCGCGCTGCTGGCGTGGGGCTTGGTGGCTGCGACGGCGGGCCCGACGACGACGAAAGTGCCGCAGTTCGTCGGCGTCAGTTTGTCTAGCGCGCAATCGATGGCGAAGCGAGACCGCCTCGTTCTGCACACCCAGTCCGCGCCGAGCAACACGATCGCACCGAACATCGTGATGCGGCAGTCCTTGACGCCGGGGACCGTCCTCAAGAACGGCGCGGTAGTGACCTTGACCATTTCGAGCGGCGCTCGCCCTTGCTGCTCTGTTCCGGACCTGACCGGGATGAAGCAAGCAGATGCGCAGAAGGCGCTCGACGACATCGGCCTCGTGCTCGGCTCGGTTGCTTATCAGATCACGCCTGGCACCCCGGATGGGACCGTCGTGTCGCAGTACCCTTCTCCCGGACAGCATCTGACGGCGGGTCAGCCGGTTTACATCGTCCTCGCTGGTCCTCCGCACCCAACACCCTCGCCCAAGCACCATCACGGCAAGGGTGGCGAAGGCTGACGCTCTCGAAACGTACTGTTCACACAGCCGTCACAACATCGACATCCATGTGCAATCTCAGCGCGTTACCGTCGTGCGCAGGAGGTGAACGATGGAGACGATGATCGACCGGCTAGACGAGATGGAAGAGGATCTCGCGGCGCGCGCCTTCCTCTTCGATCATCCGAACACGTACCTCGAGGCGATCAGGATCGCGTTCGGCCAGATCCGCTACGAGCTGAGACCGGGTAAGAAGCGTCGGGTCGCACTGGGGTAAGCGCGCGCGTTCAGATTTGTTTCGAGAACCTCCGCGCGAACGCGTCGTGCGCGGACGTTATTGTCACACCCCTTTGTTAGATTCGCTTCATGTTCGCCGTTCGTACCACCATCCAAGACGCGTGCGACGCATTGATTGAAGCCGACCGTTTGACTGCGGACGCGCTTTCGATCATCAGCCGGATCGATATCGAAGCATCGACTGGTTTGCCGGCCGAGATGTTGCTGGTTCTGGGCGCGCGCCGCACCGGTGGTGATGCGCGCATGTTGGTCAACGCTGCTTCGGTTCTCCGTGATATGCCTGCGACTGCTGATGCATTCGCGCGCGGCGACCTTTCCTGGAGCCAAGTGCGCGCGATCGTTTGCTCCGTCCGGACGGTCGAGGTCGCAGGCCGCTTGAGGATCGATGAAATCGTGCGGGGGCACGCCGCGCGCCTCAGACAGATGGATCCCGATGAGCTGCTCGCGCGCGTCGACGACGCCGTGAACGACCTGCGCGCCGATCTGGCGCGGGCACGCGAAGACCGCCGGATCGAGCGAGGGTTCCTTGCCGTGCAGGGTCGCTTCGACGGCTCTTCGACCTTCCACGGCGAAGCCGATGCCGAGGCGACCGCGACGCTTCTCGAGGCACTGGATGCACACGCCGATCGCCCGGTCAATGCCGACGACGACGATGCGCCGTCGCGAGGACAGCAGCGCTTGGACGCTCTCATCCATATGTGCGAGTACTCGCTGAACGGCGGCCACCGTGAGCAGACCCGCCCGCGACCCCGCTTGATCGCAACGGTGGATGTGAACGCCTTGGGGCGAGACGGCCGGTCCGACAGCGCGCGCGTCCTCTGGTCGCTGGTCGGTCGCGCACCGCGACTCACTCCCGTCGCAAC
>Ga0066702_10000484_pt1 | contig 10174 bp, 8 predicted proteins | sample GraSoiAngelo_151_FD_66507 | JGI IMG/M metagenome (GOLD analysis project Ga0066702, IMG submission 66507) | Grasslands soil microbial communities from the Angelo Coastal Reserve, California, USA - 14_1009_12_20cm | ecosystem: Environmental > Terrestrial > Soil > Grasslands | place: USA...
CGTGGGCCGTGCGCCTGTGGGCTGTGGCCCTCGTCTGTGTTGCCGTGTCCTGGGCGGCGGGGCGCGGGTGGGTCCTGAGCGGCGTCCAGATCCGCGACGCCATGCTCGGTCCGGCGGCCGTCGCCTTGGCCGGGGCGGCGGCCCTCGGCATGGTCGCCTTCGAGGTCGACCTGGCGCGGTACCGGTTCGGGTTTCGCCAGCTGGCGTCGGTCGTCGCCGCTGCGGCCATCGCCGCCGGCGTCGTCGCCATCCTCCCCGCCGTCGCCGGCGGGCGCTGGGACACGCCCGCCAACGACATCGCCCAGTCGGCGGCGTGGATGCGCGCCGAGGTTTCGAAGGGATCATTCCGCACGCTCTGGGTCGGCGACCCCGATGTACTCCCGGGCACCGGCTGGCGTCTCGACGCCGGCGTGGCCTACGCGCTCTCGCGCAACGGGCCACCTGAGGCTGACCAGCTGTGGCCCGGCTCCTCGGCCGGTGCGACTCGACGCGTCGCCGCCGCCTTTACCGTGGCGCGGAACGGACGCACCACCCGTCTCGGCCACCTGCTGGCGCCGATGGCCATCCGCTATGTCGCCGTGCCGACCCGGCTGGTGCCGGGGCAGTCCAGCTCGCCGGCGTTCCCTGTCCCGGCTGACGTCATGGCCGGCCTGGCCGCCCAGATCGACCTCCGGCAATTGCCCTCCGAACCCGCCCTGCTCGTCTACGAGAACACGGCGTGGGGTTCGCTGCGCGCCGCCACCGAGTCGGCGCCCGAGTCCCGGTTGGGCGTCGACCTGAGCGGTGCCCAACCGGTGCTGCCCGGCCGCCGGGCCCAGCCCCGCTACACCGGCGCGGTACCGAGTGGCAACGACGTGCTGGTGTCGGAGGCGTCCGGCCACTGGTCGCTCGACGTGGCCGGCCACGGTGTGCCCCGCCAACGATCCTTCGGGTGGGCAAGCCGCTTCCAGACCGGCCAGGGCGGGAAGGCCACGCTGAGCTACGGCACGCCGCTGTTGCGCTACCTGGCCGTGCTCGTCGAGGTTGCCCTCTGGGTCCTCGTCGTGCGGGCCGTCCTGCGGTCGCGCCGCCGCCGTGAGGCGGCGGCGTGAGCTCGCGCCGCGAGTCGATCAGCCGCCGGTGGCCCGCACTGCTGGTGCTGCTGCTCGTCGTCGTGGCCGCCGGCTTCGTCGACCACAGCTTCGGCCGCCCCAAGGCAACCGTGCGCGCCACGGCGGGCGCCATGCCCGTGGCACCACCGGCCGGCGCCCTGTCGTCCACCTGGTACTGCGCGGGTGGCACGGCCGCGTCGGGTGGGGGCGCCGACATGGGTGTGGCGGTCGTGAACGACGGCAACGAGACGCGCAAGGGCACGATCACGTTCACGCCCAGCCAGGGCGACCCCAAGTCGGTTCCGGTGACAATCCCGCCCGTGTCGCGCGCCGTGTTCCGCGCCCAGGACACCGTGAAGGCGCCGTTCGTCGCGGCCACGGTCGAGCTCGACGGCGGGGCGGCGGCCGCCGAGGTCGGCGTCGGCGGTCCGCTCGGGGCGAGCGTCACCGGGTGCGCGTCGTCGGCGTCCGACAACTGGTACTTCGCCGAGGGGTCCACCACCAAGGACGCGGGCGAGACGCTCTTCCTCTACAACCCGTTCCCCGAAGACGCCATCGTCGACCTTACGTTCAGCACTGAGGACGGACAGTCCGCACCGCAGGGTCTGCAGGGTCTGGCCATCCACGGCCGTGGGCTCCTGCCCGTCAACGTCGGCGACTTCGTCCACCGCCGTCAGGCGGTCTCGACGCAGATCAGCACGCGCGTCGGACGCGTCGTGGTCTCCCGCCTGCAGACCTTCGACGGCACGGCCGGTCGCAAAGGCCAGTCGCTCGCCCTCGGCGCCCCCGCCCGGGCGCGGTCGTGGTACTTCCCCGAGGGCCTCGTCACCAGTGGCCTCACCGAGCGCTATCAGCTCTTCAATCCCAGCGACCGCGAGGTGCGCGCCGAGCTCAACCTCGCCCTCGAGCAGGGCGCGGCCGAGCCCATCGACGTGACCGTTCCCGCCCAGGCACGTGTGACTGTCAGCGCCAACGACGAGAAGCGCATCCCCCGCCAGGTCGCCCACGCCGTCACCGTCACCGCCGAGGATCCGGGCCTGGTGGTGGAGCGCGCCATCGATGCCGCCTCGCCCGCGCCCCGCGCCGGCTTCAGTTCGATCGTGGGGGCCACCAAGACCTACGACCACTGGCTCTTCGCCGTCGGCGAGGCCGACGAGGCGTGGGACGAGTGGATCGTCGTGCAGAACCCAGGGCAGCGGTCGATCACCTTCTCGGTGACCGCCCTGGCCAATGGCCAGCGCGTCGGCATCGACGGCGTGCAGGACGTCGCGGTGGGGGCCGGTCAGCGAAAGGCCGTCCGCCTCGGTGACCACATCAAGCGGCAGGACCTCCCGGTCGCTGTCGACGCCACCGGACCGGTGGTCGTCGAGCGCGACATGTACGCGGCCAAGGGTCTCTCGCTGATGATGGCCATCGGCACGCCTTTAACCTGAGCCCGTGGAGAGGGTGCTGCTGGCCGTTGCCATCGCGCTGGCGGTCGCGGCGCTGGCGTTGGTGCTGCAGCGGCGGCGGCCAGAGCCTCCCAGCCAGCGGCGCTGGGCCGTTCCCGCCCAGGTCGACCGCTTCGACTTCGACCGCCCCGGCGCCCCCTGGCTGGTCCTCGTGTTCTCGTCGGCCACTTGCGACGCGTGCGCAACGGCGGTGGCCCGGGCCCATGCGATCAGCAGCGCCGACGTCGCCGTCCAGGAGGTCGAGTTCGCGGCTCGGCGCGATCTGCACCAGCGCTACAACATCGAAACCGTGCCCATGTTGGTCGTCGCCGACCGCGACGGCGTGGTGCGCGCCGACTTCATCGGCATACCCGCCGAGGGCGAGGTCGAACAGGCGCTGGCCGAGCTGACGGCCAGCTGAGGGTCAGCGCTCGCGCCAGGCGGGGCGGGGTGAGTCGGGGAGCTCCTGGGTGCGGTCGTTGGCGGCTCGGTGCTGGGCCTGCCGCTCCTGGGCCTCGACCTTCTCCTCAGCACCGCCGGGTCCGGGCATCGGGGCCCTCGGACGCAGCTGGGTCGGGCGGCCAGCCGCTTCGTCGACCAGGCGACCGACCTCGGCGCCGTCGACGGTCTCGTGCTCGCGCAGGGCCCGGGCCACGGCGTCCAGCCCGGCCCGGTTGCGGCCCAGGGCCTCGCGAGCCCGCTCCTCCTGCTCGCGGAGGATGTGCTCGACCTCCTCGTCGATCACCCGTGCCGTCTCGTCGCTGTAGTCGCGGCTGTGCATGAGGTCCTCGCCGAGGAAGACCATGCCCTGGGAGCCCCACGCCATGGGCCCGACCCGGTTGCTCATGCCCCACTCGCGCACCATCTTGCGGGCCAGCTCCGTGCAACCCACGAGGTCGTTGTTGGCGCCCGTGGAGATGGTGCCGAACACCAGCTCCTCGGCGATGCGCCCGCCGAGGCGCACCACGAGGGAGTCGTCGATGTAGGGGCGCTGATAGATGTGCCGCTCCTCGAGCGGCAGCTGCTGGGTGACGCCGAGGGCCATGCCCGTCGGGAGGATCGTCACCTTGTGCACGGGGTCGGCGTGCTCCATCACGTAGGCGAGCACGGCGTGCCCGCCCTCGTGGTAGGCGATGACCTCCTTCTCCTCTTCGGAGAGCGCCATCGAGTCGCGGCGCTGGCCCATCAGCACGCGGTCGCGGGCGTCGTCGAAGTCCTTCTCGTGGATCTCGTGCTCGCCCCGGCGCACGGCGAAGAGGGCGGCCTCGTTCACCAGGTTCGCCAGGTCGGCACCGCTCATTCCGGGCGTGCCGCGAGCCGTGATCTCCAGGTCGACGTCGCCGGCAATGCGCTTGTCCTTGGCGTGGACCTTGAGGATCTGCAGGCGCTCTTCGGCCTCGGGGAGCGGGACGACGATCTGGCGGTCGAAGCGACCGGGCCGCAGGAGAGCGGGATCCAGGATGTCGGGCCGGTTGGTAGCGGCCATCATGACGATGCCTTCGGTGGTCTCGAAGCCGTCCATCTCCGAGAGCATCTGGTTGAGGGTCTGCTCCCGCTCGTCGTGGCCACCGCCGAGGCCGGCGCCGCGCTTGCGGCCGATGGAGTCGATCTCGTCGACGAAGATGATGCACGGTGCCTGCTTGCGGGCGGTCTGGAAGAGGTCCCGCACACGCGCCGCGCCGACGCCGACGAACATCTCCATGAAGTCCGAGCCCGTGATCGACATGAACGGGACGCCCGCCTCCCCGGCCACCGCTCGGGCGATGAGCGTCTTGCCCGTGCCCGGCGGGCCGACGAGGAGCACGCCTTTGGGGATGCGGGCGCCGATGTCGCGGAACTTGCCGGGCTGTTTGAGGAAGTCGACGACCTCAGTGATCTCCTGCTTCACCCCGGCGTAGCCGGCCACGTCGTTGAACGTCGTCTTGGGCTTCTCGGTGGAGTACGTCTTGGCGCGCGAGCGTCCGATCGACATCAATCCCGTGATCTGACCCTGGGCGCGGCGGCTCATCCACACCCACAGGCCGATGAGGAGCAGGAACGGCAGGATCCAGATCAGGGCCTGGCCGAGGATGTTGGAGCTGGGCGAGTGGAACGTGACCTTGACGGTCTTCTGCTTCAGGAGGTCGAGGTCTTTGTCGGGCAGGGGGTTGGGCCCGGTGGTCGTGAAGCTCTTGCCGTCGGTGGTCTGTCCGGTGATGCGGGTGGTGTGGTCCGAGTAGACGTCGATGGACTTGACCTGACCGGCATTCACCCGGTCGAGGAAGTCGGGGATGTACTGGATCTGGTTGGACTTGCCCCCGCCCAGCAGGCTCGACAGGAGGAAGGCGATCAGCACCATGCCGATCAGGGCCCAGACGATCGGACGCGACCAGCTCGACGGCCCGGTCGGCATGCTCGGTGGCCGGCCCCGGCCGGGCTGCTGCGGGCGCTGGGGCTCGGGACTCACGGCTCACATGTTACGTGGTGGTACCCGCAACGAAACCTTCGGCTCGGTATCCGCGTCATCGGGAGGACCGGCGGATAACGTGCGCCACATGTACGGCTCCCGCCAATGTTTGCGGCCTGGCTGCGGAGTGATCGCGGAGGCCACGCTGACGTATCACTACGCCAGCCGCACGGCGTGGCTCGACGACCTGGAGGGTGACCCCGACCCCGTGACGTACGAGCTCTGCGCGCAGCACGCCGACCGCTTCACCGTTCCCATCGGATGGAACCGGGAGGACCGGCGCACCTCGGACGCGCCGGTCCCGCAGCCCATCCCCACGGCCGAAGAACTGCTCGACATCCCGCTCGCCGTCTAGCGGTCCGCCCTCCCTATGGTGGAGGGTGCGATGGACGTCGAGCACGTCGGCGAGCGCACGCCGCATTGGGGTCTCGGTGACGCCGCCATTGGCCTCCTCGTCGGCTGGTTGGCCACCGCCGTCGTCGTGGCCGTTTGGGCGGGCTCGGGCGGCGCCGACGCCAACAACCCGAGTCTGGGAGCCCTCGCCGTGGGGGAAGCAGCGCTCTGGGTCGGGCTCCTCGGGGCTCCGCTCGTCGCCACCAGGCGCAAGGGCTCGGGCGACCTCGCCACCGACTTCGGGTTCTCGTTCCGCTGGGCCGACGCCGTTGTCGGGCTCCCGGTCGGCGTGGTGTGCCAGCTGCTCCTGGTGCCGCTGATCTACCTGCCCCTCCAGCAGTTCATTAGCAAGCACGATCTCGAGGAACCGGTGCGGCGGGTCACCGACTCGGCCCACGGCGGCGGCTTCATCGCCCTGACGATCGTCGTCGTCGTGGGCGCGCCGGTCGTCGAAGAGCTGTTCTTCCGCGGCCTAGTGCTGCGCTCGCTCCAGCGTCGCTTCGGGGACACGTGGGCGGTGGTCGGGTCGGCTGTCGTCTTCGGGGTCGCCCACTTCGAGCCACTTCAACTGCCCGCCCTGGTCGCTCTGGGCGTGATCTTGGGCGTGATGGCGGTGTCCACCAAGCGGTTGGGCCCGTCGATCTTCGCCCACGCCGGGTTCAACCTGGTGACGATGATTGCTCTCGCGGCGAGCCGCTAGAGCTCAAGCATCGGGCTGTTCCGGCCGATACCACAGCTGGAGGGTCAGCCGGAACGGGAAGAAGGGGTGGCTGCTATGACGTGTCCGAATTGCCGGGGAGCTCGGCTCGTGCAGATTGGTCTCACGATCAAGGACCGCGAGGTCACCATGCACTCCTGCTCGCGCTGCGACACCCGCTGGTGGCACTCCGACGGCGAGCGCCTCGGCCTCACCAACGTGCTCGAGCTGGCGACCGTGCAGCGGTAGTTCCCCTCCGAGCGGGTAGCGATCCGACTACCCCCGCTCAGAGTGTCACCATAGGGGCGCCATGACCGCCGCCCCGACGACGATCGAGGTCCCCGACACCCGGCCGGCCCGCCTGCGCATGCCCGAGCGGCTGCGGCGGCGGCCGTCGGCGGCGACGATCATCACCGTCGTCGTTTTGACCCTGGCCTGCCTGTACATCTTCTGGCAGCTGCGGCCCGACCTGCTGTTCCGCAACACCCTGCCGGCCGGTGGCGACATGGGCGCCCATGTGTGGGGTCCGAACTACCTCAAGCACCACCTGCTGCCGCACGGGCGTATCACGGGCTGGGCGCCCTCCTGGTACGAGGGCTTTCCGTTCCCCACCTTCTACTTCCCGCTCCCAACCCTGGCCATCGCCCTCTTCAGCTACCTCATCCCTTACGGCATCGCCTTCAAGCTGGTCTCGGTCTCGGGCCTGATCGCCCTCCCGATCGCCGCCTACCTCTTCGGGCGCCTCTCGGGCGTGCGCTTCCCGGGTCCGGCGCTCATGGGCGTGGCCATGGTGCCGTTCGTATTCGATCGAGCGTGGACGATCTACGGCGGCAACGTGGCGTCGACGCTCGCCGGCGAGTTCTCGTTCACGATCAGCCTCTGCTTCGGGCTGGTCTTCCTGGGCATGCTGGCGCGCGGCCTCGACACGGGCCGGGGTCGAGCGCTCACGGCCGGCCTGCTGGCCGCGACCGCCCTTTCCCATGTGCTGCCGACGGTCTTCGTCATCGTTGGCGCGCTCGTCATCTATCTGATCGGTCCCCTGCGTGGGTCGCGCGGCCGAGCCCGCCTGAAGTACATGGCGACCGTGCTGCCCGTGGGCTTCCTGCTGACCGGTTTCTGGCTGGTGCCGATCATCTTCCGCACCCCCTACGCCACGGACATGGGGTGGGAGAAGCTCACCCAGTACACCGACAACCTCTTCGACAAGCCGCCCCTGTGGGTGCTGCTTCTTGCGGGTGTGGGCGCCCTCTCGTCGATCATCTACGTCCGCCGCACCGGCATCGCCCTCGTGGCCACCGGCGTGATCTTCGCCGGCATCTTCCGCTTCGAGCCTCAGACCCGGCTTTGGAACGCCCGCTGGCTGCCGTTCTGGTACCTGTGCCTGTACCTCCTGGCGGCCGTCGCCGTGGCCGAGCTCGCCCTGGCCATCGGCACGCTGCTGGCCAAGGATCCGGACCGACCATGGCGAGGCCCGGCGATGGCCGCGCCGGTGCTGGTGGCCCTGCTCGCCCTCATCGTCACCGGCGTCCCTCTTCGTAATCAGGCGGTGGCCAACCACAACCTCGGGCTGTGGCGCTTCATCCCGCTGCGGTCGTCGAAGGACACGAGCTTCATCCCGTCGTGGGTGCAGTGGAACTACACCGGCTACCAGGGCAAGCAAGCCTGGCCCGAGTACCACGCCGTGGTCCAGACCATGTCCAAGCTGCCCTGCGGCCGCGCCCACTGGGAGTACGAGTCCAACCTCGACCGCTACGGCACACCGATGGCGCTCATGCTCCTCCCGTACTGGACCAACGGCTGCATCGACTCCATGGAGGGCCTCTACTTCGAGTCGTCGGCGACCACGCCGTACCACTTCCTCAACGCGGCCGAGCTCTCCAAAGCGCCTTCCAACCCAGAGCGCAACCTGCCCTACAAGGCGCTCGACGTGGCCGACGGCGTGAAGCACCTGCAGTTGATGGGCGTGCGCTACTACATGGCGTTCTCCCAGGACGCCCTGGCCCAGGCCCACGCCAACCCGGATCTTCGTCTGGTGGCCGTCTCCAAGCCGTGGGAGATCTTCGAGATCAACGACTCCGCCGAGGTGACGCCGCTGCGCGCCCAGCCGGCCGTCATCAGGAACGCCCCCAAGGGGAGCGCGGCCTGGATGGACGTCGGCGTGCACTGGTTCCAGCAGGACCCGACGACGTGGGACGTCCCGATCGCCGCGAGTGGACCGAGCGACTGGCAGCGCATCAGGGTCACCAACGACAAGGCAACCGAACAGATGCAGGGGAAGGCCAAGGTCGTCGGAAGCGGCATCGACATCCAGCAGCCGCTCCCCGTGCCGGTGCGTGAGACGACGGTCAGCCACATCAAGCTGTCCGACGACCGCATCTCCTTCGACGTCGACAAGCCCGGCTCGCCGGTGCTCGTCAAGGCGTCCTACTTCCCGAACTGGGAGGCCTCCGGCGCCAAGGGGCCCTACCGCGTCGCTCCCAACCAGATGGTGGTCGTCCCGACGTCGCGCCACGTCTCGTTGCACTATGGCTACACGTCGGCCGATCGCCTCGGCTACTCCTTCACCCTCCTGGGAATCGTCGCCCTGATCACTCTCGTCCGCCTGGGCACCATGACGATGCCGCCTGCGTCCGACGGAGGCGAGCAACTCACCCTGTTCGACGAGGAGCTGGACTTCCGGGACACCGAGGCCGGTGGCAACGGCGAGCGCCTCGGGCCCGAAGCCTGGCCCAGCTAGGTCCTCGAGCCTTCGCGCCAGAGCACCCAGCGCATGCGGGCCAGGCCGACGAGACTGCGCGCTGCCCGCTTGAGGATCGGCGTCCGCGAGGGGCGGGTCTCGGTCACCTCGACGGGCAGGTCGACCACGCCGAGGCCGGCGCGCTCGGCTCGGATGACGAGCTCGGTGTCGAACAGGTCGGTGCGGAAGCGACAGTCCTCGGCGAGCGAGCGGACCGCCTCTCTCCGCATGGCCTTCATGCCGTGGGTGTCCGACACGCTCAACCCGAACCCGACGTGGAGGATGGTCGTGAACCCCAGCGTGACCAGCTTCCGGGGCCATGACCGGTTGTCGACCGATCCCTCCTGACGCTTGCTGCCGACGACCATCGCCGGGTGGTCGGGTTCGCTGAGGCGCGCCAACGCCCTGTCGAGGAAGCCGAGGTCGTAGTAGTCGACGTCGAAGTTGACGACGACCTCTCCACGCGCCGCGAGCAGCCCGGCGCGCAGAGCGCCGCCGTAGTCGGGTTCGGGCAGCGACAACGTACGCACTTCGGAAGCAGCGGCGGCCAGGCCCGACGCCTCCTTGACCGTGCCGTCCGTAGAGCCGTTCTCGGCCACCACGATCTCGAAGTCCGCGCCCCGCGCTCGCAGCCCTTCGAGAAGTTGTCCCACCGTCGTGGCGAGGAATCCTTCCTCGTTGTGCGCGGCCAGGACGATCGTGATCATCGGGCAACGGTACCGATGGTGTCCTGACCATCGGCCACTACGCTGGCCCCGCTCATGGCGTCGTTGGACCAAATCTTCAAGGCGTACGACATCCGCGGCGTCTATCCGGACGAACTGGATGCCGAGACGGCGCGCTCGGTGGGCCGTGCCTTCGTAGCGTTCACCGGCGCCGGCCGCGTGTTGGTGGCGTGGGACATGCGCACGTCGAGTGAAGAGCTCTCGGCGGCGTTCATCGACGGCGTCCTCGAGCAGGGCGCCGATGCTGTCGAGCTCGGCCTGACGTCCACCGACCTCATCTACTTCGCGGCCGGACGTCTGGATGCACCGGGCGCCATGTTCACGGCGTCGCACAACCCGGCCAAGTACGGCGGGATCAAGCTGTGTCTGGCTGGTGCCCGCCCTGTGGGCGAGGACACCGGGCTGAAGCAGATCAAGGCCATGGTCGCCGAGGGCGGGCTCCTCCCTGCCGACCGCCGGGGAACGACCACCAAGCAGGACCTCCTCGACGAGTACGCCGACCACGTTCGTTCGTTCGTCGAGGTCGCCTCGTTGCGTCCCCTGAAGGTTGTCGCCGACACCGGGAACGGCATGGGCGGGCTGGTCGTGCCCCGGGTGTTCGACCGGCTCCCGTTCCAGCTCGAGGAGCTGTACCCCGAGCTTGACGGCACCTTCC
>Ga0066702_10000486_pt1 | contig 10171 bp, 9 predicted proteins | sample GraSoiAngelo_151_FD_66507 | JGI IMG/M metagenome (GOLD analysis project Ga0066702, IMG submission 66507) | Grasslands soil microbial communities from the Angelo Coastal Reserve, California, USA - 14_1009_12_20cm | ecosystem: Environmental > Terrestrial > Soil > Grasslands | place: USA...
TACGCGCGCATCTGCTCGTCCGGCTCGACCGCGACGACGCGGGCGAACAGCTCGCGCAGCGTGCGCGTCAGGTTGCCGGTCCCGGCGCCGAGGTCGAGCACCGTGGCGTCCCGGCCGAGGCCGAGCTCGCGGGCCGCACGCTCGACTGCGGCACGCGAGTACGGCGGCCGCGTGCGTGCGTACGCCGCGGCCACGCGGCCGAACGTCGTCCCGGGGCTACCCGACGCCTGCAAGGAGGAACGCCCTGTTCTCCTTGAGCATCTCGCGCGCGATCACGAGGCGCTGAATCTGGTTCGTGCCTTCGTAGATCTGCGTGATCTTCGCGTCGCGCATCATGCGCTCGACCGGGTACTCCTGGATGTAGCCGTAGCCGCCGAGCACCTGCACCGCGTCGGTCGTCACGTCCATCGCGACGTCGGTGCAATAGAGCTTCGCCATCGCCGAGAGCTTCGTCAGCTCCGTGCCCGTGTCGCCCTCGTCGATCATCTGGCCGACCTTGTAGAGCAGTCCACGTGCGACCTCGCATTTCGTCTCCATGTCGGCGAGCATCCCGGCGATCAGCTGGTGCTGCGCGATCGGCTTGCCCATCGTCTCGCGCGAGCGCGCGTACTCGAGCGCGTAGTCGGTCGCGCCTTGCGCGAGCCCGAGCCCTTGCGCGCCGATGCCCGGCCGCGAGCGGTCGAGGATGCGCATCGCGATCTTGAATCCGCCGCCTTCGTCGCCGAGCAGGTTGTCGGCCGGGATGCGGCAGTCGTTGAAAAAGATCTCGCCCGTCGTCGAGCCCTTGATCCCCATCTTCGGCTCGATGCGGCCGACCTCGAAGCCCGGCGTGTCCGCCTCGACGACGAACGCGGAGATCCCGCCGTGGCCCTGCTCCGGGTCGGTCTTCGCGAACACGACGTACACGTGCGCGATGCCCGCGTTCGTGATGAAGCGCTTGCCGCCGTTCAGCACGTACTCGTCGCCGTCGCGCGTCGCCGTCGTGCGCATCGCCGCGCTGTCGGAGCCCGAGCCCGGCTCGGTCAGCGCGTACGCCGCGAGCCACTCGCCGGTGGCGAGCTTCGGCAGGAAGCGCTGCTTCTGCTCCTCGCTGCCCGCGAGCTTGATCCCGAGCGAGCCCAGCTCCTGCACCGCGATGATCAGGCCGCTCGTCGCGCAGACCTTCGAAAGCTCCTCGATCGCGACGAGCGTCATCAGCGAGCTCTCGCCGATCCCGCCGTAGGCCTCGTCGTACATGATCCCGAAGAGGTCGTTCTCGCGATAGAGCTCGACGACGTCCCACGGGAACTCGGCGCTCTTGTCGATCTCGGCTGCGCGCGGGGCGATCCGCTCGCGCGCGATCGTCCGCACGAGCTCGCGGATCTCCCGCTGCTCGCCGTTCAGGGGATCACGAGCACTCATGTCGTCGAAGTCTAGAGCCGATAACAGAGAGCATGGTCATCCCCGTTCGCATCCTTGCGCTCGTGATCGCCGCGACCGCGCTCGCGTGCGCCGCGATGAGCCTCGTGCTCGCCGCCGCCGCGACGCGCTAGCGGCGATCGTGGAAGACGGCCTCGACGTTGTGGCCGTCCGGGTCGAGCACGAAGGCGCCGTGGTAGCCCGGGTGGTAGTGCGGGCGCTCGCCGGGCGCGCCGTTGTCGCGGTAGCCGGCCTCGGTCAGCAGGCGGTGGAACTCCTCGACGGTCGCGGCGTCGGACACGCCGAACGCGAGGTGGATGTTCTCTGTCGGCTCGCCCTCGACGAACGTGAACGAGCCCGAGTCGTCGGCGAAGCGGAAGTGCGCGTCGCGGACGAGCCGGATCCCGACGACCGGCGCGATCAGCTCGTAGAACCGTCGCTGGGCATCGACGTCGTGCGTGCGGAGCCAGAGGTGGTCGAGGCCGCTGCCGCTCGTCTCGTGCACGACCGCCTCGATGCTGTTGCCGTCAGGGTCGAGGACGAACGCGCCGTAGTAGCCGGCGCTGTACTGCGGTCGCGGCCCGGGCTCGCCGTCGCTCTCGTAGCCGGCGGCGGTCATGCGCTGCCACCACGCGTCGACGGCGGCGCGGTCCGGGACGCCGAACCCGGCGTGGAGCCTGCGCGACGCCGGCCCGTCGACGATTCCGAACGCTCCCCACTCCGTGAACTCGTCCGTCACGTGGGTCGGCGCGCCGAGTGCGAGCTCGTAGAACGCGCGGCTCGCCGCGTAATCGTGCACCCGGATCTCCGCGTGGTCGAACACACGTAGATTCTTACGGACGATGATCTTCGAGAACGGGCTCATCCGCACGCTCGACCCGCAGGTCCCCACGCAGCGTGCGCTCGCGATCGCGGGCGCGCACATCGCAGGCGGCGTCGGCGTGCAGGAGACGGCGCTCGCGTCGCCGGACGTCTTCGACCTCGGCGGCCGCGTCGTCGTGCCGGGCTTCTCGGACGCGCACGTGCACTTCCCGACCTGGGCCCTCGCGCAGACGGAGGTGAACCTCGACGGCTGTGCGTCGCTCGAGGAGGCAGTGGAGCGCCTGCGCAACGCGCCGAGCCCGGCGAACGGCCGCTGGCTGCGCGGCTACGGCTGGCGCAGCGGCGACTGGCAGCCGCAACGGGAACCGACGCGGCAGGATCTCGACGCGATCACGGGCGACACGCCTGCGGCGATGATCGCCAAGGACTACCACTCGATCTGGCTGAACACGGCGGCGCTCTCGCTTGCGGGCGGCGACCTCGAGGTCGACGGAGGCGTGGTCGAGCGCGACGCGGCCGGCGAGGCCACGGGCGTTCTCCGCGAGGAGGCGGCGTGGCGGTTCAAGGAGCGCTACATGGTCTGGCCCGACGAGGAGTACCTCGAGGCGATGCGCGTCGGGATCCAGCTGGCGAACTCCCGCGGCGTGACCGCGGTGCACGACAAGGACGGCTGGCTCGGCGCGCTGCGACTCTGGTCGCAGCTCCAGGAGCGCGGGCAGCTCTCGCTCCGCGTCTGGCAGTCGATCCCGCACGACAAGCTCGACGACGCCGTCTCGATCGGCATGCGCTCCGGCATGGGCTCGCCGTGGCTGCGTCTCGGCTACCTCAAGGTGTTCATGGACGGGACGCTCGGCTCGCAGACGGCGTGGATGCTCGACGACAGCGGCGTGAAGATCACGAGCGGCGAAGAGCTCGCCGACATCGTGCGCCGCGGCGCCGACGCCGGCTTCCCGGTCGCGGTGCACGCGATCGGCGACAAGGCGAATCGCGAGGCGCTGGATGCGTTCGAGCAGACGAAGGACGTCTGGGGCCCGCTCGGCCTGCGGCAGCGGATCGAGCATTGCCAGCTGCTCGCGCCGGAGGATCTCACCCGCTTCGCCGAGCTCGGCGTCGCGTGCTCGGTGCAGTTCTCGCATGCGCCGTCGGACCGCGACATCGCCGACCAGTTCTGGGCGGGCAAGACGGACGGCGCCTACGCGTTCCGCTCGCTGCTCGACTCGGGCGCGGTCGTCGCGAACGGCAGCGACGCGCCGATCGAGGAGCTCGACCCGCTCGCGGGCATCCGCGCCGGGGTGCGCCGCTCGATCGACGACCGGCCGGCGTGGCATCCCGAGCAGGCGCTGACCGTCGACCAGGCGTTCCAGGCGACGTCGGTCGCGCCGGCGTGGCTCGCGCGCGACGAGCGCCGCCGCGGCCGCCTCATCCCGGGCCACGTAGCCGACCTGGTCGTGCTCGACCGTGACCCGTGGGAGGACCTCGACGCGCAGGTCGTCGCCACGATGGCCGGCGGCCGCTGGGTGCACAACCCCCCGCCCTGGGACTGAGCGTCACAAACGGCGGCAGCCGTCGTCGCAGAACAGTCACGGAACGGCCTAGAAAACCGAACGTCCCTGCTCAGGGGCTAGGCCGTTCAGGCAGGTCCGGCGGCAGCCGCCGTCACATCTCGTCCACAGATCGCCCCGCACGTTTTGCGCACGCCTTACGTGCGCTGAACCGTCCGCTGCCTGAACGCGGGGATGTTGCGACTCATCCAGTCACGCGTCACCCAGGCAGGAGGACCACGACCATGAAGCACCGTCTGTTCGCAACCCTCGCGCTCGCCGCGCTCGCATTCGCCGTCGTCGTGACGGCAGCGGCCGGCGGCGGCAAGGGTCGCCTCTTCCAGTTCCGCGGCGACGTCGTCGCCGCCGGCTCGACCTCCGTGCAGATCAACGTCGAGGGCGGGAACCACGCCGCGCTCAAGGCGCTGATCGGCGGCAGCCAGACCGAGTCGTTCACCCTCGACGCGAAGTCCGAGATCCTCGTCGTGCAGAACGGCGTGCCCCACGTCGGCTCCGCGGCCGACCTCAAGGCCGGTGACGAGGTCACGGTCGACGTCCGCGGCAAGGCCGGCGCGTCGCTCGCCGACCTGCTCGCTACTCCGGCCGCGACCGTGAGCGACCGCGGCGCCGCGCACGCGACCGGCGGCAAGCCGCTGTTCCTCTACGTCGGCACCGTCGCCGGCGGCCAGTCCGGCGGCCACATCGCCCTCCACATCACGAGCGGGAACTGGCGCGGGCTGCGCACCATGCTCGGCCAGGCGAACGTCGACCAAACGTTCAGCTACGACACCGGCACGATCTTCCTGCTCTGGCAGGGCCGCGTGCCGACCGTGATCGACCCGTCGCAGCTCAAGGCCGGCGACCGCATCACCGTTCGCGTCCGCGCGCCGCGCGCCTCGACGCTCGCGCAGATCGAGGCGATGCCCGCCGCCCGCGTCGGCGACCACGAGCCGGGCGAGCCCGAGAACGCAACCGCGTAGCGCTAGCTACGCGCGAACCAGCGCCGCCGCGGCCGGTCCGTCCCCGGCCGCGGCGGTAGCGGCTCGTCCTCGACGATCGCACGCGGCACCTCGACGGTCAGCCAGCGCGCAAGCTCTCCGCCGCCGAGCGCGGCCGCCGCCGACGACATCCCGATCGCGCGCACGTTCGGCGCGTGCGCGTCGCTCGCGATCAGGTGAGCGAGGTTGCGCTCGACCAGCGTCTCGGCGCATCTCTTCGAGCCGCGGCCCAGGCGACCGTCGACCGCGGCCGCGGTCAGCTGCACGAGCGTGCCGCCGGCGACGATCGGCTCCAGCAGCTCCGGCCGGCTCTGCACGTCCGCGTTCCGCTCCGGGTGCGCGAGCACCGGCGTGAGCCCGCGGGCGCGTAGCCGGAACATCTGCTCGGCGAGGTCGAGCGGCCAGCCGACGTAGGGCGTCTCGACGAGCAGATAGCGCGGGTTGCCCGCGAGCGCGAACCGCAGCAGCTCGTCCTGCGGGCGAGCAAGCTCGTCGAGGTCGATCTCGCCGCCGGGCACGAGGCGCACGAGGTCCAAGACCGCGTCGCGCACCTCGGCGAAGCGCGACTCCATCTGCTCTGCCGTCGTCGGATAGTCGTGACGGACGTGCGGTGTCGCCGCGAGCACCTCGATCCCGTCCTCGGCGGCGGCGCGGCAGATCGCCACCGACTGGTCGAGATCTGCGGCCCCGTCGTCCAGCCCGAAGAGAACGTGCGAGTGAAGATCGATCAAAGCGCCGCGAACGCGAGGAAGAGCTCGCGCGCGGCCGCGATGCCGAGCGGCACGTACTCGGCGATCAGCCGCTCGTTCGGCGAGTGCACGTTCGAGTCCGGCAGGCCGAAGCCGGTGATCACCGTCGGGATGTCCTTGTCGGCGAGCGCCGCGACGAGCGGGATCGTCCCGCCGGAGCGGATCAACGCAGGCCGCACGCCGAGCACCTTCTCGAACGCATCGAGGCCCAGCTGGATCGCCTTCGAGCCCGGGGAGACGAGGCCGGGCGGGGACGACGACCAGAGCTCGATCTCGAGCTCGGCCCCGTCCGGCGCCGACTCGCGCAGCAGACGCTCGACGATCGGGGCGACCTCTTCCACCTTCTGCCCCGGCGCGAGGCGCATCGACACGTTCGCGATCGCCTCGACCGGCAGCACCGTCTTCTGCAACTGCGGGGAGCCGGTCTGGATGCCGTTCACGTCGATCGCCGGCTCGGCGAACGTGCGCAGATAGAAGTCGTCGGCCGCACGCGCGTCCTTGGGGCGCGCACCCTGCTCGGCGAGCTCGTCCGCGCCTGCCGGCAGCTGCGACCAGCCTGCGAGCTCCTCGGCGGTCGGCGCCACGACGCCGACGCGCAGCTCCTCCGCGAGCGTCCCGTCGTGCGAGACGAGCCCGCCGAGTGCCTTCATGATCGCGTGGGCCGCGTTCAGCGCGGCGCCGCCGTACATCCCGGAATGCAGGTCGCGCTCGCCCGTGCGCAGCGTGACGTGGAAGTACGCCATCCCGCGCATCGCGACGTTGAACGCCGGCAGGCCGCGCCGGATCATGCCGCTGTCGAAGATGATCGCCGCGTCTGCTCCGCGCTCGTCCTGCGCGACGAAGTCGACGATCGAATGGCCGCCGGTCTCCTCCTCGCCGTCGCAGGTGAAGCGGATGTTCACGGGGAGCTCGCCCTGCTGCGCGAGCTCGCGCGCGGCCGAGAGGAGCATGTAGAGCTGGCCCTTGTCGTCGATCGCGCCCCGCGCGTAGAGGTACTCGTCGCGCAGCACCGGCTCGAACGGGTCCGAGTCCCAGAGCTCGAGCGGGTCGGGCGGCTGCACGTCGAAGTGTCCGTAGCAGAGGACCGTAGGCGCGTTCGCGGCGTCCTTCGACGCGCGCAGCTCGCCGATCGCGAGCGGATGGCCGTGCCAGTCGACGAGCTCGCACTCGCCGCCGGCCGCGCGCACGAAGTCGCACACCCACTGGCCGGCGCGCACGACGTCGGGGGCGTGGGCGGCGTCCGCGCTCACCGAGGGAATCCGCAGGAGCTCGGCAAGCTCGTCGAACCAGGCGTCTGCCATCGGCGGCGATCCTAGCGCTCACGCATGCGCGGCAGGCCGAACACCGACCGGATCGCGCGCGCGAGCACGAACTGCGCCGCCGTGAGCACGAGGTAGCCGAGCGATGCAGCGAACGCGCCGACCAGCCAGGCGACCCAGTCGCCGAACAGCCACCCGGCCCCGGCGGCGGACAGGATCGCGAGGGTGACGGAGAAGAAGCCGAGCGAGGTGCCGAGCGTGAGCACGATCGGCGGCTCCCCCTCGACCCGTGTCGTGAACCCGCGCGTGACGAGCGGGTTCGCGATCGAGAACGCGAGCGACGCGCCGATCCCGAACAGGATGATGTTGAAGACCGTCGTGCGGTCGAGCAGGTTCAGCACACCGAACGAGCCGGTCAGCGCAAGCGAGTAGCCGTACGCGAGCGAGTTGTGGCGAGTCGATTCCCCGACCCCGCGGACGAAGTGCTCCGACATGCCGCGCCGCGTACCCGCGACGCGCGCTGACTAAGCCACGTCGCGGAGCTTCTGGCTGTCGGCCAGCGCCCGCAACTTCTTCAATCCTTGATTCTCGATCTGCCGGATCCGCTCGCGCGTGACCTGGAAGGCGCGCCCGACCTCGTCGAGCGTGCGTGGCTGCTCGCCGTTCAGCCCGTACCGCAGCTCGAGCACACGCCGTTCGCGGAAGCTGAGCATCCCGAGGCACTTGGCGAGCGCCTGCGCGCGGAAGGCGGTGTCGGCGGCCTCGTCGGGGAGCGGCGTGTGCTCGTCCTCGATGAACTGCCCGAACTCCGATTCTTCCTCGTCGCCGACCGGCTTCTCGAGCGAGACCGGCGTCTGCGACGTGCGCCGGATCGTCTCGACCTCTTCGACGGTCATGTCGAGGTCGTGCGCGATCTCCTCGTTCGTCGGCTCGCGGCCGCGCTCGGCGCGCAGCTTGCGCTCCGTGCGCATGATCTTGTTCAGCTTCTCGACGACATGCACCGGCATGCGGATCGTGCGTGCCTTGTCGGCGAGCGCGCGCGCGACTGCCTGGCGGATCCACCACGTCGCGTACGTGGAGAACTTGTAGCCCTTGCGCCAGTCGAACTTCTCGGCGGCGCGCACGAGCCCGATCGTCCCCTCCTGGATCAGGTCGAGGAACGGCAGCCCCTGGTTCCGGTAGCGCTTGGCGATCGACACGACGAGGCGCAGGTTCGCCTCGACCATCTCCTGCTTCGCGCGATGGTCGCCGCGTTCGATGCGCTTCGCGAGCTCGACCTCTTGCGCGGCGGTCAGGAGATCGACCTTGCCGACGTCCTTGAGAAACAGCTGCAGGGAGTCTGCGGAGAACTCGGTGTCAGCCGGCTCTTCGATCTCTTCGACCTGCGCCGCGTAGAAATCGGCCTCGGCATCCGCCTGGGCGTCGAGCGGCGTCACTTCTGCGTCGTCGGCCTCGGCCTCGACGTCGACCTCGACTTCTTCTTCGAAGTCCGTTCCCTCTACAACGTCGGTCTCTTTCGCGCTCACGGGCCCCCCTCGATGCCTTGAGCTGTGCCTGGCCGGATGCGGAACTGTCGCAGGAGAACCGGACGGACGCCATAGGCCGCTCGGCTCATCTTCGGGTGCTGTTAGTCCCACCTGTCACAAGACCGCGGAGGAAGGTGTTTGCTTCCCGTCCGAGCCGCGTTCGGGCGCCCAGCGCGCGTGCGAGACGGAACTCCTTTTGGGCCTGCGCGCGCTGGCCCGTCCACGCGAGCAGGAGCCCGAGGTGGAAGCGGACCGACTGGCTCTTCGGGAAGCGCGTGACCAGGGGCCCGAGATGAGAGAACGCCGCGGAGAGGTTGTCCTCGTCGAAGCGCGCGACCGCGGCCGCGACCTGCGCCTCGTCGTCGTCCGGATGCAGCCGCGCAGCGCGCGCGTACACGCGCTCGGCCGAGTGCTGGTGGCCCTGCCGCTGCAGCGTGATCCCCTGGAGCAGCAACGGGTCGGCGCGCTGCGTCTCGAACACCGGGTACAGCCCGTCGGCCGGCGCGAAGAACTGCGGGTGCAGGATCACGTCGGCCTTCATCTCGTAGTACGTGTCGCGCCCGGCCTTCTTCGCGGCGCGCCAGGCATCCGCCGCATCCGTGACATAGCCGGCGCAGAACAGCGCGGTGCCGAAGTTGAACTGGACGACGGGGTCGGACGGGGCCTGCTGCGCCAGCGGCTCGAGCCTGCGGGACGCCGCCTGCGGGCGCAGGGCGAACGCGGCGCGCACGGCGGCGACGTTCGGGGACGGGACACCAGGGACGATCAGCGGCTGCGGGCGGGAGGTGCACTGGGCCCCGATGTGCGGCGGCGCCTGGCGGGTGGCGTAGACGACGCCGACGACCGTCGCGGCCGCGGCCGCGGCAGCGACGGCGACGACCAGCCTGACGCCTTTGGCCGCGGACACGACGGCCAAACTAGCCGGAAATACCCAGTGACCCGCTACCGTTTGGATAGTCATGACCACGTATCGCGAGCTGCTCCAGCAGACGAAGACCGAGATCGAGGAGATCGACGCGCGCGGCGCCCAGGCGCTCGACGGCGCGGCCTGGATCGACGTCCGCGAGGACGACGAATGGCAGGAGGGCCACATCCCGGGCGCGCTGCACGTCGCCCGCGGCTACCTCGAGTCGCGCATCGAAGCCGCAGCGCCCGACAAAAGCGCCCCTGTGGTCGTCTACTGCGCGGCCGGCAACCGCTCGGCCTTCTCCGCGAAGACGCTCCAGGAGCTCGGCTACGAGCACGTGTACTCGTTGGCCGGCGGCTTCACCGACTGGAAGCGCAACGGCAACGAGATCACGATGCCGCGCACGCTCTCGCCGGAAAAGCGGACGCGTTACTCGCGCCACCTCCTGATCCCCGAGATCGGTGAGGAGGGACAGCTCAAGCTGCTCGACTCGAAGATCCTGCTCATCGGCGCAGGCGGGCTCGGCTCCCCCACGTCGCTCTATCTCGCTGCGGCCGGCATCGGCACGCTCGGGATCATCGACGCGGACATCGTCGACGAGACGAACCTGCAGCGACAGATCGCGCATTCGCTCGAGACGCTCGGCACTCCGAAGGTCGACTCCGCGAAGCGGGCGATCGAGGCGCTGAATCCGGACGTGAACGTCGTCACCTATCGCGAGCGCCTGACGTCGGAGAACATCGACCGCATCCTCGACGACGGCTGGGACCTGATCGTCGACGGCGCCGACAACTTCCCGACGCGCTACCTCGTCAACGACGCCTCAGTGTGGCGCGACATCCCGGTCGTGCACGGCTCGATCTACCGCTTCGAAGGCCAGGTGACCGTCTTCAAGCCACATGACGGCCCGTGCTACCGCTGCCTCTTCCCCCAGCCGCCGCCGCCCGAGCTCGCGCCTTCGTGCGCCGAGG
>Ga0066702_10000487_pt1 | contig 10167 bp, 9 predicted proteins | sample GraSoiAngelo_151_FD_66507 | JGI IMG/M metagenome (GOLD analysis project Ga0066702, IMG submission 66507) | Grasslands soil microbial communities from the Angelo Coastal Reserve, California, USA - 14_1009_12_20cm | ecosystem: Environmental > Terrestrial > Soil > Grasslands | place: USA...
TCGGTCACGTCGCGCGACCACCGCTTCGTATTGGCAAAATGCACCTCCACCCCGGGAACGAGCCTGCTTATCCCACTACTCACGACCTCGGTACATCAGCGGCTCCGGGCGCTCTCTAATGAGGTGTCGGGCGCCCGAACAAATGTGCCCGTTACCGTGGAGGCGGATCGATGCCCATCTTCCGGCTGGCCGTCACCCTCACGACCTGCCTGGCGCTCCTGCTGGCTCTGGCGGCCTGCAGCCTAGTCCCGTCGGGCGCGCACGCCAACCTGGCGCCCACCCTGACGTTCCAGGACGAGCCTGGCGGCCCTGTCGCGTTCCAGTCCGGCCAGCCCGTGCCAACCTTTGACCGCCAGCCGAGATTGCGCCAGGAGCTCGATGGGGCGTGGCGCTTCCAGCCGACCGTGCTCGACACCGGGCTCAGCCTCACCAACCGAGGCTCGGCCATGAAGGCTCTCACCGCGGAGCTCGCCGATCGCGCGGGCGTCTTCTATGACAGCTCGACCTGGCACACGATCCCGGTGCCCGGGAGCTTCAATCCGCCTCCCGACCGCAGCACGACCGGCGGCTTCTATCGAATCGATTTCTTCGCTCCACCGGAGTGGAGGCAGACATATTCGCTGCTCAAGTTCGGTGCGGTGCGTTACATCGCGGACGTGTGGCTGAACGGTCACTACCTCGGCTACCACGAGGGCGGCGATACGCCGTTCGCGCTCGACGCCACGAGCGCGTTGGTGCCCGGCGCCTACAACAACGTCGTGGTTCGCGTCGACAATCCGGTGTGGGGAACCCGCGACGACATCGTCCCGTGGGGCCTTGCCGATTGGTGGAACTACGGCGGGATCGTGGGCGACGTTTGGCTCGAGGCCATCCCTGCCACGAGCGCCGTACGCGCCGACGTAATACCGCATCTCGACGGCGCGGACGTCTCGATCGTCGTTCAGCATCGGGGGAAGGCCACCGTCAATGCCGCGCTCGACGTCAGGCTGTGGCCGGCGCAGGTCAATGCGAGCAACCGACTTAGCCCAGACGCGTCAGATCTCATTCCCACCGACGCGCAGCCGCTGCTCGACCACCTTGTGAACATCGGCGACATCGCGGGAGACTCGGTCTTTCGCGTCGCCGCGCCATTCTCGATCCGCTCCGCCGATCTGTGGAGTCCGGGCCTTCCGGCGCTCTACGTGCTTCAAGTAACTGTGATCGCGAACGACCTGCCGGTCGACAACTTCTATACGAGCTTCGGCCTGCGACAGGTCCGAGTCGACTCCACCGGCCCTCGCCTCCTTCTCAATGGAGACCCGATCGTTTTCAACGGTGTAGCTCTTCACGAGGAGAGGCAGCTTCCGGTGCGACAGGGAGCGCCTGGCGGCGGACCCCTGACCTCCGTCGACGAGATCGCATCGGTGCTCGCCCGCGCGCAGGCTGTCCACGCCGACCTGATCCGGGTGGACCACCATCCGCCCAACCAGATGCTCCCGGTCCTGGCCGACCGGCTCGGCCTGGCGCTGTGGGAGGAGATACCTCTCTACCACTTCACGCCGCAGACGTTTTCGATCGCCATGGACCGCGGCATACCGCAGCAGATGCTTGCCGAGATGGACCTGCGCGATTTCAACCGACCGAGCGTGCTTTTCCACGGTTTCGCCAACGAGTCGTCCGGAACTTCAGAACGGGCGGCAGCGCTGACAACCCTGCACGCGCTCGATCGCCGCATCGACGGAACGCGCCTCACCGGCCAGGCGTCGTCCGGCACCGACCCCAGCGATCCGACGAGCGCCGGTCTCGACGTCGCCGGCTACACGCTGTACTACGGCGTCCTGTACGGCGGCAGGCTGTCCGGGGTCGCCATCCGGACGGCGCTGACGCAGGCACACAAGACGTACCCTCGGAAGCCGGTCATGGTCCTCGAGTACGGCCACTGGGCCGACAATCCCGCGGACGAGGCGCAGCAGGTTCGTGTCTTCAACGCGTACTACTCTCAGCTGTCCCAGGACTTCGATACCGAGGATGGCGGCTTTGTCGGGGCGGCGCTGTGGTGGACGCTCGACGATTACTGGACGCAGCGTCCCGGCTTGACCGTGGAAACCTTCGGCCTTTACCGGCCAGACAGCTCTCTCAGGCCCGCGGGAGTCGCTGCCGGCCGCACCTTCGCCCGAACCGCGCCGTCGACGCCGCCCACCACAGTCAGGACGAGCGGCGTGGCGGTGCCCATCGTGCCTGGTGAGAGACACTCGCGATTGCTGCCTTACATCGCATATGGATTTGCACTTCCGGCGTCGGTGCTGATCGTCGTGATCTTTGCTCTGTCCAAGGTGAGACGTCGCGCATGGTGAACGACTATCTGGTCCGCCTGTCCATCCGCAGCGCCATGTTCGGCGGCGCGATCACGGGATTTGTCTTCGGGCTGTTCGCAGGGGCGACCCTCGGCGCGTTGGTGAGCTGGATTGCCGGAGCGATCGTCGACTGGCAGGCCCAGCTCGGCTTCAGCCTCGGGATTGCGCAGCAGCTGCTGCCTCTCGGCGACCAGGTCAAGTCACTCCAGTCGGTCTCCGACCGCTGGTTCCTGGTCATTCCGGGCGTCGGGCTCCTGATCGGCCTCCTCGGCGCGCTGATCGGGCTCCTCGCGGGAGGGCTGTGGGCGGCATTGGTGAACATGGGCGTGCTCCCGATCCAGGTCACCGTCTACCGTCGGGGCGAGGGCGTGCCGACGACGAGATCGGCGGGCAGACAGGTAAGGCGTGACCGGCGTCGGAGGGCGGTAAGCGAGTAGGTTAGACGCGTGATCGAGGCCCGCGTCCACGGTTCGGTGGAGGCCGGGTTCGAGCCCGTACGGGAAGCGTTCGCTGCCAACTTCGAGAGGTTCGGCGAGGTCGGGGCCGCGTGCTGCATCCACGTCCACGGCCGTCGCGTTGTCGACCTTGCGGGCGGCGTTACCAGCTCGGGCGGGATAGAGCCATACACGCCCGAGACCCTGCAGATGGTCTGGTCCACCACCAAAGGCGTGGTCGCGATCGCCGCTCATATGCTGGCGCAGGAGGGCGTGCTCGACTTCGACGCTCCGGTCGTGGACTACTGGCCGGAATTTGCCGCGGAAGGCAAGCAAGACATCCCCGTCCGCTGGCTCTTCAACCACAAGTCGGGCCTGGCGGCGATTGACCGGCCGCTGGGCCTGCAGGACGTCATCGCCTGGACCCCCGTGGTCGACGCACTGGCGGCGCAGCGACCCCTATGGGAACCAGGCACCGCCCACGGCTATGAGACGTGGACGTACGGCTGGCTGGCCGGCGAGGTCATTCGCCGAGCGTCCGGAAAAAGCGTGGGACAACTCGTCGCGGAGCGGATTGCGAAGCCGCTCGGGGCCGAGTTCTGGATCGGCCTCCCGAGGGAGCAGAACGAACGCGTCGCACCGGTCATCGCACCGGTTCCAAACGACCCGCCTGATCCGTACACGTTGAGGTTGGCCGACCGCAACTCGTTGACTTACAGGTCGTTCGCCAATCCCGCGGTGGCGGCGACCGCTTTCAACGAGTACCCGTTCCGGTCCGCGGAGGTCCCGGCGGGCAACGGCATCGGAACCGCGCGGGCGCTCTCGCGTATCTACGCCGCATGCATCGGCGACGTCGACGGTGTGCGGCTGATCGAGCCGGAGACGCTGGCGAATGCCACGAAAACACAGTCCAGAGGCGAGGACCTTGTGATGGGCTACGAGAGCCACTTCGGAACAGGTTTCCAGCTTTCCTTTCCCTTCCGGCCGATGGCGGGCGACGGCTCCTTCGGCCATTACGGCAGTGGCGGCTCGGTGGGGTTTGCTCACAACGAGCTCGACTTCTCATTCGGATACGTGATGAACCAGATGCGGCCGATTTACGGCGCCGATCCCCGCACCGGTAGCCTGATCAAAGCGCTGGTCGGCTGCCTTTAGCTGAACTCGCGGCACTCGTCCTAAGATGCAGTCGCTGGTGCATGTGAATTGAGCACGGCGGACCTCGTTTTCGGCGCCTGCCTTGCCATTGGGGGCGGCCTCCTGCTGCTCACCCTGATCTTCGACGACATCTTCGGCGGCTTCTTGAACGCGATCCACTTCGGTCTCGATCTCGGCGGCGTTTCTCCGACCCCGGTGTTGCTTGGATTCGTCGCCATGTTCGGCGTCGGCGGCCTTCTGGGCATCCACGGCTTTGGCGCCGGCATCGGCATTGCCACCCTGATCGGCGTGGTCGCCGGTCTGATCGGAGCGGGCGTCGTGTTGGGAGCGTTCACGGCGCTGCGGCGTGCCGAGTCGACAGACACGTTCAGCCTCGAGGACATGGTCGGTTCGACCGGCCGCGTCTCGGTCGGCATTCCGGCCAATCACTTCGGCACAGTCCTCATCAGCTTCGCGGGCGCGTCCCACAACATGACCGCCACCGCGGACGCCGAGATCCCCGCCGGCCGCATGGTGAAGGTCGTAGCGATCGCCGGCAACAACCTGGTCGTGGCGCCTACGTCCACGGTAAGCACAGAAGGAGCACGGTCCGATGCCTGAGTTCTTTACGTCAACGCCGTTCCTTGTCGTCGCAGGTGTGGTGGTCCTCTTGCTGCTGATCGCGTTCGTGGCGAGCCGCTACCACGTCGCCGGCGCCAACGAGGCTTTGATCGTCGCCGGGTCGCGCGGAGCGAAGGTGCGGGACGAGCGAGGCCAGATGGCCGCCGCGCCCGGCGACAAGGGCGTCAAGGTCGTGGTGGGTGGCGGGACGTTCATCCGACCGCTTCTCGACAGGGTCGGCAAGCTGAAGCTCACTGCGCGGCAGATCAACGTCCAGCTCAGCGACGCGGTCACGAGCCAGGGCATCAAGGTCCAGGTCCAGGGTGTCGCCACGTTCAAGATCGGTCGCGACGTCGAATCCCTCCGCAACGCCGCCGAGCGATTCCTCGACGCCAAGCCGGAGCAGGTCGACTCGATCGTCAAGAACGTGCTGGAAGGATCGCTGCGCTCGATCGTCGGCACGCTGACCATCGAGGAGCTCATCCGCGACCGGCAGAAGCTCCTGCAGCAGGTGCAGGACGCGGCCAAGGGCGACCTCGCCACCAGCGGCCTGCAGATCGATGCCTTCACCATCCAGAGCTTCTCCGACGAGTCCAACTACATCGAGCTCCTCGGCCAGCAGAGCGTGTCCACGGTATCCCGTGACGCCCGCATGGCCAAGGCATCGACCGACCAGGAGGCCGCTGTCCGGGAGGCCGAGGCGCAGCAGATCAAGATCAACGCCGCGCGAGACGTCTCGCTCCGGGAGGCGGAAACCAGGACCCAGGTGGCGGCGGCGCAGGCTCGCGCCGACCAGGCCGGCCCGCTTGCCCAGGCCCAGGCGCAGCAGGAGGTCGTGCGCAAGCAGACCGAGCTCGCGCAGCTCGAAGCCGAGCGCAAGGAGAAGGAGCTGCTTTCCACGACGGTCAAGCCGGCGGCCGCCGACGCGCAGGCCGTGATCGCACGGGCCGAAGGCGCCAAGCGCGCTCGCATCGCGTCGGCCGAGGCGGACGCCGAGACCACGCGGTTGGAAGGTGGGGCGGAGGCCCAGATCGTGCTCACCAAAGGCGAAGCCGAGGCGAAGGCGCTCGCGATGAGGGCGGACGCGTACAAGCAGTTCAACGAGGCGGCCATCATCCAGACCGTGCTCGCCGCGCTGCCGGACATCGTCCGCGCCGCGGCGGAGCCCATGAGCCACATCGACTCGTTGACCGTGTTGAGCTCCGACGGCGCCTCGGACATCGTGCGCAACGCAACCCGCGCGATGATCGAATCGACCACGGCGATCAAGGGACTGACGGGTCTCGACGTGCCGAACCTGGTCGGCGGCGCTCTCGGGCGTGGGTTTGGCGAAAGGCTGCGCACAGGCGAAGGCAACGGCGATGCGAGCGGTGCCTCGGCGACGGACCGGATCACCGAGATCGCCGGCGAAGGGCTGACGACTCTGAAGGCGGCACAGGAGGCTGCCAAAGCCAAGGCAGCGGCCGACGCCGCCGCGACAAAGGTAGCGGCCGACGATGCCGCCGCCAAAGCCATCGCCGAAGCCGCCAAGGTGAAGGAGGCCGTGGACAAAGCCGCGGCCGTGGTCGAGCAGAAGGTCGCGGCCACCGCGGCCAAGGTGGCCCCCGGAGACGGCAACACCAAGCAGTGGGCCAAGTGGATGGCCGACCAGCTTCGCGTCCTGCCTGAGATCGGCGTCTACGGCCGGCTGCGGCTGCGCGACCTCGCCTCGCGGGGCCCGGCGACAGCCCGCGGGGTCTGGGCGACCGCCAAAGACGCGCTCGACCAGCAGTACGGCAACGTCACCATCGACGACCTGCTGAGCGAGTTCGGGACCCTCCAGAAATAGGCCTTGAAAACGGGAAACCGCTTGCGCCAGCAGCTCTCCAAAAACGGGGAAGCCCGCTTGCGCGAGCTTCCCAAGGCTGGGGTGGGGGCGTGATGTCGAGTTCGGTGGGCCGCCTTAACGGCCGATGATATGGTAGCACGCGTCCCAGTCATCCACAAGATATAGACACCTGGGGAAAACCGCCTGAAACTGCCTCTGCCGCTCGACATGGAGCCGATGCTGTCGGCGATCTCCGAGTCCGGGATCCCGAAGGGCGACGGCTGGTCGTATGAGCCCAAATGGGATGGCTTCCGCACGCTCGTCTACCGCGACGGCGACGAGGTGGCCCTGATCAGCCGTGGGGGCAGGCCGATGACCCGCTACTTCCCAGAGCTGCTTCCGGCCTTTCGAGCCCTCGGGCCCTCGAGGCTCGTGCTGGACGGCGAGCTGATCGTGGTTGGCGCCAACGGCCTCGACTTCGGTGCCCTCCAGCAGCGTGTCCATCCGGCTGAATCGCGGGTGCGGATGCTCAGCGAGGCCACACCGGCCTGGTTCGTCGCCTTCGACCTGCTCGCCGAAGGCGGCGCCGACCTTCGCAAGGAGCCGCTGGGCGAGCGGCGAAAGCGGCTGGAGAAGCTGCTGAAGGGAGTCAAGAAACCGATCTTCCTCACCCCCTACACGCGCGACCCTAAGAAGGCGGACGAGTGGTTCGAAAAATTCGAGGGCGCCGGTCTAGACGGCGTGATGGCCAAGTCCTGGAACGGCCCGTATGTGCCGGGCAAACGATTCTGGGTGAAGATCAAGCACCAGCGGACGGCGGACTGCGTCGTGATCGGATGGCGCAAGTCCCGCGACGGCTCAACGCTTGGCGCGCTGCTGCTGGGCCTGCACGACAAGAAGGGCACCATGCACTACGTGGGTCACACCTCCTCATTCAATGCAGCCGAACGCAAGGAGCTGATCGCGAAGCTCAAGCCTTTGCAGACAGAGATCCCCGAGGAGGAGTGGAAGGCCAATCCCGGACGCATGCCCGGCGGGATGAGCCGGTGGTCGCGAGGCAAGGACAAGGACACCGAGTGGGTGGCGGTTCGGCCGGAGCTGGTCTGCGAGGTGACCTACGACAAGCTCGAGGCGGGCGAGCGCTTCCGCCACGCGACCGGATTTCTGCGCTGGCGAACGGACAAGCCGCCCAAGAAGTGCGGCTTCGACCAGATCGCCTCAGCCGCCCAGTTCGACGTGAGAGGAATCTTCAGGAGCAACTAGCAGCGGGCGCGCGCCGGGCCCGCCTGGACCGTAATACCGCATCGCCGCGCGACCGAGCCCGGTCACTGCAATCCAGTCGAAGCCGGCTCCTGCGGCGATCCCGACGCCCAGCGGCACGACTCGCGCAGCGAGCTTCGCGGTCCCTGTGGTGGCAAAGCGCATGAGGATGCGCGTGACGAGCCGGCCGGATCCGTGGACCAGCATCAGGTTGGGCACGCGCCGGAACGCGGCAAGCGCAAGACGCTCACCCCCCGCGACCAAAACGTCCTCGCGCAGCTTGAGCGCGCCGCTGGTCAGGCCGACGACGACCAGCGCCTCGAGCACGCGGTTTTCGGAACCGGTCAGCTCGTGGCCGAAGATCATCGCGATGCCGAGCACGAGCTCGATCTCCTGCTCGAGCGCGTACAGGGTCTGGCTCGTGACCGTGCCGATCGCGACGATGGTGCCCAGGCCGGGTGCGATCGATGCGGCGCCGCTCAGCGCGCCTGTCGCGGCGACGCGGCGTCGCGTGGAACGGATGAGCGCCAGCGCAAGTTGATGGTTGTCATAGGTCGGGTGAGCTGCCTTGAGGCGTTCGACCTTGCTTCGGATGGTGGGTTCGCGGCTTTTCATCGCGTGGTCGAGGGATTTGAGGACGACACGAAGCTGAGGTGGGAGCTGATCGAGGTCCATGGCGCGGAGGCTACAGCACCTGTGGTTGCTGCGAAGAAGTCGCAGCATTCGTGGGTCGCTTTGAATACGCAGTTGCGACACTGTCGCGATAAGGCTTAGGCTCTCCCGGATGGCCTCGATGCGGATGTTGCTCTCGCAGTCCTTCGACCGCGGAGAGCGGCGGCGCCTGGCCGGGTTCTTCGGATCGGTGGGGCTACTGCACGTCGCCGGTTGGGGACTCCTGTTCCTCTATGCGGCGTCGCATCCGGAGTTCCTGGCGCTGGGCGGCCTGGCGTACACGTTCGGGCTTCGGCACGCATTTGACGCCGATCACATCTCGGCCATCGACAACACGACGCGCAAGCTCCTGCAGAGCGGGAAGAAGCCGGTCGGTGTCGGCTTTTTCTTCTCCCTGGGGCACTCCACCGTCGTCCTGTTGATTGCACTTGCGCTTGGCCTTGCAGTCAAGTGGCTTGTCCAGGGTGTGGTCGGGGACAACGGCGAGCTGCGGAACATCGGCGGCGCGGTGGGCACCCTCGTCTCAGGCGGATTCCTCGTTTTGATCGGGGTGCTGAACCTCGTGATCCTCATCGACATCGTCCGCGTGTACCGGAAGATGCGGCGCGGCGAGTACGACCGGGAATCGCTGGACCACGAGCTGATGACCGGTGGGGTCATGACCAGGCTGTTCGGCAGGCTGTTTCGGGTTATCGAGCACAGCTGGCAGATGTATCCGATCGGCTTTCTCTTCGGTCTCGGCTTCGACACCGCCTCCGAGGTCGCGCTGCTCGCCATTTCGGCGGGCGCGGCGGCGCAGGGCCTGCCCTTCACCGCGGTCATCTCGCTGCCTTTGATCTTCGCCGCGGGAATGTCGCTCATGGACACGACGGACGGAGCCTTTATGTCCAAGGCTTACTCATGGGCGTTCGCGAGCCCGATTCGGAAGGTCTTCTACAACCTCACGGTCACGTCCCTTTCCGTATTCGTCGCCCTGTTCGTCGGGTTGGTCGAGCTGTCCCAGATCCTCATCCGGCTGCTGGGGCTACATGGTGGAGTGTTCGAAGCGATTGCGAGCTTCGATTTCATCAGCAGCGCCGGATACGTCATCGTCGCGGCCTTCGTGGTCGCGTGGGCGGGCGCGTTCGCGATCTACAAGGTGCGGCGCATCGACGAACGCTGGAGCGCCGCGATCGACAAGGTCGCCTAGACTCCTACTCCTCTTCGGGGGGCCCGACCAGCTTCCAGCCGTTCTGCCACGGCCACTTGTGTTTGATCTGAAGCAAGATGTTCAGACTCGCCATGGCCTCGAGGGCGCGAGCCATGGCCAGTGGTCCCGCGTCGACGGGCCGGAAACCGATCGACTCGACGAACTGAAGGGCCTTTTGCTTGGCCTGTTCGTCGTCGCCGGCGACAAATCCGTCGAGCCGTGTGCCGTTGACCTTCGGGTCCGCCATCTTGGACGCGAACGCGTAGTTGAACGCCTTGACCACGTGCGCATTCGGAGCCTTCTTCTGGATGTGCTCCGACATGGACGAACCGTCGAGCGTCCTAGCCGGGTCCTTCATGTCGACACGGTTGGTGACGTCGATGATCACCTTGCCGTCGAGCTCCGGCGCGAGCGCGCCGACGACCTCGTCGACCTTGTCCGCCGGAACGGCGAGGACCACAAGGTCCGCGTCCTTGACCGCGTCCCGGTTCGAGGGCGCGGCATGCGCATTGCTCACTTGCGCCGCCTCCCGAGCCTTCTCGGGCGAGCGCGCCGACAGTGTCACGTGGTGACCAGCCTTCGTAGCGGACGTCGCTAGAGCCTTGCCTACATTCCCCGAGCCGATGATCGCAACCTTCATGAGTCAGTCCTCCTCAGACCTGTATACGCCGAGTTATTGAACGGTCGCGCGCTCGGGCCTATTCGATGGATGTGCGA
>Ga0066702_10000490_pt1 | contig 10162 bp, 7 predicted proteins | sample GraSoiAngelo_151_FD_66507 | JGI IMG/M metagenome (GOLD analysis project Ga0066702, IMG submission 66507) | Grasslands soil microbial communities from the Angelo Coastal Reserve, California, USA - 14_1009_12_20cm | ecosystem: Environmental > Terrestrial > Soil > Grasslands | place: USA...
GTGCTCACGAAGGCAGCGTCGACAGCGTGGTCGAGACGTGCCAGTGATACGGCAACAGAAAATTTCCGCGGCGTGGTTCGTTGCCTTCGATATACAGGGTCGTCCGGCCGAAGCGCCACGCCAACGGCCGGGCGGACTGAGCGGGAGTCGCCGTCGCGCCAACGGTGTATACACCCGGCGCGAACAGCAGTTGAGGGATGACGAATTCGATCGTGGTCTCGCCGGGTACGACGGTCAGCCGCTCGCCCGCGCGGCGGCTCGTGCATTCGGCCAGGAGCGTACCGCGCTCCAGGTCGTAGAACGCCAGGCAGATCTCGACATCGTCGTACGCCGCCGCGGCGCTCAGCACGAGCTTCGCGACGAGCGGCTGGCCGACTGTCGCAGTCAACGTCGCGCGCCCCTCGGCGGTGAGAAGGGTCAATGCGGTGATCTGCAGCGCGGAATCGTCGACCGCCTCGGAGGCCGTTGGTATCGGCTCGAGACCTGCAGTCAGCCGTTGATAGGCCGTCACCACCTCGCGGGCGCTGCCCGACGCGGCGATGGTGCCACGCTCGATCAGTACGGCGCGATCGCAGATCTGCTCGACCGCGCCGAGGTCGTGCGACACGAAGATCATGGTGACGCCGCGGCGCTTCAGTTCCTCGATCCGCCGCAGACATCGCGCCTGGAACTCCGCGTCGCCGACGGCGAGAACCTCGTCGACCAACAGCACCTCCGGCTCGAGGTGCACGGCGATCGCGAATCCCAGCCGCACGTACATGCCTGACGAATAAAACTTCACCGGCATGTCCATGAACGCCTCGACGCCGGCGAACTCCGCAATGCTCGGAAGCCGTTCGGTGATTTCACGCCGCCGCAGGCCAAGGATCGACCCGCTCAAGTAGCTGTTTTCGCGCCCGGTCAGCTCAGGGTGGAATCCCGAGCCGATCTCGATGAGCGCCGCGAGCCGGCCGCGGATCGTGATCTCGCCGGTCGTCGGTGCCGTGATTCCGCTGAGGAGCTTCAGGATCGTGCTCTTTCCGGCGCCATTTCGCCCGAGGATGCCGAAGGCTTCGCCGCGCGTCACGTCGAAGCTCACGTCACGCAGCGCCCAGAAGTCGTGGCGCGGCGCGGCCAACGCATTCGGCAGCGCCCGCACAAAAGAACCGAACCGACGGGGACCGGGCACGCGATACCGCTTCGACACGCGATCGCAGCGAAGGTCGACGACCATATCTCAGACGACGTCGGCCATCGTCGCCTCGGCGCGTTTGAAGACGCCGTAGGCGATCGGCAGCAGAACGACGGCGGTCAGCGTCGAGACAATCGGGAGCGCCGGCAACGGGGCGCCGGGCCGCAGAATGACGTCGCGAAACGTTTCGATGATGCCGGTCATGGGATTGAGCTGAAACGCCGTCATGTAGCGTTCCGGCACCGCACTCAGCGGATACGCAACCGGCGTGCAGAACATCCAGAGATAGACGACCAGCGGGACGACGAGGCCGATGTCGCGAAACCAAACCTGCAGGGCGGACAGCATGAATGCGAGCGCCGTCGCGAACATCGCCGTCGTCGCAATCACCGGCACGGCGAACAACAGCTGCCATGTGACGGGACGGCCGTACCACGCGAGCAGCGCGACCAAGACGACGCTTCCGACCAGCAGATCGAACAGCGCCGCCGCGACGTAGCTGAGGGGCAGGATCTCGCGCGGAAAGTACACCTTCGTGACCAGCTGCGCGTGCGACACCAGCGCCTGGGTGGCGTTGTTCAGGGTCGTCGACAAGAAGCTCCAGACGAGCAGACCGGTGAAGGCGAAAAGCGAATATGGAACGCCGTCGGTCGTCACCCGTGCGATGCGGCCGAAGACAAGCGTGAAAATCAGCATCATCGAGACCGGCTGGACGATCGCCCACGCCAGACCGAGAACCGATTGTTTGTATCGAACCCGGATGCGATGCGCGCTCAACGTACGCAGCAAGTCGGCGTACTGCGCGAGCTCGCCTAGGTCGCCGGTCGATCGACGCACGCGGGCGCCCGCGCGGCGGATCGTCACGCGACGGCCATCGTGCGCGCACATGACGGCTTGACGACTCATCGGTTCGCGCGGTTGTGCAAGGGAAATACCGGATGCCGATCGTGTGCTTCTTTGAATCGTGCCCCTCGCGCGATGTTACAGATTCGCACACGAGAACAGAGAGTGTGTGCTTCGCCGCGTTCGCACTCACGGTCGCGATGATCGTTCACCGATGGTGTCGAACGCCGCGACGAAGCGCCGACCGCTTCGTCACGATGTGATGTCGTGGCGATGTGTCGCTGCGAAGATGGACGTCCTGCGCCTCGATGCTGACCCACGAACCGCCGCGCGGTGTCAGTCGTGAAACGTCGTGCGCGACGACATCAGCGGCCAGTTTCGTCGTGCGTGTAGTTGGATTGAGTGCCGCAGTCGACGTGCTGTTGCCGAAGGTGCCGGCGACGCTGTCTTTCGTGCCATCCGTTGTGTTTGCGTACGACTCGTTGTAGTGAATCAGAACGACGAATGAATTCAATCCGCTCGTCGCGCGAAGCCGGCAAACACGAGAAGCGTCATGAAAATGACGCGGCAGAACGCCGCGCGCTTGAATCCGATGAATCCAGACAGCGTGGTCGTGCTAGAGCGGTCATGCTTCAGTGATTCTAGAGTGGTCATGCTTCGTGAATGACCGAGGCGGCGATCCAACTTGATCGCGGCACGAAAGTTGTTGCTGATCCGTTTCTGGCAATGAAAACGGATAGATACACGACATACTTTCGTCCTGTTCTCATTCGAGACATCGATTTGACGTGCCCGCCGCGGCCGCCCGAAGTGGTCGAAAGATACGGCGCCGTGCGCGCGACCATCCGCGTTCGCGGCGTGCCTGTCGGCGAGGTGACCTTGCCGCTCGCCGGGGTCTTCGACGAAACCGCCGTCCGCCGCGCGGCGATCGATCGCCTCGTGTGGCCGGTCCTTCGGGGGTTGATTCGCCATGTGATCGGTACGACCACGTGCCGGCCGAGAACCGCCGACGGTCTTCTGGACGCGGCCCTGTCGACCGACGACGCTTCGACCGCCGCGCTGCCGACCGTCACCGTCGCCGTGTGCACGCGCGACCGCGCCGAAGACCTCGCGCGTGCGCTCGACGCGCTCGAGGCCCTCCAACCTCGGCCGGACGAAATTCTCGTCGTCGACAACGCGCCGAAGACGACTGCGACCCGGGATCTCGTTCGGCAACGTGTCGGCATCCGTTACGTCTGCGAGTCGCGGCCCGGGCTGGACTGGGCTCGGAACCGGGCGATCCACGAAGCGATCGGCGACGTTGTCGCGTTCACCGACGACGATGTGATTGCGGATGCGCTCTGGGTCGGCGCGTTGAAACGGACGTTTGCAGAGTTCCCGGAGGCGATGGCGGTAACGGGGCTGGTGCTGCCGTACGAGCTCGAGACGCCGGCGCAGCTTCAGTTCGAGGAGTACGGCGGTTTCGGCCGCGGATTCGAGCGCCGCGTGTTCCGGGTCGATCAGGCGCACGGCGAACGAGCCGTCCGTCAGCACGGAGGAACCGGCAAGTTCGGCACCGGCGCGAACATGGCGTTCCGCAAGACGGTCTTTTCGGAGATCGGTATGTTCGACCCGGCGCTCGACGTCGGAACCGTGACCAACGGCGGCGGCGATCTCGATATGTTCCTGCGCGTGCTGCGGGCCGGGCATACGCTGGTCTACGAGCCGGCGGCGCTGGTGCGGCACCGTCATCGCCGCGAGCGCGCGGCGCTGCTGCGGCAAATCGCGAACAACGGCGTCGGCTTCTACGCCTACCTGGTTCGGAATGCGCTCGCCCGTCCTGGGGACGCCCTTGATATCTGCCGTCTGGCGAGATGGTGGTTCTGGCACTGGGAGCTCAAGCGGGCGGCGCTCTCGATTCTGCAGCCCGGGCGAATCGATCGAGAGCTGTCGTTCGCCGAACTGACTGGAGCGATTCGCGGTCTCGTACGGTATCGGCGCGCGCGGCGCGACGCCCTGGCGATCGATCCAACAGCCGCACAACACGTCGCCGGCGCGATTCGGCCGCGGGCCGCGGCGCCGTCGGCGGCCGCCATGCCGTGCAGCGCCACGGGCGTCGCGTGCGTGGATCTCGCGCGACCGATCGAGCCGATCGCGGTGGCCGACCGTTATCGCCGCGTATGCGCGCTGATCACATGGGACGGCGATCCGCTCGGAAGCCTCACGATCGAGAACCGATACGCGCCTATCGGAGTCGCGCGGCTGCGCGACGAGATTGCCGCGTTCCTGGGCACGCGCGTCGTCGATCGGGAAGACGTCACGGCTTCGACGGCGTGGTGCGAGCTCGTCGCGCCGCTCCGCCGCCGGTTTGCGGGCGCCAATGCCAACGGCTTCGAACCGCTGGCAGACGATCTCACGGTCTCGATCGTGCTGCCGACGCGAAACCGACCCAACGATCTCGAGCGATGCCTCGCGTCACTGACCAGGCAGCAGACGCGACGGCCTGTCGAGATCATTGTCGTGGACAACGATCCTGATTCCGGCGAGACGCCGCCGGTCGTCGCACGCTTTCCGCACGTTCGACTCATACGGGAGTGGCGCAAGGGCTTGTCGTACGCGCGCAATGCCGGCATCCTCGCCAGCACCGGCAACATCATCGTCGCGACCGACGACGATGTGACGACGCCGCCGCACTGGATCGAGCGGCTCGTCGCACCGTTCCGCGACAGTACCGTTGCGATCGTGACGGGCAACGTGCTGCCAGCCGAGCTCGAGACGCCCTCGCAGCATCTGTTCGAGTCGTACGGCGGCCTCGGCCGCGGGTTCGAGCGCAGACGCGTCGACGTCGAGTGGTTCTGGCAATTTCGCGGCGCCGTGCCCACGTGGCACCTGGGCGCGACGGCCAACGCTGCTTTCCGAGCATCGATTTTCACCGACGATCGCATCGGCGTGTTCGACGAAGCGCTCGGCGCCGGCATGCCGACCGGCTGCAGCGAAGACACGTATCTGTTCTACAGGACGCTGCGGGCCGGGTATGCCATCGCGTACGAGCCGTCGGCGTTCGTCTGGCACCGTCATCGCCGCGACATGCGATCGCTGCGGCGCCAGATCTACAACTACGCGAAAGGCCACGCCGCGTACCATCTGACGACGCTCACGCGCGACGGCGACTGGCGCGCGCTCGCGCGGCTGCTGTTCCATTTGCCGAAGATCTATCGCGAGCGGATCGAAGAACGGCTGGGCGGCCGCAGCGATTACCCGCTGCGCTGCATCCTCTTCGAAATGCTCGGAACGCTCGTCGGACCGTTCGCGCTGATGCGTGCCCGCCGGATTGTCCGACGTCTCGGTCCGAGTCTTGGCCCGCTTTCACCGGAGCGCGACGCCGATGCTGTACCCCTGGAAGGTGCGATGTCTGAAAACGCCGCGCGGGAACTGGTTGTGGCGTTACCTCCACACTCGACGCGGCCGTAAGGTCGGCGAGTACCGCCGGCTGGCCGATCTCGTGCGCCAGCACGCTCGCGGCAACAGCTTCGCCGATGTCGGCTGCATGTGGGGCGTGAATGGCGAACATGCGTTCATCGCCGAAGAAGCCGGCGCGACCGCTGTCACCGCCGTCGATGTGTTCGGTCCCACGCCGGAATTCGAGGCCGAGCACACACGGCGGACGTCAACCGTGCGCTTCATCCTCGGCGACGTAGCGGCGCCCGACACGCTCGATCGGATCGGGGTGGTCGACGTCGTCTTCTGTGCGGGGGTGCTCTATCATCACCCGAGTCCCTACGATCTGCTGGTGGCGCTGCGCCGCATCTGCGCGAAGACGCTCATTCTCCGCACGTCGACGATCCCGGAAGTCGACGGTCTGCCGAATGCCGCGGTCTATTTTCCTCTTCTGCCTGACCCGGCCCGCCATCTCTGGAATCTGCGGTCGCTCGGAGTGAAATGGCAGGCGGGCATCACCGCGCCGTTCGAGCCGCGCGACGGCTACGGCAATTGGTTCTGGGGACTGACGCCGAGCTGCCTGCGGTCGCTCGTCGAAACCGCTGGTTTTCGAGTTGAAGCCACCGAGCCCGAACCGTTCGCTCAGACGCTCGTCTGCACGCCGGTGTCGGTCGCGTTCTCGCACCGGCTTCCGGACGAAGTGGAAGCGCGATCGATGGCGGCGGCAATTTCCAGCGCGGCGATCGCGACGCCGGCGTGAGACTCCGCCACGTCACGCGTTAGATCGACACGGATCCTTCGCCGACGACGACCGACGCGCCGCCGACCTTCACGCTCGTGACGTCGGATCCGCTGATGCCGACTCTCACGTGCAGGCGGCTGGGACGTCCGGCGAGCACGCCCTGGAGAAACACGATCGAGCCGGCACGATCGGCGGGCACCAATCCGTATTTCGCCGCAAAACATCCGGCAGGACCGGCGGCCGATCCTGTCGCCGGATCTTCGATGCCGCCGGCGCTCAGCAAGCGCGAGTACGCCGTCGCATCGTCCTGACCGCGTTCGGTCGTGAAGACGTAGATGCCGCGCCGCTGGATTCCGGCGGCGGCGAATACGGCGTCGGCCCTGGCGCGATCGAGCACCGCCGCATCGACCGCCTGCCGCGACGGGAGCGGCATGATGAAGAAGTTCGATCCGCAGTTGACCTCTTGTCCGGCGGGGACGTCCGGCTGCAGTCGAACGCTATGGACCGTGGTTGCGCGGTCGGGGTTCAGTCGGACGGTGGCGCCAGTCAGACCAATCGCCGCGGCGAGCGCATTTGCGTCGGTAATGCTCTTGCCGAACGTCGGATTGAGCTGCGTCATCCACGCGAACGCCAGCTTGCCGTTCGCCCATTCCAGATCGATTGGCGTCGGTCCGACGCCAAGTCCGAAGACGACGCGTGATGTGCCCGGCTTGATCCTGCCCACGTGCGCGAGCGCGAACGCGCTGCCGATGGTCGGATGCCCCGCGAACGGCGTCTCAGCGGTCCGCGTGAAAATCCGAACCCGATAGTCGGTGCCGCTCTGTTCGGGCGGGAACACGAATGTGTTCTCCGAGTAGTTCGACTCTTTGGTCATCGCCTGCATCGTCGGCGTCTCGAGGCCGGCTGGATCGACGAACACGAGCAGCTGATTGCCCGCGAGGCGGCGATCGGTGAAGACGTCGAGGTGAACGTAGCGGTACGATCGCTCGCCTGAAAGGCTCGCGCTACCGCCCTGCGTTCGTAGCGCGAGGCTTTCAGCCGAGCGTCCAGCTGCCTTTAGCGCGAGGCTTTCAGCCGAGCGGCCGATCATCAACGCGCCGAACCCTGCGAATCCAAACTCGCGCCGACTGACTTTCATGACGTCACCTTCAAGTACGGTTTGAGCGCGGCGAATCGATACTCGACTTCCGCGATCGCGCCCGGCGAGAGCTCGATGCTGTTGACCTTCCACGCGGCCGCGCCGCCGGCGCGAAACGCCGTCGTCTTGAATACACCGCGCTTCTTCAACAAGTACAGATCGACGCCGGGAACCTGCTGACTGAGATTGCGCATCAACAGGAACTTGCCGTAGGCGTCCCTCACCGCCTCCGCATCGCCTTGCTCGTGAAGCGTCCAGATCCGCGCCATCAGATCCGGATACATGGCCATGCCGGTGATGACACCGTCGAGCCCGAGGCGCATCTCGTACAACCACCCCGAGCCGAGCGACGCGCCGAACACGCCTTTGAGCGGCGGCCGGTGCGTCAGTTCGGCCTTCATCCGCTCGACGAGCGGCTGCGATTCTTCTTTCACGTACGCGACGTGCGGGAACTGGCTGGCGAGCTCGACGATCAGATCGACGGTCGGCGCGAGATCGCGCGCGCCGCCGCTGGTCTGCACGACGATCGGCCGCGCGGTCGCCCGCGCGAGCGCGCGGAAATATTCGCGGTACTCGTCGAGTGCATGCGCACCGCTCGGCGGCATCGCGATCATCGCGTCTGGCGCGAGCGCTTCGGCGCGCTCGGCGTATTCGAGCATCTCCGCCGTGTCCCTGCCCTGCACGCCCAGGACGAGCGTGGCGGCTCTGCCGCGCGCGGCGGCCGCGAGCACCTCCATGCCACGCATCCGCTCGGCCTTCGTCAGATTTGCGACGCCGCTCGATCCCTGCGGCCAGACGATGCCGTGCGCGCCGCAGCCATCGACGAATGCGGCTTCCCGCGCCAGATCCTCCCAGTCGACTTCACCCGACGCCGTGAACGGCGTCGTCAGAATCATGAACGCGCCTCGCATCGGCTTCGAAGGCCGTTTGTCGGGCTCGCCGCGCTCGCCTAAAAGGCTCGCGCTACCGTCAACATGTAGCGCGAGGCTTTCAGCCGAGCGTTTGCTGGCTTCCGCCGAGCGTCCGGTCGCAAACGCCGCGAGCGCCGCAAGTCCCGTCCGTCCGAACTCACGTCGATTCAGCATGGCGATACAATACCGTCTTTCCACACGGAGCTCGCGCATGAAAATGAAAGGGATCGTATTCGCCGCCGTCGTTCTCGTCCTGTTCGCGTTGTGCGGCAGGATGAGCGTGCTCGGGCAGAGCGGCGCGCTGCCGGCGCCCGGCTTCCATCACCTGCACCTCAACTCCGTGAATCCCGACAAGGCCATCGACTTCTACGCGAAGGAGTTTCCGACCACGTCGAAATCCACGTGGGGCGGACTGCCCGCGTTGAAATCGCCAAACAACGTGCTGCTTCTCTTCAGCAAGGTTGACCAGCCGCCGGCCACGCAGCCGCAGACCGCCGTCTGGCATTTCGGCTGGCACGTGACGAACGAACGTCAGGCGATGGCGCGCATGCGCGCCGACGGCGTCACCCTCCTTCCGTTGTACACAACCGAAGAAGGCGGCACGGTCAACATCAACAGCGATACGTGGCCCGGCACCGGCGGCGTACTCGGGTTGACCAGGACGCAAATCGAAGAGGCGAAGAAGAACAGCGTGAAGCCGCAGGGCGGCGCCGGCTTCGCATACATTCGCGGACCCGACGACGCGATGATCGAAGTGCAGGGGGACATGCCGGCGGAGCGGTTCAACCACGTCCACATGTATCAGGAAGATCCGTTCTGCGCGCAGCTGTGGTACCAGAAGCATCTGAACGCGCCGATGCCGCAGGGACGGCGCGGCGGCGCTGCGGCCGAGCCGCGGACGGAGGCGAATTGCAAAGCGCCGAGAACGCCCGACAAGACCTGGCCCGCGCTCGAAGTCGGCGGCATGTATCGCGCGCCAGCGGCTGGCGTCACCTTCGGCGACGTCGCGATGAACTGGTACATCAATCAGTACGACAAGCCGCTCGTCGCGACTCGAGGCCATCTGGCCGATCACATCGCGCTGAGCGTCGCCGATCTCGACGCGTGGGTCGCGAAGCTGCGCGGCGAAGGCGTCAAGTTCCTCGAGCAGCCCTACAAACTCGGCGAGACGCGGGCGGTGATGGTCGAGGGTCCGAGCAAAGAAGCGCTCGAACTCGTTGAGGCGAAGTAGGGGCGGAGCTCGCTCCGCCCGGCAAGATGATGGGACACATTCTTCAGACTCTTCCTGTCGGCGAGCGCGTCGGCATTGCGTTTTCGGGCGGCCTCGATACGAGCGCCGCCCTGCACTGGATGCGGCAGAAGGGCGCGATCCCGTACGCGTATACGGCCAACCTCGGTCAGCCCGACGAGCCCGATTACGATGACATCCCGCGCCGCGCGCTGCGGTACGGCGCCGAGAAGGCGCGTCTCATCGACTGCCGCGCGCCACTGGTCGCCGAAGGACTGGCGGCGCTGCAGTGCGGCGCGTTCCACGTCTCCACGGCCGGAGTGCCGTACTTCAACACCACGCCGCTCGGCCGCGCGGTGACCGGCACGATGCTGGTCACGGCGATGAAGGAAGACGACGTCAACGTCTGGGGCGACGGCAGCACGTTCAAGGGCAACGACATCGAACGGTTCTATCGCTACGGCCTCCTCGCGAACCCGGGTCTTCGCATCTACAAGCCGTGGCTCGATCAGCGCTTCGTCGACGAGCTCGGCGGACGCCGTGAAATGTCGGAGTACATGCAGCGCGCCGGCTTCACGTACCGCATGAGCGCCGAGAAGGCGTACTCGACCGACTCGAACATGCTCGGCGCCACGCACGAAGCGAAGGATCTCGAGTATCTCAGCAAAGGTGTCACCATCGTCGAACCGATCATGGGCGTTGCGTTCTGGCG
>Ga0066702_10000492_pt1 | contig 10153 bp, 8 predicted proteins | sample GraSoiAngelo_151_FD_66507 | JGI IMG/M metagenome (GOLD analysis project Ga0066702, IMG submission 66507) | Grasslands soil microbial communities from the Angelo Coastal Reserve, California, USA - 14_1009_12_20cm | ecosystem: Environmental > Terrestrial > Soil > Grasslands | place: USA...
TCAGTGGAAATTCGTCCCCCGGCTCTGGAGAAAATTTTCGACAAGCAATTTCTAGGACGCAAGTGGAAGCATGTTATCGAGCCCCGCGTTGTATATCGCCTGGTGACAGGCGTGAACGATTTCGCCGATGTCCTGCACTTCGACGAGCGCGACATTTTGAGCAATACGCATGAGGTGGAATATGGGTTCGTCACCCGCTTCTACGCGAAGAAGATCTCACCATTGATTGAGGAGTGCGACGCGCCCATGACGAGCCTCGCTGTCGGCGCTGCTGCGCCGGAACAGACCGTGCCTTGGCAACGCGGTACTGCCCTTGATGCCCAGCCATGCACTACCGCACCCGAAGTCAAAGAAGTTCTCACCTGGGAGATTGCGCAAAAGTATTTCCTCGACCCTACATTTGGCGGTGCGCTGGTGACCGGACAACGCAACGTATTTACCACGACGGAAGACTTGACCGGCATCGCCTTCGCTACCGAGCCACGGCATCTTTCTCCTGTGGTGTCACGGCTGCGGGTCGCGACCAGCAGGCGTACCGACACCGAGTGGGATCTTGACTACGATTTTCAGCTGGGCCGCGTCAACGCCAGCACGCTCCTGGTGAACTACAACCTAGGCCCATTCACGGTAGGCGGTGGAGATGCGTTCCTGCAGATTCCACAAACCAATACTCAATCTACTCAGAGCGAAGGAACTTGCACGTCTGCAAATCCGGCTCAACCCGTCTGTAAGTTTCAACAATTCCGGGTGGCGCTGGGTTACGGCGGTCTTGCTCGGCAAGGATTCAGCGCCGCCAGCAGCTTCGGCATCGACGCCGACCGGCGACAGTTGCAATTTGCGACCGCACAAACCACGTATAATTGGAATTGCTGCGGGCTGACCTTGGAATATCGGCGATACGCTATTGCCAACGTGCGCAATGAGAATCTGTTCCGATTCACCTTCAGCCTGGCGAATATCGGCTCATTCGGAAATCTGAGGCGGCAGGAACGGCTGTACTGATCACGCGTTTGGGTCCCATCCACCTGCCTCAAACGCCCCCGCTACTCTGGCTCTGCCAAGGCTGTTACCATAATTCAATGCCATCCCCGGAAGAGGAACTCGCCGCGAAGGAGTCCCGGATGCAAGCCGAACTGCGCGCGCTGGGCCGCGTGCTGGTCGCCTATTCCGGCGGGGTTGATTCCGCATATCTCGCCTGGGCGGCTCATCGCTCTCTGGGCAGCGATATGCTGGCCGTAATTGCCGACTCTCCCAGCCTGGCCCGCACCCACCTGAACGACGCGGTTGCCTTTGCTGCCGAACAGGGGATTCCGGTCCAAGTGATCGCAACATCCGAACTCGATCGGCCCGAATATGCGCGCAACGACGGGCAGCGCTGCTTTCAATGCAAGGACGAGCTGTTCGATGTTATGGAGGAACTCCGCGCCGCTCGCGGCTTCAAAGCGATTGCTTACGGAGTCAACCTCGACGATGAAGGTGATTTTCGGCCGGGACAAAAGGCTGCCAGGCAGCACCACGTTGCCGCTCCTCTATTGAATGCTCAGCTCACCAAGCAAGAGATTCGAGAACTTGCCCGCCAAGCGGGGTTGCGCGTGTGGGACAAGCCGGCATCCGCGTGCCTCTCTTCTCGCATCGAGTACGGCCGCCCTGTGACCCGTGAAGCGCTCTCGATGGTCGAGCGCGGCGAAGATGCAATTCGAGCCCTCGGCTTCCGGCAATTCCGCGTACGCCATCATGGCGACATCGTGCGACTCGAGATCGCCCGCGAAGAGATGGAACGCGCCCTGACTCCTGCCATGGCAACCCAGTTCACTGCAATTTTCAAAGAGCTGGGATTCAAGTTTGTCACCCTCGACCTGGAAGGATTCCGCTCCGGTTCGATGAACGGTTTGCTCCCCATCGAGCAACTTCGCCAGACGGGCTAAGCGCATGCAAACCCGCAGTTGGCGGGCCTGTGCCGCATACGCTGTGAGATAATCAGGAAGATCATCCGTGATACTGAGGCGATTCTTAGTGACTTTGATTCGACGTTCCTTGTTTATGCTGCTCCTGATTTGCCTGGGCTGTGTCGCCCAGTCAGCGCCACCCGACTTGGCTCGCAAGATCGAGCACCAGATGCGCGCTACTTATACCATCCCGGCAGAAGTCAAAGTGGTTGTTGGCGCAATCAGTCCCAGCACCGAAATGCCCGGGTATGACGCCGTGTCGGTTAGCATCGATGGCGGTGACGGCAAGCCGAAAGATTACAAGTTTCTGCTGTCGAAAGATCGCGCCACCTTGTTGCGACTGACAAAGTTCGATTTGACCAAGGATCCCTTTGCAGAACTGATGAGCAAAATCGACGTCAGTGGCCGCCCAACTCGCGGCCCCAAGTCGGCCAAAGTGGTGGCAGTGAATTTCGATGACTTTGAGTGTCCCTTCTGCTCGCGGATGCACCAGACCCTTTTCCCCGAAATTTTCAAGGAATATGGCGATCGCGTAACCTTCATCTACAAGGACGACCCGCTGACCGAGATTCATCCTTGGGCGCTCCATGCGGCGGTGGATGCGAACTGCCTGGCGGCTCAGAATGGCGATGCTTACTGGGATTTCGCGGATTACATTCACGCCAATAAGCGCGAGGTGGATGGTGAAAAGACTGCTGCGGCCCGCTTCGAAGCCATCGATAAGATGACCATTCTACAAGGCCAGAAGCACAACCTGGATGCCGCAACTCTGCAATCGTGCGTGAAGGCGCAGAACGAGACCGCGGTGAGGGCCTCGATGAAGGAAGCTGAGGGACTTGGGGTGAACGGAACGCCTGCCCTGTTCATCAATGGCCAGAAGCTTGATGGTGCAGTTCCCATTAACGAGGTTCGCGCAGCACTGGATACGGCATTGCGGGATGCCGGACAGCCGGTGCCGCAGCACCTCCCATCGGGCCCGGCGCCTGCATCCAAGTAATCAGTAACTCATTAAAACAGTGCGGCCGCTCACTCGGCCTGAAGTTTCGTGTGGTTGGTGCGGAACGGAGAAACACTCTTGAAGAAAAAGTTTTCGTATTTTCAGTTCGCCACGGCGATCTCGGCAATAGTGCTGTGCGCGGCTCTGGCCGGCTGTAACACGAAAATCAGCGGCGACGTAATGGCCACGGTGGATGGCCGCAGGATTCTGAAGTCAGACGTCGACAGTTACTACGAAAATCAGGTCGCTTCAGCCCAACAGCGGCCCACCGGCGAGCAGGCCACAGCCCTCCGACTGAATATCCTGCATCAACTTATTGAGGATGAAATCGTCATGCGGCGAGCCGATAAACTCGGCTTGGTCGCCACCGACGAAGAAGTCGACCGCAAATACAACGAGATCAAGTCTCCCGCCTCGGAAGACGAGTTCATCAAGCGGCTCAAGGATAAGAAGATCACGCTGGCCGATTTTAAGCGGGACATACGCCGATCGATCACGCTCGATAAGGTGATGAACAAAGAAGTGTCCTCCAAGATCAACGTCACCGATCAGGATATTACGGACTACTACAACGCACACAAGGGCGAGTTCAACCTGATCGAACCCACCTATCATCTGGCACAGGTATTGGTTACAACTTCGCCGAACCCGCAGGCGCACAATCAGAACGATAAAGCGCAGAATGAGGCCGAGGCCCGCAAGAAAATCCAGATGATCGCCAACCGCCTCGATAGCGGCGATGATTTCGCCACACTAGCCATGAAGTATTCAGAAGACCCGGAAACCTCCGGCAATGGCGGCGATCTGGGAACCACGCAGGAATCTGGATTGAAGGGAACGGATCCAGCCACTCGCGACGCGGTTATGAAGCTCAAGCCCGGCCAGTACAGCCCTGTGGTCACTGTAGTCAATCCTGCGACGAAGCAGCTATTTGGATTCCGCATTATCAAACTGGTGGCGAAGGAACCCGCAGGCCAGCGCGAACTCTCCGACCCTCGGGTGCAGCAGGCTATTCGTTCACAGCTTCACGACCGACGGGAGCAATTGCTGAAAGCCGCGTACTATGAGGTTCTCCGCGATACCGCCAAGGTCGAGAACTATTACGCGAAAAAGGTGCTGGACAGCAATGGCATGGAGAGATGAAGGATGAAAGATTGGAGGTAAGTAGTCGGTCCTTGATCACTCCACAATTGCCAGCACATCTCCAGCATTCACAGCCGCTCCTTCGCTAACCAGAATTTTTTGGATTGTTCCCTTCTTCGGCGATTTAAGTTCGTTCTGCATCTTCATCGCCTCTACCACCAGCACGCCCGCTCCCGCCTCCACCTCGGATCCCTGGCTGACCAGGACGCGCACAATCTTGCCGGGCATCGACGCGGTTAGTTTCTTTGGCCCGCGATCATCGGCGGCGCGAACCCGCCCACGCAGCGATCGTGGATCGCGGACTTCCGCTGCGAACCGCGCGCTGCCTACCCACAGATGCATCTCGCCGCTAACCCGTTCGCACTTCACTTCGTAAGCCTGATTGCCCAGACGTATCGAAAGTACGTCGGGGCGCGCCAGAACTGCATCGACTTCGACTTCCCTGCCATCGAGGCGGCACGACCAGCGACCTTCGGGCCGATTAAGATCGAGCCGGTAATGCTTGCCGTCAATGGTGATGTCGTAAGTCATAAAAGCACCTTGCGCCAAGTGTCAATGCTCGATGATGGCGTTGCGCTTTATCGCATCGCCTCTTTGCGCGCCGTTCGCAACCAGTTCGAAGCTACAGTCGGCTTAGTGGCAGAGGAGTCATTGCCCACCGGTCGCTCGCCCGCTCCCGCGGCGCTTGCACCTAATACCGTGAATATCCCTGCGGCGATCGTTGCCACCTCAATTGCCTTTGGATCAGCCGGTGCCTCGGCTTTTTTCTGCTTTAAAAGGCGATCGAGAAAACCTGTGTCCATCTTTGCGGCTCGAAAATCCGGATCGCTCAGAATGTGCCGGAAGAGAGATAGATTTGTTTTGATGCCACCCACAAAGTATTCATTGAGCGCCCGCGTCAGCCGGCTGATCGCTTGATCGCGATCGGTGCCGTAGCCGATCAACTTCGCCAGCAGCGGATCGTAATCCATGGGCACGGTCCAGCCCTCGTACATGCCGCTGTCGAGCCGGATGCCCGGCCCTGAAGGCAGCAGCAGCAAAGTAATCTTGCCGGGACTAGGGAAATAATTATTGTCCGGATCCTCGGCATAAATGCGGCACTCGATGGCATGCCCGCGAATCACAACCTGGTCCTGCGTGAATGGGAGCCGCTCGCCGGCAGCAATTCGAATCTGCAGGTGCACCAGGTCGAGCCCCGTGATCAACTCCGTCACAGGATGTTCGACCTGCAGTCGAGTGTTCATCTCGAGGAAATAGAAGTTCTTTTGCTGGTCCACCAGAAATTCGACAGTGCCGGCATTCGTATATCCCGCGGCCTTTGCGACCCGGACCGCCACCTCGCCCATTTTTCTTCGCATCTCCGGGTCCACGATCGGAGAGGGGGCTTCCTCGACCACCTTCTGATGCCGGCGCTGCAGCGAGCACTCGCGCTCGCCAAGATACACTGTATTGCCGTGCTCGTCGGCCAGGACCTGCATTTCGATGTGACGCGGGTTGAGGATCGCCTTCTCGATATAAACTTCGCTGTCGCCGAATGAGCGCTCGGCTTCGCTGCGCGCTCCTTCGAGCGACGATTTCAATTCTGCCGGGGCATGCACGAGGCGCATGCCTTTACCGCCTCCGCCCGCCGCAGCTTTCAGCATCACAGGATAGCCAATGCGGGCCGCAACTTCTTCTGCCTGCTCGAACGATTCCAGTCCGCGCGATGTGCCGGGCACATACGGAACGCCGGCGCGTTCCATCGCCTGCCTGGCGCGGGTCTTCGACCCCATAGCATCCATCGCCGCAGCCGTGGGGCCAATGGACTTCACTCCCGCATCCACGCAGGCTCTGGCGAACTTGGCATTCTCGGATAGAAAGCCGTAGCCAGGATGGATGGCATCTGCCCCGGATCGAGCGGCTACATCAAGAATCTTCTGAATGTTGAGATATGACTCGGATGCCGCCGCCGCGCCGATGGGATAAGCGTCGTCAGCTTTGCGGACGTGAAGCGAAGCACGATCCACGTCGGAGTAGACCGCGACCGCCGCAATTCCCATCTCGTGGCATGCGCGTATGACGCGAACCGCAATTTCCCCCCGGTTCGCAATGAGGATCTTCTTGAACATTTCTTTGAGCAGCGCGGCTCGGAGAACACCAGATTTTACAGGAGATTATGCTCTGGCGGACTATGGCCAGATTCACTACCGCAGTATTACTCGGGCAGGCGCGCGAAGCTCACCGCAAAGGGCGTCGACGCAGCGGCCTGGCCCGCGTGCAGCCAGCGGCGGCGCGGAATGAAGCGGAAGCGTATCAGAGTCCAGATCGCCTGCCATCCATCGGAGTGGCGGATCTTCTTCCCCTCCACTGCGGACCGTGGATTGTAGTTGATCGGAACCTCTGCGATCTTTTCGCCCATGCGGCATAGCTTTGCAGTCACTTCCGGGCAGAACTCAAAACGGTGGCATTGCAGTTCGAGCTGGGTGAGCAACGAGCGGCGAACGACTTTATAGCAGGTAGCTTCGTCATGAATGCCCGCGCCATATAGGACATTGGTGAGGTGCGTCAGAAGTTTGGCACCAAGAAAGAAGCGCAGCCCGCGTTCCGGACGATCGGGGCGCACGCCATAAATGACGTTCGCTTTCCCCGATTCAAGCGGCAGCAACAACGCGGGATAGTCCTGCGGATCGTATTCCAGATCGGAGTCCTGGATAAGCACGTACTCTCCACGGGCATAGGCCAGGGCAGTCCGAATGGCGGCTCCCTTGCCGCAATTTTTTTCATGGAATACAAGGCTGACATCGTCCATCGGCGGGAGCGCTTGCAGTTTCTCGCGAGTGCCGTCAGTCGAGCCATCGTCGACGATGATAATTTCCTTTTTTACCGGCGAGGCGTGAATGGCCCGCAACAGTTCGTCAATATGGGCCGCCTCGTTATACACCGGCACAATCACCGACACGCATCCCTTCCAGCGATCACTCGCGGGTGTACCCGTCGCCGTGCGATTTGGCCATGATGCAGTCGCCAATGCGGTCACGCTATCGTCTCTCGCAAATACGCTTAGAATTGGTCATTTTCTAGCATAGTATCATCTGGATTTGAACCTATTCCAACTTCCAGGTTGCAGTGCGGAAGACGCATTGCGGAAGATGGAGGATGCGTTGCGGAACGCCTAACGGATAATCAGGATCAGATCAGCGCTCCAGAACTCGGGCGTAGTATCATTCGCCCATCTCAGGATTCCGAAACCAGGCATGACCTCACGCGGCGCGGCTGGAACCAGCCCACAACCATCTTCCAGTGCAGAGTCAAGCGTTTCAGTTGACAAACGCGCGCCGCAACTTGGCGGAATCTATTCCCGCGGCTCTGAATATCTGGCGGCTGTTGTCATCGCGGCCGCCTTTATAGCGCGCCTCATTCCGGCCCAGAAGTTCTTTCTCAACCCTGACGAAGCCCTCCACAATCTGTTGGCCAGCCAGTCTTCTCTCGCTCGCGCTTATCAGGCGGGCCTGACCAACGCTCATCCTCCGCTGCTGATCCTCATACTCTATTATTGGCGCGCTCTGGGCCAGTCGGACCTGTGGCTGCGCGTGCCGTCGGTTTTGGCGGGAACCGCTTGCTGCTGGCTGCTCTACGAATGGCTGAAATTAGTGGTTGATCGATCCACAGCCTTTCTAGGATTGTTGCTGATCTCCTTCGCCCCGTCGCTCATATTCCTATCGGCAGAGATCCGGCAATACGCGCTACTTCTCTTTTTCATGACAGCCTGCCTGTATCTCTCGGAGCTTGCGCTCCTAAAGAACTCGGCAGGTCTGATGATTTTGTTCCTGGCGTCGCTGTATGGAGCGCTGCTCACGCACTATTCTTCCTTCATTTTTGCGTTCGCGATTGGTGTTTATTTGCTGGTGCGCCTTTATCCGTATCACCAGAAGCTAAAGCTCTTTCTGCTGTGGGGTGCGGGCCAAGTCGGCGGCGTGGCTCTCGCCGTCTATTTCCTGACTACTCATCTTCCGCGCTTGCGGAAATCCGGAATGGCTCACGAAGGTTTCGACACCTACCTCCGGAAATCGGTGTTTCATTCCTCTGACCAGAATGCCGTCACCTTTCTGGCCGCACAGACGCTGCGTGTCTTTACCTACCTGTTCAGCCATGGTCTCGTCGGCGCTCTGACACTACTCATGTTCATCGTAGGAATGGTTTGGTTGTTGCGCCCGAAGAGATCTCGGAATGCGCAGGGGCCATCGCATCTCGAACTCGCGCTCCTGCTGGGCATTCCCTTCGTCGCGAACTGGGGTGCAGCCCTCGCTGGACTTTATCCCCTCGGCGCAACCCGGCACAGTTCATTTCTTGCTCCCTTAGCGATCACAGGCGCGTGCATCGGAATTGCCGCATGTGGATCAGCCCGCACCTGGCTCAAGGCAGTTGTGATCGTCGGCTGCCTCGCGCTTTGCAATTTCTTTCCGGCGCCTCCGCCGCCGATAAAGCCGCAGGACCAATCCGCAGCACTGATGAAGAGTGCAGTGACTTTCTTGAACGCGTCCGCTCCGCCTGGCTCCGTCATCTTCGCTGACTACCAGAGCGGCCTTCTGCTTGGGCGTTATGTTTGCGGTCACGGAGTGGTTCAGGTGTTCCCTCCACTGAAACCCATGGCCGCGACCAGCTGCGGCACGTATACAGTTATCGCGACCTCGGATCGTGAATGGAAATTTTCCGCCGAAAATTTTCCCGGCCAGCTCGCATCCGCCGCACAGACATTCGCTCTTCAACCGAACACGGAGATCTGGCTTTTTTATGCCGGCTGGATTAATGATTCTGCGCCGGCGCTTTCCCAGGACCTCCGCCGTTTGGGATGCCCAGCGCCGAATACTTTCGGAGAGAACATCCTGATCTGCCGTGTGACGTTGCCAGAGCCAAAATAACTCCGTACAGCAAAAAGCCTGCTTCATTGCGAAGCAGGCCATTGAAAACCTTAGCTGATCTTACTTGGGTTAATTCTATTTCGGCTGATCCACGACAATGCCGCCGCCTGCGCTTTGCGCGGCTTTGTCGGCTTTCGCCTTCTTCACCCGCAGAGTCTCATCCACCCAATGATCGGCCGTCTTCAGATCTTCCGCGCGAGCGGAAAGATCGTCGCACTCCACATCGCCTTTTTCGCGGTACATCAGGTTCAGGTAAGCCATGGCGTCATCGTAGTCCGGACGAAGCTGGATGGCCTTGTTCAGGCTGTCGATGCCTTCCTGAATCGATGGCGCATTCTTGGTCTTCAACTCTTCGCAGACTTTTTTCTGGTCCTTATTTTTCGGATTCAGATTCTCTTCCGGCTTCATGCCCAGCTCGGCGCGCTTTTCCATGCGCGGCTGGTAGCAGGCAGTCCAGTCGATCACGCCGACAGAGTAGTAAGGCTCGGGATCGTTCGGATCCAACTCCGATGCCATGCGATAGTACTTTTTGGCATCGTCCCACTTCTTTTCATTCAGATAGAGGTAGGCAATACCTTTCGCGCTGTTCACCTTCTGGTCGCGCGAGGGATTGGCGTCGATGACTTTCTGATACTCGTCAATCGCTTGCTGCGCTGTGCGCAGATTGTCGGGCGAGTCCACGCCGGGAATGTATTGCGATACGAAGGCGGTCGCCAGATACATGCGCGCGTTGATCAGGCTCGGATCGTATTGAATCGCCTGCTGGAAATGATCGATCGCCTGTTCGTAGTGGTTGTTCTTGTACGATTCCACGCCCTTGTTGAGTTGGTCGCGTGCTCGTAGCTTATTGCAACCCACAGAGCAGAAGAGCGCCAGCGCAAGCGCCGCCAGCGTAATGAGTTTGCGATTCTTATTCATTGCAGTATGAGTCTCCCTCGACAGAGCATCCTAGGCCTAGAGACATCGGTTTGACAAGTTTCATCAACCGGCGGAGCCGCGGCTGCACGGAAGCTCTACGCTTCCGTGCGGTGGGCAAGACGAAAGATGGACTCCGGACTTGCCGGCAGGCAGTTTCAGCTGCCCGCTTCGATCTTCGCGGTGATCAGACCGACCTTGTCCACACCTGCGGCATGGGCAATATCAATCACGTTGGCGACGTTGGCGAAGGG
>Ga0066702_10000493_pt1 | contig 10153 bp, 10 predicted proteins | sample GraSoiAngelo_151_FD_66507 | JGI IMG/M metagenome (GOLD analysis project Ga0066702, IMG submission 66507) | Grasslands soil microbial communities from the Angelo Coastal Reserve, California, USA - 14_1009_12_20cm | ecosystem: Environmental > Terrestrial > Soil > Grasslands | place: USA...
GGGAACGCCGCCGATTCGTGCGCGCTGAACGGACCGTGAAGGGGGGCGTGCACAGATCGATGAATTGCCTCAAGAAATGTCAAGCCCCTCACACCATTGCGATGGCGGTCAACGCGCCGGTGCGTGACTGCGTTTTAATGTGTGTCGGCTTGAACAGACGCGCCCGCGAGGCGTCTAATCTATCGGACCCACGAGGATCGCGGCCGCTGCAAGAAGGTGATGAGAGTGAACAGAGCGAGCACACTTATACGGACCGTCGGAGCCCTGCTGCTCGGCGTTGCGGTAGCGGGTGCGCCGGCTTTGACATATGCGCAAAGCCACTCCGGAGGTGGCGGCCATTCCGCAGGTGGTGGGCATTCCGGGGGTGGCGGCCATTCCGGGGGCGGCGGTCACTTCGGCGGTGGCGGTCACTTCGGGGGTGGCGGTCACTTCGGGGGTGGGAGCCACTTCGGGGGCGGGGGCCAGGTCGCGAGCGGCGGGCACGCCCTGGGCGGTGGCCACTTCGCCGGCGGATATCTGGGCGGCGGCCACTACGCCGCTGCCGGGCACTTCGCCGGGCCTCATTTCGCAGGCGCCGGTGCGCAGGCCTACCACACGGCCGTGCATGGACGGTTCGCGAGCACCAGCGCGATGCACGCGGCCACTCGCTACTCGGGTAGCGGTGGCTTCGTGCCCGGCTGGAGCGGCTCGCACGCCTGGGGCGGCGGCTACTGGCGCGGCGCGTTCTGGCCGCACTGTTATTTCAACCCCGGTTTTGCCTGGTTCCTGCCGGTACTTCCGTTCGGCTACGCCACGTTCTGGTGGGGTGGGATGCCCTACTACTACTGGAATAACCTCTATTACACCTGGAGCCCCGCCGACTACGGCTACGTCGTGACGGACCCGCCGCCGGTCGCCGGCACCGACGCCGACTCGTCCTACGGCGGCGCCGCACAGTCCGGCGGCAGTGGCAGCGGGTCGGACGTGTACCTGTATCCGCGCAACGGTCAAAGCGATGCGCAGACGCAGAACGATCGCTACGAGTGCCACAGCTGGGCGGCGAACCAGACGGGCTTCGATCCCACTCGCTCGGCGCAGCAGGGACGGGGGAGCGCGGCGGACTATCGCCGCGCCATGATCGCGTGCCTCGAAGCGCGCGGCTACAGCGCGCGCTAGCACAACCATTCAATTTCCGACCTGCACTGCCTGAGCGAACGTACCCGGCGCGGTCGCGATCTGCAGCATGACGGTGGCGCTCACGCCATCGGCCATCGCGATGTCCGGATGACCGTCGCCGTTGAGGTCGGCGATCGCCACACCCAGGGGCTGTCCGAAGCCCTGGTAGCTCGTGGCAGCAAGAAATACACCCGGACGCGCGGGATCCTGCAGCAGCACGGACACGCTGCCCGTGGGGGCGGGGCCGAGATTGGCAACGACCAGGTCCGGCTTGCCATCTCCGTTCACATCAGCCACCGCCACATCGATGGCTCGCGGCTGGGTGGCGTACGTGACCGGTGGCAGGAAGCTGCCTGGATGCGCCGCGTCCTGCAGCAGCACCGAGACTCCGGCCGATCCGGTGCCGCCGACACCGGGGCCGAAGTTCGCCACGACAATGTCGGGCAGTCCGTCGGCGTTCACATCGGCGCTCCTTACCGCCTGCGGCTGCGCACCCGCGGGGAAAGTCACCGGGGAGAGGAACGTGCCCCGGGTGGTGGCGTTCTGGTAGAAGATGTAAACCGCGCCGTTGTTGCCATTGGCGTCGAAAGTCGCGGCCACGATATCCGGCGCGCCGTCGCCGTTCAGGTCCCCGATCGCGACCGCCGCGGCGCTGTTGGCGTTGATCGGCAGCTTCGTGGGCGCGAGGAATTGCCCCGGGTTGGCCGGATCCTGGAACAGGACGATGGCGCCGCCGGTGGCGCTCGCGTCCGCGAGGACCAGGTCGGGCTTGCCGTCGCCGTTGATATCACCGATCAGCACCTGGTTCGGCTGCCCGCCGCTCGTCACGCTTACGGCCGTCTGGTAGGTGCCCGGACTCGCTCCGTGCATGAAGACCGAGACACTCCCGGCCGCGAAGTTCGCCACCACGAGATCGAGGGATCCGGAGCGGATGAGGTCCGCGACCGCCATGCTCGAGGGGTTGTTGCCCGTCGTCGGGTAATGCACACCGGTATGAAACGTACCCGGGGAGCTGTGGTTGCCGAGGATGACGTTGGCGAAGCCCGGGTTCTGGACATTGCCCTGGTCGGCGGTGGTGGCGACCAGCAGATCGGGGATACCGTCGCCATCGACGTCCGCGATCGCTACCGAGTTCGGCACGTTGAAGGTCGGGAAGGTGTAATCGGAGCCGTAGTGACAGCTGGCGAGGCCGCCGAGCAGCAGGCCCATGCCCGTGGCCGCGAGCAGCCGGCGTCGACGAGACTGGATGTTCACTGCTGTACCCTCCGTGCGCAGAACCCCTGTGCGCCGCAACGCGCTTCGCTCTGCCGCGTTGACAGAGCCTGCGCCGGCGCTCCAGGGCGACAGCGTACACTGGCGCTCGGGGTAAGGGCACGGGGCAGGGCATGGCGGAGCGCGCGGCGAAGATCGTGTTCCTGTTCGACGTGGACAATACGCTGCTCGACAACGACGCCGTGCAGGCCGAGCTCAGCGCCCATCTGCAGCGCGAGTTCGGCCGCGCCAGCCGCGACCGCTACTGGACGATTTTCGAGGAGCTGCGCGCGCAGCTCGGGTACGCCGACTATCTGGGCGCGCTGCAACGCTATCGCCTCGAGAACCTCGACGATCCGCAGCTGCTGCGGGTGTCGTTCTTCCTGGTCGACTACCCGTTTGCGCACCGGCTCTACGCGGGCGCGCTGGCTGCCCTGGCGCGCTGCGCGCGCCTCGGGACCACGGTCATCCTCTCAGACGGTGACGTGGTCTTCCAGCCGCGCAAGGTGCAGCGCGCCGGCCTGTGGGACGCGGTGGACGGGAGAGTTCTCATTTACCTGCACAAGGAGCAGATGCTGGATGCCGTCGAGCGGCGCTTTCCCGCCGATCACTACGTCATGGTCGACGACAAGCTGCGCATACTCGCCGCCATGAAGCAGGTGTGGCGCGAGCGCCTGACCACCGTCTTTGTGCGCCAGGGGCATTACGCGCTGGATGCACGCGCGCTGCAGGCCTATCCGCCGGCGGACCTCACGCTCGCGCACATCGGCGAGCTCGTCGATTGCAGCCTGGGGCTGGTGCCTGGCGCCGGTCACGGGCAGCGGTTAGGCTAGCGCACGCCTGAGCCGGAGCGCTCGGGCGTTGCTGGACGAAAGGCCAAGGGAAGAACATGTCGTCAGACCGTCCGTGGCTGGACAGTCTTCGGGACAGCAGTGCCGCCCTGCAGGGAGTGCTGGGAGCGCTGCTGGAGGCGGAGCGTCATTTTGCGCCGCCGGCCTCGCCCCTCGAGCGGCTGCGCCAGATAACCACCAGCCCGGAATGGGCCTGGCTACAGCCTCTGTACCGGCTGATCGCGGACGTCGATCACGCGCTTGCCTACGCGGATGACTTGCCCGCGAGTGAGAGCGCCGCGATCGGCGCGCACGCGCGGGAGTTGCTCACCGGCGGGGGCGCGCCCGCGGAGCAGCCGTTCCTCGAGCACTATCGGGCGTTGCTGCAGACCGACCCGGGTGTCGCCATGGCGCATGCCGCGGCGCTGCGCGCCCTGCAGGCGCTGCCGGCGGAAGCGGCAAACCAGTCCGAGCGGCTGCATGCGCGGCACCAATGGAACGAACGACGGCGGTTCCTGCGCATGGGACAACGCGGACGCGGCACATCCTGACGCGCTAGTACGGCAGCTGCGAACCGCGCAGCCGGATCTGCAGCTCGTGCCGGTTGTAATCGATGATCAGCACATCGAAGGATCCGAGCAGATCCATGCCGAGCGTCAGTGTCGGCTCGTCGGTCAGCTTCCAGTGCTGGAACAGATACATGTCGCCGAAGGTGACGCGCACGCCGTGAATGGTGAGCCGACCGAAGTCGATATCGGGTGCGGGTATGTTATCGCCCCCCTGCACGTCGAGGGTCACGCCGATGATGTCCTCGTGCGCCGCGTTGCCCGGCGGATGTCGCATCAGGGCCTTGCGCAGCATGAGGTTGCCGACCGTCCCCTGGGCACCGGTGTCGATGATGGCCTTGGCGCGCACCGTGCCGACGCGCACGTCGGCGACCAGCAGCCCGCCGCGGATCAGATTGAGCGGCACGACGGTGAAATCACGGCGGGCGCGCTCGCCGTGGGAGCGCGAGATGATCAGCTGATCGCGTCCGAAGTCGGCGTAAATCCGCATGTTGGTCAGTCCCTCGATCCCGAGCACGCCCTGGGCGCCGCCAAAAACGTCCGCCAGCACGGGCAGGGTCGCAGGACCCAAGAGCAGCTCGCCCACCTCCATGCGTCCAACGTGAATGGTCGGCACCACGGCGGAGCCGGTGAATCCGGTCACCACGGTGCTGCCGTCCTCCGAGGGGCTGGTCCCGAGCAGCTGCGCGGTGCGCGCCGTGACCGCCGAGTGGTTGGCGCCGGTATCGAGCACGAGGCGATAGGGCCCTTTGCCATCGATGAGCACCGGCGCCCAGATCCTGCCGATGCGGTCACGCCGCGTCGGAGCCACGAACCTCGGCTCCGTGGTTTCCACGATGACTTCGGCCAGCTGGTCCTGGGTCGGGTCTGCCGGCGGCGGCTTGGGTACCGGGGCCGCGGTCTCCGTGGTGTCGGCAGCGAGAGGCACGGAGCAGAGGATCCCCAGCAGACAGCAGCACAGCAGAGCTTGGGCGTGACGGAGCACGCCCGCCAGTAGAGCACGGCCGCGCAGCTGCCTCCAGTTGCTTCGTCGCAGTCCCGCAACGGCGCGTCCCGCGGGCTGCTTTGGGCGTTCCGAACCGGCTGAATTTGATCATTTGCGTAATGCAGGTCACCTGTGGCAGCGGATTACGGGTATCCCGTGCTCAGAGTAAACTTAATCTCGTAGCCCGGGCCCGAGCCAATACGGGCCCGCCGCCGCAGCCGCCAGCACCCAGGAACTTCCATGGCGTTTCCCCTACATCGGCGGTCACTTTCGCGGAAAGTTCGACTCCGACGGATGGCTGTGGTACGCACTCCAGCGTGCTGAGGAAGGCTGTGACATGAGTCGAGCTGCGAGCGATACGCCGCCCCCGGGCCATGAGGCCGGCCGCGCCGCGGCGGCCGGCGCCGGCACGCACGCGACGACCGGCAGTGCCGCGCCGGCAGCGGCGGCTCTGACCCACCTGCAGCGGCTCGAAGCGGAGAGCATCCACATCCTGCGCGAGGTGGTTGCGGAGTGCGAGCGGCCGGTGATGCTGTATTCCGTCGGCAAGGACAGCGCGGTGATGCTGCACCTCGCCGTGAAGGCGTTCTATCCGGCCCCGCCGCCGTTTCCCCTGCTGCACGTGGATACCACCTGGAAGTTCCGCGCCATGTACGAGTTTCGGGATCGCATGGTGCGGCAGCTCGGCATGCGCCTGCTGGTGCACGTGAACCCGGAGGGGCTGCGCTTGGGGTTGAGCCCCTTCACCCACGGCTCGCAGCTGTACACCGACGTCATGAAGACCCAGGCGCTGAAACAGGCGCTCGATGAGCATCGCTTCGACGCCGCCTTCGGCGGCGCGCGGCGCGACGAGGAGAAGAGTCGCGCCAAGGAGCGCATTTTCTCGTTCCGCTCCGCCCAGCACGGCTGGGACCCGAGGCAGCAGCGCCCCGAGCTGTGGTCGCTCTACAACGCCCGCAAGCACCGCGGAGAGAGCCTGCGCGTGTTTCCGCTGTCGAACTGGACCGAGCTCGATGTCTGGGAGTACATCTGGCGCGAGCGGATTCCGATCGTACCGCTGTACTTTGCGGCCCCGCGGCCGGTGGTGCTGCGCGGCGGGACGCTCATCATGGTGGACGATGAGCGCATGCCACTCGCGCCGGGCGAGCAACCGGTCATGAAGAAGGTGCGCTTCCGCACGCTCGGCTGCTATCCGCTCACGGGCGCCATCGAGAGCGAGGCCGACACGCCGGCGGCGATCATCCGGGAAACGCTGCTCGCTCGGTCTTCCGAGCGCCAGGGGCGCCTCATCGACCACGACGCCGTGGCTTCGATGGAGAAAAAGAAGCAGGAGGGTTATTTCTGATGACGCCGCAGTCCGATCTCATCCCCAGCGACATCGGCGCGTACCTGCGCGCGCACGAGCGCAAGAGCCTGCTGCGCTTCATCACCTGCGGGTCGGTGGATGACGGCAAGTCGACGCTCATCGGCCGGCTGCTGTACGAAGCGAAACTGATTTTCGACGATCAGCTCGCAGCCCTCGAGCACGACTCGCAGACAGTCGGCACGCGCGGCGGGGAGCTGGATTTCGCGCTGCTGGTCGACGGGCTGGCGGCCGAGCGCGAGCAGGGCATCACCATCGACGTGGCCTACCGCTTCTTCGCCACCGAACGGCGCAAGTTCATCGTCGCCGACACGCCCGGGCACGAGCAGTACACCCGCAACATGGTGACGGGCGCCTCGACCGCCGATCTGGCGGTCATTCTCATCGATGCCCGCAAGGGGCTGCTCACCCAGACGCGCCGCCACAGCTTCCTGGTGCGACTGCTGGGCATCTCACGCGTGGTGCTGGCGATCAACAAGATGGATCTGGTCGGATACTCGCGCGCCACCTTCGAGGCAATCCTCGCCGACTATCGCGCCTTCGCCGCGCGCATTGGACTCACCGACGTCACCCCCATTCCGCTGTCCGCGGTGCATGGCGACAACATCATCGCGCACGGCCCCAACATGCCGTGGTACACCGGGCCGACACTCATGCAGCACCTGGAGAGCGTCGCGGTCGAGTCGGACAGTGGCGGCGCGGCCTTTCGCCTGCCGGTGCAGTGGGTCAACCGGCCGGATGCGGACTTCCGGGGCTTTGCCGGACAGATCGTCAGCGGCAGGGTCAAGCAGGGCGATCGTATCCGCGTGCTACCCTCGGGCCGCGAGAGCCGCGTCGCGCGCATCGTGACCGCGGACGGGGATCTGCCGGCCGCGGTCGCCGGGCAGTCCGTCACCCTCACGCTCGATTCCGAGATCGACGTCGGCCGCGGCGATGTCATCGCCGCAGGCGACTCACCGCCGCAGGTGGCCGACCAGTTCGAGGCGACCATCGTGTGGCTGCACGATGAGCCCATGCTGCAGGGGCGTGCCTACCTGATGAAGGCCGGCACGCGTACCGTGTCGGCGACCATCAGTCCGCTCAAGCACAGGATCAACGTCGACACCCTGGAGCACACGGCCGCCGAGCGGCTCGAGCTCAATGACATCGGCGTGTGCGAGCTGGAGCTCGACCGGGCGATCCCGTTCGAGGCCTACTGCGAGAATCGCGCGCTCGGCGGGTTCATCCTCATCGACCGTCTCACCAACAGCACGGTGGGGGCCGGGCTCATCAACTTCGCGCTGCGGCGCTCGCAGAACGTGCACTGGCAGGCGCTCGACGTCGACAAGCAGGCGCGCTCACGGCTGAAAGGGCAGAAGGCGTGTGTGCTGTGGCTCACGGGTCTGTCGGGCGCGGGCAAATCCACCATCGCCAACCGCATCGAGAAGAAGCTCGCCGCCGCCGGAAGACACACCTATCTGCTCGACGGCGACAATGTCCGGCACGGACTCAACAAGGATCTGGGGTTCACGGCCCAGGATCGCGTCGAGAACATCCGCCGTGTCGCCGAGGTATCCAGGCTCATGGTCGACGCGGGCCTCATCGTGCTCGTGTCCTTCATTTCACCGTTCCGCTCCGAGCGGCGCATGGCGCGCGAGCTGTTTGCACCCGGGGAGTTCCTCGAGGTGTTCGTCGACACGCCGCTCGCGGAAGCCGAGCGGCGCGACGTGAAGGGCTTGTACCGCAAGGCGCGGCGCGGTGAGCTGAAGAACTTCACCGGTATCGATTCACCCTACGAGGCGCCCGAGAACCCGGAGATACGCATCGACACCACCACGCTCACGGCCGAGCAGGCGGCCGAGCGGATCGTCGCGCATCTGGAAGCCCTCAAGGTGAGCGGCGGCGCATGAGCGGCGCCCCGCACGAGCTGCTGGCGCGCGTGGCCGCGATCGCCCGACGGGCGGGGCGCGAGATTCTCGAGGTCTACGCGAGCGGCGAGCCCGCCGCGAGGCTCAAGGCCGATGCCTCCCCGCTCACGGCTGCCGATCTGCGCGCGCATCGGCTCATCGAACAGTCGCTGCACGAGCTCACGCCCGAGGTACCGGTGCTGTCCGAGGAGGCGGCGCACACACGCTTCGTGCAGCGCTCGCAGTGGCGGCGCTACTGGCTCGTGGATCCGCTCGACGGCACCCGGGAGTTTCTGTCGCGCAACGGTGAGTTCACGGTGAACATCGCGCTCATCGAAGAGCATGCGCCGGCCATGGGCGTGGTGCACGTTCCGGTGACCGGCATGAGTTACCGGGGCTTGCCGGGGGTGGGCGCATGGCGCGACAGAGAGGGGGCTCGCGCCGAGGAGATTCACGTAGCGGCACGAGCCGGCGGGACGGTGCGGGTCGTGGGCAGCCGCTCGCACCGCGGCGACTCGCTCGATGCGTTTCTCGCGCGCGTCGGACCGCACGAGCTGCTACCCGTGGGCAGCTCGCTCAAATTCTGCATGGTTGCCGAGGGCGCGGCGGATGTGTACCCGCGCCTGGGGCCGACCAACGAGTGGGACACGGCGGCTGCGCACGCGGTGGTGACCGGGGCGGGCGGTACCGTGAGCCGCCTGGACGGGGAGCCGCTGCGGTACAACACCCGTGAAGAGCTGCTCAACCCGTTCTTCGTGGCCTACGGGCCCAGGGATCGCGACTGGCTCGCGCTGCTGCGCTGAGCGTCGATCAATGCACATGGTCGATCGATGGACATGAGCGATGGCTAACGAGGCCTACATCATCGGCGCGGTACGCACGCCGACCGGCAGGAAAAAGGGCAGCCTGGCGGGGGTGCACGCTGCGGATCTCGGCGCGCACGCGATCAGGTCGCTCATTGAGCGCACCGGCGTGGATCCGGGAGAGATCGACGACGTCGTTTTCGGCTGCGTCGATCAGGTGGGACCGCTGGCCGGTGACATTGCGCGCACCTGTTGGCTCGCCGCCGGCCTGCCCGAGCATGTTCCGGGCACCACCGTAGACCGCCAATGCGGCTCATCGCAGCAGGCGGTGCACTTTGCGGCTCAGGCCGTCATGAGCGGAACGCAGGACCTCATCGTTGCCGGCGGCGTGCAGACCATGAACCAGATTCCGCTCGGGGCGGCGATGGTTGCGGGGCGGGCGTTCGGTCACTCCGACCCGTTCAGTGACTCGCGCGGCTGGCGCGAGCGCTATGGCGGTGAGGAGGTGTCGCAGTTCCGCGCGGCAGAAATGATCGCCGCGAAGTGGAATATCACCCGCCGGCAGATGGAGGAATTCGCGCTCGAGAGCAACCGCCGAGCTACCCTGGCCATCGAGCGCGGCTTCTTTGCGCGCGAGATAGCCCCCATCAACGGCCTGCAGCAGGACGAGACGCCGCGCGTGGGTACCACGCTCGAGAAGATGGCGACGCTCGAGGCGCTCACCGCCGGCGGCCGCATCACCGCGGCCGTGTCCAGCCAGATCGCCGATGCCGCCGCGGCGCTGCTGATCGCCTCGGAGGGCGCGGTGAGGCGCAGGCGGCTCAAGCCCCGCGCGCGCATCCACCACCTCTCGGTTCGGGGTGCGGATCCCATCTGGATGTTGACTGCGCCCATTCCCGCGACGCAGTACGCGCTATCCAGGAGCGGCCTGACGCTCGCCGACATCGACCTGGTCGAGATCAACGAAGCCTTCGCCTCGGTGGTGCTCGCCTGGCAACGCGACCTGCAGGCAGACCCCGCGCGCGTCAACGTCAACGGTGGCGCGATCGCCCTCGGGCACCCGCTGGGGGCGACCGGCGCCAGACTCATGACGTCGCTCCTTCACGAGCTGGAACGGCGCGGCGCGCGCTACGGCCTGCAGACCATGTGCGAGGGCGGTGGCCAGGCCAACGTGACCATCATCGAGCGGCTGTGAGTGAGCGGCGCAGCGCAGCCGTACCGACTGGACGATGTCGACCGCCGCATCATCGCGGCGCTCAGGACCGACGGGCGCGCCACCAATCAGCGCATCGCGCGCAGCCTGCGCATCTCGCC
>Ga0066702_10000494_pt1 | contig 10147 bp, 8 predicted proteins | sample GraSoiAngelo_151_FD_66507 | JGI IMG/M metagenome (GOLD analysis project Ga0066702, IMG submission 66507) | Grasslands soil microbial communities from the Angelo Coastal Reserve, California, USA - 14_1009_12_20cm | ecosystem: Environmental > Terrestrial > Soil > Grasslands | place: USA...
GCCTGATCAACCGGCCGGCGATCGCGGCCTGGCTGATCGGCGTCGCTGGCGCCGTCCCGTTCGTGAACTCGACCCTATGGCAGAGTCCGCTGGCGGTGCACCTCCTCCACAACACCGATGTTTCCGGCTACGTGGGGGCGCTGCTCGGCGGCGTGGCCTACCTGGTGCTGGGACGGCGGTGACCTCTCCAGTCGCCCTCACCATCGCCGGCTCGGATTCCAGTGCCGGGGCCGGCATCCAGGCCGACCTCAAGACCTTCGCCGCCTTCGGCGTCTACGGGTTGACGGCCCTCACCGCCGTTACCGCCCAGAACACCACCGGCGTGCGCGCGGTTCAGGAGATCTCGACCGAGTTGATCGCGGCTCAGGTCGAGGCGGTGGCCGACGACTTCCAGATCGGCGCGGTCAAGACCGGAATGCTCGCCGGTGTGGCGATCATCGAGGCGGTGGTCGAAGTGGTCCTCCGGCGGGGCCTGCGGCCGCTGGTGGTCGACCCGGTCATGGTGGCCAAGAGCGGGGCGCGGCTGCTGCGGGAGGATGCCGTCGAGGCTCTGCGGCAGCGACTGCTGCCTCTGGCCGACGTGGTCACCCCCAACCTCCCCGAGGCGCAGGCTCTGACCGGACGCCGCCTGGACTCGATCGCCGACCGCATCGCCGCCGGTCGGGCCATCCTGGACCTGGGGGCGCGGGCGGTGGTGGTCAAGGGCGGCCACGGCGAGGAGGACCCGGTGGTCGACCTGCTGATCGACCGCGATGGCGTGCGCGAGTTCCGTGCGCCGCGGCGGCTCACCCGGCACACACATGGCACCGGGTGCACCTTCTCGGCCGCGATCGCCGCCGGCCTGGCCTGGGGGCGTCCCCTGGCGGAGGCGGCCGGCGACGCCCGCGCCTACCTGGACCGGGCCTTGCGTGAGGCGCCCGAGCTCGGTCACGGGCATGGACCTCTGAATCACTTCCCGGCCGCAGACCGGCGGGAGCGCCTGCGTGCCGGCGGCTGAGGGCGATCGCGATTATCTAGTCGGCCTCCATCCGCGGCTGGCGCCCGTCTTCGAGGACATGCTCGCCCAGGGGCGGGCCGAAGGCATCCCGATCGTGGACCCGTTGAGCGGGCGCCTGCTCCAGACACTGGTCGCCGCGCTCAAGCCGCGGCTGGTGGTGGAGGTCGGCACGGCGATCGGGTTCTCGACGCTGTGGATGGCGACCGTGCTGCCGGAGGGTGGCCGGATCCAGACCATCGACCCGGACCGTAAGCGCACCGAAAGGGCCCGGACATTCTGGCTGCGGGCAGGCGTCGAGGAGCGGATCGAGGTCATCAACGAGCCGGGGCTGACCGCCCTATCGCGACTCGAGGTGGGCATCGATTTCGCCTTCGTCGACGCCCTCAAGACGGAGTACGCCGGCTACCTGGAACTGCTCCTGCCGCGGATGCGGCCCGGCGGGGTCATCGCCGCCGACAACCTGCTCTGGAGCGGTCGGGTGGCGGCCGGCGTCGAGGACGAGAACACCGCCGCCCTGCGCGCCTTCAACCAGCGCTTTGTGACCGACCCGCAGCTCTACGCCACCATCGTCCCCGTGGGCGACGGCATCGGGATCGGGGTGATGCGAAATCCCTGAGCGCAAACTCGAGCGTGTCGTTTTGAGCACCTTGGCTCCGCTGGATGTCTGCCGCCATTCGACTCCAGTTACCCGATTCCACGCTTGCCGAGGCACGCCAACCGCTAAAAGCTGACATAGCCCGCCGCCCTATAGTTGACCGTAAACCAGAACGTGTGTTGCGTGGTCAAGGTCGTATTAAGGTCATCGGCCTGCTTCCCACAAGGGCCGTTGCTGTTCCAGTACGGCCACTCATTCGGCGTCGTGTAGGTGACGTTGTAGAAATTGACAAAGCTTCGACTAAAGTCGCCCTGATAGGCGCCGCACACCCAGATGTGGAGAGTGCCTGACAACGTCGAGTCTGATGGCGAGGGATCATAGAATGTAGCGGTTTCGGTATAGCTGTACCAGCAATACGGCTGGTCTCCACTTGCGTTGGCGGTGAGCTTAAGGACGACCTCATTCGTGTCACCGTCCTGGTTGCCGTCGATCTCGGTTTGGTTATTCAGGTCAACTTCGCTCTGCACGGTAGCTCCATAACACGGCGTTGGCGTCGCGGGGCGTTCCGCCGAAGCCGACGCGCCTACCCCCGACAGGGCCGCCGCCAAGCAGCAAAGCAGAGCCGAAAACAGGCGCTTCATTTTCCCCTCCTCTCATCGCGAGCAGGCTTGCGGGTTGAGCTTCTTGCGTTCCCCAAAATGGGGCCATGCCGCGATCCCAAGCCTACGTATAGCGGTAGGCGTCGGGGTTGTCAAGTACTGCTTCATCGAAACGCAAAGTGATCGCCGCTACCTAATCTTGCAGGTCCGAGACCGGGGCACTGGCAGCTTGATCGCGTGCCAGTACATCTCTGCATAGGTTTACACATTGCGTACAAATGAACACGCCCGGGCCCGCCACCAACTGCCGGTTCGTGGAACGCGTCCGGCCGCAAAATGAACAGCGCGGCGCCGTCTCGATCTGAGGAATCGGGTTACGCGTTAACTCCGCCTTCAGTCGCACCACCTCGGCCCTGAGCTTATCGAGCTCGGTATCATTCACGCTGATGAAAGATTACCACTCGACAGGGCTGTCTACCGCGCTGGTCGGCGAACGTCCAGACGGCCTGGGGATGACTGCTCCTTCGAGCGGCCGACGCGGGGTTCTTTGCGGGCCGATCGATTGCGGAGCTTGATTCGTACGGCCAGAGGTTTGGACCACTGCTGAAGCAAGGGCCATGGCTTAAAGCCTGCCGCGCCGCCGCGACGAGGAACTGAATCCCGAGGTCTGGCAGTTCGGCCAACCCCAAACCGGGCCTCGTCAGAACTCCACCTAGAATAGGTCGGGAGTGACCACGACGGCGGACGCGCTGGCCCTGGGGCTGTCACGTGACCAGGCGCTGGCCGCCTATACCACCGTCTGTCGGGCGCGCGCGCTCGACGACCGTCGTTTCCTGCTCAACCGGGCGGGCGCGATCGCTTTCATCATCTCGCCCCGCGGGCACGAGGTGGCCCAGGCGGCAGCGATCGCCGCGCTCCAACCCGGCCGCGACCGCTTCTGCCTCTACTACCGCGACTTCGCCGCAGCCCTCGCCTGCGGGTTCACCTCGGCCGAGCTCATGCTCTCCGCCTTCGCCCGGGCGGACGATCCTTCGAGCGGCGGCCGCCAGACGCCGGGCAACTTCGGGAGCAGGCGGCGCGGGGTGATCATCGGCTCGAGCACGGTCGGTCCCCAGATCCCCAAAGCCGCCGGCATCGGACTGGGCTTGAAATGGAAGGGGGAGGGCGCGCTCTGCTACGTGAGCTTCGGGGAGGGCGCGACCAGCCAGGGTGATTTCCACGAGGGCCTCAACTTCGCCGCGATCCATAGCTGCCCGGTGGTCTTCTTCTGCGAGAACAACCACTGGGCGATCTCGGTTCCCCAGCCGCTCCAGGTGGCCGGAGCCGGCGTCGCCGCGCGAGCGGCGGCCTACGGCATCCCTGGGGTGGCGGTGGCGGGTGACGACTTCTTCGCCGTCTATCGGGCGGTGGCGGAGGCGGCGCGACGCGCCCGGGCCGGCGATGGGCCGAGCCTGATCGAGGCCCAGGTCCTGCGCCTCCAGTCCCATTCGACCGATGACGACCAGCGCTCCTACCGCGATCCCGGGGAGCTGGCCGCCGAGGCCGAGCACGATCCGATCCCGGTCTTCCAGCACCAGCTCGAGGAGCTCGGCTGGCTCTCCGAGGCCGAGGACCGGCGGATCCGCGCCGCGCTCGAGGAGGAGATAGATTCCGCGACCGCCCTGGCCGAGGCTGCCCCCGATCCCGACCCCAGCACCCTGTCGCGCCACGTCTACGCGGATGGCTGAGCGCACCCTGGTCCAGGCCGTTCGCGACGCCCTGGCCGAGGAGATGGAACGTGACCCCCGCGTGTGCGTCCTGGGCGAGGACGTCGGTCTCAAGGGCGGTGTCTTCAAGGCCACGGAGGGGCTGCAGGCGCGCTTCGGTCCAGAACGGGTGATGGACACGCCGCTCGCCGAGTCGAGCATCGTGGCCGTCGCCCAGGGCCTGGCGCTCGAGGGCTACCGCCCGGTCGCCGAGATCCAGTTCGCCGACTACTCCTTCCCGGCCTTCAACCAGATCGTCAACGAGGTGGCCCGCATCCGCTACCGGTCGAATGGCGACTTCGGCTGCCCCCTGGTGATCCGGGCTCCGACCGGGGGTGGCGTTCGCGGCGGCCTCTACCATTCGCAGTCGGTGGAAGCCTTTTACTGCCACGTCCCGGGTCTGAAGGTCGTGCTTCCATCCACCCCGGCGGACGCCAAGGGCCTGCTCAAGAGCGCCGTCCGCGATCCAGACCCGGTCATCTTCCTCGAGCCCAAGAAGCTCTACCGAGCCGGCCGGGAAGAGGTGGCCGAGGGTGACGGCGCCCTGCGCCGGCTGGGGGAAGCGGCGCTGGTACGGGCCGGCCGCGACGTCACCGCCATCACCTACGGCTACCTCCGGGTGGTGACGCTCCAGGCGGCCGCCCGCCTCCAGGAGGAGGCGATCGAGGTGGAGGTGGTCGACCTGCGCACGCTGCGGCCCTGGGACGTCGAGACCTGCCTTGGCTCGGTGCGGCGGACCGGCCGGGTGGCGGTGGTCTACGAGGCCAATCGCACCGGAGGCTTCGGGGCCGAGGTTGCCGCTGAGCTCGCCGAACGCTGCTTCGAGAGCCTCGATGCCCCGGTCACCCGCCTCGCCGGCCCGGACGTGCCGGCGATGCCCTTCAGCCCGGCGCTGGAACAGGCCTTCCTGCCGGACGCCGACCGGATCGCCGCCGGGCTCCGGCGCCTGGCGAGGTTCTAAACTTGGACCCCTGGCTAGGCGAAAACGCCTAACCGCGAAAATTTAGTAGTGGCAAATAGGCGTCGCACCTTTTATACTGGCCCGTGGGGTTCCTTGTTCCAAGCCCCCCGGAACCAGGACCCCACTTCCCAATCTTCCGGGCGCGGGCCGTGGCGAGGTAAATTCGCCCGCTAGGATAAGCCCGGTGCTGACCATCAGTGGGGCGATCGAGCAGCTCCTCGCCGGGCGGGCGCTGACCCGGACCGAGGCTCGCGACGTGATGGACCTGATCATGGCCGGCGAGGCGACCCCCGTGCAGACCGCCGGGCTGCTGATCGCACTCCGCGCGGCCGGCGAGACGGTGGAGGAGATGGCCGGGTTCGTCGACTCCATGCGGGCCCATGCGACCCCGCTCGAAGTCCCCGACGGCGCGATCGACACCTGCGGCACGGGTGGCGACCGGGCAGGCACCTTCAACATCTCCACCGCCGCCGGGCTGGTGGCCGCCGGGGCTGGCATCCCGGTGGCCAAGCACGGCAACCGGGCTGCGTCGAGCAGGTGCGGCAGCGCCGACGTCCTGGAAGCGCTGGGCGTCGACATCACCCTGGCGCCGGCCGGTGTGGCGGCCTGTATCCGGGAGGCGTCGATCGGCTTCTGCTTCGCCCCCACCTTCCACCCGGCGATGCGCCACGCCGGCCCGGCCCGGCGCGAGCTGGGCGTGCGCACCGTCTTCAACGTGCTGGGCCCGCTGGCCAACCCGGGGCGGGTGCGACGGCAGGCGCTGGGGGTGGGCGCCCCCGGCCTGGCCCCGCTGATGGTCGGCGTGCTTCGGGACCTCGGCCACGAGCGGGCGCTGGTCTTCTACGGCGAGGACGGGATCGACGAGCTGACGACCACCGGCCCCTCGCGCGTGTACGAGCTGGCCGGCGGCCAGGTACGGGAATACGAGCTGGATCCCCAGCGCCTGGGCCTGCCCCGGGCGGATCCCGCCGACCTGCTGGGCGGGACGCCGCCGGAGAACGCCGAGCTGCTCAGGCGGGTGCTGGACGGCGAGCCGGGCCGGCGGCGGGAGGTGGTCCTCCTGAACGCGGCGGCGGCCATCCTGGCGGCCGGCCGGGCTCCGGACTGGGGACCAGCCCTGGTCCTGGCCGCCGAGTCGGTCGACTCGGGACGCGCGGCGGATGCCCTGCGCCGCCTGGTCGCCACCTCGAAGGCGGGGAGGCCGGAGTAGGCTACCCGCCGGCGGCGAAGCCGACCAGGCCGCCTGCCAGGAGCAGCAGGAAGACCAGGCCGCCGACGGCCCAGGCCGCCCAGTAGCGGACCTGGAGCAGCCTCCGGCTCCGCCTCAGCCGGCGCAGGCGCAGGGTCGTGCCGGGGTCTCCAGCTCCTACCACTGACCGGGTATCGTCGGATGCCCCCAAAATCTTTCCCCGTGGGGGAAGTCGGCGGGGCGATCCGATCCGGCCGGCTCGATATCATCAGACCGATATGGGCCGCCGGATCGCCGTCATCCCGGGTGACGGCATCGGGCCCGAGGTGATCGCCCAGGGCCGGCGGGTCCTCGAGGCGGCCGCCTCCCGTCAGGGGGTCAGCCTGGAGTGCGTCGAGTACGACGTCGGCGCCGACCGCTATCTGCGAACCGGCGAGATCCTGCCCGAGAGCGTCTTCAGCGAGCTGCAGCAGGCTGATGCCATCTACCTGGGTGCGGTTGGAGACCCCCGGGTCGAAAATCCCCACTATGCGGCCGGCATCCTGCTGCGCCTGCGCTTCGAGCTGGACCTCTGGGTCAACCTCCGCCCCTCGCTCCTGATGGCGCCGGAGCTGACGCCCCTCAAGGACGCCCCCCAGATCGACCTGGTGGTGGTGCGGGAGAACACCGAGGGCGCTTACGTCGGCATCGGCGGCCAGTTCAAGCGCGGCACGGCGGACGAGATCGCGATCCAGGAGGACGTCAACACGCGCAAAGGGGTGGAACGCGTCATCCGCTATGCCTTCGAGCTGGCCGCGACCCGGCGGGCCGCCGGCCGTCCCGGGCGGGTGGTCATGGTGGACAAGAGCAACGCGCTCTACCACGGGCACGATCTCTGGCAGCGGGTCTTCGCCCTGGAACGCGAAAGGGCGCCAGGGACGGAGGCCGACCACCTCTACGTCGACGTGGCGGCCATGCAGCTGGTCAAGAACCCGGCCCGCTTCGACGTGATCGTCACCTCGAACATGTTCGGCGACATCCTGAGCGACCTCGCGTCACAGCTGGTCGGCGGCCTCGGCCTGGCGCCCTCAGCCAACCTCAATCCCCAGACCCGCCGCGGGCTGTTCGAGCCGGTGCACGGCTCCGCGCCCCGTCATGCCGGCAAGGGCACGGCGAACCCGATGGGCGCCATCCTTTCGGGCGCCCTTCTCCTGCGGCATCTGGGCCTGGAGCGAGCCGCCGAGGAGGTGGAGCAGGCGGTGGCCGCCAGCGTGCGCGCCGGAAGCACCACCGGCGACCTGGGAGGAAGGCTCGACACCTCGGCGGTAGGTGAGGCGGTGCTCGAGCGGCTCGGTGAGAGAATCGAGGCATGGCCGCGCTCCTGAACACGGTGCAGCCGGCCCGGCGCAAGCCCGGCGCGACTCTGCCGTCGCGGGAGGTGACACAGTCACCGACTCAGCCGCAACCCGACGGCCGCCGCATCCGCGGCAAGGCGCTGATCTTCTGGGATCCCAAGGTCCCCGGGCGCAAGCTCGATGCGATCGACACCGATCAGATCACGCCGGCGGCGGACTGCGTCTCGGAGAGCCTGGATCGCCTCGACGAGCGCTGGAAGGTCGGCGCCTTCCGCTACCTGATGCCCGACTTTCGCGCCCGAGTCCATCGCGGCGAGACTTTCCTGGTGGCGGGGGACCGCTTCGCCATCGGCTCGTCCCGGGAGATGAGCCCGGCGGGACTGAAGGCAGTCGCCGAGGAAGCCGGCCTGGAGCTGGTCGTGGTCTGCGGCGCGGACGTTGGCGACATCTTCCGGCGCAACGCCATCAACCTGGGCCTGCACGTGATCCAGAGCCGCGAGGCGGTCGAGGACGCGCAGGAAGGGGACAGCTTCAGCTTCGACCCCCTGACCCGGCGCCTCACCAACGAGACCCGCGGCCGGGCCTACGAGCCGGTCCCGCTCACGCCCAAGGAGGAAGAGATCCGGCGCTCGGGGGGCATCATCGCCATCGGTCGCAGGGAGTTTGCCGAATCGGTCGAGCGTTCTCCGCGGGTGGAGTGGGCCCCGCAGGCGGTCGCCCGCAATCTGACTCTCTCGGAGCAGATCGTCTGGGCCCACCGTGTGGATCCCGAGTCCGAGGTCCGCCCCGGCGCCACCCTCCGGGTCTGGTGCGACCTGCTGCCGGCCTCGGACGGGACCGCGCCGTTCGCCATCCACACCTTCAACCAGATCACCGGCGCCGGTGCCATCTTTCCGCGCCAGGCCGCGATCGCGAACGACCACTTCGTCTTCTCCGGCCGCAACGCAGACGACAAGCAGACGTCGATCGGCCGCGACTTCGCCCGCCTCCACGGGATCGAGGCGCCCTTTTACGCCACACCCGGCGACGGGATATTTCACTTTTACTTCCCGGAGCAGGGCCTGGTCGTCCCCGGCGCCTTCGTCGCCGGCGCGGACTCGCACAGCCGAGCCTACGGCGCCTACGGCGCGCTCGGGATCGGCGTGGGCAGCACCCAGCTCGGCTTCGGCTGGTCGACGGGCTACGTCTACTTCACGCCGGCCCGCCAGCGCCGAGTCACGTTCCGCGGACGCCTGCGGCCCTGGGTGAGCGGAAAGGACGTCGTCCTGGCCCTCCTGCGGCGTTGGGGAAAGGCGCAGGCCCAGGCAATGGGCGTCGAGTTTCGGGATGAGGAGCGCCAGCTGCCCATCCCTTACCGCAACACGATCGCCAACATGATGGCGGAGGCCGAGGCCCAGAACGGGATCTTCGCCGCCGATGAGCTGACCAGCGCCTGGTACCGCCGCAAGGGGATCGATCCTCCGTATCCGCTGATCGCGTCGGGCGAGGCCGCCCACTACGAGATAGAAGAAACGCTCGACCTCTCCGAGCTCGTCCCCTTCATCGCCAAGCCCTTCGCTCCGGGGAACGCGTTCCCGGCTGACGAGGTTGCCGAAGAACGCCTGCGCTTCGACAAGGCGCTCATCGGGTCCTGTACCAACGGCGGCTACGACGACCTTCTGGAAGCCGCGCTGGTGATATGGGCGGCGCGCGAGAAGGGCTACGAGCGAGCGTCGACCTCGTTCGTGGTCTTTCCTGGGTCGGGCGGGGTCAAGCGGGACATCGAGCGGGCGGAGCCGCGCCTCGCTGGCGAGTCGATCGCCTCCGTATTCCGTTCCGTAGGCGCGGAAATCCGCGAATCCTGGTGCGGTCCCTGCTTCGGCCAGGGCCCCGACGCACTGCGCAAAGGCGAGGTCGCCATCACCTCCTTCAACCGCAACTGGCAGAACCGCATGGGGGTGGGCGGGCTCGGCTACCTGGCCAGCCCGGCCGTGGTGGCGTCCTCCGCGCTGCTCGGGTACATGGCCGGGCCGCCGTCGCTTGGAATCACCTGGGATCCCGAGCGCTTCGACGTCTCGATCTAGCGCGCCGCCGTTCCCACGACCGCCAGGATCTCGGCTTCGGTCAGCAGGCCGTCGCGCTGTTTGGCGGCGTCGAAGATCGTCTTGACCAGCTCGGGACGCGGCTCGATGCCTCGCTGCTCCAGCCAGTAGACGACATTGGATTCCCCGCTCATGGGGCCGATCTCGATCACCTGCTCGCAGCCGAACAGCTCGGCCGGCACACCGGAATAAACACGGTTGGCGAGCCAATCGTCGCCCTTGCGCTTGGCCTTGATCACCGCGGCGGCATGCACTCCGGTTGCCGTCCGAAAGGCATCCCTGCCCAGCACCGGGTAGTTGGCGGGGATGGCCATCCCGGTCCCTTCGGCGACCACCTCTCCCATCTCGCGCAGCTTGCTGAGGTCGGTGTCGATCCAGCCCAGGAGCCGGAAATTCACCAGCAGCAGATCGAGGTGCGTGTTGCCCACCCGTTCGCCCAGCCCCAGGGCGCAGCCGTGGATGCGGTCCGCGCCCGCGACCGCGGCAACGATCGCATTGACCAGGCCGAACCCGCGGTCGCTGTGGCCGTGCCAGTCGAGCCCGACCTCAGGATCGATCTCGTCGAGCATCCGGCGGACGTAGGAGACCACCGCCCGAGCCCCGTCCGGCGTGGAGTGGCCGACTGTATCGCAGACCGCCACGCGCT
>Ga0066702_10000495_pt1 | contig 10147 bp, 12 predicted proteins | sample GraSoiAngelo_151_FD_66507 | JGI IMG/M metagenome (GOLD analysis project Ga0066702, IMG submission 66507) | Grasslands soil microbial communities from the Angelo Coastal Reserve, California, USA - 14_1009_12_20cm | ecosystem: Environmental > Terrestrial > Soil > Grasslands | place: USA...
GGGAGCATAAATCGAGCTCTGATGCTATTCCGGCGCGTCGAACATTGCGTTCAGCTTAGTTGGTAACCGCCTTCGCAACGAACATTGGCACAAACAGAACGACATACCCGAGGGACTCGGTTCACTCAGGCCACTCGCCTGCTTTCACGGGAACGCACCATCGCCCCTAGGACGTCTTGAAGGGCGGATTCCATGTTGCGCTTAGCTTCTTCAAAGGTGGTACCCTCGACGCGCAACGAGAACTGATCGCAGGTGCCGATCCAGCCATCGTCCTCACGCCAGAACTTGCAATCGACGGGAACTGAGGCGTTTACCTTCAAATCGATAGCCTGGCTTGTCATAACAGGACCTCCGCGGGATTGGAACCGGTTTGGGCTAGGCAGCCAGGAAGGCTGCCGAATCGCTTGTGACGCATATTGTGCCACAATCCAGCGACTCTTTCCCTAGAAACTCTGCCGTATGCGGAACGGGATCATGAACACCGCTTCCAGGTCGATGGGACTGCCGTCGCGCAGCGCTGGCCGGAATTGCCAGCGCCTCAGCGCGCTACTTGCCAGCACGTCCAGGCGCTCGTCCGCACCGTTCAGCACACGCACGTTTCCCACCGTCCCGTCGCTACGGATTACGGCATAAAGCGTGACCGTCCCCTGTACGTTCTGCCGCATCAACTCGGTGGGATATCCAGGATCGACTTTGTGGGTCGCCTCGGGAGCAATCAGTTCGGCCCGGTCTTCGCTCTGCTTCAGTTCTGCGAAACGGATGATCCAACTGCCTCCTGCCGAGTTCAGGTTCGGCATGTTCAGGATCATCGAGTACGATCGCCGGTTCCCAAAAATCTGCCGCTCCAGTGGCGTTGGCGCGTTTGGCGCTTCGATGGCTTTGTGGGGATTTACAGTGACCCGCATCGGTCGGTTATCTGCGACCACCGCCGGATCCGCTGCGCTGGATGTGCCACCTCCAGCGCCAGCACCGTTGCTCGATCCGGTCGGATCCCCTGCCATGGCAGAAGAGGGTGCATTCTTGGGCCCCGCACCCACAAAGACGCCGGGCGGAACTCCGGCCGTCGACCCAGTGCCTGACCCTGCGCCTCCTTCAGGATCGCGTCCGCTACCGCCGTGGCCCGCGCCGCGCCCGTCACCTTTGATGTCAGGTGTTCCTGCCGCTCCCGGCTTTCCCTCTGGCGTAGCCGCGAACGTTCCGCGACGGTTTCCAGCCAGGTCAGCAGGCGGCGGTCCAACCGACGGATGAATGCCCAGTGCAATGAGGCGTCCGCCACCCACGGCATCGTTTCCAGGCAACGCCGGAGGAGGTCCGACCACCGCCGTTCCTAAACCCGCGGCTTGTCCTGCCACTCCGTTTCGTGTCCCTTGCAACGAGGGTGGAGGCGGCACCACTTGCGCATTCCCGAATGTCCCCTGCGACGAGGCAGCCACAGCCCGTTGCTCACCGACCGGCAACTGAGGAGCCGGGGCGACCACATCCGAGTGACCGATGTCTAGTTCGCCGAGGGTGCGGACCTGCGATTGCACGCTCGGCGGCGGCGCAATGACGGCTGCCTGAGGGCTAGCCAGAGCATGCGGCGAGGATATGCCCGACACGTCCGGTGCGGGGGCCACCACTGCCATCGAAGTATCCAGTGCGCTTCGTTGCATGCCGCTGGTTGCCGCCAGTGGAACGGCCGGAGCCGCCGAGTTCCACGCGACGATATTCGGTACCGCCACTTCATGGTTCAGCTTGATATTCGGCGGCGTGATAATCGTTTGCGTACGGTTGTCCGCTTCGGGCGGCACCGAGATGATAGGCTGCTTCGCCAATTCCGGCTCGCCCTTCTGCGGCACTCGCGCCGGCGCGCTGCCCGTGTCAATCGGTGGCAGGTACTCCGAAGGCGTGTAGTAGATCACGTCCGACTTACTGAATGTGGCCCGTGGCAGCCGCTCGATTCTCACTGTCCAGAACTGGCTGAAGGCCCACAGTGCAGCTATGACGAACGCATGCCAGAGCCCCGACTCCAGAAATCCCCACCACGGCACTCGCCCGGGTACGAACACGTCGGACCAGAATGGAGCGGGACTCGAGCTGACCAGCGGTGGCAACGGATGGCGCCGAAGTAAAGTGTCACCCAGGTTTCTCAGGAACACGCGGTGGGCTGGCTCCAGTTCGACCAGGAGCTTGGGGACGGTGGGCTTGCGGGGAGAACTGTGAGCAACCGAATTTAAAAGCCCAGAACTGCTGTGCATGAAACCCCGCTGAATACGAGTTCCCCATTATAGCTTGCAAGTCCCACGAAAAAGCCCATCGATGGCCTTTCGGCTGGACGCAGCAAGAACGCCGTTGTGTAATAGCATCGAGGTGGAACGTACCTATGCGCCGGCTGCGGCGAACAGTAATTTTGACAACTCTATGCCTGAGCGGGATGCTCTGGGCGCAAAATGCACCGGTCCCGCTGGATGGGCCCAAGCGCATTTTTCACGATGATCTGCTGGAGCAACTGGCCGGAAAATGGCGCCTGAGCGGCACCATCATGGGCAGGAACGCCGAGCACGATGTTCAGGCCGAGTGGGTCCTTAATCATCAGTTCCTGCGCGTGCACGAGAAGGAGATCGTACCGGCGAAAACGGATGCCGTTCCCTACGAGGCCATTGTGATGATCGGCTACGATAACGCTAGCGAGCGCTACGTTGCCCATTGGATGGACGTTTACGGTGGCCGCGTTTCCGAGACTCTTGGCTATGGCCGCCGCGCTCAGGACGCCGTGGAGTTCGTCTTCGAATATCCGGATGGGCCTTTCCGCACTACCTTTCGCTGGTTTCCCGACAAGAAACAGTGGCAGTGGCTAATGAAGACCAAGAATGCTTCTGGAATCTGGGCTGATTTTGGGTCGATGACACTTTTCCCGGTTCAGTAGCTGTGAGGACATCTTGAGTATGAGAGTAGTTGCAATCCTCCTGTTCAGTGTGCTGTTGGGTACCGTCGTTGTGGCCGCCCAGGACAGCCCGGCAAAGCCGCAGCCGCCTGCCGCCCAGGCCAAGCCTTCCGAAGACTACTCCGGGATGTATACCTTCCTGCGCGAAGGCGAATTCGTGCAAGTCACCGTCGAGGACCAGGGCCACGTCACCGGCTTCGTCTCCCGGTACGGCGACCTTGACAGTGACAAGGGAGCCTTTCTGGATCACTTCTTCAAGGAAGGCAAGCTCGACGGCAACAAGTTGACCTTTACCACCGAGCCAGTGCACGGCGTCTGGTTTGAATTCAAAGGAACCGTAGACCGCGGGCAGGGTAAGAACGTCGGCGACGAAGCCTACTACGTTCTAAACGGCACTCTCATCGAGAACAGCGGCGAGCCGAATAAGCAAACAGCATCCAAGTCGCGAGAGGTGGCTCTCAAGTCGTTCCCGCAGGAAGCGTCCCCAGTGCGCGAGAAACGAGACTGAGGTCGTCTCAAAGCACGGGTCCTTGTAACGTTTACGTGCACGGTAACAGCTATCTGGTCCGCTCAGTTAGTCAGAAAAGGCCCAAGGAAGCCTGTCTCACTAATTCGCTGCCTTGGCGTGAGTCAATTTCACTCTTGCCTTTTTTCCGGTCGCCAAGCATAAATACATGCACCTATGAACCCGCGTTGGTTCGCATCTTTTCTCTCGGTTGTGCTGGTGATATCGATATTCGGGCATCCGCAAACTTCACCTCCTCAAAGTCCGGACAAATATGACTACTCCCACGAGGCCGCCATTGTTGAAGAAATGTCGACCAAGATCGTCTTCGATGACGACGGTGGTTCTTCACACTGGCGGCGACATGGGACACGCTGGGCTGGGTGAATGAGCGGATGTCTAACTTGGATGTGGCCGAGCGCTACTTGCAGGCGTCCTGGAAGTTGACCCAAGACGGAATCGTTGCGGGTCACCTTTGTCATCTGTACGAACGGTTTCACAAGATCGGCGCGGCCATCCAGATGTGCCGCCTGGCCTTATATCGCATTCCGATGTCGGAAAGCGCGGCACTGAGCGACTACAAATCCGAGATGGATACTGCGCGGAAGGAACTGGATCATCTCACCGGCGGTGCGGCAAAGGGTACGACGGATGCTTCCGACCTGATCATCCGCGAACGGAAATTCGAATTACCACGTTTTCTTCTTGGAACGGAGAGCGCCGAATTCTTTGTGCTCCTTGCGGGGGACGGAAACAGCAAGATGTTCAAGGTTGAAGATGTGAAATTCATTAGCGGATCGGAAAAGATGAAGTTTCAGGGAAAGCGACTGAAGAATATTGATTTCAATGTCCCTGCGCCGAGCGACACTCCTACCCGCTTCGTACGCCGCGGAATTCTGGGATGCTATCAATACAGCGGCTGCTCGTTCGTGCTTCTTGACCCGGCGACAGTATATTCGCTGAAGTAAGGGACTCAGGCCGTTCCATGCGGGGTACGTTTCCTCTTCTATACTGCCGCGATGGCGTCTGAGAAAATCTGATCATGGACACGGCATATGTTCTTCTTCAGACTGGCTACGCCGATTGGGAGCCAGCGTCCGCTCTGGCCGAGTTGCGGCGGACATTTGGATTCTCAGTGAAAAGCATAGGTCTGAAGCTGGATCCGGTGGTCAGCATGGGTGGCCTCAACGCGACTCCCGATCTTACATTGGCTGCCTTCCAACCTGAATCAGCGGCTATTCTGATCCTTCCCGGAGGTGATTCGTGGACGCATGGGGAAGTGCCCGCGGTCTCGGAAGCGGTGCGCGCCATGGTGAGGGACCGTCGTCCCGTGGCGGCCATTTGCGCTGCGACTCTGGCTCTAGCTCACTGTGGCGTGCTTGATGATCGCCTGCATACGAGCAACGGGAAGAATTTTATAGGCAACTATGTCCCTGCCTACCGCGGAGGAGAGTTCTACCGCGCGTCGCCCTCAGTGAATGATCGCGGGGTAATCACCGCGAACGGTCTGGCTCCTTTTGCCTTCGCGGCTGAGATCTTCCGCGCACTGGCTCCTGCACGAGAAAGCGAGATTCAAATGTACGAGAAGCTCTATGCGCGTGGGCTGCTTGATTGAGTTGAGGAGTGACGTGCGTTTTAAGCCAGCTTGGTTCCACCCTGGGTCCGGCGCGCATCGGCCATTTTCTTCTGCAACCAGTCGGTGTGGCCGCTTTCAAAGTCGATAAACTCGCGGTAGACGGTACGGAGTTCCTGATCTTCGGTGATCTCGCTGAGACGGGTGTAATAGCGCACAGCGCCTTGTTCCGCGGCAATCGCGATTTCCAGCGCCATCTCGCGCGGCGAGCGTCCCACCTTCAACTTGCTAATTGCGAAGATGTCTCCGTTTTCCAGCCGGGGAACCTCAATGAAGTCACGAATGTCATCTTCGGTGATCGAGCATGGGCGGGTGCCGTAGCGGTCGAAGTAGCGCTTTTGCAGGAGCGTGCCGTGCTGCCTTTCTTCGTTGGCCATGTCCCAGAACGTGCTGGCGATCTCCAGCGACTCGGGATCATGGAATTCGGCAAACAACTCGGCGAACTGGTGGTAGATCTCAGCGTTTCGCTCTTCGATGAAGATGGCGACGTGCAAGGCTTCCTGCGGGGTAAGCGAAGCGAACTCGCGTTTCATACCGGCTCCGGGGCTATGCCCAACTGTTACTTTCAGCATACCGTCTCAGCGCCCACTTTTGTATGTAAACTCTGGCACATCTGGTGTCGATTTCCGAAAATGGATGTTGCTCTAACCTACGCCGGCTGCGGTGTTCTCAACAGGATGACCGAAGGCGGGTGGTCTGGCACTAGCGAACGATCACGAGGCTGGATAGCGACCCCACCGTGAAAGCCAACGACAGTCAGGGTCCGCGCGCAGCTCTCGCATAGCCAGTAATGTTCAATCTGCCGCGGGCCAAGTTCCGTGCCTTCATCAGCCACAGGCACGTGCACGTAGAAGATTCGGCCCTCGTTCATATAGCGAAATGGAGTAGAACAGCCAGGGTTAGCACATTTGGCGAGCATAACGGCCTTTCGGTAGTTTGCAGATGGAATGGTTCCTATGCGGGGGGACCTGCGGGGTTCGTAGTACGCGCACCGGGTTGAGTACCGCGGCCACGCTCCTTCTCAATTCTTTGAATCGCGGCGCGCAGCCAATTCCGGACGTTTTCCTCGAGTTCGAGCTGGGTAGCGTGGCTCTCCATGGAGTTGACGGTTTCTCCCGCGTGATTCAGGGGGATGTGGTGGCAGGGAACTTCTTCACATTGAAAATCGCCCGGCACAAAGTCGGAAAGCAGGCAATCGCTGCAGGGGTGCGGGCGCGCCGGATCGTTGAAATTTATACAGGATAACGAATCCTGAAAAATCGACGTCGGTTTCCAGGGAGTGCGCACGGAGCGGCCGTAGCCCCCCTGCTCGAGGAAGTTAAGCTCAAACTTCAAGACTTCCAGGATGTCGCGCTTGTCATTCGACATAAGCCACCTCCGCGTGGCGAGCAGCAAGCCCTTTCGGAAATAAGGAAGGCCCCGCTCCTCACCCACTCTTGATTTTTTTCATTGTGAGCGGATAGGGAACAGACTGCTGTGACGGTACTCACTAGCTTTTGTGATGTTGGTCACGCCGGGTTCCAAATTGGACGACTCGCCTGTGGATCCCACTCGCAAAAGCTCGTCAGCAAATCACCTCTGTGTGTGACTGGATTCACAGCCGCAAGCCAGCATGGGTGTTACGTTCGCGAACAGAGAGGGCAACCATGGAAAATACCTATTCCTACCGTGCTAACGCTCATTGGACTATGCACAAACGCGGAATCCTGGAAGCGGCCGATATTCCTCGCACCATCAACTTCGCCGCTCCTCCGGAGTTCGGCGGTGAGCCGGGATTGTGGACCCCCGAGCACCTGCTGCTGGGTGCGGTCCTGACCTGCTATATAGCGACCTTTCGCGCTATAGCTGAGGCTTCCAAACTGGCCATCAGCGGAATGGAGGTCCACGCCGAAGGTCGAATCGAAAAGCAGGAAGGCGGCTTCCGCTTTACCCAGATCGTGTTGCGGCCTGCCGTGATCATCGAGAAAGACGAAGAGCGCGAGCGCGCTCAGCGGTTGCTGGACAAAGCAGAACGGGTTTGCCTGGTTTCTCGGTCCTTGGCTTGTCCCATAACTCTCGAGACAAAAATTCTCCTCCTGGAGCCGGTAGCGGCTCACTAGTGTTCTGCCCCGAATTGCTGATCGAGAGCAGTTTGAGCATAATGATGGCTTCGCACAAGCGGACAAAGCATGAAGCTTGCCAAGGAGCGCATCCGAATCTATGCCTATGTGTTCTCCCTGGCCGTCTTGTGCCTGATTTCCACAGCGCGTTTCGCTTGTGAGTCGCCGCAGGCTCGCCCGCTCGGCGAAAATTCTTTCGATCAGTATCTTCACCGTTTCGATGAGTTGAAAAAGGTACTACCCGCTCGCGGCGCGGTGGGATACATCGACGATCGCGCGGAAAATCCTTTGGGACCCGGCTACTACTACGCGGTCCAATATGCAGCTGCCCCCCTGGTCGTCAAACACTCGGTAGACCCCGATTTGGTGATTGGGAATTTCACGTCCTCCGCAGCCGCATCGGCCCACCCAACCAACCTTGTAACCGTACGGGATTTTGGTCAGGGTGTAGTGCTCTTCAGGCAAAGGCATCCATAGTGCGAGCGCTGGCAGCCGCACTCCTTTGTCTGCTGACAGGCTGGGCGCTGGTGTGCCTGGGATGGCCGAAACATACTTCTCTTCGAGAGCAGTTGCTATTGAAGTTCTCCTTGTCCCTGGGATGCGGCTTGGGTATTTTCTCTTTGATTTTTTTCCTGAATCTGATTTTGGCCGGTTCCGGCACAGTGCTGCTTGCAACCGATGTGGCGGTAGCAGGCTTGTTGTCCGGCATACTTTTTTTTCGTTTTCGCGGGTCCACGACAGGTCCAAAGCCCATATACACGCGGAAACAACCGGCGCGGCTTACCCGTATCCTCTTCTTCACGCTGCTAATCGCGTTTCTGTCCAGCATGTACGGGCTCGTTCAGCGCCTCCTGGGCAATCCTCACGGCGAGGGCTGGGATGCATTTGCCATATGGAACCTGCACGCCCGCTTTTTATTCTTGGGCCGGGATTATTGGAAGGAAGGATTCACTAACCTGATCCCCTGGTCTCATCCGGATTATCCTCTGTTACTTCCCGCCAGTATTGCCCATTTCTGGACCTACCTGGGGCGCGACAGTGTGGCCGTTCCCGCTGTTATTGCCCTGGCCTTCACCATTTCAACACTCGCTATCCTGGTGTCCGCGTTATTGCAGTTTCGGGGAAAGGATTCGGCTTGCTTGGCAGGAATCGTTTTGCTCGGAACTCCTTTCTTTCTGCAACAGGGTGTTTCGCAATATGCAGATGTTGCGCTCAGTTATTTCTTTCTCGCCACCATTGTTCTCATCTGGTTCCACCAGGCCACGGGAAGCCCGGAACTCTTGGCGCTGGCTGGTTCAATGGCGGGATTCGCTGCCTGGACGAAGAACGAAGGTCAGTTGTTCGCCTGTGCGCTCCTGGTCTCACTGGCAGCCATCGGTTGTGGATTCCAGGGATTCCGAGGGTGTGTGCGCGAGGTAAGCTTGTTCGTCGCGGGGATGAGCCCGTCACTCGTGGCGCTTGCCTACTTCAAGATCCGCATAGCTCCGCCTAGCGACTTATTCCAAGCCGGCAGCACCATGCTGTTGAAAGCGGCCGACTGGCATCGCTACTGGCTCATCCTGCGATGGTACGGTAAAGATTTTTTTCTGTTTGGTGACTGGTTTCTGATACCCGGCACGGTACTGCTCGTCGCCTTTGGCTGGCTCATTGGCAGACAGCGCAATCGGCAGCAGGGAAGTGCAACCTGGGTCTCGGCGCTGACTTTGGCTTTAACCGCTGCGGGTTACTTTGCCATTTTCGTCATCACTCCCTACGATCTACGTTGGCATCTGCGGTATTCCCTAAATCGCCTGTTCCTGCAACTGTGGCCGAGTGCTTTGTTTGTATTCTTTATGCTGGTGCGAACTCCCGACGAAGCCATAAGCGCTCGCCAAATGGCACCGAGTACCAGCCAATGAGCGCCGGCCACAGTTCGCACGGACGCAGGTGGTTGCAAACCGCTGTGATCGTAACTGCGGTGTTTGCTTCCTACGCGTACTTCTACCAGGCCGGTGGCTGGAACCAGAACTCCCGTTTCGACTTAGTTCGGGCTATCCTCGACGAACACACGTTGCGCATTGATTCTTACCACATCAACACTGAGGACAAGGCGGTCTTCCGTGGACACTACTATTCCGACAAAGCTCCGGGTGTGGCGCTTTTTGCCGTGCCAGGGGTGGCAGCATCGAGGCCCGTGTTGCGGTTGCTAGGTGTCGACCCGCAATCTCCGCGCGGTCTGTTGGCGCAATCGTATGTCGCGGCCGTTGCCGCCGTTTGCCTACCTTCGGCCCTGGCTGCTGGATGCTTGTTCCTGGTAGCGCAGAAACTCGGAGCTTCACCCCCGGCAGGGCTGTTTGCCGCCCTTTCCATGGCGCTCGCTACCCCGATATGGGCGTGGTCCACCATCTTCTTCGGACATGCGGTCGTTGGAGCATTCTTGTTGTTTGCGTTTGCGGCTGCTATTCAACTGCGCAACGGCGGTCGCGCGAGACCAGAGTTTCTTTGGGCGTTGGTGGTCGGACTGACGGCCGGCTGGGCCACAGTTTCCGAATATCCCGCCGCTCCCGCATCCGGCATGCTGGCAATTCTTGCTTTGGCGTTGGCGTGGGATCGTGGTGCCGACAGCCGCCGGCGCGTCCTGGCCGGCGTTGGTCTAGGAGCGCTGGCCTGCGTCGTCGTGCTGATCACTTACCAGTACCTTGCCTTCGGTTCGCCCCTGGCCATGGGTTATACGCACTATGAATCTGGAGCATTTCCGTGGATGACCAGAGGGTTTCTCGGTCTCACGTTCCCGAGGTTCGATGTTCTATTTAAGCTCCTGCTGGGCTTCCACCTCGGCCTATTCTGGCTATCGCCTGTCACTGTAGCGGCTCTCTTTGGGCTGCGACATTTATGGAGAGATGGGACAAGGGTCATACCCGTGACCGCGGTGGCGATTCCCGTCTATTACTGGCTTTTCAACGGCGCCTTCTCCGGCTGGCATGGCGGCTGGACCTATGGCCCCCGTT
>Ga0066702_10000496_pt1 | contig 10143 bp, 7 predicted proteins | sample GraSoiAngelo_151_FD_66507 | JGI IMG/M metagenome (GOLD analysis project Ga0066702, IMG submission 66507) | Grasslands soil microbial communities from the Angelo Coastal Reserve, California, USA - 14_1009_12_20cm | ecosystem: Environmental > Terrestrial > Soil > Grasslands | place: USA...
GGTCTGTCAATCGCTCGATAGCACCTGTGAGCGTCGTGAGATAGCGACCGCTCGTCGTACGACATCTGGTCGCAGAATGACCAGCCCTAGCTCACCGTACAGATTCAAACGCGGAATCAGACCGACTCGGTTGTGGGCGACGCGAGGCGACACCCGAACCCCCACGATCCAACCCGTGACTATCCCGACCAACGCCACTGCCCACCCGACGACGGCCACGACCGGAACGCCTCCGATGGCTCCGAGGAAAAACAATCCGAGCCCGAAGGGCGCTCCATCTGCTGCCAGCACCAGGCGTGCGTCGCTCCTCGACGTGATGACCATTTCGGGGGTGATACGACGCCACCAGATCAGAACCGACACCTCCTCATGGTGCCGCGTTGGGTCCGCCTTGTCAGGCGCACACAACGGCACGGGTGTGCGCTCCGATGCCTCATAGCGTTGTGGGCATGGAAGAGCCGCTTCCTCGGCCTGTCGCTGAAGCGATTCAGGTCGGACACGCCCTAGACATGGTCGCCGAGCTGCCGCCGCTCACCGCAGACGAGCGCCTCCCCATCGCAGCCCGAGTGGCGTGCGCCGAGGCGTTCTTCTCGAACCTCAGAGTCCTCGTCGAGTTCCTGGTATTGCCGCCGAGCAGCGGGCGTATCCATCGGCACGAGTACCTCCCAGGCTGGGACCCCGAAGACGGACAAGAGACGGTCGAACTGCGCAGGCTCTACGGCCTGGCCAGCGAGAACGTGTCGCACCTCATGAAAAAGCGCGTACCGCACGACGGCGAGGTCGTTCAGTACGTCGGCGCCGCTGATCTCGAACGTGCAGGGACGTTGGCAATCGCCCTAGTAGAGCGATTCACTGACGCCCTGCGCCACGAGCACCGCGACGACTACGCCCTGCTCTTCTCCGGTTTCGTCATGTCAGCCGAGGCGCGGGTTTCCGCTCGGTAACGGCACCTACGTGACTTCGACTTGAGGGCGCGAGCGGCTGATGCCGACAGCCGCAGAGAGAGCCAGCAATGAGCCCAGGACCAGGCCACTCGCGGCGACCCCGACGCGAATCCGGCCTGCGTGCTCGCAGTTCGCCTTGATCGGTGATCCCGACGGATGAGCGTTCTCGCCGTCTTGATCGCAACCGATCGTCGCCGTCACGACTGGAGGACTGTGCTCGAAGCTGCCTCTCGCCCGATAGGGCATGACCGCCAAGCCAACGGAGCCGACGACAAGAAGCACGGCGGCGACCAGCAGGCTGCGCCAAACCCGTGCGGCAGGTGCCACGTAGGAAGCATGTTCCGACTGCTCACCTCCGTCAACGACACGCGCGACGCTCTGGATCGACACCTTCGTGACACCCCCGCGTGGCCAACGCTTCCTGCCCTGGGCCTCTTAGCAGGTCTCATGAGCCACACGGGACCCGTCCCCGATTGCGACAACAGCATGAATCCGGAAATCGACGTGCACTTCCAATTCTGTTGACCCATACACCGTGCACGGATTGGGAATGGTCACGTACAACCCGTTCGCCTGAGTCCGAAGGGGCCGATCTTCGCCCGTGGCTGGAAAGGCTGGCAGGCCCGGAGGCAAGTTGATCGGACTCCCCGACAGGGCGATGAACACGACGGCACCGATTTTCTTGCCCTCGTTCTGATTCCAGAGGACCGTGTTCGCCACCGAAGGAGCGTGGCCAGCGTCGAGTCGTTGCACCCGAGAATCGCTCAAGGCGATGTTGTTGGCAGCGGCAATCTCGCTGCTCGTTAGTGGCACGAGCGGGGGACCGGTCATCGGGGTCGAGCCATTGACCGCGTTGACACCGACCCGGATGCGATGGGACACGATCCCGATGGCCAAGAGGGCTAAGACCACGCCCGGCAGAAGCAGCCACGCGCCCACCCTTGTTCGGACAGTCACGGCTCCGGACACCGTGTTGTGGCAAAGCCATGCCGCCAGCTCGGCAAGCCAACCCCTTCCCTAACGAGGCGACGATCGGTCACTTCGTCATCGGTGCCCTCAAATCCTCCGATGGCAAGGCTGTTAGCTCACAGCTAACAACTCGGTATTGCCGGCTGGCGAGCGCTTATCGCCCACGGGATCTGGGTGCTTGATCTACGAACATATGTTCGCTATAGTGGTGGCACTTCCCCCGGTGGTCGTCGGAGTCGACACGAGGCGGTCGGGTATGTGCGAGAAGCTGGTCGAGCTGGAGAGGGCCATGGGGACCTTCGCATCGGGCTTCGAGCCGGCGCTGATCTCTGCCTCCCAGGCCGAAGGGGTCATGGAGCGCGCCGCGCGCATCGAGCACATGGCCGCCACCGTCAAGGCCCTGGCCGCGGCCCGCATGGCCGAGACCGAGCTGTGGAGCCTGGGCGGTGACCGCAGCCCCGCCCACATGTTGGCCCGGCGCACGGGCCAGAGCGTCTCGGGCGCCGCCCAGCAGCTGGAGGCGGCCAAAAAGCTCCGCGACCACCCCAAGACCGACGCGGCGGCGCGCAAGGGAAAGCTCTCTCCTCAGCAGGCCGCCGCCATCACCGAGGCCGCCTCCGCCGATCCCGACGCCGAGGACGATCTGTTGGACCTGGCCGCACGGAGTTCCCTGGGCGAGCTGCGCGACGAGGCGGCCAGACGCAAGGCGGCGGCCGAAGACCAAGAGGACAAGCACAACAGGATCCGCGCCGAGCGCCATGTGCGTTCCTGGACCGGCCCCGACGGGGCCTGGCGACTGGCCGCCCAGGGGACACCGGAAGCCGGAGCCAGGTTCATGGCCCGCCTCCAGCCCATCGCCGATGAGATCTTCAAGACGGCGAGGGCAGAAGGGCGCCACGAGCCCACCGAGGCCTACGCCTTCGACGCCCTCATGCGCCTGGCCGACGACGGAGACAGCGCTCCGCGCGCCCGCGGTGGCACCAAGGTGCTGGTGCGGGTGGACTTCGAGACCCTGGTGCGGGGCTGTGCGGGCGACGGCGAGGTCTGTGAGATCGCGGGATTCGGCCCGGTGCCGGTGTCGGTGGTCGAAGAACTCCTGGCCCAGGCCGACACCTTCCTGGCCGCCGTGCTCACCAAAGGCCAGCGGGTCACCGGCGTCGCCCACCTGGGGCGTCGGCCCACCGCAGCGCAGGTCTCAGGGCTGCAGTGGCTCTATCCCAGCTGCGCGGTCGAGGGGTGTTCGGCCCCGGCCCGCCAGTGGGACCATCGCCAGGACTGGGCCAGGACATACCGCACGCCTTTCGACGGCCTCGACGGCTACTGCTGTCACCACCACGACAAGAAGACCTACGACGGCTGGGCCCTCGTCGAGGGCGTGGGCAAGCGAGCCTTCGTCCCACCGGACGACACCCGGCACCCGAACAACAAGGCGAGGGAGCGGCCACCGCCCGAAGAGGCGGCGTAGCTCCGTGGGTCGACGTGTTTCTCGCGGCGCGGGCGTACGCTCTCGCCGTTCCAAGGAGGTGCGCTGATGAAGGCGGATGAGGTTCGTGCGGTCGGACGGCTAGGAGCTCGGACGTTCGCGGGGGCGGTGACGCACGTCGAGCGGGTGCACGGTGCGATCTCGACGCGGGCGTTCAAGCCCACGTCGTACGCCGGCGCTCCCGCTCGCTTCACACACGACGCCATCGCCAAGTTCGTGTACGCGTGCGTCCGCGGCGCCGGCAAGGGCATCGGTCTGGCCGCCGCCGAGGTGGCGTCGTTGGTGGCACGCGCGTCCGACGATCAGACGTCGGCGCGGGCGAACCTCGCCCAGTCGATCCTCAACGCCTCCATCGGCGACAAGCTGGCCGCCGCGGGCGACCCGCTGGCCATCCGCATGGCCGTCCGGGTCGACGGCGACGCCACGCCGACGCTCGCCGTGTTCCTGCACGGCCTGGGCGAGAACGACCACTCGTGGGGGCACCGGTTCGGATCCCGTCTCCGCGCCGAGTTCGGGTTCACCCCCGTGTACGTCCGCTACAACACCGGCCGTCACATCTCCGACAACGGCCGGGAGCTGGCACGACTCCTCACCGACACCGTGACCGACTGGCCCATCCCCGTCGAGCGCATCGTCCTCATCGGCCACTCCATGGGCGGACTCGTCGCCCGCAGCGCCTGCCATTACGGAACGAGCGCGTGGACGACGCTCGTCACCGACGTCTTCTATCTGGGCTCACCGCAGACGGGCGCATCCCTCGAACGCCTGGTCAGCAGGCTCGGGTGGGCGCTCGGGCATCTGGCCGAGACCCGGCCCTACGCCGACCTGGTCAACGTGCGCAGCGCCGGCATCAAGGACCTGCGCTACGGCTACGTCATCGAAGAGGACTGGAAGGGTTGCAACGCTGACCGGTGTCTCGAGGACCACCGCCACGACGTCGACCTCCTCGCCCACGCCGAGCACTACGTGATCAGCGCCGCCCTCTCACAGGACGAAGACGGCCCGTCGGCCCGCCTGCTCGGCGACCTCCTCGTGCAGCCCGCGAGCGCCCGCGCCAACATCCGGGCGGACCACACCCGCCACCTCGGCGGGCTCCACCACTTCGACCTCCTCAACCACCCTCGGGTGTACGAGGCGATGCGGTCGTGGCTCGAGCGCCGGACTGCGGGCGCACGTCCCTGACCCGCACGGCGACGCCTCCCTTGGGGCGCATGCTGGCGACGCTCTCGGTCGCCGGTTCGTCGACGGTCAGGAGCTCGAGGTCGGCGGCGCGCACGACCTCGGCCACCAGCACCTTGATCTCGGTGAGGGCGAAGGCGAAGCCGAGGCAGCGGCGGGGGCCGGCGCCGAACGGGAGGTAGCTCAGCGGCACGGGCTCGACGTAGGACGGAACGCCGTTGTCCCAACGAGCCGGTCGGAACGCCAGCGGGTCGGGCCACAGCTCGGGCAGGCGCTGGGTGACGTAGGGCGAGTACAAGGCGATGACCCCCGCCGGGATGCGCACGCCCGCGGCGTCGATCGGCTGCAGAAGATGGCGGCCGGCGACAGCCCCCGGCGGCCACAGGCGCAGGCTCTCCGACACCACGCCGTCGAGGTAAGCCATCGTGCGCAGCCGGTCGGCGTCGATCGACTGGTCGCCGACCTCGGCTCGCAGTTGCTCCCAGACGCCGGGATTGGCGAGAGCCGCCCACACCGTCCAGCCCACGGCCGCACTGGTGGTCTCGTAGCCGGCGGCGATCAGGCTGACGACCTGGTCGCGCACCTCCTGATCGCTCAAGCGGGCGCCGTCGCCCTCGGGATCCGACGCCGCCAACAACCAGCTCAGGACGTCGCTCTCATCGTCCGTTCCACCGTCGCGGCGGCGGGCCGCGATCTCGGCGAACACCAACTTGTCGGTGCGGCGGCGGGCGACGCGGGCCCGGTGCCAGGGTGTGCCCGGCACGTTGATCTTCACGTGCGGGAGGGGTCGGTCGACGAAGTCGAGCGCCGGTTGGAGTCGGTCGCCGAGCTCATCGGCCCGGTCCGAGAGGCGGTCGCCGAAGAGCGCTCGGATCACGATGCGGCGGATGCACGCCCGTAGCTCCTCGTAGGCGTTCAGGTGATCGCCGGCCGTCCAGCCGGCCAGGGTGCGGCGAACCTCCTCGACCATCAGCGGGATGTGGCGCTCGATGCGGCGGATGTTGAACGCCGGCTGCACGATGCGACGACGGCGCTCGTGGTCCTCGCCGTCGCTGACGACGACAGCCGTCTCGCCGTCGACGACCATGACCGGCTTGGTGACCTCGCGCCACGAAAAGCGCTCGATGTCGACGAACAGCTGGCGGTGGGCGTCGGGGCCGATGAGCCAGACGTACTTCAGCGGTCCGGCGCCTGTGGCGAAGACCGGGCCGTAACGCTCGTGCAGTTTGACGATCTCCCCGAGCAGATCGCGGCGCATGCGCAGGCCCGTCAGGCCCTGTTGCCACAACGGGGGCCCGGGCAGGCGAGCCATCTACGCAGGCAGCGCCTTGCGGCGATACATGCGCCACGTCTTGTAGCGCTCGCAGCCTGCGGTCTCGATGGCGCGGTTCATAGCGGTGTTGGTCGCGAGGATCCAGGAGGCCTCGGCCCTCGTGATGTTGTCCTTGCGGCCGGCCCGATCGAGGAGCTCGGCATAGAGCAGGGGTCCGATGGCGCGGCTCTGGCGCTCCGCTTGGACGCCCAAAGCGAAGACACGCACACCGCTCGTCCGCTTGACCCCGCGAAGGAGCGTCCACCACCCCGTCGGAAGGAGGCGGCCGCTGCGGACGCGGCGCATGGGTTCGTTGGCGTCAGGGAGTACGAGGGCTACGCCCACGGGCTTGCCCTGCTTCTCGGCGAAGAGAGCCAGGTCGGGGTCGAGGATCTGCTTGAGGTTCTTCGCCAGGTGCTTGATCTCGGGTTGGGTCATCGGCGCGAAGCCCCAATTGCGGGCCCATGCCGAGTGGTACACCTCGAAGAAGCGATCCACCTCGGCATCGAAGTCCTGCATACGCATGGACCGCAGCTCGATGTCGCCTCGGGCCTTGAGTCGCTCGAGAGCTCGCCGCTGTCGGTCGGAGAGGGTCGCGGACCGCTTGTCGACGGACCAGCCCCACAGGTCCATGGCCGGCTCCCATCCGGCGTCGACCCACAGTCGCTCGTAGTACCGCGGGTTCTGGGGCGTGAGGACCATCGGCGGGTGCTCGAAGCCGTCGACCAGGAGTCCGCACTCGTCGTTGGTGGTGAACGACGCCGGGCCCACGCACTCCTCGACGCCCATGGCGTTGGCCCACCGCCAGGCGGTGTCGAACAGGACCCCGGCCGCCTCGGGGTCGTCGAAGGACTCGAAGAACCCGACCCACGCCCACGACTGGTCCTGGAACTCGTTGAACTTGTGGTCGACGCACGCCCCGATGCGACCGACGGGCTTGCCGTCCCGATACGCCATCCACAGCGCCGTGTCCTGGTGATCGTTGGCCGGGTATTTCGGCGAGATCCGGTCGAGCACCGATATGCGAAGCGGAGGCACCCACGCGGGATCGTGCTTGAAGAGCCGGAAGGGAAAATCGACGAACCGGTGCCGTCCCAGCCTGCTGCGCACAGGCTTGATCTCCACTGCCACGGCCCCGGAGGCTACGCAACGACGAGCGATTGGGTATAGCCGCCGGGGTCCACGCAGAATGCACGGATGGCGGACCGACCTGCGATTCTCGCCGAGGGCCTCAAGAAGTACTACGGCGACGTCAAGGCCCTCGACGGCATCGACCTCAGCGTCCCCGCGGGCACGGTGCTCGGCCTCCTCGGCCCCAACGGCGCTGGAAAGACGACGGCCGTGAGCATCCTGACCACGCTGTTGCGGCCCGACGGTGGGCGGGCCGAGGTCGTCGGCTACGACGTGGTCCGGGATGCTCAGGCCCTGCGGTCGGTGGTCGGCCTGGCCGGCCAGTTCGCAGCCGTCGACGAGAACCTCTCGGGGCGGGAGAACCTCGAGCTCGTCGGGCGCCTCTATCACATGCCGCGCGAGGCGGTGCGGGCGAGGGCAACCGAGCTCCTCGAGCAGTTCACGTTGACCGACGCCGCCGACCGCTTGGTCAAGACCTACTCGGGCGGCATGCGGCGCCGGCTCGATCTGGCCGCGAGCCTCGTGGCTCACCCTCAGGTGCTGTTCCTCGACGAGCCCACCACCGGCCTCGATCCGTCCGGGCGCCTCGATCTCTGGGAGGTCATCGAGGGGCTGGTCGAGGAGGGCACGACGTTGCTCCTCACGACCCAGTACCTGGAGGAAGCCGACCGGTTGGCCGACCGCATCGCCGTGATCGACCACGGGCACGTCATCGCCGAGGGCACGGCCAACGAGCTGAAGAAGAAGTCAGGCGGCGACGTGCTCGAGGTCACCGTGTCCAGCGCCCGCAAGCTGACATCGGCGGCCAAGGCGCTCGCAGACGTGGCGTCGGGCGAGCCCAAGATCGACAGGCGCACCAACCACGTTGCCGTGCCCGTGCAGGACGGAGCCGCCGTGCTCGTCGACGCCGTGCGCCTGCTCGACCGGGCGCGAGTGAAGATCGACGACCTGAGTCTCCGCCGGCCCAGCCTCGACGACGTCTTCTTCGGCCTCACGGGCCGCGGCGCCGAAGACGCGGCCGCGGGCGGCAACGGGCAGGCAGCGGGCGACGGTCAGCGACGGGGAGGAAGGGCAGGGGCATGACGGCGACCGCAACGAGCACGCAAACGCAGACCGCGCCGCCTGTGGCCGCGCCGGTGATCACCGGCCGAATGCCGGCGGGGTGGGTGGTCAGCGACACCCTGGCGATGACCAAGCGCAACCTGTTGCGCTATCTGCGTCTGCCCAACCTGCTGGTGTTCTCGACGGTCCAGCCGGTGATGTTCGTGCTGCTCTTCAGCTACGTCTTCGGCGGGGCCATCAAGGCCGCCCTCCCGGCGCACACGAAGTACATCGACTTCCTGATGGCGGGCATCTTCGTGCAGACGGTGATCTTCGGCTCGGTGCAGACCGGGGTCGGTCTCTCGGACGACCTCTCCCGGGGCATGATCGACCGCTTCCGCTCGTTGCCAATGTCGCGCTCGGCAGTCCTGGCGGGCAGGACGATGTCCGACGTCGTTCGCAACTGCTTCGTGGTGGTGCTGATGACCGCAGTCGGCACGGCCATCGGGTTCCGCTTCCACGGCGGCTTCATTCCGGCTGTCGCCGGGCTCGGCCTAGCCGTGCTCTTCGGCCTGGCGTTCTCATGGATCTCGGCCTTCATCGGACTGAGCGTGCGCGACCCCGAGGCGGCCCAAGCCGCCGGCTTCGTCTGGATCTTCCCATTGGTCTTCGCCAGCTCGGCATTCGTCCCCGTGCAGTCGATGCCCGGCTGGCTCCAGGTGTTCGCCCGCAACAACCCGCTGAGCCACACCGTGAACGCGATCCGGGCGCTCACCCAAGGCGGTCCCGTCTGGCACGCCCTGTGGATCAGCCTGGCGTGGGTCATCGCCATCCTCATCGTGTTCGTGCCTCTGTCCGTCAACCGCTACCGGCAGGTCCACTGAAGCGCCATGACCTGGAACATGGCCGACCTGTTCGAGGTGGTGGCCGACGCCGTCCCCGACCGCGAGTGCCTGGTCGCCGGCGACCGTCGCCTCACCTACCGGCAGCTCGAGGAGCGGGCCAACCGCCTGGCCCACCATCTGGCCGAGCAAGGCGTCGGCAGGGACAGCCACATCGGCATCTACGCCTACAACGGCACCGAGTGGATCGAGGCGTTCATCGCGGCCATGAAGCTGCGGGCGGCGGCCGTCAACGTCAACTTCCGCTACGTCGAGGACGAGCTGCGCTACCTCTTCAAGGACGCCGACCTGGTCGCCCTGGTGCACGGGTCGGACTTCAACCCGCCCTTCGACGGGCCGATGCTCGAGATCGGAGACGAGTACGAGGCAGCCCTGGCCGCGGCGTCGCCCGTGCGCGACTTCGGACCCCGCGCCGACGAGGACCGGTACATCATCTACACGGGCGGCACCACCGGCATGCCCAAGGGCGTGCTGTGGCGCCACGACGACGCCTTCTTCGCCATGTTCGGCGGAGGCCGATACGCATTCGAGCCGGTGGCGTCGCCCGAGGAACTGGCCGACAACGCCCGAGCCGCCGCCGAGTGGACGTTCCTGATCGTCCCACCGCTCATGCACGGCGCCGGCCAGTGGGTCACCGGCAGTGCTCTGTTCGAAGCCAAGCGGGCCGTGCTTCTCGACGGACCCCGCATGGACACCGAGCGGGCGTGGGACCTCGTCGAGGCTGAGAAGGTCAACAGCATGACGATCGTCGGCGACGCCATGGCCCGGCCGCTCGCCGACACCTTCGCCGCCAATCCCGGTCGGTGGGATACGTCGTCGCTGCTCGGCATCGGCTCCGGTGGGGCTCCGCTCTCCCCCGCGGTCAAGCAGCAGTTCGCCGAGCTCCTGCCCAACGTCATGGTGCTCGACAGCTTCGGCTCCTCGGAGACCGGCTACCAGGGCCGGGCCACCGAGGGCCGGCGTTTCGCCGTCGACGAGACCAACGCCGTCTTCGACGACGACCTCCGACGGGTGCCCCCGGGGTCGGGCATCGTCGGACGGCTCGCCAAGACGGGCCGTATCCCCATCGGCTACTACAACGACCCCGAGAAGACGGCCCGCACCTTCGTCGAGGTCGAGGGCAAGCGCTGGTCGTTCCCCGGCGACCTGGCGACCGTCGAGGACGACGGCACGATCAACCTC
>Ga0066702_10000497_pt1 | contig 10128 bp, 5 predicted proteins | sample GraSoiAngelo_151_FD_66507 | JGI IMG/M metagenome (GOLD analysis project Ga0066702, IMG submission 66507) | Grasslands soil microbial communities from the Angelo Coastal Reserve, California, USA - 14_1009_12_20cm | ecosystem: Environmental > Terrestrial > Soil > Grasslands | place: USA...
CGACGCCTACTGGGGGCCCAGAACCGACGACATTCTGCGCGCCGCCTGCCTCACCCTCATCCACCACGCCGGCCGCGGCGGCCAGCCCGCCACCCTGGCCGACGTCCCCCGCCTCCTCCAAGACGCCGGGTTCCGCCGGGCCGCCACCACCGGGATCGCCTTCGACCGGGCCGGGCTCGGCGGGTTCTGGACCTGGTACGAGAGCCTCAGCGAGTCCGGCCAAGCCCAGGTGGTCGGCCCGGTTATGAACAAGTTGCGGGCCTTCCTTTTGCGCGATTTCGTGCGCGCCGTTATGGGGCCGCTGTCGTCCAGTTTCTCCATGTCGGCTGTGCTCGACGGCGGCGTCTTGTTGGCCCGGGTGTCCAAAGGGGCGCTCGGGGAGGAGGCGTCGCGGCTGTTGGGCAGCTTCGTGCTGGCCAACCTGTGGCAGGCCGCCACCCACCGGGCCCGGCTCGGCGAAACGGCCCGCATCGACGCCGCCTGCTACATCGACGAATGCCAGAACTTCCTCAACCTGCCCCGCTCGCTAGAGGAGATGCTGGCCGAAGCCCGCGGCTACCGGCTCAGCCTGGTCCTGGCGCACCAGCACCTGGCCCAGCTGCCCCGGGCGCTGCGTGAGGCGGTGTCGGCCAATGCCCGCAACAAGATCTACTTCGCCGCCTCGGCCGAGGACGCCCACGCCCTCGCCCCGGCCCTGGCCCCCGAGGTCACCGAGCACGACCTGGCCAACCTGGGTCGCCACCAAGCCGCCTGCCGCCTCGTCGCAGATGGCGGCGACACCCCCGCCTTCACCATCGCCACCCGACCACCCGAGCCTGGCCGCGACCGCCACGCCCACTCCGTACGCCGCGCCGCCCGCCAGACCTACGGCCGTAACAGTCAGAGCCGAGCCGAACGGCTCCTACACGACACCGTCGGCGAAGCGTTCCCGGGCAGGTTCGACGAACCGGGCGGGTCCAGGTGACCCATCGGATGGCCATCGCATCACCATCGAATCGGCCATCGGCCCAGAACCGAAAGGCCACCATCGGCCAAAAAGGCCGGTCCGAGCGCTTCAGGGTCCTCGGATGGGACCCCCGACATACAGGGGGAATCTGTGGCTAGCGCCGCCCGACGAAGGATCGACGACCATCTGCTGCTCGAAGCGGCCAGCCGGATCACCGCCAGGGATCGCTACCTGTGTCGTCTGCTGCTCGATCATCAAGTGCTGACCACCGGACAACTCCGACAAGTCTGCTTCCCCAGCGAGAGAATGGCGCAGCTCCGTCTGGTCCAGCTTCACCAGCTACGAGTCGTCGACCGGTTCCGTCCCCTCACCACTGCCGGATCCGCTCCCCAGCACTGGGTCCTCGACAGCCTCGGTGCCGCCATCGTGGCCGCCGAGCGCGGCGTCGACGTCTCCGAACTGTCCTGGCGGCGCGACAAGGCCCTCGCCGTGGCCACGTCCGCCCAGCTGGCCCATCTGGTCGGCAGCAACGGGTTCTTCTGCTCGCTGCTCGCCACCGCCCGCACCCAGCCCCACACCGAACTGGCGCTGTGGTGGTCGGCCCGGCGCTGCGCCGCCGCCTGGGGGACCATCGTCCGCCCCGACGGCTACGCCGTATGGACCCAAGCCGGCCGGCGCACCGCGTTCCTGTTCGAACACGACACCGGCAGCGAAACCCTCGCCCGCCTCGCCGAAAAGCTCGACCGCTACGCCCGCCTCTTCGCCGCCACCGGCCAGTCCATCCCGGTGCTGTTCTCCTTCCCCGGACCGGGCCGCGAAACCCAAGCCCGCCGGGCACTGCGCCACCCCGAAGTGCCGGTCGCCACCGCCGCCCTGACCGCCGGGCAATCCCCCGCGGAGCCGGAATGGCTACCCATCAACACCAACCCCGACAGTGACAGCCCGGCCCGCCTCCGGCTCGCCGACCTGCCCAAGCCGCCAACATCGCCGACCCAGGAGCGCCCCGAGTGAGCGACTCGAAGCTGGGATCGCTGATCGCCTGGGGCGCCGGTGCCGTCATCATGGCCGTCGTCATGGTGGCCTCCGCGGCCGGCGCGGCGATCGGCTCGATCGTCCCTAGTGGCGGCGGGGGCGGCGGGGGCCTGCCGTTTGTTGGCCCGATCGGCGGGCTGCTCGAACAGATACCGGCGTCGTTCATCGGCCTCTACCAGCAAGCCGCCGCCAGCTGCCCGAGCATGTCGTGGACGGTGCTGGCCGCCGTCGGCACCGTCGAATCCGACAACGGCACATCCACCCTGCCCGGCGTCCACTCCGGGGCCAACCCGGCCGGCGCCGAAGGGCCCATGCAAATGGAACCGGCCACCTTCGCCGCCTACCAATACCCGCTCCCACCCGGCGGGGCCAACCCGCCCAACCCCTACGACCCCACCGACGCCGTCTACGCCGCCGCCCGCGACCTGTGCGCCAACGGCGCCGCCACTCCCGCCGGTGTAGCCGAGGCCGTCTTCGCCTACAACCATTCCGACACCTACGTCCACCAGGTCCTCGACATCGCCCAGGAATACTCGGGCGCCCAAGCCCAACTGGTGTCGACCCGCACCGCGGGCGGGACCGCCGTCGACTGGGCCCTAGCCCAAGTAGGCACACCATACATATGGGGCGGAGAAACCCCCGGCGTCGGATTCGACTGCTCCGGGCTGGTACAAGCCGCCTACCACGCCGTTGGTATCGACCTGCCCCGCACCGCCCAAGCCCAATACGACACCGGTCCTCCCGTACCGGCCGGCACCACGCTCCTCCCAGGCGATCTCGTGTTCTTCGGCGCCGGACCCGGCGACGTCACCCACGTCGGCATCGTCATCGCCGCCGACCAGATGGTCGACGCGCCGCACACCGGAGCGTTGGTACGAATCGACACCATCCCAACAACCGTTGGTGCCCCCTGGGGCACCGAACAACTAGTCGGAATCACTCGACCGGCAACCTAAACGAAGTCTTCCAGGGGAAGGCGAGTACCGGCTCAGCATCGCTACGAAGCGACCGGATCCGACCCGGTCCTACGCCCCTATGGCACGTATCCCGCTCGGTTTCCTCGCATATCGGGGGCGGACCAATCCTCTATCGGAGAGTCGATCTCTTGCGGAACATGAACCACGCCGACTGCATCTACTCAGCGACGCCAAGCAAGGGGCAGAGTCGGCCCACAGTAGAGTTGAGTTCGTGGTGGAGGCTCCACTTAGCGTCAAGGGTCACATCGCCTTTCGTGATCGTGACTACGACGGCCCAGCAGCATATGCTGCTTGCCTCGCGGTGGGAAACGACGAAGAGGAAACCGCGAGATTGCGTCGCGAGGCGGTCGCCTCCGTTCGAGCCTTTCTCCCGCCATCGAAGGAGAGCGAGCCACATGACCGAGTCCGGCGAGCCCGACGATCCGGTCGAGACCCCTCCGGGCGAACGGCTGTTGCCGAACGCGGCGGATCGGCCCATCGGGTCGCGCGACGCCGACAGCATGGGCCGCCGGGCATTCGCTGAGGAATTAGCCCGGGAGACCCTTGCCTCTCCAACGGACGGCGGCTATGTCGTCGCACTCACCGGGGCGTGGGGTAGTGGCAAGACGTCGATTCTCAACATGGCGGCGGAGGCCATCGGGGACGATGCCGTCGTCATCCACTTCAACCCATGGATGTTTTCGGGAACCGAGGCGCTTGTCTCCTCCTTCTTCCGCGAGCTCTCCAAGCAACTCGGACGCAAGAAGGCGACGGCGAAGGTTGTCGCCAACAAGCTCGCGACTTACGGGCAACTGCTCTCCCCCGTTGCGGGCTTCTTCGGAGCGGGTGGGGCCGCGAACGTCGCGACCGGCCTCCTGCAGCAGGCGGCAACCGATCCTTCCGTCTATGAGGAGCACGAGAGCATCCGGCACGAGCTGGCCAAGCTGGATCAGCGCCTCGTCGTGATCGTGGACGACGTCGACCGTCTCCGTCCGGACGAGGTGCGCGACATCGTCCGTCTCGTTCGACTGGTTGGCGACTTCCCCAAGACGCTCTATCTTCTCGCCTTCGATCGGCGCAGAGTCGAGGATTGTCTCGGCGAGGGAGATATCGCTCGTGGGCGTGCGTACCTCGAAAAGATCGTACAGGTCTCGTACGACGTGCCGCAGGCGCGCGGTCTCGACCTAACAGCTCTCTTCCTCGCCGGCCTGAACCCGATCATCGAGTCCGTCTCTACCGGGCCGCTCCATAGTGACGACTGGCAGAACGTCTTTGCCTTTATCATCCAGCCGCTGCTGGAGACACCGCGCGATGTGCGCCGCTACCTGCAGGCGCTGCCGATGACACTGCGGATGATCGGCGACGAGATCGCACTCGCGGACGTGCTCGGCCTGGAGGCCATCCGGGTACTCCGCCCGGACATGTTCGATGCCCTAGCCGAGGCTGGCGAGGCGCTCGGCGGCACCCGTACCCTCGGGCTCAATACGCCATCTTCCAAACCCGCGCTTGAAGACAGTCCGGTTGGACCGCTGGCTGCAATCGACATGACACTCGCAGGAGCAATCTGCAAATGGCTCTTCCCGGCGTCGGGGCGCTTCTTCGGGCATCCGGGGTATGGCCCAGAGTGGCACAGCACCTGGCGGCAACTACGCAAGGTCGCAACTCCAAGCGTCTTCCGGTTCTACCTCGAACGCCGCCTACCGGACGGCGTCGTGCGTGCTCAGGTTGTCGACGATCTCCTGGACGCCCTGACCAATGTCGACCTGCTGGACACGACACTGGCCTCGCTGAGCGGTGACCAGCTGACGAATGCGCTGGAACGTCTGGCCCATCGCCTCGACCGACTGGACTACCACGCCGATGCGGACGTCGAGATAGATCCGGCGTGGACCTCCCTCGGCCTCCTGATAGACCAACTACCGCGAATGTCCACCCGGACGTCCGACAGCAACCCGTTCGGCCGCAGCCTGACCATCGGCAGCATCGGGCTTCAACTGGTCACGCGTATCCCCGACGAGGATAACCGGGTAGCAACCGTCCGCCATGCGCTGGAGTGCTCGCACGTCGCGTCGGCGCGGATCATTCTCCTACGCGTACTGGGACACCGCCCGAACATTGGCGCCGGCATCCTCTCCCTGGCGGCGGTGAATGAACTCGAAGCTGAGCAGCGAGTGGGGCTCAGCGAGGAGCCGGCAGAGGAGCTGGCGGGCGATCCCTCGCCTCTCAACATCGCCCGTCTGCTGGCAGACACGCCCGAGGGAACGGCAGCGCTGCGGGAGAAAGCTGAAAACGACCACTTCATGATGGCGCTCCTCGTCGACTCGAGAGGGACAGCGAGGGGCCAAGCCGTCGGCGCTGCTGCCGTCGAGCTGACGGCAGTTCTTTCGTGGGATCACCTCATGGCGCTCCTCGGCGAGGAGTTGCTGATCCGCCGTGTCGCCGAGCTGTTCGGGGCGGTTGATGGGGGCAGCCTCGTTCTTGACAATGCCTCACTCGCGACGCTCAACCTCGCTGGCGACTACGCGACCGGCCACCGTCCCGATGCCATCTTCCAGACGATGATGGAGACTGCCACCGGGGGTGATCAGCAGACTCGTCCCGTGCGGGGTCCCGATTTGAGTGGCGAGGAGGAAGGCGAGGAAAGCTCTGAGGTTGGTAGGGAGGATCACGGCAATGGCGGCGTCGACGACAATGATCCCGCGGAGGAAGACGAAGCCGAAGCCGATGACGACCGAGAAGCCGCCGGACAGGTGGACGAGGAGGAGCCCACCCAGAGGACAAGCGGTAGGGCTGAGTAACCAACCATCTATCGTTCGCCGCAGGACTGACACCGCCTCGACGTTCGCACACAGCTACAGCGGGGAGCCCAGCTGGTATCGACCAGCACGGGCCGGCGGGACCGCCGTCGACTGGCCCTTGCCCAAGGCGGCACACCATACATTCGCGACGAAACCCAGGACGGGACACGAGATCCGGCACCTTCACATGCGCAAGCGGCTGCGCACGCCTCAGAATCAGTTGAGCAGATATACCGCGGTTCCTGTCGCGATCGATACCATTAAGGTCACGATGACCACTACGCGTTCAGGGGGCTCTGGATTTCGCAGCCTTCCAGATCGGAGCCCACCGAGCAGGAGGCGATAGTGACTAAGGACGGCAGGGAAGTACCCGGCTAGACAAATAAGACAAGCTGACGCGGCCGCCGCCGGAAAAGCGTGCCCAGCATCTTCCAGATTCGGAAAAAGGATTGTTGGAAGAAGAACCAGCAGCAATGACGCTATGACGGTCGACACCAGCAAGCGATCCGCCCATGGCATCCAACTTCGATTTGACTTAATCACTCCTTGACTACTAGTCAACGCCTCCCAGCTCGACTCAACATCTGCTCGCCGGCCTTCAGCCTCAGTTTTCCGAATATTCTGGAGTTCTTCAGCCTGCTGCGACTCCAGGCGCCGTATCTCCTGGCGCGTTTCAACATCCAGAGCAGTTACCAGTTCCGATGCTCGGAGTCGCGCCTGGTCTCGTAGCGTGAGGCGGTCCGCCCAATCAAGAATCGACGGATCTTTGCCTTGCTTGCCGGCTTGACTGGGTCCCCGAGACGCCACAGGGCGCTCTGTCGGCATGATGCCGCGTGGCTTCATATCATTCACCCAGAAATCCTCCCTCCGCCAAGGAGTGTCGAAATACTGGGTCCGGCGCAGAAACTCGGTCTGCAGGTCTTGCACCACTGCGGAACCAAGGTGACCATAGGTCTCTTCAAGTTCCTTCACGTAATCGTTGTAAACCGCCCGTCTCCTCCGCGAATGAGTCGCTCGAAGGCGTTCGAGTTCTTCGGCATGCGTTGCGCTTATCTTGTCGCGTTCGAGAAGCCTCAGGTTGAAGACAGATAGCTGGTGCATTCTTTGCTCCTCCATAGTATTGAGAAGCGCTTGGGCTTCGAGCTCCCATTGAATCCGCCGGGTCTCATTTGTGGTCGAGGTAAGCTCTTGTTGCAGGCGGAACACGAATGCCACAATTCCGAAGCCCGAGACCGCCGCACCGATCGATGCAACTACTGCATTGTCTAGCGCCAAAGCTGCTCCTTAGAAGACACTCTTGTGGGGCCGAGTTGGAAAACTCAAAAACTAGGATCTCGGGAGAGCGTCCGCGTGTAGCGGAGAAGCCCTGGCTGCCGACTACGGTAGCCAAGCCTCTATACCTGCGCAGCATCAGGAGCGACGAACCGTGCCGCTTATCAGCTGCGCGTCGACCTCAGCGAGGACAGCGCCCTGGGAGTCAGCGGCACGCAGTCAGGTTCGGCGCGTTGGGGTCTGGGCGCTCCGCCGAGAGGCGTTGCTGACCAACTTGAGCGCCTGATCGACGGATGCCGGTGCCGCTCAACTCGGTCCGAACCCGACCAGGTCCCGAACTTGTGGGGCTATGCCGCGTGATCCTCGGAGACCAAGCTGCGGTACAGGTGGGCGGTGACCGGGTCGGGATCCAGGTCGATCTCGACTAGTCGGCGTTGGAGTTGACGCCAGGCGGCTTTGACCGCGTCGGTGCGCTCTTGGCGGGCGTGGAGGGTCATGAGCCGCCGGTAGGGCTCTTCGGCGTAACGGTCGAGATCGATGACCTTCTCTAGGACCGCTTCGGCCGCGGCCAGGTTGCCACCATCTTGTTCGAGTTCGGCTAGCCGGAGGTGCGCGTTGACGGCCCGGCGGTGCAGGTCTTCTCGGGCCGGTTCCAGCCATAGCCATCCGGCCGTTTGGGCCAGGTCGCCCCGGTAGGCGTCCACGGCCCGCCGCAACGCGGTGGCGGTGCGGCTGTCGTCGCGGGCTCGGCCCGCGTTGTCGAGCGCTGCTTGGAAGTCCCACAGGTCGGCGGAGACGGTGTCGGGGTCGAGTCGGTAGATATCGCCGACTTGGTGGAGGATTTTCGATTCAAGGCCGCCCCATTCTCGAAGTCGGCTGCGTAGGTTGGAGGCGGCGGTCCAGAACTGGCGGTGCACGAGCTTGGGGTCGGTGTCGGGCCAGAGGTGGTCCACTGCTTGTTCGACGGTGGCTCCTTCGGGGCGGAGCAGGTAGTAGACGAGCAGTTCTTTGGCCACGCTGCGCAGACCGCGGTTGATGGTGTTGCCCATGACGGTGATGGTCAAAGGGCCGAGAGCCTGGACGCTGATGGGTCGTTCGATTTCGGGGGTTTGCGTACGGGTGGCGTCGATGGGCCACGGTTCGGCCGTCGGGGGCGGGTGTTCCATCCGTTCGATGGTTTCGGTCCACTCTGGGTCTTCTTCGCTGGTGGGCCGATACTCGGCGTCGGTCAAGGCTCGGAGGATGTCCGCCCCCTCCGCGGCGGTCAGTGCGAACAGTCGGGCTCCTTCGAGCCAGGCCAACTTGCCGGCAGGATCCACACCGGCGACGGTGCGGTCCTCGAGGTGCAGCCGGGTGGCGGCTGCGTTGGTGAAGCCTAGAAAGAGGATGGTGATACCGAGCCGGGGTGCGAGCTTGATGGTGTGCTTCAGCCGTGGAGCATCCTCGGCGGTGGGTGCGTCGAAGACGAATAGCAGGCCGGGGAGTGGTTCGGCTGGGTTGGCTTGCCGGTAGTTGGCGGCGTCGACGGCGTCCCCGGTGTCGAGTAGGCGGGTGCGGGTGACAACTTCGGTTTCGAGGGTGCGGATCAGCTGAGCGGCGTCGGGCACTGTGGTGATGCCGGATGCTTCGGGGCCGGATCCGAACAGTCTTCCGATGGTTTCGGCGGTGGCCGTGATCTCGGCGGCGAGTGGTCCGGCTCGGGTGAGCAGGGCGGCGATCCAGGCCCGGGCGATCTGGTCTGCGGCCGCGCCGCACAGGGCGCTACCGGACAGGCTGGTGAGCTGGGCGGTGATGGCAGTGCCGTCATGTTCGCCGATCTCTACGAGATCTGGATTGACTCGGCGTCTATCGTCGCTGGGCGGGGTCGGGTCGTCCGCGGGGCTGTCAGGTTCGCCGTCAGGGCCGGCCAGGGCGGCGGAGAGGCGCCGGAGGGTGGGTCCTAGCGGTGCTGTGGCGAGCGTGCGGCCGGGCTGGGGTGGGGCGGGCTGGTAGCCGTGGCGGCGGCGTAGCCGGCCGACCGTGATAGTGGCGAGGACTCCGGTGGCGAACGAGGCGGCCACGACCGATCCGGAAGGGAGCGTCACGATGCCCGTCGAATATCGGTGGGCGGCCGGCTCCGATGGGCTTTCCGGGCCGGCCGGCCGGCTAGGAGCGGGCGCGGACGCCGGGTTCGACGGATTGTCAGGCGTGGAAGTGGGAGTACTGGTCGGCGCGGCGGCCGAGGGGGCCAGGGTGGTGGGTTCGAGAGCTGGTTCCGTAGCCGGCAGTTCCGGCCGGCCCGCGGTTTGGGGGGCAGGGGTCGGCGGTGCTGCCGCGGGCGTCGAGGTCGGGGCGGCGGGTAGGAGGAGCGTCCAGCCTTGGTGGATCCAGTGCGGGTCGGTGAGGGTGGCGCCGTCGGGTTGGGGCCGGCCGTGGTTGAGGTTGTAGATGTCGCGCCAGCGCATTGGGTCTCCGAGTTGTCGTTCGGCGATGCCCCATAGGGTGTCGTTGCGCTGCACCTCGTAGGTCCTTGCCGCTGGATCGGACGGGCTCGTTGCCGCCGAGGGCGTCTGGCCGCCGGTGGCGAGGGGCGAACTGGCGAGGTTTGCGGCGGCGAGGGCGGCGGCCGGTACCGGGGGTCGCAGGGCCGGGATCGAGGCGGCGAGCGGTCGGGTCGGTGTCGGGTTGGTGCGCGGTGACAGGGATAGGGCGGCGATGGCGATGGCGGCGAGGAGCTGGCCGACCGCGGGCTGGAGGGGCCCGGCGATGCTGACGCGTCGGGCGGTTCCGCCGCGGATGACCGCGCTTCCCTCTACGGCGAGGGACATGACGAGGACGGCCCAGGCGATCCAGACCACGCAGGTGAGGGCTTTGATCAGGGTGTCGTCGGGGATTCCGTGCTGGGACAGTGCCGTGGTGAACTGAATCCAGGTGGGTAGGCGGTGCGGGAGGGGCCAGCCGACGAAACGGGCCAGCGCCCACGGGATCCCGGCGGCCAGGGCGGAGAGGAGGAGGAGGGCGGCGGCGCCTGTGGCCAGGGTGCGGGCCCGGTTCATGGCGCGGCCTGGTTGGGAGCGTTGACGCCTTCTTCGGCGGCGGCGCTGCCGTGTCCGGTGACGGTGAGGTGGCCGATGTCGGCCAGGCC
>Ga0066702_10000507_pt1 | contig 10056 bp, 12 predicted proteins | sample GraSoiAngelo_151_FD_66507 | JGI IMG/M metagenome (GOLD analysis project Ga0066702, IMG submission 66507) | Grasslands soil microbial communities from the Angelo Coastal Reserve, California, USA - 14_1009_12_20cm | ecosystem: Environmental > Terrestrial > Soil > Grasslands | place: USA...
AGCACGTTCTTGCCGGCGATGTGACCGGCGTTCTTCATCCGGGTCAGCCCCGCTTCGAGGAACGCGAAGCCTGCCTGCATGAACATCACGAGCACGGCGGTGATGACCACCCAGATCGTCGAAGCGGCGACCAGCAGGTCGTGGTTCGAAGGGTTAGACATTGGTCGGAACTCCCTCCAGGCTCGTGCCTGTGCGGTGGTGCATGACGTTGGCGACCGGGGTCGACCAGCACAGGCCGTCCCCGGATTCGTTGCCGCTCTGCGACGCGTCGACGATCGCGCCGATCACGCCGTCGAGGATCTCGTCCGGCACCAGGAACACGAGCAGGGCCTTCGGCAGGAACCGAGACTCGAACACGCGCCCGCGGTACTCGTGCGTGACGCCGCGCTCGCGGCCGTGACCGATCGCCTCGATCACGGTCACGCCGACATGGCCCGTCGCGTCCTCGACGGCGTCGATCACCGTCTCGACCCGCTCTCTGATCACGACCGCTTCGACCTTCTGCATCGCTAGGCCGCCACTGCTTCGGGCATTTCGACCGGCACCTTGTCGATCGTCGTCAGGATCCGGCCGGCGATCTTGTACGGGTCGCCGAGCGAGTTCGGGCGCCGGTCCTCGAGATAGCCGCGGTAGCCGTTGTGCACGAAGCTGTGCGGGATGCGGATCGACGCGCCGCGGTTCGCGACGCCGTAGGTGAACTCGTCGATCGCCGCCGTCTCGTGCAGGCCGGTGAGCCGCATGTGGTTGTCGGGCCCGTACACCGCGATGTGCTCGTCCTTCGCCTCGTCGAACGCCGCCATCAGCGCCTCGAAGTACCCCTCGCCGCCGACCTCGCGCATGTGCTCGGTGGAGAAGTTCGTATGCATGCCGGAGCCGTTCCAGTCGTGCTCGATCCCGAGCGGCTTCGGGTGGAAGTTGATGTCGACCCGGTAGCGCTCGCAGAGCCGCAGCATCAGGTACCGCGCGATCCACAGCTCGTCGGCGGCCCGCTTCGAGCCCTTGCCGAAGATCTGGAACTCCCACTGGCCCTTCGCGACCTCGGCGTTGATCCCCTCGAGGTTGATGCCCGCCTCGAGGCAGAGGTCGATGTGCTGCTCGACGATCTCGCGCGCGACGTCGCCGACGTTCTTGAAGCCGACGCCCGTGTAGTACTCGCCCTGCGGGGCCGGGAAGCCCTCGGCGGGGAAGCCGAGCGGCACGCCGTCGCGGTAGAGGAAGTACTCCTGCTCGAAGCCGAACCACGTGCCGGGGTCGTCCGGGATCGACGCGCGGCTGTTCGACGGGTGCGGCGTCCCGTCCGGGAGCAGCACCTCGCAGAGGACGAGCTTCCCGCCGGCGCGCGCCGGGTCGGGGAAGAGCGCGACGGGCTGCAGCAGGCAGTCGGAGTTGCTGCCCTCCGCCTGCCGTGTCGAGCTTCCGTCGAAGTTCCAGATCGGCAGGTCCTCGAGCCCGGGATCGCCGTCGAAGTCGACGATCTTCGTCTTCGAGCGCAGGTTCGGGACGGGCTCGTAGCCGTCGAGCCAGATGTATTCGAGCTTGACCTTCACGACGTTCCTCCTTTTGCGCCAACAAAAAAAGGGCCCCGCAGATCCAAGATCTGCGAGGCCCCATTGCCTCCGTGCGCGCCTTCGGCGGCGCTGCACGTGACGGGAACGCTAGCGGTCCGGTCGGCTGATGTCGAGCAGCCGCTCGCTCGTGTGCTCGACCTGCAGCGTCGTGTGGTCGATCCCGTAGCGCTCGTGGAGCAGCGCTTCCAGCTGCTGGCGGATCCGGTGGCAGTCCTCGCCCCGCCCGACGAGCACGTGGGCCGAGAGCGCCGGGAAGCCCGAGCTGATCTCCCAGATATGGAGGTCGTGGACGTTCGTCACGCCCGAGTGGCCGCGCAGCGCGCCACCGACCTCGTCGGGCGCAATCCCTTCCGGCGCCGCCTCGAGGAAGATCCGCCCGCTCTTCCGCAGCAGGGGCCAGGAGGCCGCGAGCATCGAGCCTGCGACGAGCAGCGAGGCGATCGGGTCGGCGCGGTCGAATCCCGTCGTCCAGACGACGAGCCCGGCGACGGCCGTCCCGGCAAAGGCGTAGAGGTCGGTCAGGAGGTGGCGGTAGCTGCCCTCGACGTTCAGGTTGCCGCGGTTCGCGCGCCCGACTTGCAGGAGCGCGGCCACGTTGACGGCCGCTCCCGCGAGCGCAGTTGCGACGACGAGGCCGCCGCGCACCTCCGGCGGCGACTGGAGGCGGCGGATCGCCTCGACGACGATCAACACGCCGAGGACGAGCAGCGTGACACCGTTCGCCTGCGCGGCGAGGATCTCCGCGCGCCGGAAGCCGAACGTCATGCGGCCGCCGGCCGGCCGGAGCGCGAGTCGCGCCGCCCAGACGCTCAATCCGAGGGCTGCCGCGTCGACGAGCATGTGCGCCGCGTCCGAGACGAGCGCGAGCGAGTGGGCGACCACGGCGACGACCACCTCGGCCGCCATGAACGCGAGGATCAGGACGAGCGCGATCGTGAGCGGACGGATCTCCGTCTCGGCGCCGACCCCGTGGTCGTGGCCGTGGTGGTGGTCGTGCGCCATGCCCGTAGTCTTACGCCGATGGACGTCGTGTTCGTGGAGATCCCTGCAGGCTCGCGGAACAAGTACGAGTGGGACGAGGAGCTGGGCGGGCTCACGCTCGACCGCCGGCTCTTCACGTCGATGAGCTACCCGGCCGACTACGGCTTCGTCGAGGGCACGCTCGCCGAGGACGGCGACCCGCTCGACGCGCTCGTGCTCGTCGGCGAGCCGACCTTCCCCGGCTGCCGCATCCGCGTCCGCGCGGTCGGCGTCTTCCACATGGCCGACGAGAAAGGGCCGGACGAAAAGGTCCTCTGCGTGCCGCTGAACGACCCGTCATGGAGCGGCATCGCCGACATCCACGACGTCCCGGCGCAGCTGCGGAACGAGATCGAGCACTTCTTCCAGGTCTACAAGGATCTCGAGGGCAAGACGACGGAGACGCGCGGCTTCGGCAACCGCTCGGAGGCGGTTGAGATCATCGCCACGTCCCGGCGGCGGGTCGGTGATGCTACAGATATGTAGCAGAGCGTCGACGTAATCGACACATATATATGGCATCCGTGCGGTGTTCCTGCTATAAATATGTGGCATGACTGATCGCGCCCATGCACGGCAGGTTCTCGATCAACGACTGGCCGCGTGGCGGGAGGCCGCCCGCAAGGCGCCGGCCCCGCCCCGTGGCTGGCTCCGGGCGCTCCGGGACGCCGCCGGCATGTCTCATGCCGACCTGGCTCGTCGGATGGGCCTGTCGCGCCAGCGCGTGGCCCAGATCGAGCGGGGAGAGGTGGACGGATCCACGACGATCGCGGCGCTCCGCCGGGCCGCCGAGGCGATGGACAGCTCGTTCGTCTGCGCCTTCGTGCCGAACGAGTCCCTCGAGTCGCTCGTGCAACGGCAGGCGCATGAGGCGGCTCGCCGCGACGTCGACCGGGCGACGCACACGATGCTGCTCGAAGACCAGGACGAGCCCGCAGACACCGAACGCCTCGTCGAACAGATCGCTGACGAGCTCAGCCACTCGCGGGACCTGTGGCGCCGCTGAGCGGAGCACACGTCCTACTCGGCTCAGCGGATGGGGAGACGCCACTCGACGTCGACGAGATCGAAGGATTGATCCCGACGTGGATCGCAACGCGAAGCGACCTCAACCTCGCCGAGCAAGAAGCGGTGACGCGCGCGCTGGTGTACCTGAGGCGCCGACCGCATTCGACATCGGAGATTCTCAGCGAGCCGTTCGTGCGTCGACTTCATCGCACGATGTTCCGCGCGGTGTGGAGGTGGGCCGGCGCCTACCGGCGGACCGACAAGAACATCGGAGTCAGCTGGGCTCTTATCCCGCAGCAGGTTGCGCTCCTGGTCGGTGACGTCGGCTATTGGGTCGAACACCAGGTCTATCCGCCAGACGAGATCGCAGTCCGCGTCCACCACCGCGCCGTGCTGATCCATCCATTCGCGAACGGGAACGGACGGCACACCCGACTGCTCGCCGACCTCTTGGTCGAGAGCCTGGGCGGAGGGGTGTTCACGTGGGGCCTCAACCTCGGCCTCAGTCCAGGACCTCTTCGCGGCGCCTATATCGCGGCGCTTCGAGCAGCGGATGCAGGCGAGATCGACGACCTCCTGCGGTTTGCGAAGGCCTGAACGGTCAGCGCGCGAGCGTGCGCTGAATCTCGCGCACGCGGCTGCGCTGGCGCAGCCAGCGTGAGCCGACGAACGCTGCCGCGCCGAGCGCGATCAGCGCCAACCCCGCCGCGGGCAGCACGAGCACCCACGCGCCGAGCCGGCTGTTCTCGGTGCCGGGTGCGGACGCGCTGTTCGCCGCGCCGAGGTCGTTCGGGCCGAGCACGGTCTGCGTCTTGCCGGGCGGAGCGTAGGTCGCAACCGGGTACCAGGTCGTGATCTTCCACCGGCCGTCGATCTTCTTCGCCTCCGCGCGGAACGACCACGCTCCGAGCTTCGGGTCGGTCGGCTGAAGCAGGATGTCGAAGCCGACGTCGCCCGGATACGAGTAGTTGACGAGCCAGCCGCGGAAGTGCGAGCCCTTCGCCGGGTATTTCTGCACCGACGTGTTGCCCCGCATCCATTGCGCGTGCGAGACGGTCCGCGCGTAGCCGGCGCTCAGGTCCCAGCCGAGCTGCAGGTCGTCCTGCCGCACCGCCGCCGGGATGAAGCGATCGAGCAGCTTGTCGATCGCCGCGCGATCCGGCTTCACCTGTCTCTGCTCCGCGCGCGCGACCGCCGGCAGCGCGAGCGCCAGGACGACGAGGAGAGCGACGCGCATGTCGTGGTGGGACGTCGCGCGCGCGAAAATGTTGCGCGCGAGGGTGCGTTCGCCTAACCTTGGTCGAGCCATGTCCGGGATCACCAACGCAGACGTCACACCGCGCCGCTTCTAGCGGCACTGGTGCGTCTTCGTTCGGTTCTCGTTTCTCGATCCCAAGGAGCATGGTGTGTCTTCTCAAGCGGTTGTCGTACGTGACCTGGAAAAGGTCTTCTCTCGCCGGAAAGGGCTTGTCGGCCGGCGTCGCCGCGCCGCGCTGAGCGGCGTCAGCTTCGCGATCGAACGCGGCGAGTGCGTCGCGATCCTGGGCCAGAACGGCTCCGGCAAATCGACGCTCGTCCGCTTGCTCTCCACGCTGCTCCTGCCGGACGGCGGGACGGCGCATGTCTTCGGCTACGACGTGTTCAGCGAAGAGCGGAAGGTGCAGCGGCTCGTCAACCGCGTGTCCGTCGAGGCGAGCTTCTTCAAGAAGATGAGCGCGGCCGAGAACCTCGCGTACGCGGCCCGGTTCTACGGCATGGGGCCGCGCGAGACGCACGCGAAGATCCCCGACATCCTCGAGCGGGTCGGCTTCCCGTCGAGCCGGCGCAACGAAGCGATGGAGAACCTCTCGCGCGGGATGCAGCAGAAGGTCGCGCTTGCGCGCGCACTGCTCACCTCTCCGGTGCTGCTGCTCCTCGACGAGCCGACGACGGGCCTCGACCCGCGCTCGAAGCAGGAGGTGCAGAACTTCATCCGCGAGATTCGCCAGCGGCACGACTCGACGATCCTGCTCTGCACACACGACATGAAGGAGGCGGAGGAGCTCGCCGATCGCGTCGGCCTGCTCGACCGCGGTGAGCTGCTGTTCCTCGAGCCGGTGGACGACGTGAAGGCGCGCTACGGCGTCGAGACGCTCGAGGAGGCGTTCTTCGTCGCGACCGGCCGCACGTTCGAGGACGAGAAGACCGAAGACGACGAGGAGAGGGAGGTGTTCGCGTAATGGCTTCCGTCGACGTGACCTTCAACAAGCGCAAGGTCGTGCGCAACGAGCTGATCGGGCTCTACGGCATCGTCGAGCGCAACGTCTACCTGACGAAGCGGTACTTCCTGTGGGATCTCGCGTTCCTGCTCTGGACGATCGCGAACACGCTCACGATCGTCTTCATCGCAGACGGCGTGAACCTCAGCGCGGCCGAGCGGAACGAGTTCGCGACGAAGCTGCTCGTCGGTGGCGTGATCTGGGCCTTCCTCGGGATCATCTTCGAGATCGTCACCGAGACGGTCGCGTGGGAACGCTGGGAAGGCACGATCGAGTACACGTTCATGGCGCCCGTTTCACGGCCGGTGCATCTGGTCGGCATGGGCATCTACGCCGTGCTCTACGGCCTGGTGCGCGCAGCGGCCGTCTACGTGGCCGTCGTCGCGTTCATCGGGATCAGCGTCTCCGACGCGAACTACACGGCGGCGGTCGCGCTGCTCGCGATCGCGTCCGTCTCGTTCATCGGCGTCGGGATGATGACGGCGGTCCTGCCGCTGATCTCGCCGGAGAAGGGCATGCAACTCGGGTTCGTCGCGCAGGGGCTGATGCTCGTGGTCTCGGGCGTCTACTACCCGGTGAGCGTCCTGCCGGAGTGGATGCAGTGGATCTCGAAGATCTCACCGGCGACGTACGCGTTGCGCGGATGTCGCAATTCGATCCTGGACGGCGCGGGGCTCGCGTGGGCGGACGTCTGGCCGCTGCTCGTGATCGGCGTGTTCTCGATCCCGATCGGCCTCGTCGTCTTCCGCGCGGGCGAGCGGTACGCGAAGAAGACGGGGAAGTTGAAGCGTTCGGGATGATCCGCGCGGTCGAAACAGATGCGGACCTCGAGGCGTGGCTCGAGGTCCGGAACGCTGTCGTGCCGAACGAGCCGGCGACGGTCGACCAGGTGCGCCGCGACATGGAGCCCGACCGGATCCTCCTGGTCGCAGAAGAGGACGGCCGCGCAACCGGCTGCGGGCTGGCGGCGCTCTCGAGCTTCGGCGCGAAGGCATTCGTCGCCGTGCGCGTCCTCCCGGAGCAACGCCGGCGCGGCATCGGCAGCGCCCTGTACGCGGCGTGCGCTGCACATGCGCGCTCGCTCGGCCGCGACGGCGTGAATGCGTTCGTCTACGCCGACGAGCCGCATTCGATCGCGTTCGCGGAGCACTTCGGCCTGCGCGACGTCGACTACCAGCTCGAGCAGGTGCGGATCGTCGGCGACGAGCCGGCGCCTGCGGCAGTTCCCGGGATCGAGTTGCGGGCGGTCGGTGACGATCGCGACGTGCTCGTGCAACGGGTGTGGACGGAGCTCGCCGAGGCGGTGTATCCCGAGCTGCCCCTGCCGGGCGAGGTGACCTACAGCGAAGAGGCCTTTCTGCGCGACGAGGCGACGAGGCCGGAGGGCACGTTTGTCGCGCTCGAAGACGGAGCCGTCGTCGGCTATGCCGGGCTGCTGGAGCACGGGAGCGGGCCCGCGACGGCGGAGCACGGGCTGACGGCGGTGCGGCGGGATTGCCGCCGTCGCGGCATCGCGCACGCGCTGAAGGTGGCGCAGCTGCAGTGGGCGGGGCAGAACGAGGTCGCGCGTCTCGTCACGTGGACGCAGAAGGGCAAGGAAGCGATGCAGGCGCTGAACCGCAGCCTCGGGTACGTCGACCAGGCGAAGGTGATCACGTTCCAGGGGCCGCTGCCGTGAGCAGGTGGCCCGCGCTCCGCATCTTCAACGTGCTCGAGGTGCTGCTCCCAATGCCGACGTGGATCGTCGTCGCGATCTACCTCGTGCGCGACCTGCACATGTCGCCCCTGCAGCTCGTGCTGATGGGCACCGTGATGGAGGCGGCGGTCTTCCTGTTCGAGGTGCCGACGGGCGTCGTCGCCGACACGTACAGCCGCCGCGCGTCGCTCGCGGCCGGCTTCCTCGGCATGGGCTTGTGCTCGGCGCTCGTCGGCTTCACGACGAGCGCCTTCGCGGCGATCGTGCTCTGGGGACTGTGGGGCTTCTCGTACACGTTCACGAGCGGCGCGTACCAGGCGTGGCTCGCGGACGAGATCGGCGTCGAGAACCTCGGCCCCGCCCTGCTGCGCGGCGCGCGACTCGGCTTCGTCGGCTCGCTGCTCGGGCTCGGCGGGCTCGTCGCGCTCAGCACCGTCTCGCTGCGCGCGTCGGTGATCGCAGGCGGTGCGATCACGATCGCGTGCGGTGTCCTGACGATCGCGTTCATGCCGGAGCATGGCTTCACGCGCAAGCCGCGCGGCGAGCGCGCGGCGCCGTGGGCCGAGCTCGCGCAGACCGCGAAGGCCGGTGCGCGCTTCGTGCGCGCGCGGAACCTGCTCCTGCTGCTCTTCGTGAGCGAGCTCTTCGCCGGCATGTCGAGCGAGGCGTACGACCGCCTGCGCGAGGCGCACGTCCTGCGCGACATCGGCCTCCCGCACACGGTGGCGCCCGCGGTGTGGTTCGGCGCGGTCGGCGCGGTCGCGACGGTCTTCGGGTTCTTTGCCGTCGGCCGCCTGATCCGGCATGTCGAGCATCGGCCGACGAGCGACGTCGCGCGCATCCTGTTCCTGTTGCTCGCAGCCGTCTTCGTGCTAGAGCTGCTGTTCGCGCAGGCCGGGTCGCTCGGCGTCGCGCTCGGCGCGATCCTCCTCGTCTCGCTCGCCCGCTCGCTCTTCGCCCCGGTCTACATGACCTGGCTGAACCAGCAGATCACCGACTCGTCGGTGCGCGCGACCGTGATCTCGATCACGGGCCAGGCGGATGCGATCGGCCAGGCCGCCGGCGGCCCCGCGCTCGGCGCGATCGGGAACGTCTGGGGCCTGCGCACGGCGCTGACCGCGGGCGCGCTCGTGCTCGTGCCGGCGCTCGGCTTCTACGGGCGCGCGCTGCGGCACGACGGCCGTGAGCCCGAGCTCGAAGGCCTCCCGGGGGCGGCTTGATCGACGTTCGCGAGCTGCGCGACGACGAGGTCGACCTCTACGTCGAGGTGCGGACGCGCGTCCACCCGGACAACCCGATGCCCCGGGACGTGGTCGTCGAGGACCGCAAGCGTCCCGGCCACGTCGACCTCGTCGCCGAGCGTGACGGCGAGGCGGTCGGCGTCGCATCGGCGGCGACGTTCATGGGCGCGCCCGACGGCGACCTCGCCTACGTCACGATCCGCGTCCCGCGCGAGCATCGCCGGCAGGGCGTGGGCACGGCGCTCCACCTGCGCGCATCCGAGCATGCGGCGTCACTCGGCACGCAGCGCTTCTACTGCGTCGTGCGCGCCGACGACGCAGACTCCCTCGGGTACTTCCGAAACCGCGGCTACGAGGAAGCCGGCCGGATGCAGGACGTGTTCCTCGACCTCGCGACCGCGGACGTCGAGCCGCTCGTCCCGGACGGGGTCGAGATCCGCCCGCTCACCCCAGACCTCGACCGCGGCGCGTACGAGGTGGCGCTCGAGGCCGACGCTGACATCCCGACCGGAGAGCAGCACGAGAGCGGCACGTTCGAGCAGTGGAGCGCGCACAGCCTCGGGCCGTTCCTGCTCCGCGACCTCTCGTTCGTCGCGCTGGAGAGCGGGCGCGTCGTCGGGTATGCCCTCTTGCACCAGCACAAGGACGACACCGCCGAGCACGCGATGACGGGTGTCGCGCGCGCCGCCCGCGGTCGCGGCGTCGCGCTCGCGCTCAAGCAGGCGCAGATCGCCGCGGCGAAGGAGACCGACCTCGCGTGGCTCCGCACGCAGAACGACCTCGGCAACGCGCCGATGCGGCGCATCAACGACGAGCTCGGCTACGTGCACCGGTTCGAGTGGGTGCACCTGACCGGTCCGCTTCTGAGACGATGAGCGCTCACTTCCGGGAAGGAGCGACACGCAGATGGGGATGATCGAGAGCAAGGACCGGGCAACGTCCGATCCGAAGGCCCGCAAGAAGGTGCTCGAAGCGGTCGAGCAGGAGGGCGTCGACTACGTCCTCTTCTGGTTCACCGACATCGAGGGTCACCTGAAGAGCTTCGCGATCACGCCGTCGGAGATCGAAGGCGCGCTCGACGACGGCATGGGCTTCGACGGCTCGTCGATCACCGGCTTCAACGCGATCGAGGAATCCGACATGGTCGCGATCCCCGATCCGACGACGTGGCGGCTGATGCCGACGCGCGAGGGCGAGGCGAAGGTCGGCCGCCTGATCTGCGACGTCGTCAAGCCCGACGGCCAGCCGTACGAAGGCGACCCGCG
>Ga0066702_10000508_pt1 | contig 10040 bp, 5 predicted proteins | sample GraSoiAngelo_151_FD_66507 | JGI IMG/M metagenome (GOLD analysis project Ga0066702, IMG submission 66507) | Grasslands soil microbial communities from the Angelo Coastal Reserve, California, USA - 14_1009_12_20cm | ecosystem: Environmental > Terrestrial > Soil > Grasslands | place: USA...
AAAACGCCGAACACCGAACGTCGAACACCGAACATCGGACTGTGGTATTTGAGCATTTGTCGTGACGGGGCGGAGATGCTGAAATTATACTGATGGTCACGTGATATGGCGGTCAAATCGGAGAAGGAACTGAGTGATGACCAGCGCGCACACTGGCTAAAAGCAGTGGCGGCGATCGAGCTGCGGAATTTCGGTTACGCCATTTCGCTTTTGCAGGGAATCCTCAAACAAGAACCGCAGTTTCTTACCGGCCGACAAGTATTGCGCCGGACTGAGGTGACACGATTCAAGGCGGCGAAGAAGAAGTTTTTCAATGTCTCGACCGCTTCGGTTTCGGTAATGAAAGCGCAACGCGAAATTAAGAAGGATCCAAAACGCGCGGTCGAATTGATTGAAAAAATACTCGAAGACGAACCTTATAATAAGCAGGCGAATTTGGCGTTGAAAGAGGCGGCAGCGTCAGCGGGGTGGCCGGAGACAGCGGTTTTTGCGCTGCAAACCTACCTCGAAGAAAACTCCCGCGACACCAAGGTGATGCACGAACTGGCGCGGCTCTACCACGACCTTGGTGACAGCGAACGAGAAGTGGAGATTTACAATCGAATCAGCGCAATCGATCCGGCGGACGCGGCGGCGTTGCGGTTGGGAAAGGATGCTTCTGCGCGCGGCTCGATGAAGAGCGGTGGCTGGGGTTCGGCCGAGAGTTATCGCGACCTGATCAAAGACAAAGAAGCAGCAGTGTCGTTGGAACAGCAGAGCCGGATGCAATTGTCGGGCGAATCGTTAAGCCAGCAAATCGCTGAGAGCTACGCGATGCACCAGGCCGAGCCGCAAAATGTCGATGTGGCACGACGACTCGGATCTTTGAGTGAGCAAAAGGATGATCTAGAAGCGGCGATTGCCTGGTATCGATATGCGTCCGACCTGACGCAGCGGACTGATCCGGGTTTGGTCCGAAAAATTTCCGATCTGAGTGTGAAGCAAACAGAGCGCGAGATTACGGCGTTAGAAGAAGCAGTGGCGAATAACGCCGGCGACAGCACGGCGTTGGCGGAAAAGGAGGCGGCGCTGGCTGCGGCGAAAAAGCGGCGCGCGGAAATGTTGCTCGACGAAGCCCGGAAACGGGTGGAGCGCAACCCGACCGATTTGCAGTTTCGCTTTGAACTCGGGGAAAATTTGATGAATGCGGGGCATTTTCGTGAGGCGCTACCGGAGTTGCAGCGGGCGCGGCAGAATCCGAATGCGCGTTTGCGGGCGATGAATGCGCTCGGGCTTTGTTATCGTGAGCTGAGCATGTTCGATCTGGCGGCCAAGCAATTGGAAGAAGCGGCGCGCGAGATCGGGTCGATGGACGCGACGAAGAAGGAGATCGTTTACAACCTTGGCTTAGTTTATGAACAGATGGGCGATCGCGAGAAATCGCTTAGCTGTATGAAGCAGATCTACGGAGCGGACTACGGCTACAAAGATGTCGCGACGCGAGTGGAGAGCTCCTACGCGAGGGGCTAAGAACGCCGGAGGCGATTTTACGGCCATCTTAGGGGGATGCTGCGAAACAAATATGCCGGCGATTGCCTCGGCACCTTAATCGATAGAAAAACTATGAAATACAAATTTTCCATAAACAGCGCGGTAAGGCTCGGCATCATTGCCATTGCTTGTGTCGGTTTGAGCGGGACAGCTCTTGCCCAAGGGGGGTTAACGTTTGATTCGAAGCCATATCCGACTCCCGATAACAGTGGCAAAGGTTCACCAGCACAGGGAACAGCTAAATCCAAATCCAACACTGCAGGCCGCAAATTGAGTTCAGCTGATAAAGCTTTCATACAGGATGCAGCCAAGGGTGGGATGATGGAAGTAGCGATGGGCCGGGTTGCAGAACAAAATGCGACCGATAGCGAAGTCAAGAACTTCGGTGGGCGGATGGTTAAAGATCATGGCAAGGCGAATGACGAATTGAAGACGTTGGCCAAGGAGGAAAACGTGCAATTGCCCGCGGAAAAGCAACCGGGCAAGTGGAAGTCAGATAAGGATTACATGGGCCAGATGGTGAAGGATCATGAAAAAGATCTGGCAGCCTTCGAAAAAGAAGCCAAGGAAGGCAGCGATCCTGATGTGAAGAGCTTCGCCAGTAAAACCTCTGAGGTCGTGCGAAAGCATTTGGAAATGGCGAAGAAAATTGATTCGAAGTTGAAGTGACCCGGTTGGTGTTTGTTTGCTGCGAGACGGCGCGTCGCGATGGCGCGCCGTCTATTTGTTTGTTAACCCACGAAATACACGAATTACGCGAAATTGGGCGAAATTCTGGGTGGCGAAAGTGGATTGAGCAATCGCGCCAGTCTCAGACCTCGATGTAAGCAAGGCGGCAAAGCTGCCGTTTATTTTGACATCGGTCCAAGCCGGACAGGCGGTTGCCGGGGCGGTCAATCCACCTTTTCGAAATTCGCGTCTCGACGTCGTTAGCTACTCCTTACTGGCAATCTCAGGTGGAGCGACGAGTTCGCTTCGCTTGATACCGAAGAGTTTCTCGCGGAGGGCGAATCGACTGGCGAGAGACTGGTAGCGTTCTTGAAATAGCTCGACTAATTCGCGTGCGAAGAGATTGGTCGTGTTAATCATCGAAGTCTCGTGCTGGCGATAGAGACAAAGGATGTTTGGGACGAAGCCAACATGCAGATCTTGTTGAGCGAAACGAAGCCACATGTCGTAATCCTCCCAGCCGAACCATCCAATCTCGCTCAAAGTGTGATCGTAACCGCCGAGCTTGAGAAGAACGTCGCGGCGAAACATCGCCATTGCATCCACGTACGGTCCTTGCACGAGGATTTCCGGGTCCCAGTCATAATGGGAGAGAAGGCCGACGGGTTGTCCGGGTGCTTTCCGAAAACGACAAAGAATGCTGTAGGCCGCAGCGCACTGCTCGTGCTCCATCGTGTTGAAAAGAAATGAGAGAGCTGGCGGAGTTACGAGGTTGTCCGCATCCATCATAAATATATAGGGCGCACGGGCGATACGCGTTCCGACGTTACGCGCATCGGCCAGGCCGGTATTGAAACGTTTCCGGACAAGACGGACTGGCCGAGTCACCCGATTTTGAAGGCCTCGGGCGCGTGCCCATGAATCGTCGGTCGAAGCGTCGTCGATGATGAGTATCTCGATCGGCACAGCGACGACATCAGCGGAACGATCGATCGCATCGACACAGCCTTCGATGAAGGCAGCATAATTGTAGAGTGTGATAAGAACTGAAATTTGCGGAGCGGGAGCACGAGCAAACTCGGCATTATCATGAATGGCCCACACCTCTTCGCCGGCACACAGTCGCGATTCCTGCTCCCGGCGTCGCTGCAGATACCCGGCGCGTCTTCTCGCGACATTTTCCCGCAGCTGCTGTCGCTCGAGTGCGGTCGCAGGAGGCGACGGTTTTTCCGGAACAGCGGAATTTCCGTTTGAGCTAAGAAGATCTTTCCGCAGCGCGTTCCAAAAACTGTTCTTCTCCAGCAATGCGCCGCGCAATCCTTTCGGCAAGGCGGCTGGCACGGGGTCGGATTGTGACGTTATGGAGATTGTGTGTTCCGGTGCTTCTACGTCGGTACCGTCATTATCGCGTTCGAGGGTTTGCAAGAGCCTGGCGCAGCCGCTGGCCTGGCGCAATTCAGTGCGAATGAATTCGGCCCCAGCGGTGGCAATGCGCGCACATTCGTCAGGGTGGTCCAGGTAATATTCACAGGCCTCGATGAGAGCGTCGTGTTCGACCATGACGAAATGTCTGTTTGGAACGAGCGGGGCATATCCCGCGCAGTTTTCCGTGATGATGCAGCAACCATTGGCCAGTCCCACCAGCATCCGGTGCCACTCGAAGTACCGTTGATCGGAGTAGTGGACATTGAGCAGGATTTTGGAATTGGCGAGCAGGGCGTTGCGTTGCGCGGCGGGCAAGTAACTGCGCGACAGTTCCGTTTTGGCAAAGCCGAGCGGGACGAAACGCAGGTGACAATTGCGTTGCGAAAAGAAATCCGCGTGACGGGCAAAGAACCGTTCGCGACGCGAGGTTAACGAGCCAAGAAAGACGAGATCGATTTCACGCGCTGGCTTTCCCACAGTGTGCTCAAGCAGCTCGTGGTATCCCAGCGGGAGATGATGCGCGCGAATGCCGTGGGCGCGATAGGATTCCACCCCGAGCGGGTTGATATCAGCGACGGCACGGGCATAACAGCCCCAGCGCAAATTTTGTTCAAACCAACCTGTGGCCGGTTGCTCGGTGCAAAGGAAAATGAGATTGGCGCTGAGCTCGCGTGCAGTTTTTCTGGGAACCTGTTCGAGAAGAAATAAATTGTAGTACTCGTGCGGGGTTAAGACGATTTGCAGGGCCTCGTTGTTCTCCCGCTCGGGCAGTCGATCGAAAAGAAGTTCTGTCTCACACCCGAGCTCGGCGAATCCGGCTGCGACCAATTCTCCGACTTCGCGAATAAAAAGATTCGAGCGCAATGTCCCATAAATCACGACGCGCCTGGGTTGAAACTGTGGGCGCTGCGCCATCCCACCGACGGATTCGGATATTGCAAGATGGATCGACCGCGCGGTACGGCGGCGTTGCAATTTATCGACAAGATGGTCGCGGACGTTTGGGAATCCTGCTTTCTCAAGCAGGTCAAGCGGCAAAACCTTGATCGCCGTGCTAAAAAAGGTCCGCCATCGTTTTTGTTCATCCTGAACCTGGATGGATATCTCGTTGCGTCCGCTGTGTAACTGCGCTTCGATCAGGAATCCGCTCGCACGGGCATCGGGAACATCTGGAAATTCCAACGCGACATCAGGGCGGCTGCGCTTACGTCGCGCGCGCGCGCCCCGGCGCGGCCATAAACCGTTTCGCGCGATCAGTCGTATTCCGTGAATCGGCTGTGCTTTGATGTTGACCAGCCAGCCGCTGATGCGGACGGCACGCGAGTAACTCACGGAGTCGATTGGATCATCGAAACCGTATGCAAATTCCTCTTCAAACGTTCTTGACCCGATCATGGCATAGCCTGAGGTAGCGTCTTCCAGGGTGGGGTAACACGCGGTGGAAAGGCGAGTTCAAAACGCTTTTCACCAAGCGACAGATTGGGGTTGTAAGCCGGGTCGTTTTGTATCAGTGCGCCCCAGCGAGTGAATAGAAGCTTACTCTCCCTAAAGAAACGCCGCTGCTTTTCAGTCGTGTTCTCAATCCCGCGGCTGATGGATTCATGATGAATAAGTTCAGCGTAGGGGCTGTAGATAATGCGCCAGCCCAGCTCTCGTGCACGCAGGCAGAAATCAACGTCATTAAAGGTGACCGGTAAATGTACTTCGTCGAAACCGCCAAGTTTCTTGAAGACTTCGCACCGCACCATCAGGCAGGCGGCGGTAACAGCGCAAAAATCCTGCGCCAGATGCTGGCGAGCGAAGTAACCGGGTTCATGGCGTCGAATACTGTCAATGTGACTAGCGACGCCACCAACTCCGAGAATGACACCGCCGTGCTGAAGGGTCCCGTTAGGATACCACAGTCGTGCGCCCACGATGCCGATCCCTGGGCGGGAAATCTGCGACACAAGTTCGCTCAGACAATCCGCGTTCATGATTTCAACATCATTGTTGAGAAGGAGAAAGATCGATCCGCGGGCGTTGCTAGCTCCGAGATTAATTAGGCGGCTAAAATTAAAATCGCCGGCACTCTCGATAATTTGAATCCGTCGATCCTTTCTCAGACGACGATACAACTCGTGCGTCTGCTCTTCCACGCTGTTGTTCTCCAGGATGATGATCTCGAAATTCGTGTAATCGCTTTTGTGCAGAATACTATCGATACACTTCTCCAGCAGCGCGGATTGGTCACGCGACGGAATGATGATGGAAACCAACGGATGCGTTACGGGAAGCGGATAGCGAACACGCTGGTAAATCTCGAATTCGCGTGGTTCCACTTTTCCTTCGACCTTTTGGGTGTCCAAATGCTCCTGCACCGCGCGTACGGCAGCGTTATGTGCATAGTTTTTGGCCGAGGTGGTCGCGGCGGTGCTTTGTGGCAGTGCGCGCCAATGATACAGGACGCGCGGAATACGAACGATCGTATTCGGCTCGATCTCGGCGGTACAGCGCAGGAAAAGATCGTAATCTTGTGACCCGTCGAATTCCGATCGAAATCCTGCGACTTTTCTAACGAGATCTGTGCGCAGAAATGTCAGGTGAGAGACATAGTTTTGGGCGAGGAACAAATCCGGATTCCACTCGGGTTTGAAGTAGGGATTATGTCGCTGTTCGCGTTCGTCGATCTTGTCTTCGTCAGTGTAGATCAATTGCAATGCCGGTTTCCGTTCGAGTTCCGCTGCTGCCAGGTAAAGGGCTTCGGGCGCAATCGTATCGTCGTGGTCGAGCAACGCGACGAACTCTCCGGTAGCGAGAGAAAGCGCATCATTGGATGTCGCCGCGATGCCGCCTCGAGTCTCGCGCCGCAGCATTTTAATGCGATCATCGCTGCTGGCGTAGCGCTCCACAATTTTCCAGCCTACGCTTTTAGTTGAAGCATCATCCACGACGCAAAGCTCCCAGTCCGGATAGAACTGCTGCCGGACCGAGAGAAGGGCCCGCCTGAGCCAGCGTGGATCCGATTCGTAAACCGGAAGTAAAATGGAAAATCGCAGCCGACGCGACATGGCGTTGATCTGTTGCTGGATGGCATGTTTGTCCCTGCGGGTAAGGCGTTCATAACGGGAGATCCAATGCGCGTAAATTTCCGCTTCGTTGCCAAGCGATGGACCGCCGTGACCAAACATGGATCGATGAATAGTCGTTTCGAAAAACGGTTCCCATCTGCCGGTGGCATCTCGGGCCTCGAGCACGAGCTGATGTCGTCCGCGTGGAATCGAGGCCTGAATCAGAAAACCGCTGTGCAACGACCCGGCGCAGTTGTTGTGTGCGAATGCCACGTCGCGCCGTACGATGCCGAATTCGCCGGGGGTAATCCTGCGGCCCGCGCGAGCGCGCACTGTTTCCACAGCTGGCCCTTGGCTAGCGAAGCACCAACCAGCAAGGCGCAAGCTTCCCTCCCTGATCTCCCCTTTATTTGGAATATGCACCCAGGAGAAAAAACGGGACTTGGAAGTAGGGCTAAAAAACGGTAGTTGGCTCGGCGGCGGTACTTCCGCCTGATAATTGCCGCGCCGGACGCGGTGTGAATCGAAATCGCGCCAGACACTGTCCGTGCCCTGGTATTGAAGGACTAATTTCGACGTTCCACGCGGCAACGGAATGGCCACTGCGAATCCGCTACGGCCCGCCCACGGCAAGTCTGGCTGCGTTACCACCAAGTCTTCGCGGGGAAGGTTGATGTTCGCGGGGAAAAATTGCCGGCCGATTCTGGCGCGAATGCCATGGATCGGCGATCCCATCGTATCGATGAACCAGCCGCTGACGTAAAGAATGCGGGTAGATGCGCCCCAGTCGGCGGGCCGATCGTACCACCAGCGGTAGCGCTGAATGGTAGCGGCACGATTCCGTTCCCGGCGACGGCGTCGTTCGCCGGGCCGGGCAAGCAATGGACCCTGGACTGTTGTCGCTAAGACTACCCTCCACGGCGACTCGGGTATTTGCGCTTCCACCGTGAGTAGCCGGCGCCCATGCGGCATTCGCACGTCGAGGGAGAAACCGCAACGATTGTTCTCTGGTGAGCGCCCGAAATAATCGATCACATCGGGCCGCGAAATCTCTAGCGGAATGATGAACTCCCGTTTTCGAAGCCTGGCTCGAACAGAAGCGATCGGCGCTCCGCTGACGTGCAAACACCATCCGGCCAGGCGCAGCCAGCGTGACGTCGCCCGCCAGGTTTGCGGTTCATCCAACCAAAATATGAAACCGTTCGAGTCGGGCACAGGATGACGAACGGCTTGTTCGTCCGGCGTACCTGGCGCAACCCCGACGCCGATGCGGTCAGGTGGAACTAACGACACCTGACTCATTTCCGATTCGGTTTGCGCCCGATCAACTCAAATCCGGCGGCGATTTTCTTCTGCGCAGCTTGCGGCAGATTTTGTAACGTGTCGAATCCGTCCGGCGGTCCCGTTTTACCGGCCCAGAAGTCCGCCCATTCGCCGACGGTAGTTTCTTGCACGCTCGCCTGTTCTCGCCATGCAACGCCGTTCTCCCGGAGCACGTTGACGACGCTCGACATGAGGTAGGCAAGCATAATCCCGGGCGAGAAATTCGGTGAGACGGAAAGTTTTTCGATCTCGAAATCGGCAAACCATCGTAGCAAGCCGTATTCTGTGGTGTTGTAAAAGTGAGCGGGTTCTTCGTGTACCGCCTGCAGAAAAGCGGTGTGAATTGAAACGGTACCACCTGGTTTTAGAACTCGCGCGATTTCGGCCGCAGCGCGTGTCGGTTCCCGCAGATGCTCAAAGACGTTGAAAGCGAAGACGCGGTCAAAACTCCCATCGCGAAACGGTAATTGATGTGCGTCGCCGACGACATCGGTGTGTTTGAAAATCTTATGCTCGAATTCGATGCAAGTTGGATATTTCTGCGCGGTGGCGCCGGCACCGATGTGAAGGATAACGCCATCGCCTTTGCGTAGGATCTCCTCGAAATCAGCACCGATTGGGTTGGACACGTGGTCGGACGAAACGGCGACCACGTTTTCCTGGATGAAAAGCGGCACGTCATTTTGGATTCGATAGGTGACGCCACAAGACTCGCATTGGAACTGGCCTCGCCCGGAACGCAATCCGCCGTGGCAGGCGGGACAACAGATAAGACTGGCAACGTTTTGATTCATTCGACCAAACTGGGTGGTTTACCCCACCGACTAATCTCCGTCAGCCCTCACGGGCCTTGTCTGAGGGACGTTCCATGTTTTACCTCACCTTACGCAAACGCAAACTTTCTCCGCGCTAAGAGAAAGCCAGGCCTATCGCGCCGAAGAAGCGGCGAACATGAGCAGCTAAAGAGGGCTTGCTGATCCAGCTCAAAGCAATTGGCGTGAGAAAAGAGCGATCCAATTCGTAGCGGTGCCCAGCATAACGAAGAAACCACGCGGCATAGCCGAGGCGGTTGAGGTCGAATATATCTGGGAATGCCGCTTGCAGATCCGGCCGCTCCTTATAAACAAAAACCGCCAGATTAGTCAGTCGCGGAATTGTCTCTGCTCCCAGGGATTCTTCGTCGGCTGTGGCATTCGCCCAATGGAAGAAGCAATCGTGTGAGGCCGTATCGAGAACATTGTGCCAGCGTGCCTTCTTCTCCGGCGGAGCACTCTTCAGCAGCTTGGCTAGGAGTGGAACGAAAGGAACTCCATTATCGAAACGCTTTTGGGTCGGCTCCGGAACTGTTGATTTTACCTTTCGGGGTTTCGCTCTCTTCTTGTCGAATTTCACTTTATAGCCAAGAAAGGAGAGCTGCGATCGAAACGGCTCTTCTTCGGCGAAGCGACGCAAAACGTGGATGGGCAAAGCGCTGCGCCACTCGCCGATTAATGCTCGGCGGAAAAATCTACTATCAATTGCATAGTTACCCCGCAAGACGTTGATGTCGCAAGCCTTAATCGCCTGTTCGATGCAGTCCCGCGACACCGGAACGATCGATTCGGCCAGGGTGCTCAGAGTTTTTAGCGGATCGACTCTGAGATCTTCGTAGCGCACCACGAGACTGAGGCCGCTGCGAATCCAGCTGATCGAAATGTTAACGTCACACATGATGCGTTCCTGGAGAACGCGGAGTAATTCGCCATCGACCACGTGGTGCGCTAAATCGGCAGTGGCCTGCCGCTCTTCCGCGTCGGCAGCGAGTGCGGCGGAGACCGCCGGGTCGTCCTTGTAATGGTCAGGGTAATTACAGCAATAATGGTAGAGCGAGACGAAGATATCGGCCGGATGCCGGATCATTGTCACTAAATGTGCCTGTGTCTTCGCCGCCCAATTGAGAAGAGGACGCTCTGGAAGGAAATGTTGATGCGTCACCCACCGATTCCCGAGCGAATCGGCTTCCGCTTCGGAAAAATCCTGGCTGATGTAGGGCGTAGGCAGTTC
>Ga0066702_10000509_pt1 | contig 10036 bp, 8 predicted proteins | sample GraSoiAngelo_151_FD_66507 | JGI IMG/M metagenome (GOLD analysis project Ga0066702, IMG submission 66507) | Grasslands soil microbial communities from the Angelo Coastal Reserve, California, USA - 14_1009_12_20cm | ecosystem: Environmental > Terrestrial > Soil > Grasslands | place: USA...
CTGAATCCCAGCCAAAATATTTGTTGAAATTCCACGTAAACCAGCCACCGATGCCGGATTCATCCCGCTCGGTGTTCAGGCCACGATCCGATGAAAACAGGGAATATTGCGCGCCAAACGTAAATTTATTCCCGGGTGGGCGCAGGGGCTCACTCTCTTGCTTTAGCTCTCCAAGCCGGTATCCAACGCCAAGTTCAACATGGTTTGGCGCTCCGACTGTGCCAGCATTTATCACCTGCAGGAACCCTGGCAAATTCACGGCTATAGACTCGCCATAACGTACTAAAAGCTGACCAAAGTCGGCCCTAAAAAATAAACGATCTGTGGCATAGTATTCAGCGGCAACGCCAAGATCCAATGCAGCATGCGTCTTTCTGGCCGTACTGAGATTATTGTTCGCAGCCGCATCGCTGAAGCTCATAAAACCGGGCCGTACTTTAAGAAACACACCGTAACGCCTGGTCCGTAGTCCAGCTTTGGGACCCAAAAGGCCAACAATAGCCTGGCCGCCAGATTGTGCCAATTCGATGTGACGATTCGTGAAATAGGCGTCAAACTCCGAGTCAAGGGCAAATGCGGCAGAAAAGTTATACGTGGCCCGTGCGCCCAGGCCGGAGTCAGTTAAAGGGAACAGGCGATTGTGCGGCAGGATCGAGGTATTCACGCCGATTTCCGCGCGGGTGAATTCCTGCGCTTCACAGAGGCATTGAAAAAAGAGAATGACAAACAGCGAAGCTAAACTAGCAAGTGTCCGAGGCATGTTGCTACGTCCGCTCCATGTTGTCCTGGCTGCTGACTGCCTCAAATCAGCCGCCGCAATTTGAGTTTTATTTCCAGGATTTCCCTATCTCGTTTAATTTGCAGCCGCACTTCACGTCCTTCTTGTTTGAACATGCGATCAAGTTCCGTGGGATCCAGTTTTGTGACTGCTTGACCATCAATCGCGGTTACATGGTCGCCTTTCTGCACGCCCGCTTCCGCCGCTGCGGACTGCGGCCGAACCTCCAATACGATATAAGAAGAAGAATCGGCATCAGCAACAAGATGCATTCCCGTCATGTCCCATTCGAAGGGTTCTGTGAACCGCGCGTTTGGCTCCAAAATCATCCATTTATGTGTATAGTCAATAATGACTCTGAAGCGTTCGAGAATTTCCCCACCCAGCAGGCCTGCATACTCAGACCGGCCGTAAATTCCCTTATTGGTTGTGAGAAACTTCACCAAGGGTTTATCAAGTGTGAATCGGCCCACTCGAAATGCCTTCAGTCGTCCAATGCTGTCTTCGTCTGCTTTTCCTGCTGTAGCTGTCCAAGTTTGTGTAGGGAGTGTGGGGCTCGCGCTTTTCAGAGGCTGGTGTCGCTGAACAAAGGTATGGAACAAATCAATTGCGCCGTCCGAGCCGGTATCTAACTGGAAGATACCGGTGACTGGTTCACCATCATTGGGAAAAATCTCACCTTGAATGAATGAAAGGTGATTCTTGATTTGGAGGGGAATTGATTGTTCTTGACCAGTGTACTGATAGGTTTGAGGGTCGTAAAGCTTGAGCGTGTGGCTCGCATAGTCAATCTCGACTACATATCGCTGCAAGAGATCAGATCCAAAGATACCATCTACCTCACGCCCCAATGCGGATTCAAGCTCTTCAAAAGAAAAAAAAGGCGAGAGACTCTCCACAGCTTCGAGGTGGGCGCTGCCGATCTGAAGCGTGGGCTTTTTGCCTTTCGTAAACGTCAGCTTCAGCGATCCTGCATGAACTTCCTTCGAATGGCCTAGATGAAGCTGTTTTGTTCGACTCGGATTGATAAATGTGCGGTTAACGCCAGTATCGAAGAGGAACGACAGCGGCGACGAGCCATTGATCTGCACTGGAACAAAGATAAACGTACCGTAGGATTCAAAGGATACAGAAATAGCCCGTAGCGTTTCCTCAGGCTTAGCGGGGGTGCAGTTGCCCGCAAGCAATATGAGCAGCAGAAAAACAAGAATAGGCAGCCGCATGATCGTTCCTTTTTCCGGAAAAACCCGACTGGCTATCCAGCCAGTCGGGGACCAAGTTTGTTACTGATTAAGACAGAATCTGGTTGTGCAGCGAGTCCCACCGCCAGAATTAGGCGCCGTGTAGGTTGCTGAGCCTATATTTTGCACGCCTGCATCGGAATTATAGTCTCGCCCATAGAGAGTATTTGTGCTCCCATCGGTCGGGCCAACAAGTCCAACATTGCTTTGCATGGCGACGCTTACCGTGGAATTGGCATGGCTGACCGCTGACTGCACAAATGCCGTCACCGCGGCTGGGTCTTGCGCCGTAAATGCCAGGGTTGTGGTGCCTGATGCTGCGGGCGCGAATCCTGAGGCGTCGTCTTGCACCAGGTTAAACGTTTGTGAGAATGTCTGGCCCGTATCCGTGGTAATGGTGATCACAGCTTGTGGCGTAGTTGTCGTATCCACCTTAAACCCGGGTGGCACATCCACCAGAACGTCGTTCTTCTTGGTTGAGGCGCCACCAGCATCTCCCGGTGTCACTCCGTCTTCTACCTTTTTGTGTGTCACACCAATTTTGCCTCCCACTGTTACGTCGCCAACAGTTACGCTGAATTGAACTGTAGTGTCAGCACATCCAACAGGCATCAGCGACATGGCCAAAACCAGAACCGCCGAGACTAATTTTCTCATTTCCATTTCCTTTCTTTTGCATCCCTCCGGGATGCGCCGGAAATGGTAATTTCGCCCGCCAGCTACACTGACATGACTTCGCGATAATTTACTATGACCTAAATATCTAAGAGAAATCTTAGGGGAATTGTCTCCTTTCTTACTAGTTCCACCTAAAATCAACTACTTAGCCAAAATAAGCGCAGCAAAAAAATTTTCGAAAGTGGAAATTTTGTTAGACAATTCCAAGAAAAGTGCGCGCGCACTTCCGCCCGGCTGCACGTGAAAGAAGAACAAATTGCGCAACCCCGCTGCCGCTTCGCCGCCACTCCCTTTCTTCCATCGTTCCTGATATCCTGACCGGCTTCATTATCGAGGGACGCTATGCTGAGCATGCAGGGCAAGAACGCGGTCATCTTTGGTGTGGCCAACAAACGCAGCATCGCCTGGGCCATCGCCCAGCGGTTGAGCGATGCCGGCGCAAAACTCGCCATCACCTACCAGAATGAGCGACTGAAAGCTGAAGCGCACGAGCTTATCTCATCGCTTCCCGGCGGGGAGCCGTTCCAATGCGATGTCTCCAGCGACGCCGAGATTGACCAGCTCTATGAACAGCTCAAGCAGCGCTTTGGGCAGTTGGACGTTCTGGTGCACTCTGTGGCCTACGCGCCCGCGGCGGAGATGCATGGCGATTTCCTGAACACCTCGCGCGAGGGCTTCCGCATCGCGCATGATGTGAGCGTTTACTCGCTCATCGCCGTTACCCGCGCTGCCGCCCCGCTGATGGCCAACGGCGGCAGCGTGATCACGCTGACCTACTTCGGCGCAGAAAAGGTCGTCCCGGGATACAACGTGATGGGCGTGGCCAAGGCGTCGCTTGAGGCCACGGTGCGTTACCTTGCCAATAGCCTGGGACCGAAGAAGATTCGCGTTAACGCCATCTCCGCCGGCCCCATCAAGACCCTGGCCGCGCGCGGCGTGGGCGACTTCAGCACCATGCTCAAGAACCACGCTGAACATGCCCCGCTCAAACGCAATGTCGATCCCAAAGAGGTGGGCGACACGGCGCTCTTCCTGGCCTCCGACCTCGGCTCCGGAATCACCGGCGAAACCGTGTACGTCGATTGCGGCTACAACATCATGGGTTTCTGAAATTCAGGGAATGGTAAGAGGGTTGCGTCACGGGGTGGAGCAGGCCTTTAGGCCTGCGGTAAGCCCCACAGAATATCTGGCTTTAGCCGCTGCGGTAAAGAAGCATTGAGGTTTATACCAATCCGGAGCGAGGGATCGCTATCTGATTTCATTGCTCTGTAGGTTGAACAGATGTCACGCGCCTCAATATTCACGATCTTCATCCTCGTCGATCTGGCCATCGTGGCCGGTGTGGTGTGGTGCGTTTTTCAGCGCGTTCCCGCCGGCAAATATTTCATTCCCGCTGCAATCCTGTTTGCGCTGAATGGGCTTTGGCTGGTCGTAATGACCGTGAGAAGTATGCCGCCTCCGAGGCGCTGACTGAAACCCAAAATCTTTGAAACACAGAGGAACAGAGGGAGCAGAGGCAGAAAAATTTACTGCAGAATTTATGAATGCAGAAGAAATACTGAACTCATCACTGTAGATCGAAGACCCAGATTTTCCGATGATCCGATCTCCCGATGACCCGATCTTCCGATTTCTTCCCTTCCCTCTGCTCCCTCTGTTCCTCTGTGTTTCAAAGGTTTTGGGTTTTTACGGAGATAAGACGATCGTCTGCCCCACGATGCTCAATCGCAACCTCCACATCTCTCTCCTTCGCGAACCTCTCAAACTTTTCTCCCCACTCGATGAGCAGGATGCTGTTCGGCGTCATCAGGTCGTCGAGGGCCAGCGTGTCCAGTTCGCGTTGAGTATCGATGCGGTAGAGATCGATGTGGTAGAGCGTCACCTCCGGCCCGCGATATTCGTGGATAAGCGTGAAAGTCGGGCTGGTGACGTCCTCTGCTTTCGCAGCCTTGAAGCCTTCGGCAATGCCCTTGACCATAGTGGTCTTGCCTGCTCCCAGATCGCCGCGCAAAAGAACGACGCTGCCGGGTCTCAGTTCGGCAGCGAGCCGTCGGCCCAGTTCTGTGGTCTCTTCGGCGGAGTTGGTGGTAAAAGTCTTCATCGCTGCAGGTAGGCAAACTTACTCACAGCTTCATCTTCGCAGACTGCGAATGCCTCGCCCATGCAGTTGATGATATCGGTAGCCACCATCGATTGCTGGCCGTAAAGCGAGGCGGCGATGTCGCCGGCAAGACCGTGGAGATAGACCGCCTTGGCGATGTGGAGTGAAGCCAGGAGCCTGATGGCTTGCCGGGACTTCTCCTCCATCATTGCCTGGATCTCTAGGAGCAGCTTTGGATCGCTGGTCTTCCGGTATTCTTCGCGCAGAGTGCGGATCTTGTCCGCTTCAGCATCATGCACTGAAATCCAGCGAAAGACCGAGCTTGGCGAAAGCGTTCTTTCACCGGGCCGCTCCTCTGGCTCTAAAAATGCATAGCGATTATTCTCCGTGTATCTGAACTGGGCGAGAATTCCGGCAACGATTCCTGAGAGCACGTCGCCCGTGCCACCCTTGGCCATGCCGGGATTGCCGGTGGTATTGATCCAGACGCCTCCCTCCGGGTCGGCAATCACCGTACGATGGCCTTTCAACACCACCGAGGTCTGCGTTTCCTTGGCCAACTTGCGGGAGAGAAAGATGCGGTTGGCTTGAATCTCGCCCGTCGGCACTCCAGTCAATCTGGACATCTCGCCGGGATGGGGCGTGAGAACGCGGACCGCGAATGGCCCGACTTCATCGTCAGGCCGAAGCTCTGCGGCCGCGCCTTCAAAGGCGTTGAGGCCGTCTGCATCGATGACCATCGCGGCTGAGCATACGCTCACCAGATCGCGGACGAACTCCGCCGTCTCTTCATTGCGGGAGATGCCCGGGCCGATCACGACTACAGATTTGCCTTTCAGCAGCCGCTCTCTTTCGGCAAGCGCCAGCAATGAGATAGTTCCTTCCGCGGTCTCCGGTAGCGGCTCTGTCATCAGCTCCGGGGCATGGGCGGCGATGAGCGGCTGGACTGATTTGGGAGCGGCAATGGTAACAAGTCCTGCTCCGGCGCGAAGAGCGGCCATGCCCGCCATGGCTGCGGCCCCGGATTTCCCCATCGAGCCGCCGATCACCAGCACGTGCCCAAAGTCGCCTTTGTGGGCATCCGGGGAGCGCGGGATGGAGATGGCCTGCACATCGCGGCTGCTCAGGATATCTTCGCGCAGATGGCTTTGTGCCGAAATCAGACCCTCCGGCGAGCCGCTGGACGCAACAGCGATTGGCCCATCAGTGAGATTGCCAAAGACGAGCGCTGGCTTGGCCGCAGTGAAGGAGATGATGGCGTCGGAATGCACATACACGCCACCGGACTCCGCCGGCTCAGAAAGGTCGGCATCGATGCCGGAGGGAACGTCGATCGCGAGCACCCAGCCGGGAGCCTTGTTGATGCGTACAATCATTTTTTCTGCAATGCCCTTGAGCGGCGGCTTGAAGCCGGTGCCTAGAATGGCGTCGACGATCAGATCAGATTTGAGTGCCTGCTCAATTTCAGGCTTGCTGAGGTCTTTTTCGTCGGCGATCCATAACGCCGGTAGGGACAGTTTTTTGAACATCTCCGCCGCGTCGCCGCGCAGATCGTCCAGTCCTTTGGCCAGGATGAGCACCACAACTTTCTTGCCTGCCTCATGTAGCTTGCGCGCGGCCACAAAGCCGTCGCCACCATTGTTGCCTTTGCCGCAGACGGCGCAGACCGTGTTGAAGTCGAAATGCTTCTGCGCGAACTCGGCCACGGCCGTGCCGGCGTTCTCCATCAACGTGAGTGAAGGAATGCCGTGCTTCTCCGTGGTGGCGCGATCAATGGCGCGCATCTCTTCAGCGGTAATGATTTTCATGTGCGCGCGGAATCGGCGCTTGCCGCCAGGTTCTCCAGCTTGGCCAGTTGCGCCGTCTCTCCCAGGGCAATCAGCGTGTCACCGGACGGAATAGGTTTAGGGGCTTCCGGGTTGAAGCGCGTCTCACCATCAGCATGGTGGATGGCCGGGATCATGATGCCAAAATTACGATGCAAGTTCAGACAAGACTCCATGTCAGGATGATTCTAGAGCATTGTGGCGGCGAACAAGAAAACCCGCCGCTTAAGAATAATGCCAGACCTGCTGAAGGTCAGGCGTTCGATGTTAAAAAACATCTGGCAAGGCTAACTTTTTGAGCAAAAGGAAAGCCCTCCGCCGGAGCGGAGGGCTTGATCGCAGCAACGGATTATGCGCTGGTCTTAGCCATCACTTCTGACTCTTGCGCCAGCTTGCTATGCCTCCTGCCGTATCCGAAATACAAGAACAAGCCAATCACCAGCCAGCCTACCAGTCGCGCCCAATTGGTCCAGCCCAGGCCGTAGATCATGGCGCCGCACACCAGGATGCCCAGCGTGGCCGTCACGGGCACCAACGGGGCCTTGAAAGCTCTTTCAATATCCGGCCGGCGAACGCGGAGTATCCAGACGCCGGCGGATACCAGGATGAAGGCGAACAGCGTGCCAATGCTGGTCATCTCGCCCACGATATCTTCAGGGAAAAACGCCGCAAACCCGGAGGTAAAGACAAAGAACAGCATGTTGGACTTCCACGGCGTCCTGTACTTGGGGTGAACTTCAGAAAACACCTTGGGCACCAGACCGTCTTGACTCATTGAGAAGAAGACGCGTGACTGTCCCAGCAACATAACCAGGATGACCGAGGAGAACCCGGCGAGAATGGCTACAGTCACCAACTTAGCCAGCCAGGCGTATCCGGGCATGTAGTGCTGGATTGCGAAGGCAACCGAGGCTTCTTTCCCGACGGTGCGGAAATCGTTGACTGAGGCCACGCCGCTCAGCACGTAAGAGAACAGAACATAGAGAATCGTGCAGATAACCAGTGAGCCGAGAATGCCAATGGGCATATCGCGCTTGGGGTTCTTGGCTTCCTGCGCCGCCGTGGAAACCGCATCAAATCCTATATAGGCAAAGAACACCACGCCCGCAGCCCCCAGAATACCCAGAATTCCGCCGTAGGGATGTGTGACGCCTTCCGAGGTAATGTACTCGCCGGCAGCGGGAATCATGGGCGAGTGGTTGGCGGGATTGATAAATCCCCAGCCGAGCACAATGACCATCAAGACAATCGCCACTTTCGTGACCACAATAATGGCATTGACGAATGCCGATTCCTTAGTGCCCCGGATCAGCAGCGCGGAAAGCAGAAGAAGAATGCCGATAGCCGGAAGATTAAGGATTCCATGCACATGCGTTCCCATTTGTGTTTCAAATGGAGAGTGGCTCCATTGATAGGGGACGTGAAGACCAGGACGAATGAAATCAAGCACTCTGTTGAAATACTGGCTCCAGGAAATGGCCACCGTCGCGGCGCCCACCGCGTATTCCAGCACCAGGTCCCAGCCGATGATCCAGGCGATGAGCTCGCCCATAGTGGTATAGGAATAGGTATACGCGCTGCCCGCGATGGGGATCATGGAGGCAAATTCCGCGTAGCATAGCCCGGCGAAGGCGCAGCCAATACCGGCCAGGATGAAGGCCAGCGTTACAGATGGGCCGGACCGCTGGGCGATGGCGTCAGCGGTGCGCACGAAGAGGCCGGCGCCGATGATGGCTCCGATTCCCAGCATCACCAGTGACCAAGGACCCAGCGTGCGCTTGAGGACGTTTTCTCCGCTTTCCGCTCTCAGACGATCAATTGATTTCGTACGAAACAATGATCCAGCCACTATTCCCTCTCAATCTTCGCCGGGAACCTGATTCGGGCCCGGCGCAATGAAAAACTCAATCCTAGATCAGGCTTGCGCCTTCGCGCCGCCCCGGCGCGACCATACAAAATACACCGGTATTCCCAGCAGCACGATAATCAGGCCCGGCCATGTGTATTGCGGTTTATAGCGCAATAATACGATATCGATGAACAAAGCCATCACAATATAAACCGCGGGCAGTATCGGATAGCCAAAGGCGCGGTAGGGCCGTTCGGCGTGGGGTTGCGTGCGCCGCAGCACGAACAGGCCCGCGATGGTCAATATATAAAAGACCAGCACGGCGAAAATGATGTAGTCCAGCAACTGACCGTACGTCCCGGAGAGGCACAGGATGCAGGTCCAAATGCCTTGCACAATCAGCGCATTCTTGGGCGTCAGGTACTTGGGGTGGACCTTACCCGTGGATTTGAAGAACAACCCGTCCCGCGCCATGGCGTAATAAACGCGAGCGCCGGAGAGAATCAGGCCGTTGCAGCAGCCAAAAGTGGAAATCAAAATGGCGATAGCCATTAGAGCGGCGCCCGAAGAGCCAAACATTTGGAGCATGGCTGCTGTGCCCACACGATCTTGCGGGTTCAGTGAAGCGATCTCCGGGTGATCAGTGGCATATTTGATGCCGCGAGCTAAAACGGTTGTGCCGTTAGGGTCGCCGTCAAAGGGCAGGTGCATCAGGTAAATAAAGTTCACTGCGACATACAACAAGATGACCACGCCGGTGCCCATCGCCAGTGAGAGCGGCAGATTGCGCTTGGGATTTTTCACCTCGCCGGCAGTGAAGGTCACGTTGTTCCAGGCGTCGGCGGAAAAGAGCGAACCGACTTGCGCGACGGCCAGAATCGTCAGCACGCCGACGAACGGCCCTGCGGCGGCGCCTGAGGCGGAGTGCAGAGAATCAAACCGCCAGAAATTGCCAAAATTTCCCGCTATGGCCTGAGCATTGCGCGCTACAAAAATTCCTGTTATTACCAAGCCGGCCAGTGCGGAAACCTTGGCGATGGTAAACAGGTTCTGGACGGCCGCGCCCAGCTTGAGCCCAAAAATATTCAATACGCTCAGAAATACTACAATCACAATGCCGCAGAGGTTCTGCGTGTTGAGGCCCACATCCATGTTTCCCAGCACCATAGGGCCAACCTGGATCGGGGGAACCTTGGCAATATGGAATATCCACTGCTCAGCGGAGACGCCGGGGAAAAAATATCCCAGAAATTTGCCGAAGGCCACGCCCACGGCGGCCACCGTCCCGGTCTGGATCACCAGAAAGAGCGTCCATCCATACAGAAAGCCCCAGAGCGGCCCCAGCGACTCGCGCAGATAGACGTACTGACCACCGGCGCGGGGCATCATGGCGGCCAGCTCGCCATAAGAGAGCGCGCCTACAATCGTCATGAAGCCAGTGACCAGCCACGCGCCAATCAGCAGCGCGGGCGAGTTGACTTCGCGGGCGATTTCGGCCGAGACAATAAAGATGCCGGAGCCGATCATGGAGCCCATTACCAGAGTAGTAGCGCTGGTCAGGCC
>Ga0066702_10000512_pt1 | contig 10019 bp, 3 predicted proteins | sample GraSoiAngelo_151_FD_66507 | JGI IMG/M metagenome (GOLD analysis project Ga0066702, IMG submission 66507) | Grasslands soil microbial communities from the Angelo Coastal Reserve, California, USA - 14_1009_12_20cm | ecosystem: Environmental > Terrestrial > Soil > Grasslands | place: USA...
GGAGCTCGCCGGGGTGGAGTCGATGGTGGGGCTGTTCATCACCACGGTGCCGGTGCGGGTGCGGGTGGACGAGGAGCGCCAGATCGCCGCCTGGCTGGGCGAGCTGCAGGCGACCCAGGTGGCGATGGGTGCGCACGAGCACGCGCCGCTCACCGAGGTGCAGGGGTGGAGCGGGCTGCCGGCGGGCACGGCGCTCTTCGACACCCTGCTCGTGTACGAGAACTACCCGGTGGGGGAGTGGTCGTGGCCGGAGCTGGAGCTGGTCCGGGTGGAGGACCGGACCAACTACCCGCTGACGCTGGTGGCCGAGCCGGGTGCCGAGCTGAGCCTGAGCGCGACCTACGACGCGGGCCGGTTCGAGGCGCAGACGGTGGAGCGGCTGCTCGGCCACCTCGAGCGGCTGCTGGTGCAGATGGCGGCGGCGCCGGAGCAGCAGGTCGGTGCGCTCGACCTGCTCACCGAGGAGGAGCGCCACCGCCTGCTCGTGGAGTGGAACGCGACCGATGCGGAGGTCCCCGCCGACCGCACCATCCACGAGCTCGTCGAGGAGTGGGCGGCGCGCACCCCGGAGGCGACCGCGGTGGTGTGCGGAGAGGACTCGCTGACGTATGCGGAGCTGAACCGTCGGGCGAACCGGCTGGCGCACCACCTGCGCCGCCTCGGGGTGGGCCCGGAGGTGCTCGTCGGGATCTGCGCGGAGCGCTCGCCGGAGCTGGTGGTGGGGCTGCTCGCGATCCTCAAGGCGGGCGGGGCGTACGTGCCCCTCGACCCCGAGCACCCGGCGGAGCGGCTGCGGCTGCTGCTCGAGGACAGCGCCGCGCCGGTGCTGCTCACCCACTCCTCGCTGCTCGCCCGCCTGCCCGAGCATCGCCGCACCGTCCTCCTCGACGGCGACGAGCCGGCGGGATGCCCGCCGACCGATCCCGAGCCGTGGGCCACCCCCGTGAACCTCGCCTACGTCATCCACACCTCCGGCTCCACCGGCGCACCCAAGGGCGTCATGGTCGAGCACCGCGCGCTCTGCAACCTGGTGGGCTGGCACGGCCGCCACTTCGGGGTGTCGCCCGAGGATCGCGGCGCCTGGCTGGCGCCGCTCGGCTTCGACGCCTCGATCTGGGAGTTGTGGCCGTACCTGGCCGCAGGGGCGAGCGTCGCCGCCGGCGCTGACCACGTGCGCCGCGATGTCGGCGGGCTGCCGCGCTGGCTCCGCGAGCGGGGGGTGACGATCGGCTTCCTGGCGACGCCCGTCGTCGAGGAGCTCCTCCGCGATCGGGGCATCCGGCTGGAGGGGATGCGGGCACTGCTCACCGGGGGCGACCGGCTGACGGTGCGGCCGCGAGTCGACACCGCACCGCGGCTCGTCAACAACTATGGCCCGACGGAGTGCACGGTGGTGGCGACCGCGGGCGAGGTGGAGGCGGCGCCGGCCGCGGACAGGCCACCGGGGATCGGGACGCCGATCGCGAGCACCCAGGTCTATGTGCTCGACGGGCGGGGGCGGCTCGTCCCCATGGGCGTCCCCGGAGTGCTGCACGTCGCCGGCTCCGGGCTCGCCCGCGGATACCTGAACCGGCCCGATCTCACCGCCGAGCGCTTCGTCGCGAACCCCTTCGGCCCCGGACGGCTGTACCGGACCGGCGACGTCGTGCGCTGGCGCGCGGATGGGACGCTGGACTACCTGGGACGTCAGGACGAGCAGGTGAAGATCAGGGGACAGCGCGTCGAGCCCGGCGAGGTCGAGTCCGCCCTGCGAGCGCTGCCCGAGGTCCGTGACGCCGTCGTCGTCGCCGACGACGAGCGCTCAACCGGGACGCGCCTGGTCGCCCACCTGGTGCCGGTCGACGGCCGGAACCTCGACGTCGTCGGACTCCAGGTCGCGCTGAGGCAGCGGGTCCCCGAGTTCATGGTCCCGGCGGCGTTCGTCCAGGTGGAGCGGTTCCCGATCACCGCGAACGGGAAGGTCGACCGTGGCGCGCTGCGCGCACCCGACATCACCGAGACCCGGGCTCCGAGCGACGGTCGCGCTCCGCGGACGCGCGAGGAGGCGGTGATCACCGCGGTCTGGCGCCGGATCCTGGGCGTCGAGAACGTGGGCGTGCACGACGACTTCTTCGAGCTCGGCGGCAACTCGCTGCTCGCGGTGCGCATGCTCGGCGAGGTCGACCGCGAGCTTGGCGGTCACACCGCGGTCGCCTCCATCTCCCAGGGTGGCTCCACCGTCGCCGGGCTCGCCTCACTCGTGGGCGGCGGAGCCGCGGACAGGGGTGGTGGGCAGCCGCCGGTCGGTCGGGCCGTCGACCGCCGTCCGACGCTCTTCGCCGTGTTCTCGGACGAATCGAGCATGGTCGCGCTGCGCCACTTCATCCGCGCGCTCGGCGGCGACCGGCAGGTGGTCGGCCTGCTGCCCCCTCGCCACGAGCGTCGATTCGATCCCGAGAAGGACGTCGTCGCGCTGGCGCACGAGCTGGTCGAGGAGATCAGCGCCCGCGATCCGGAGGGTCCGCACTGCCTCTGTGGGCACTCGCTCGGTGGTCTCCTCGCCTACGAGGTCGCCGGCCAGCTGCGCTCCGCGGGGAGGGAGGTGGCCTGGCTCGGGCTCTTCGACACCGCGACGCCGGAGCTGTGCCGGCTCGCGGCGACCCGTCGCGCGGAGCTGGGATGGCGGGTGCAGCGGTTCGCCGGGCACGCCCGGGAAGTCGGGACGTCGACGGCACTGCGCGAGCTCGTCGTGCGCCGCATCTGGCGGCTCAGAGCGGTCCTCCGGCTCCCGCTGCCGCCCGAGGACTGGGACGGTGACGGCGCGCTGCGCGTCGCCACCACGTATGCGGTGCGCGCGCACGATCTCCCGCTCGACATCTTCGCCACCGCATCGTGGAAGCCCGACACCGGCGCCGCCGCGCTCGGGTGGGAGCGGCTGCACCGCGGCCCGCTGCTCCACCACTCGATGCCCGGGGATCACGGGTCCCTGCTCGAGGAACCGCAGGTCGGCCAGATGCTCGAGATCGTCGCGCGACGGTTGCGCGAGGTGGAGACAGTGGAGTGCGGTCGATCCGCATCGATGGGACGGAGGGGCTGACAGAGATGGCCGAGCTTCGCTACACGGAGAGCCAGGACTCCAACCTCGAGTGGCCCGGATTCGCTGCGGTGCAGCCCCTCGAGCCCGAGGTCGACGGACGTGGCGCCGAGCCGTTTGTGCACGAGCTCGTCGCGGCGCGGGCGAGATCGAACCCGCGCGCGCTCGCCCTGGCCTCGGCCGACGTCACGATGACGTACCGGGAGCTCGATCGCCGTGCCGCGCGCGTGGCCCACCACCTTCGCGCGCTGGGTGTCGGACCGGACGTGCCCGTCGCCGTCTGCGTCGAGCGCTCGCCCGACCTGGCCGTGGCCGCCCTGGGAATCCTCAAGGCCGGCGGCGCCTATCTCCCGCTCGACGCGTCCTACCCCGAGGAGCGTCTCGCCTTCATGGTGACGGACTCGGGAGCACCCGTCGTCATCGTCCGGCGCAGCACGATCCCGCGCCTCACCGGCTCGCGCGCCACGACCGTGGTTCTCGACGACGATCGGCTCGAGGACGAGACGCCGCACATCCTCCCGACCGGTGTCCACTCCCGGCACCTCGCTTACGTTATCTACACCTCGGGGTCGACGGGGACCCCGAAGGGGGTGATGATCGAGCACCGCAACCTCCTCCACCTCGTACGCTGGCACGTCCGGGCGTTCGAGGTGACGGAGTTCGACCGGGCCAGCCAGGTGGCGAGCCCGGCGTTCGACGCCGCGGTCTGGGAGCTCTGGCCCTACCTGGCGGCGGGGGCGTCCGTCCACTTCGCCGACCAATCCGCGCGAAGCGACGCCGCCGCGCTCCGAGACTGGCTGTGCAGCGCGAGGATCACCATCGGCTTTCTCCCCACCCCGCTCGCGGAGGCCGCGCTCGAGCTGGACTGGCCGAGGGCCGCCCCGCTTCGGGTGCTGCTCACCGGGGGTGACACCCTCCATCGTCGTCCGCCGCCCGGGCTCCCGTTCGTCCTCGTCAACAACTACGGCCCGACCGAGGCAACCGTGCTCGTGACGTCGGGCACCGTACCCTCCGACGGTCCGTCGACCCGGCCGCCGTCGATCGGGCGGCCGATCGTCGACAGCCGGATCCACATCGTCGACGCCGACCTCCGTGAGGTGGCCGCAGGCCTCCCCGGTGAGCTCCTGATCGGCGGACGGGGCGTCGGCCGGGGCTACCTGCACCGCCCGGACCTGACCAGCGAGCGGTTCATCCCCGATCCGTTCTCCGGCGAGCCGACAGCACGGCTCTACCGGACCGGGGATGTCGTCAGCGAGCGTCCCGATGGTGAGCTGGAGTTCCTGGGACGGATCGACGACCAGGTGAAGATCCGCGGCCACCGGGTCGAGCCGGCGGAGATCGCCGTCGCGCTCGAGCGCCACGACGCCGTCCGCTCGAGCATCGTCGTCGCGCGCGAGCACCGGCCCGGCGACACCCGTCTCGTCGCGTACGTCGTCCTCAGGGACGGGGCCCGCCCCGAGGCGGCCGAGCTCCGCGACCACCTGGCGGGGCTGCTGCCCGACCACATGGTGCCGTCCGACTTCGTCCACCTCGATGAGCTGCCGCTCACCTCCAACGGCAAGGTGGACCGCAGCGCCCTGCCCGCCCCGCTGGAGCCGGCGTCGAGAGAGGCCGGACGAGAGCCGAGCGGTGCGCTCGAGCGCGACCTCGCCGCGATCGTGGGCGAGCTCCTCGGCATCGAGCATGTCGGCGCGGAGGAGAACTTCTTCCTGCTCGGCGGTCATTCGCTCCTCGCCGCCCAGCTCGTGGCGCGGATCCGTGAGCGGTTCCGCATTGATCTCCCGCTCATCAGCGTCTTCGAGGCGGGCACGGTGGCGGGACTCGCCACCGAGGTCGAGCGGCTGAGCAGCGATGGATCGGGAGCGCCTGCGGACGACCGCGAGACCCTGGTGCTCGCCGCCCAGACCTCGGGCAGCCGGCCCGTCCTCTTCTTCCTCGTGACCGACGAGACCGGCCTGTTCCCGATCCGCTACTTCATCGAGGCGCTGGGCGCCGATCAGCCGGTGGTCGGCCTGCTCCCGCCCCGGCACCGGCGCCGCTTCGACCGTCACAAGGACGTCGCGCAGCTCGCGCAGGAGATGTTGCCGACGATCCTCCGCCACCAGCCGAGCGGTCCCTATCACCTCTGCGGCCACTCACTGGGTGGGCTCCTCGCGTACGAGGTTGCCGGCCAGCTGCGTCGCGGGGGAGAGGAGGTCGCCTGGCTCGGCATGATGGACACGATGACGCCGGAGGCCAGCCGCCGGGTCGTCGCCGACTCTCGCCGACCCCGAGCGTATGTGCAGCGGCTGACGGCGCGCACGGCGGAGGTCGGACTCCGGACGGCGCTGCGCGAGATCGGCATACGACAGGTACAGCACGTGAAGGCTCGCTTCGAACTCCGTCTCGGGCCCGACGAGTACGACGTCGAGGGAGCGACCAGGCTCACGACGACGTACGGCGCGCTGCCGCACGACGCGCCCCTCGACGTCTTCTGCACCGCACGGGGCACGGAGGAGGCGGGGGGACCGGGCCTCGGATGGGACGCGCTCCATCGGGGTCCGGTGCGCTGCCATCCCGTCCCCGGCGATCACCACACGCACCTGCGGGAGCCGCACATCGACCGCGTCCTCGAGATCCTCGGCCGGCGGCTGCAGGAGGTCCACGTACCCGAGGGGGAGGTGTCGGCATGTCGGTGAGCACCGGTCACACCCTCAGCCTCTACCACCTCCTGGACCCTCAGGTTCTCGCCAATCCCTATCCCCTCTACCAGCGCCTGCGGACCGAGGACCCGGTGCACTGGGACCACTACCTTCACGCCTGGGTGGTCACGCGGTACTCGGACGTCGTGCACGTCTTCCAGCGCTACTCCGCCGACCGGACCCACACTCCCGAGAAGCTCGAGAGGATGGGGATGCAACAGCTGGCTCCCATCGCCCAGGTGATGGTCAGGCAGATGCTCTTTCTCGATCCACCCCAGCACGACCGGGTGCGGCGGCTGGCGGCGATCGCCTTCACCCCGCGCCGGGTGGAGCGGCTGCGCTCCCACATCCAGGACATCACCGACGCCCTGATCGACTCCGCCTCGGCGGGCGGGGAGATGGAAGTGATGGAGGACCTCGCCAACCCCCTTCCCGCGATCGTCACCGCCGAGGTGCTCGGGGTGCCGACGAGGGACCACGTCAAGCTCAAGAACTGGTCGCAGGACTTCGCGGAGATGCTCGGCAACTTCCAGCACAACCCGGACCGGGCAATGCGGGTGCTGCGAACCGTGAGCGACATGACCGCCTACTTCCGCGACGCGGTGCGCCAGCAGGCGACCAGCCCCACCGAGGGGCTCGTCAATGCCCTGGCAACCGCCGAGGTGAACGGCGATCGCCTGACCGAGGACGAGGTGGTCGCCAACGTCATCGTCACCATGGTCGGCGGTCAGGAGACCACCACCAATCTGATCGGCAACGGACTGCTCACCCTGCTGCGTCATCCTCGGGAGATGGACTGGTTGCGCGACAATCCGGCGGCGATCCCGACGGCCGTCGAGGAGCTGCTCCGCTACGAGAGCCCGAGCCAGCACACCGCCCGGCTGGCACCCGCGGACATGGAGCTGGGCGGTCGCCGGATCCAGCAGCGGCAGGCGGTCATCGCCGTCATGGGCGCCGCCAACCGTGATCCCGAGCGCTTTCCCGACCCCGACCGCCTCGACCTCACCCGCGAGGACAACCGTCACGTCGCCTTCGGATGGGCCGGCCACTTCTGCTTCGGAGCCCCGCTGGCCCGTATCGAGGGACAGATCGCCTTCGGCACCCTTCTCCGCCGCTTCCCGACGATGCGGCTCGCAACCCCGGAGGTGACCTGGCGCCCCAATCTCGGGCTGCGCGGTCTGACGCGGCTTCCGGTGACGCTGTGAGCGGGAATGGGAGCGTGCCACCCCTCGCCGAGGGAGCGGTCCACGTATACCAGGCTTCCCTGAATCATTCCGCCATGCCGCTCTCCCGGCTCGCGCCGCTGCTCGCGCCGGAGGAGCGCGAGTGGGTGCAGCGGCTGCACTTCGAGCGCGATCGCCGGCGCTACACCGCCGGACGCCTGTGGTTGCGCTGGCTGATCGCCGCCCACGTCGGCGCGACCCCCGCGGAGATCCGGTTTCGCCCGGGGCCCTACGGGAAGCCGGCCCTCGTCTCACCGGGCCATGCTCGCTGCCTGCGCTTCAGCGCTTCGTACTCTGGAGACCTCGCCCTGTTCGCCGTCGCCCGCGACACCGAGGTGGGGGTGGATGTCGAGCGCCTGCGCCCGGACGTCGACGTCGAGCAGGTCGCCGCGAGCTTCTTCGCGCGAGGTGAGCGGGAGGCGCTGCGCAGCCTCGCAGCCGACGTGCGGATGCGTGCGTTCTTCACCTGCTGGACCCGGAAGGAGGCATATGTGAAGGCCCTGGGGGTGGGACTGTCCCTGCCCCTGGACAGCTTCGACGTGTCCGCGGGGCTCGAGGTGGGAAGGGTCCCGGACTGGTACTCGATCTCCGGGCCCGCCGGTGAGTGGTCCCTGGGGGATGTCGAGGTCGCGGCCGGATATGCCGCCGCCATCGCCGTCGAGGGCCGCACACACCGGGTGCCGCGCGCGGCGGCTCCGATCGGCGGCTCGCTGGCCACGGTCCTCGGCATCCGGTAGATCCCGTGGAAGGGTGGTGGCGACCGCGTCGACGGTGGGGACGGCTGAGCGTGGTCGCCGTCGCTCTGGGGATCGCGACGGCGGTCGCGCTCCCCCTCGGCGACCGCTGGGAGGCGGTCGCAACATCTCCGCCCGTCGTCTTCCACGCCACCGAATCCGCGGGTCCGGGGGAGGTGATCGGCCTCCAGGGATCGAGCTTCGGCGTCGCTCCGCAGCTCTGGGTGACCCGTGTCACCGGTGACGCGGTCCCCGGGCCGCAGACGGCGCTGACCATGCTCAGCGCGACCGACCAGCACGCCGCCGCGCGCATCCCGGCCACCGACCCCATGGAGCTGTACGCGGTATGGGTGCGCAACCAGAGCGGGTTCGCCCGGCAGCCGGTGTGGATCAACCGCGCGCGGGCGACCCACCTCGAGTACGACCGGGTCGCCTCCGGCACCAGCCTGCGTGCCTTCGGGCGCAACCTCGTCGTCCCCGGCGCCGTCGCCACGGTCCGCCTCATCGATCCGTCGACCCATGCCTCGATCCCGGCGGCGGTGGACGTGGCGCGCAGCGACTCCCACGCCCTGCGATTCACCGTGCCGGGCGGGCTCGCGACCGGCAGGGCCTACGATGTCGCCCTCTCCAACGGGATGGGCGGTTCGCACGGCACGGTGATCACCCCCGAGCGGCTCACGCTGCGGTCACCGGGCGCCGACGCCTATCAGCTCGGTGTCCCCTGGGCGGCCGACTTCGGCTTCTCCGGCAACGTCTACGACGTGATGACCGACCCGCGCCTCGCCCTTCACGCCGCGGCCGACGGGCTGAGCAACGACCAGGCTGCCATACAGGGGGCGATCGATCGTGCCCACGCGGACGGCGGCGGCGAGGTGTACCTGCCCGCAGCTACGTACCATATCGGCATCGGCCGGCTGGTGATGAGGTCGAGGGTGGTGATCCGAGGGGCGGGGGTCGACCGCACCACCATCGCGGACACGCCCACGTCCGGCATCGACTTCGACCCCGGCTCCTCGGTGATGGGCCTGACCAACCTCACCCTCGTGGGCCCGACCGCCACCCAGGGCACCAACGTCCGGATGAACGCCGCGCCGGCCACGCCGATCGACCGGGTGTTCCTGAGCCATGTCAGGCTGCGCCTGGACGTCAGCCCGAGCCCGGCGATCGAGGGCCTCGCCATCCGTCACATCCTGGTCACCGACTCCGTCTTCGACGAGAGCGCGCGCCAGGCGGCACCCCTCTACTGGCACCACGCCTCCTACGTCACGGTGCGCAACAGCAGCTTTCACTACCTCAACGCGCGGATCATGCTCGGTGATGCGAACCACGTCCTCTGGGAGAACAACAGCAGCACGCGCGACTACACCCTCCCCGATCAGCCCACCCCCAACGGCGACTCCGGACACCTCGACCTCCAGTGCACGAGCCAGGTGGCGATCCTCGGGAGCAGCTTCCGGCTGGTGGGGCCGAACCGCGACTCCGGGGACGGCGAGACGATCAACACCCAGTGCGGCTCGCAGCCGGACCGTCCCCGCTACTGGGGGACGGCGACGTCGGCGGACGCGACCCATCTCGTCGACGTCTCGCAGGCGTTCAGCCCGGCCGCGCACGGCGGTCTCTTCGCGGTGTGGATCCTGAAGGGTCCGGGCATGGGCCAGTGGCGGTGGGTCGTGTCGAGCGCGCCGACGACGTTGACCGTCGATCGACCCTGGGAGGTGGTCCCCACCGCGGGGTCGGTGTACTCCGTCCGGGAGATGGACGCCTATCAGTTCCTCATCGAGGGCAACACGCTCACGCAGAACCGCTTCGGCATCGAGCACTACACCGGCGTGCAGGAGAGCATGATCGTCCACAACACGCTGACCGACGACGGTCCCATCTGGCTGCGGTCCCAGGTGCACCGCCAGGCTCCGGTGGACCTGAGCCCGGTGTGGGACAACCTCATCGCCGAGAACGCGGTGTCGGCGAACGACCACCAGGAGTACGACACCGCCGGGATCGGCGTCATCGACGACGAGCTCGCCGGTCCGCTCGTCGGAGCGATGGTGCTCGGCAACGAGGTCCGCCGCAACACCATCCACGCGCAGATTCCCAACCTCAGGTTCCCCAGCTCTGGCAACATCGAGGACGGCTACTGGGCGTGGACGCGCGATGAATCGAACAGCGACGACATCCCCAGCGACGACACGACGATGGCGACCGTGGCGACGATCTTCGACGGCAACCAGACGTACGACGCCGCGTATCCGTACTGGGTGGACACCGGCACGTACTCGACGGTGATCGCCAACCATGGCGGCGGCAACTC
>Ga0066702_10000513_pt1 | contig 10003 bp, 8 predicted proteins | sample GraSoiAngelo_151_FD_66507 | JGI IMG/M metagenome (GOLD analysis project Ga0066702, IMG submission 66507) | Grasslands soil microbial communities from the Angelo Coastal Reserve, California, USA - 14_1009_12_20cm | ecosystem: Environmental > Terrestrial > Soil > Grasslands | place: USA...
CGCCATTCTTCATCACGCCGACAACACCGAAACAGGTCAGGCCGGGCTTGTCGTATTTGCCGACGCGCTCGGTCACGTCGCAACCGGCGGCTTTCAGTTCGTTAGCCACGATTCCAGCCGAACGTTCCTCGTGCCCGGAGAGCTCGGGATGCGTGTGGAAGTCTTTATAAATCGGTACTAGCGACGGCAGTTCCGCATCGGCGAGTGATTGCGGCGTTTGCTCGGCAAAAACGGAAACGCTGGTCAAGACCGACAACGACAGGATTACGAAACGTAAAAGCTTCATGTTTGTCATGCTGAGCGAAGTCGAAGCATCTCTCAATTTTTGTTCCGTGCAATCACAGTAAGAGATTTCTCGACTTCGCTCGAAATGACAGAAAGTTGGACGACCAATGGAATTCGAGAAAAACACGCTGCTTTTTGGCGCTGACCCCACTCCTCGCATCGTTGCCATTGAACTTGGCGAAACGGGAACGGTGCGCGTTTATCGCCGCGAAAAAGATGGATCGACCATCGCCGACGTCGAGCCATTCCACCCCTTTGTGTGGGCGGACAGCGACGTTGTCGATCTCGGCATTGAAACCGAGAAACTTCGCGGCGATCTCAAGTATGGCTTGCTGATCACCGTCGATAGTTGGAAGGAACTAATCGCGTTGCGTAACGGACTGAAGAATGCCGGGCGCGACTTCTTCGCGTTCACGGACCCAGTGCAGCATTATCTCACGGCCACGGGCCGCACATTGTTCAAGGATCTGCCGTTTGAAGAATTGAAACGAATGCAGCTCGAAGTGTTGTCGTTTGAAGGCGACAACGATCACGTCATGAGCATTGCAATCTCGGACAACACCGGCTGGGAAGAATTGATCGTTATCGATCCAAAAAACGTCGAGGAATCCGAACGAAACGCGCTTAGGCGACTCACTGCGCTCATCAAAGAGCGCGATCCGGATGTGATCGAAGGTCATGATTTGTTTCGGGTTCATCTGCCGCTGCTCGTTGCCCGCGCGAAAAAAATGAAAACCAAGCTCGATTGGGGACGTAGCGGCGGCTTTCTCCGATCGCGGCCATCGCGGCTCCAAATCGCGGAGAAGACCATCGATTATCCGAAGTTCACAATCGATGGCAGGCATTTCGTTGATACGTTTTTGCTCGCGCAATTTTACGATGTCGGGATGCGTTCTCTTGCTGGTTTCGAACGGACGGATGTCGCGCGGCATTTCGATCTCTGCGACAACGAACAAGTCTCGGCGCTTACGGGCAAAGAACTGGAGCGCGCGTATCTGGAGAATTCAGAAGCGTTCCGGCGACGCGCGTTATGTGGCGTACGGGAAACGCGCGCGTTATCGGACCTGCTCAGCTCGAGCTATTTCATCCAGGCGCAAATTTTTCCTTACAATTACCAGGACGTGATTGTGCGCGGCAACGCCACGCGCATCAATGCACTTTTACTGCGCGAATATTTTCGGCAACGCCATTCCATTCCCGAGCTGCCGATGCCGCGCCCGTTCGAAGGCGGTTACACCGACATCTTCTTCACCGGCGTGGCGCGCGACGTCTGGCATTGCGACATCGCTTCGCTTTATCCGTCGGTGATGTTGCAATTCGAGTGCTTCCCCACAACAGATCAACTGCAAATTTTCAGGCTTCTGCTGACTGATGTCCGCACCTTTCGACTCGAAGCGAAGGCGGAAATGCGGGCGGAGCAAGATCCCGCCAAACAGCACCATCTCCAGGCGCTTCAAAACACCTTCAAGATTTTGCTTAACAGTTTCTATGGTTACCTCGGGTTTGCGCAGGGACATTTCGCCGATTTCGATGCCGCCGCGCGGGTAACCCAGATTGGTCGCGATTTACTGAAGAAGATGATCGACTGGCTTAATGCCCACGGCGCGCAGGTCATCGAGGTCGATACCGACGGAATTTATTTCGTGCCGCCGTCTTCCGCTTCTTCTGTAGAGGCAGGCGTGTCGCCTGCAAGGTCCAAAAGCGATGCAGCCGACACGGCTGCCTCTACAGCGAGCGAGATCGAGGAACTACAACGAGGCCTGGCAAAAGAATTGCCGGCCGGCATCGACGTCGAAATCGACGAGCAATTCGACTCCATGTTCAGCTATAAAGCGAAGAATTACGCGTTGCTCACAAAAGACGGCGACGTCATCATCAAAGGTGGCGCGCTCAAGTCGCGCGGACTCGAAAAATTCCAGCGCGTGTTTCTCGAAGAGATGATCAAGCTCATCATGCAGGGAAAACCCGAGGCAGTTGGCGATCTGCGGAATGAATTCGAACAAAAAATCCGGAACCGTGAATGGAAGATCGACATGCTGATGAAGACCGACACGCTCCAGGATTCACTCGACAAATATCGCGCCAAGATCGGCGGCTCCGCACGGAACCGCGCCGCTGCGTACGAGCTCGCGTTGACCAGTGTTCGAAATTACAAACCCGGCGACCAGATCAGTTACTACATCAAAGCCACGCCAAAAAAAGTTCCCGCGTACGAAGCTGCCAAACCCGCCAGCGAATTCGATCCCGAAAACCGCGACGAAAATGTTGATTACTACGTCGCCAAGCTGGCTGACCTCGTGAAGAAGTTCAGCGGGCTCACTGCGGTGGCATCCGCACCAAAGCAAGAGAGCCTGGCGCTTTAGCGTCGATAATGGTGACGCAACTGCGCGATCCGCACGTCGTCCCCGGAAACGCGATAAACACTCCGGTGTTCGCCTGTGATCCGGCGAGACCAATATCCCTGCGCCGCGTGCTTTAACGGCTCAGGTTTCCCGATTCCGCGATATGGATCGCGCATGATCTCCTTGATGATTTGGTGAATGCGCTTCAGCGTCTGCGGATCTGTCTCCTGCCAGTAGAGATACTCCTCCCAGGCATCATCTGAGAAGACGAGATTCACGTGTTCAGCTTCAACTTCTTTCGGACACCTTTTCCGCGTTCGAGTTGGTCGATGGAGCGCAGGAGTCGCTTTGCATTCTCCGGAGACCGCAACAGGTGAGCGGTCTCCTCGAGCGATTCATATTCAGCGAGCGAGAGCATGACCACAGCCTGATCGCGGTTGCGCGTGATAATGACCGGGGCGTTGTCTTCACAAACGCGGTTCATAGTATTCGCAAGATTCTCTCGGGCCTCCGTGTAGGTGATCGACTTCATATCATGGACAGGATACTGTCCAACTACCCAATTGCAATAAAGAGCAGCTCCACCGGCCGATTAATGCTTGCCGGAGTCCTATGAAGAGGCAGAAGTAATATCCATGAAAACATCTTGCCATTTCATTTGCGCGCTGGCTGCGACTGCACTTGTTGCCGCGATTCAAAATGCATCCTCAGCTGAGACTGACCACGCCGACATCAAGGCCGAAGTTACTAAACGCCATGACGAGGCGGTGAAGCGGTTGCAGGACTGGATCGCGCAGGTATCGATCGCGGCGGAGGACCGCGGATATCCGGAAGGCGCGGAGTACATGGCAAAACTTGCGCGCGACGCGGGATTTCAACAGGCAACAGTCCTAAACACTGATGGCAAACCGGGCGTGTTCGCGACGCTCGATGCCGGCGCGCCGAAAACGGTTGGGCTCTACTTCATGTATGACGTGAAGCAGTTCGATCCAGCAGAGTGGACGTCGCCGCCGACTGAGGCGCGAATTGTGGACAAACCGCCGCTGGGCAAGGTGATCGTCGGCCGCGGCGCGGTTAATCAAAAGGGACCGGAAGCGGCGTTCCTGGCGGCGTTGCATGCCATTCAAGGCGCGGGCAAGAAGATGCCGGTAAACCTGGTAATGGTTGCCGAAGGCGAAGAAGAGATCGGTTCCCCGCACATCCCACAACTCGTGAGGCGACCCGAAGTGTTGGAAGCGCTGAAGAAATGCATCGGCGTCTTCATGCCCTCTGCGTCCCAGGATTTGGATGGAGTGGTCACTGTGAGCCTCGGCGCAAAGGGCGTCGTCGAACTCGAGCTGGTGTCGAGTGGCGAAAAATGGGGACGCGGCCCGGCCAAAGACATTCATTCTTCGCTAAAAGCGATGGTGGACAGCCCGGCATGGCACCTGGTCAAAGCGCTCAACACGCTTGTGTCTGACGACGGCAACGAAATCAAGATCGACAATTATCCGAAGCCGCGGCCATTGAGCGCGGAGGAGAAAACGATGATCGCTGATGTCTCGAAGGTGCGGAGCGAAGCGCAGGCGAAGAAATTATTTTCGGTGCAGCATTGGATCAACGATCTGCCATGGGAGCAGGCTAACGAGCGACTCGAATCGCAGCCGACAGTGAACATCGAAGGTTTAGTCGGCGGTTACACCGGTGCCGGTGGCAAGACCATTCTGCCGCACCGCGCCGTGGCGAAGATTGACATGCGTCTGGTGCCTGACATGAAAGCAGCGGACGCGCTCGCCGCGTTGAAGGCGCATCTGGCGAAGCACGGGTTCGGCGACATCGAAGTAAACATGACCGGCGGTTACGATCCGACGAGCACATTGGCCGATTCCGCACTCATCAAGGCGCAGGCCGCGACTTACAAAAAATCCGAAATCGATCCACGGCTCTGGCCGCGCAACGCCGGTTCGTACCCCGGCTACGTGTTCACGGGCGAACCGGTGAAACTTCCTGCCGGGCATTTCGGTCTCGGTCATGGCAGCGGCGCGCACGCGCCGGATGAATATTACGTCATTGAATCCGCGAACCCGAAAATACAGGGATTCGATGGCGCAGTGATGTCGTTCGTCGAATATCTCTACGAGCTGGCGAAATAGACCCGCCTACCGGATTAATTTCGCATCGAGATTAATCTGCGCGCCGGCGAGGGCGACTGATACCGGACAAGTCTTTTTTGTGAGCTCGGCTTGCTCGCGAAATTTCGCTTCGTCGATTCCGGGGACGTCAGCCTCGGTTTTCAAATCGATGGTCGTAATCTTTGGACCGCCGCCGACCATCTCAAGCTTCACCGTCGCGGTCGTGCTGATTCGTTTCGCAGGATGTCCCGCTTTTTCCAAATTCGCAGAAAGCGCCATTGAATAGCAGCCCGCCTCAGCCGCGCCGATTAGCTCTTCAGGATTTGTTCCCTTAGCTTCTTCAAAGCGCGATGAAAACGAGTACGGCCCTTCAAACGCGCCGCTGCCGAGTTTCATAATTCCTTTGCCTTGTTTCAGTGTGCCTTCCCACACCGCCGATCCAGTTCGTGTTGCCATTGTTTTGCCTCCTTTGTTTGCTGACGTGATGCAGGCAATCCTGCCTGCAATTCTCTGGCAGACAGGATTGTCTGCCTCACTTTTACTTATCTCGGACAAGGGCAAGCGCAATCGGTTTTGGGCATTGCCAATTACGCGGGTTCGGGTGCAGCGATATCGTCCACCGAGACGGAGCGATCGCTTTTTGCTTCTGCGAAAATCCGTTGTTTGCGACCCAGCCAAACACCGAGCACACACCAAGCACCGACGACCGGCACTGCAATATAACTAATAGTGCTCAAGCTGAGACCAAGCGCCTGCATGCCACCGTAAGACCACGCTCCGAATTGATCGCCGCAACGATAACCGAACGTGTCGATGAAACTCTTCGCTTTGTATTTGTCCTCCCGACGCAAGACCGTAAACAGCACTTCGCGCGCGGGCCGCATGAACGCGAAGGTGCTCGCGCGACGCGCGACTTGAAACACTGCGAGCACTGTGAGCACTGGCATCAGCCCCATCGCGGCGAAGCCAAATAGACTGAGCATAGGCATGAAGAGCAGAGTGACGGTAACGCCGAGGAATTTCATCAGCCGGCCAGTCACAAATATCTGCAGCAACAAAGTCAGCGTGTTAACTGAAAGGTCGAGCTTCGCGAAAAACGTCGTCCGCGCGGCCCGATCGACAAAGCCCATCTTGGTAAGTTCAGATTGCTGGAAGTAGGCCCAGGTCGACGTGAGCGTGTAGAGCAAGATAAAAACGAACAGCCCGAAAAGATAAGGCGAGCGGCAAATGTGGGTGACGCCGTCCCAAAATCTGCCGCCAATTGGTTTCTCGGCGGTGTCATCTCGTGATTTTGAATCGCCACTTCGGAATTCTGCAGGAAAAAAACGCACACTTTGCGCGGCGATCTCGAGCATCGCAGCACAAATCAATAGCAACACGCCTGTGCTCACGCGATGCACGAGCGACGCAGTGATAATTGGTCCAAGGATTCCTCCGAGCGAACCGCCGACAGCGATAAAGCCAAAGAGACGTTTTCCCTGCTCATTCGTGAACAGGTCGGTCATAAAGCCCCAAAACACCGCGGTGGCGAAAAGATTGAAGACGCTGACCCAGACAAAAAAACATATATCGATCCATGGCCGCTTTCCGGGCGGGGCGAACTGCATTAGCACGAAGAAAATGATGAGATTTGAGATAAAGAAGCGGTAAGCGATCGGAATGAATCGTCTCCGCGACATGCGGGCGACAATGGCGGAAAAGAGCGCGTTGGCGACGAGCATCGTGAGCAGTACCACCGTAAACATCCACCACAGATTTTCCGAATAACTGGCGCCAATGTTGTCGCGAACTGGCCGGATGACATAATAGCCGGCGAGAACGACAAAGAAGAAAATGAAGGCGAGCCAGAGCGCCCGGATCTCTTCGGGCCTTACGTCAACGATCTTGCCAAAGAATTTTTTCATTGTTGTAGCCGCGGCCGCGAAAATGCCAGTCCGGCTCGGACCGCGTCGCACAGCGACGCGGCTACGTCTTCTTCTTCTTCCATATATTCAAGACTTCCGCTTCACGCTCCGGCGTTAGACCAGCTTTCGAATGCGATCGGCGCTCTTGCGGAAGTAACTTGAACCACGCGAGCGTATCACGTGCGGTGACGTCGAGCGGTCGAAACGTCAGGCCCTTACTCAACGCGCGACTAATGTTCGTTCGCGCAACCGCGTCATCTTTCCCAGTCCACACCGGCATATCCGACCAGGGCTGCACTTTCTGCTCAGTCAAAAATTCCTCGTCTACCCAAGTAAACTTCGCGTCCGACTTCAGAGCGCCCTTAATTCCGTCAAGCATCCCGCCGATGCCCAGGGGTTTGGCTGGCCCAGTCGCGTTGTAAATTCCCGTCTCGGTGTCCTCGACCATCCGGATCGTCCATTCGGCGAGATCGCGGGCATCAATGAACTGCACCGGATCGCCGGGTGAACCTGGCGCGAGCACTTCGCCACCGCGATCGATCCGCACAGGCCAGTAAGTGAAGCGATCGGTCTCATCGCGCGGGCCGACGATGAGCCCCGGGCGAATGATCAGCGTTTTTCCGGCAAACCATTTCTCGGCTTCTTTTTCGGAGAGCGCTTTGAGCGGACCATAGGTTTTGTAACCGCCCGCTTTCATTGCCTCGAGCGTTTCCTTGTACGGATCGGCGCCTTCGTATTTTTCTGTGGGCGCGGCCTCGTCCGGACCGCTCTTTACTTCGCCGTAAACGGAGATCGTCGAGATGAAGACGTAGCGCTCGACGTTGCCTTTGAGAATTTGCGCCGCATCCCGCACCCACGCCGGAAGGGTCGTCGGGTTGTCGATCGCGACGTCCCATTGTCGATTTTTCAGCGCGTCCAACTGGCCGTCTCGATCGCCAATCAATTGTTCGACTTCATTCGGCAATTCGCCTGGATGCGTTTTGCCGCGGTTGAACGTCGTGACCTTGTGTCCGCGATTAAGCGCGTACCGCACCTGGTATGGTCCAGTGAAGCCTGTGCCGCCAAGAATGAGAATGCGGAGAGGTTTCACGGATTTCTTTGCGAACAGCGTGGTCGATCTCGTTCCGAAGGCAAGTGCGCTGCCAGTGGCCGCGGAGAGTTTGATAAATTGGCGGCGCGTCTTTTTCATATAGCCCGCTAACCTTTCTTGTCATTCCGAGCGAAGTCGAGGAATCTCTAATCGAAAATGAAAAGACGCGAAGCTGTGAAACTGATCGGCGGAACAACCGCCGGATTACTCTTGCCAATTGGTGCCCGAGCCGCGAGCCAATCATCGATCATGATTACACGCACTATTCCATCATCCGGCGAAAAGTTGCCGGTGATCGGGCTTGGAACATGGAGCGTGTTTGACGTCGATCTTACGCCAGCGAACAGACCGCAACTGGGAGAAGTGCTTTCGCTCCTGGTCAAGCACGGCGGACGGGTGGTCGATTCTTCGCCGATGTACGGGCGCGCCGAGGGCGTAGTGGGCGAGCTGGCTGCACAATTGCATTTGCTCGATTCGCTCTTTATAGCCACCAAGGTCTGGACAAAAGGCAAAGAAGCCGGGCTCGCGATGATGCAGCGTTCCATGGTTCGAATGCGGAAGGTTGACCTCATGCAGGTCCACAATCTGTCCGATGTGGAAACGCAGATGTCTTCACTTCGTGAGTGGAAAACCGACGGCCGCATTCGCTACACAGGCATCACCCATTCACAGGCGCGCGGTCATTACGACGTCGAAAGAACCATGCGCCGCGAGAAACCCGATTTTGTCCAGATCAACTACTCGCTCATGGAGCCTCAAGCGGCTCAACGCATCTTGCCGCTGGCCCAGGAGCTTCGCATGGCGGTGATTATTAATCGCCCGTTTGGCGCCGGCGCTTTGTTTGGACGGGTCGCCGCGAAGCCACTGCCCCCGTGGGCTGCGGAAATCGATTGCCGATCGTGGGCGCAGTTCTTTCTGAAATGGATTGTGGCCCATCCCGCGGTCACTTGCGTGATACCTGCAACGAGCAAACCGCAGCATATGGAAGATAACTTGGCTGGGGGGGTAGGGCGGCTTCCCGACGCAAAGATGCGCCAGCGGATGCTGGAGTTGGTCTCGACGCTGTAGCCACCGGCCTGCGGCCGATCCACCTCGGCGCCGCTTTTCATGCCAGTAAGACGGCCCACAGGGCCGTGGCTACAGCGGCTTTGAGGGTTTTCGGGCGTTCGGCAGATGTCAAATGGAAAATTTTACGTTTTCTGAAAAAAAACAGTTGCGGGCCGGGCCGATCTGCCGGATAGGACGCGCTCTTTATGCGAAAACTTCTCTCTCTTACCTTTACCGTTTTGGGATGCGCGGCGTTTTGTCCCTTCCCGGCATCTGCGCTCGGATTCTCGGCGCCGAAGCCACAGTTTGCTTATACCGATGCTTCCGGGAAGAAGCAGTCGGCGGAGGTCGTGGACAAATATTATCCAAAAAAAATTACGCAACCGGTTGTCGCGGATTCGAAGATCGATCCAAAACTGCGCCAAGCAGCCACGATTGCCGAAGAACGCGCGCACGCGCACTCGCTTTCGAAGTGCTGGCATTTTGTCAAGGAAGCGCTCGTTGCTGCGGGCGTGGTGAAATCCCGGCCGCAAACACCGCTGGCGAAGCAGGCCGGTCAAGAGCTCGTGAACAATTACGGGTTCAAAAAACTCCCGGTGTCCGATCCCTATCAGGCGCCGGTCGGCGCGGTGTTGGTCTATGACGCGAAGCGCGCGGCTGGTCATGTGGAGATCCGTACTGAGAACGGTTTTGTCAGCGATTTTCGCTCAAAGACACCGTCACGCCGCCCGCTGTTAGGCGTTTTCGCCAAGACTTAAGCCCCGAAGGGGCATAAATCGCTCCACAGGCGAAGCCACCATCCATGTAGCTACAACGAGGCGGGCCGATTCGCGTCAGCGGCTTTGCGTTTGGCAGTGCTCTCAGGCGTGACTACACGGACGGTCATAAATCGGCCATGCGCTTTCGTCCAGGCTAGGGCTTCGTCTCTCGTTTCGAAGAATCGATCAATTACCAGCGCGTTCTTTTCCGCAGCGCACCGGCCATTACAGCGGGCCGACTTGCGGCTCACCACTGACGGTCCGGTATCGACAGCCACGCCTTCAACATCGGGAAATATAATCGTGCTGCCGTAAGGAATTTTTCTCGGATCAACAGCGCAATCTCCGGCGCGTAGATGGGCTCCACTCCACGCGGCGCGGTGTCCGGACTTTTCGTTCCGCCAGTAACAGGTCACGTGCACCAGCATCGATTCCTCGCTCGCAATGGCGCTAGGCGCCAAAAACA
>Ga0066702_10000514_pt1 | contig 9993 bp, 8 predicted proteins | sample GraSoiAngelo_151_FD_66507 | JGI IMG/M metagenome (GOLD analysis project Ga0066702, IMG submission 66507) | Grasslands soil microbial communities from the Angelo Coastal Reserve, California, USA - 14_1009_12_20cm | ecosystem: Environmental > Terrestrial > Soil > Grasslands | place: USA...
GGCCTCACCTTCGACGACCGCGGCCTGATCGTCGCCGTCGCCCAGGAGGAGGCGACCGGCACGGTGCTGATGGTCGCGTACATGGACCGGGATGCGCTGGCGCGGACGGTCGAGACCGGCGAGGCGCACTTCTGGAGCCGCAGCCGGCAGGCCCTCTGGCGCAAGGGCGAGACGTCTGGCCACCTGCTGCACGTCGAGGAGATCCAGGCCGACTGCGATGGGGACGCGCTCCTCCTTTCGGTGCATGCCAGCGGGCCGACCTGCCACACGGGCCAGCGATCGTGCTTTGCGCAGCCCGTCAACATCCTCGACCAGCTCGATGCGACCCTGCGCGACCGGCAGGCCCAACGACCCCCGGGGTCCTACTCCGCGGCGCTGTTCGACGGCGGGCGTGCCGCGATCCTCCGAAAGGTAGGAGAGGAAGCTGTCGAGGTCCTGCTGGCCGGCGCCCAGGAAAGCGAGGAGGCGCTGACCAACGAAGTGGCGGACCTCTGGTTTCACACCGGCGTGTTGCTACGGGAGCGTGGCATCAGCCTCGCCGCGGTATTCGAAGTCCTGGCGGAGCGGCGTCGGTCCTCCCCCGGCTGATTACTCGGGAGTGGCGGCGAGCTGCGCCACCGGTGGGCCGAGCACGATCCCTTCCTCCGAGATCTCATACGACCTGACCTCGGGTTTGTGATGACTGGCGCGCGTCTTGAGGACCGTCAGCGCTCGGGTGATGTGCGTATCGGACCGGACGTACTGGAGGAGCAGGACGTTATCGGAAAGGTGCGACATGCCGTGCTCGGAGATGCGGACAAGCTCGAAAAGGTCGGGCACCTCGAGGGTCATGAGGAGGCTTACCCCCTTTCGGACCAGCCGTTGCGACAACGAGTACATCCATTCCCGAAAGCGGATCGGGTCGCCGATGGTGAAGTAAAGATCCGCCAGGCTGTCGATTACGACGCGCTTCGCGCCCGTCTTTTCGATCAGGTCGAGCAGCTCATAGACCCATTCATCGATGTTCACGTCCACCGGAGAGCGTGCCATGAGGTGAACGCCCTCGCTGTCCAGAGACCAGCCGAAACCCTGGACGATGCGCGAGAGCTGGGTTCGATTTTCCTGGAGCGTGGCGATCACGCCCGTTTGCCCGCGCTTGGCGCCCTGAAAGATGAAGTGGAGGCCGATGAGCGTCTTGCCGACGCCGGACGGCCCACACACCAAAGTCGTGGAGCCGGGCCAGTACCCGTCCCCGAGCAACTCATCGAGCGCCTCGACCCCGGTGGACTGCCGCAGGGGGCTCAGCGGATAGTCAGAGCCATCCAGTAAATCGGCCAGCCGAGGAAAGACATCGAGGCCGGACGCGCTGATGCGGTAGGCGTGCTCACCGGCGGCAAAGCCGCTGCCACGTAGCTTGAGGATTTCCAAAATCCGAGACTGCCGTTCCGCCGTCCTGGCGGTTCCCAGCGCGACGACCGCGTCCGCCACGGCGAACTCCGGAGCGCTGGTCGAGTCGGAGGCATCGTATTCCCCAACCCAGAAGGATGAGGCGGCCATGGCCGTCAGGTGGCCGGCAAGGTCATGAAGAAAGCGCCGGAACTCGGTCTGATCGGCCGCAAACGCCCGCAGCGCCTTGAAACTGTCGATCGCGACCAGGCCAGGGTGGTGCTCCTTGATCAGGTCGTCGATCTGGCTGAGCACTCCAGGCAAACCGTGATCACGTAAGACTGCGCCGAGATCCTCATAGAGGACGCGTTTCCCAATCGCCTTCGCATCAAAGAATTCGAGCGACTGGCCGTATCGGATGACCTTGTCGAAGGGCTCCGACACGGTGGAGAGATACACTGCCGGCCGGTCGAGGGTCGCGTTGTGGAAGATGTACTGCTCGGTCAGGATCGTCTTCCCACTGCCAGGCGCGCCGATGATCAGGTTGATTGCGTTCGCCGGCAGGCCGCCATGGAGGATCGCATCCAGCCGCGGCTGGCCGCTGGAGAGGCGCGCGGTCATGTCACCCTGGCGCGGCTGGCGGAGCGCGCCAGGGCACTCGTGCCCAGCAGGTCGCGTACCGTCGAGATCAGCTGAAGGGGCTCAATCGGCTTGTTGAGGAAGGCGCTCGCCCCGACCTGCAGGGCCTCATCGGCGCTATCCAGCGCTGAGACGGCGAGGATCCGCGTGCCGACCCTCGCCGTGAATTCGCGACACAAGCGAAAACCGGCGCCGCCCGAGATCAAGAGATCGAGCACAACCAGGTCAGGTGAGCGCTCTTCGAACTGCAGCCGGGCCTGGATGGCATCGAGCGCGGTCGCCACCTCGTAACCTTCGGTCCGCAGAAAGTACTCTGACAGCTCCGCCGCGTACGGGTCCCGCTCGGCGATGAGGACCAGCGGACGCAGTTCCTCCTTCCCGCCCTCGCCGTCAGCAGGAAGCCGACCCGATGCCAGTTCCTGGCTGAGCACCCGGTGCGCGTCGGCTGCGCTCATCCCGGATTCGATCTGCCGCTTGATGAATCGAAGCAGCTCTAGATGGTTGCGGGAGTAGAGGCGCTGGGCGCCACCGCTTCGATTGGGGACGATGACCCCATAGCGCTCCTCCCAGGCCCGGAGGGTCGACGCCGGAACCTCCAGCATCTGGGCCACCGCGCCAATGCTGTAGACAGGCTGCTCGCCGGCCGCACCCACGGCTTTTAGTATGCGGGTCCCCATGGTGCTTACGCAATACCTGCACACATCCTTGGCTGGAGCTCAGCGGTCCTGGCCTCTTGCCAACGCCTGTACCCCTGCTCTATGCTGTGCTTCTCAAGGCGTGAGCAACTAATGCGTAAGTTGTGAGGGGCGGAGATGAAGGAGCGACCAAGCGATGCGTGCCCGTATCCAAAGCCGTTTACGGCTGAGTTCAACGATTGTCCGACCTACCAGACACGGCATGCTATCGTGGTCGACTCCAATGACCGGCCACTCCGCACGATTTGGTCGTGTCGCCACATGGAGACGAAGCAGATCCCGGGAAAAAGCGGCCATTACTATGGCGCATGCCAGCTGGGTGACGCGAGGGGCCGACAGGAATGGGTCCAACGGATCGGTCCGGACCGGGTTCGCAACATCCAGAAGCTTCGGGCTCAGATCATGCCCCTGGCGCAAGGGTTGGTGGACGATCTCGCTGTCCTCAAGAGCCGGCACCTGGACGCCACCCGATCAAACGGTGATGCCACGGAGATCCTGATGCTGATGAAACAACGGGGACGACGGTACCTCGAGGACTTCGAAGCGTTCCTTAGCGACCGGGGGGAGCTTCTTCAATTGGCCGGGATGCCCATGGCCGCAGTGATGCAGCTGGCCCGGCGGTGGGTCGACGAGTTTGTCTCGGAGACATTGGGCCGCTCGCGATCGGTCTCGATGCTTCCCGATGACCTGGTGGCGTCCCTTCCCGATTCCGTCCGGGTTTTCTACGCACCGAACTGAGAATTACAGCTAAACGGCGACCGGCTCCCCCACCTCGATCGGGTTGCTGACCGGATCCTGGCTCCACTCGAACCAGCCGCCATCGTAGACCGCGATCCGCGGCCAGCCCATCAGGTAGGCGTAGAACCAGGTCTCCCCGGCCCGCCAGCCGGTGCCGCAGTAGAAGGCGACCCACTTGTCGGCCGTGATGCCGGCGCTCCGCCAGTTGGCAGCGATCTCCGGGTAGGCCCGCATCGTGTTGTCGACGTTGCGGTAGTGCTCCATGTGGTAGGCATCCGAGCCGCAGTTCCCCCAGACGTCGCCGGCGATCCGGCCCGCCGGGCCGATGTAGTTGTAGCCGCTGACCGCGCCGATGTGCTCCCGCCAGGTCCGAACGCTGACGAGAGCCGCGTGCTCCTGATCGGCCAAAATCTGCTTGGCCTCGTCGATGTCGATGATGACCTCCGGGCGCAACGGAATCTGGACACCGAACGACGCGACCGGCTCGGGCCTATTGAGAATGGTTTCGACCGGATTTCCGGCCTGTACCCACTGGTCGTAGCCGCCATCGAGGAGACGGATGTCGTCGACGCCCGCGTACCGAAGGATCAGCGCGGCCCGGCAGGCGGCGATCTGTCCGGCCCGTCGTCCCGGCCATTTCTCGTTGGCGTGGCCTTCGGTATCGCGCCCGTAGAGGATGACGGTGGTGTCGGCGGTGATGCCGAAGGACCGCAGGGCCGCCTCGAGCTCCTCGGGCGTGCGGCGGTTCCAATCGCGCGGATTCTCCAGCCGGTTCGTGTCGAGGTAGAGCGCCCCGGGAATGTGGTTCTCCTCGTACTCCTCGGGAACGCCGAAGTTGACGTGGAAGAGGAGGAATCGCCCGGTGGGCGCCGCCTCGGGGCGTCCGCCGTCGAGCAGGTCGCGAAGCCACTCGTCGTCGACGAGCCTGTCGTAGTTTTTCAGACGATCGACCGGCAGCGTCGGATCGGCAGCCCACTCGGGCCAGCCGCCCGCGAAGATCTGAACGCGCGCATGGCCTAACTCAGCCAGCCTCGTACTAAGGGGCACCGTATCCTCCGGCCTATCGCCGTAGAGGACGACCGCTCGGCTGGCAAGGATACCCTTGGAGCGGAGCAGCCGCTGAACCTCAGGAGCATCGACGCTTTCGAGCCATGCACTGGGGAAGGCGACGGCTCCAGGGATATGGCCACCCCGAGCGGCGGCCTTCGACCGCCAGCCGTTGAACGCGGGCAGAGCCCGAACGTCGACGATCGTGAGGTGGGGGTCGCCGAGCCGCTGGCGAAGATCCGCTAGGGAGATGTTCGAGTCAGAAACGCGTCGGGACGGATCGGCGCTGGTCATCGGCTGATCGACGGCAGGCAATGGCGGTCCTCCCTGTCCTTAGGTAATCGTGCCATTTTGCCGGAAATTCCTGACTATGTCAATCTGAATAGTCAAGATCTCCCCAAGCAGCGATTTCTGGCGTCCTACGCGAGGCTGAACGGCGGATACTCGTCGGTCACCAGGACGAAAGCGTAGCCGGTCACTCGATTGCTCCACCTCATCACCCCAACAACGAAGTCGAAGAGACCGCGGGGATACCTTCCAGTGAAGAGGATGGCGAACCAGGCGATGATCACCGCTACGATAGCTCCGATCGCCAGAAAGAAGAGCACGATGTAGTGCGGAATGGCCAGCAACCATTTCACCACTGGGAGCCATTGGTTGAGTTGGCGCGCATCCGGATAGGGGAAATCCAGATGAACCGCCTGCTCCTCATCCGTTGACGGATAGTGGTCGTCGAGCAACGCAAGGTAGGCACTGACCCGATTGGAGAACCGCAGCACCTGGAGGTTCCAGTCGAACCACCAGCGCGGATACTTTTGCCGAAACACGATCATCAACACGAGGGGAAGAAACAGCACGCCGCCTCCGGTGGCCAGCGTGGCCGTCTCGCTCGTCGTGTTGTGCGTGGTCACATAATGCAGCGAGGTACCGGTCAGCAGACTCAGGACAACCACGATAGGAATTGCGACCACAATGCGAAAGGCGCTGGTCAATCGATCGAGGTTACGGTCGGGATAGTCGACGTTGAACGTAACCGGATAAGTCGTCGTCATACGGATCCCTCCTCAATGGTCCGAGCATGGCTAACGGGGAAGCCGAAATCATACGGAGTTCAGTTGTGTGGAGTTCGAGTTTCAAGATCCGGAATCTCGCGACCAAATGCCTCGAGGGTGATTGCGCTCGGCTCGGGGCCGCCGCGTCGGCCGGTATCCAGGCGGTCGACCGCGGCGATCTCATCGGCCGACAGCTCGAAGTCGAACACGTCGATGTTCTCCGCGATGCGGGTCGGCTTGGTGGACTTCGGAATCACCGACCGTCCCTCTTGCAGACCCCAACGCAGCATCACCTGCGCAGGGCTCTTGCCATGAGCCCGGGCGATGGCTCCGATGACCGGGTCGTCGAGGGTGCTGCCGTGACGTCCCTCGCGGTAGAACGTGATGCCGCCGATCGGTGACCATGCCTGCGTAACAATTCCGTGCACGGCCCCCAATTCTTGCACCTCCCGCTGCGCGAAGTACGGATGGACTTCGATCTGATTGACCGCCGGCACCACCGTGGATCGATCGAGGAGCGTCGTGAGGTGCTCGACCATGAAGTTGCTGACCCCGATCGCGCGGACCTTGCCGTCAGCGAGCAGGCTCTCCAGACCGCGGTATGCCCCGAGCGTTCGGTCGAACGCCGACGGCAGCGCTTGGTGGAGGATCAGCAAGTCGATCTGGTCGACGCCAAGCTTGCGGGCGCTCTTCTCGAACCCGTGCAGAGTTTCGTCGTACCCATAGTCACTGATCCAGATCTTCGTCTCCAGGAAGACCTCGGCACGACTCAGGCCTGAGTCGTGCACGGCATCGCCGACCTGGCGCTCGTTGCCGTAGGCGGCCGCTGTGTCGATGAGGCGGTAGCCGCAGCCGAGTGCAGCCCGGACTGCATCGCGCGTCTCATCCGGTGGCGTCTGGAACACGCCGAGACCGAGCGCGGGCATTTCGACGCCATTGTTGAGGGTGATGGTGTCCATGGCATCCATTCTCGGTGCTCGGGCGAATCACTCGAGCATCAACGAGCTTCGGCGGCCGCTTTCGGGTTGTTCACCCGAGGTCTTAAGTACGAATCAGGCTCGAATTGGATCGGCGGTGACCATCGCTGGAAGCGTCTTTCGCAAGATGTCTTCCGCCTGTGCCACGATCTGCCGGACGACATCGCCCGCAGGCAGGATGGCATCGATGAGGCCGGCGCACTGCCCAACATGGTTGATCCGGTAGTCCAGCTGGCCCTCCGCTTCGGCGCGCTCCAGCGCGGACCAAAGTTCCCCTCGCCGGCGGCGAAGCTCCGGCTCACGGCCGAGCCATTCCTCGATGAAGCGGGTCCTGAGCACGCGCGACCATGCGCCCGGCCAATCGCGACCGGTCAGGCTCTCGGGGACTGATGTGACGATGGTGTCATGGCCGTCACTGGCGACGATCGCTTGCTTCCAGGCATCCGGAGCCGGGCACTCTGTGGTGGCGTAAAACCGGGTCCCGAGTAACACACCCTGTGCGCCGAGCGCCAGTGCCGCGGCGAGTCCGGCGCCGTCGGCGATGCCGCCCGCCGCCAGCACCGGTAGTGGTGCGACGGCCTTGACCACTTGACGCACTATGACCGTCGTGCCCATCAGGCCGATGTGACCACCGCCTTCTGTTCCCTGAGCGACGATGACATCCGCTCCGGCCTCCGCCGACTTTTTAGCGGCGTCGAGAGTCGGCACCATGTGCATCACCTTTATCCCTCGGTCGTGCGCCTTCGCGAAGATCGACTTCAGGTCCTGGTCAGCCCTCGGCCACGCTGTGGACAGCACCGACGGGTTTGCCCCGAGCACGCCCTCCAGCAGGTGCTCATTGCTGAAGAGCAGGAGGTTGACGCCAAACGGATTAGACGTGATCTCGCGAGCGCGCTTGATCATTTCGGCAACCTCGTGAGCATCGAGAAAGGAAGCGCCGATCACGCCGAGGCCACCGGCTTCGCTGACCCGACCCACCAGCTCACCGTCCGTGTTTCGGGCTCCCATCCCCGCCGAAACCACCGGGTGGTCCACGCCCATCAGCCGGGTGAAAGCGGTTTGGATCATCTTTCTCCCGTCCCCAGGCGGGAAAAAAAGTCTATCAAGCTCAGGCAGTAGGCTCGTATCGTCCGCCGTCAACGGCGAGGCAGGCCTCGACCGATTCAAACGATGGAGGCGAGTGCGGGATTCGAACCCGCGGTGGAGGTTTTGCAGACCTCTGCCTTACCACTTGGCTAACTCGCCACCGGAGCCAATCGCATAGTTTAGTAGGCACCCGGCCCTGCCTCCGCGGCTATCAACAAATTTGTCAGCCGATCGGCCGGGCTTGCTGGCGCGGCGAGCACATAATCACGCGACGTGCGGAGGTCCTGGCTTGTCCTCTCGGCCCTGATCGCGACGAGCTCGCTGGCGGCCGCGTGCTCGCCCGCTCCTGCCGTGATCAGTCCGCCGATGGGCACCGTCATTACCGTCGGGGCCGTTCTCTCCCTCACCGGTAGCCAGGCGGCGAGCGGCCAGATGGCCAAGGAGGGGTACCTCTACTGCCAGGATTGGATCAACGCTAAGGGCGGCATCTATCTCAAGGGGGCCGGCCACCGGCTGAGCCTCGACATCGCCGACGACCAGAGCCGGCCATCGATCGCCGCGGCGACCACCGAGCGCTTGATCTCCGAGAATCACGACACCCTGCTGCTAGGCCCCTCGAACGACGCCACCGCAAGCCGGGCGGCGCCGGTCGCCGAGCAGCACCAGGTCCCGATGGTCAGCAGTGGTGCCTCTTCGGACGCGACCTTCAACAGCCACTACCACTATCTATTCAGTGTCTTGGCGTCGCGCAGCCGGCAGCTGCAGGGCGTCGTCGACATGGCGCTGGCGCAAAACCCGAAACCGCAATCGGTTGCCATCCTGTTCGCCAGCGATAGCCTGTCAGCCGAGGTCGCAAACGCCACCGCTGCCTACGCGCAGGCGAAAGGCTTGACGATGGTCTACTGGAACACCTATCCCTCGGGCGTCAACGACATCAGCAGCCAGCTGGGGGCGGCCGCCGCCGCCGGAGCTGAGATTATCCTCGAGGCTGGCCATCCCAGTGAGAGCGTGCGCACCGTTCAACAGGCCCAGCAAATGAACATTCAGGCCAAGCTCTTTGGCTTTAGCGACGGGCCCGGCGTAGACCAGTTCACCGCCGACCTCCACAGGGCCGCGAACTTCGCGGTGGGAGCGACACAGTGGGCACCGGCGGCCCGCAACAAGATCAGTTACTTCCTCGATAGCTTCCATTACGCGCTGGCGTTCGCCTCGCGGTCCGGGCACCTGCCCGATCAGTATGCCGCCGCCGCGACCGCCGCCTGCCTGACCCTCGAGGTGGCGATCGAGCGGGCAGCCTCGACGGAGCCCGCCAAGGTGCGGGACGCGCTCGCCGCCACCGACCTGAGCACGTTCTTCGGTCAAATCAAGTTCGACGACCGCGGGGCCAACACCGCGAAGCCGGTTTATGTGCAGCAGGTGCAGTCAGGGCGCGCGGTTCTCATCTGGCCACCCGATGTCGCCAGCGCCCGACCTCGCTACCCGGATCCGGGCTGGGCGAAGCGTTAGACCGAGCGACCCACTGACCCAAGTTCTCGCCCCAGCTGGGAGAGACCCATTGGTCCAAGGTTGAGCGCGCGGCCATGGAACGCCTTCAGGTTGAACGCGCTGCCCGCACGCGCGCGCGCCTGCTCGCGGACGGCGAGCCAGGCTCGCTCGCCGACCTTGTAACAGATCGCCTGCCCCGGCCAGCCCAGGTAGCGATCGACCTCGCTGCGCAGGAAGTCTTCAGGCTCATGGCCATGCTCGATGGCGAAGGGCAACATCAGCTCCGGCGACCAAGTCTCCGCTGGGTGGTAGGCCTCGTTCGCGGGGATCTTCAGTCCAACATGCACACCGATGTCGACCACCACGCGCATGGCGCGGAAGGCCTGTGCCCGGAGCATCCCGAGCTCGTAGGCTGGATTCTCCAGGTACCCGAGCTCACCCATCAGGCGCTCGGCGTAGAGGGCCCAGCCCTCCGAGTAGCCAGGTACGAACGCGGCGACGCGCTGGAACCGGTTGAGCGCGGCGGCCATATAGGTCAGCTGTGCCAGCTGAAGATGGTGCCCGGGCACGCCCTCGTGGTAGGCGGTGGAAACTTCGCCCCACAAGGGAAACCGGGTTTTTCCCAGTGTTGGGTACCAGGTCCGCCCCGGTCGTTTGAAATCCTCCGACGGCCGGGTGTAATACATGGCCGCGGCGCCTCCCGGCGGCGCGATCATGGCCTCGACGCGCTTGACGGGTTCTGGGATGTCGAAGTGGGTGCCATCCAGTTCGGCGATGGTTCGATCCATCAGCGCCTGGAGCCAGTCGCGAAACGCGTCGACGCCGTCGATCGACCGCGTGGGGTCGGTTTCCAGCAGATGGACCACCGCCGGCAAGGCTTCGCCGGGGAGGATTCGTCCCGCGACGGTG
>Ga0066702_10000515_pt1 | contig 9993 bp, 9 predicted proteins | sample GraSoiAngelo_151_FD_66507 | JGI IMG/M metagenome (GOLD analysis project Ga0066702, IMG submission 66507) | Grasslands soil microbial communities from the Angelo Coastal Reserve, California, USA - 14_1009_12_20cm | ecosystem: Environmental > Terrestrial > Soil > Grasslands | place: USA...
AGCATTCGCGACTTGATCGGCCGGTGGCCGTTGCTTCCCATTCGTAAGTGCCCTCTAGATGTAGAAACGCTCGACCCAGGGAGGCTGGCATCGTCCAAACGTAGTGGTCGTGAACTCCATGTTCGTATCCGGAAAATACTTGTCCATGCAGCGGCGTTTCAATGACATATGGACGCGCGCAGACCCCTTTATGTAGCCCCCGCCCGCGTTCCCCTCAGGCCACTCGTCAGGCTGGCTGTGCGGGTCCTTGGGCCCGGCCCCCTACGCCTGAGGATGGTGAAGTTCGCGCACGAGCTGGAAACGCCTGACCGGCAGCCGGAGACCCTGCGCAAGGCCGCATGATCCCGCGCCGAGGCTCGGCCTCGGTACTTCACTTGAGGCAGGCGTTTCTAATGCAGATGGATGATTTCGACATGTACCTGGAAGTCCTGCTCGCGCGCATGCTCGACCGAGTAGTGGAGCGTCCAGCTCCCCCGCGCCGTGGACAGGACCGGTCGCTGCCTTTCCACTCGCTTGTGGGAGGCCTAACGGGATCGCAGCTGGAGCTGATCGTGGCTGAGGCGGTCCCTGTTCCCGTCCCGGTCGTGGCCCGCGCCGGCACGATTGCTCCCTGAAAGAACCCTTCCTCCCCTCTCGTGGGGCCGGGCCGCAAGGCTCGGCCTCCAGTTTTTTTATGGGAGGAAACCCGGATGGTTTCCTCCGCGCGCCAGGCGCGGGCAGGAAGAACTCTCTGATCGCATCGCCAGGGCGGCTTCGCCGCCGTGGCTGCTCTCCTTCCGGTATGCGGTTGGGATTTCCTTAAGTGTCCGCTCCAGGCAACGCGTGGAGTGAGTTGGACAAAGTTGCGGCCGGGGTAAACCCGGCCGCCCCCGCGACGCCAGTTGTATGGGAGGAAACCCGGATGAAACACGCCGGCGTCGGCATTACATGGTCCAAGAATCGCAGCTAAGGGATCTGGACGATCCTTCTTGACTTCAGGTCTGTCCGCGGAAGCGAGCCGGCCGGAACCACCCGGCATCCGAGCCTGACGCCCAGCGCCTGGCGAAGGTCCGCTTCCAGCCGCTCGACCGAGAGCCCCGGCGCCTCTTCCACGACCACCATCACCTCGTCCATCTGCTCGACGCTCCGCCGCTCGATCACGAACTCCGATGAGCCCGCGTGACGGCGCACGATCTCCTCGATCTGGGACGGATAGAGGTTGACCCCGCGCACCGTCAACATGTCATCGACCCGCCCGCGGATGCCGCCCGCGAGCTTTAGGTAAGGGCTCCCGCACGAGCAAGCCTCGCGCGACGCAACCACCTGATCGCCGGTGCGATAGCGAATCAGAGGCATTCCCCACCGGCCGAGGTTGGTGCCGACGAGCTCGCCCGCCTCGGCCGGCCGGCCCCGCTCATCGAGCACCTCGAAAATGAACTCCGACTCGATGAGATGGATGCCGTCACGCTGTGCGCAGCTGTGTCCGGTGGGGCCGAGCTCCGTCATCCCAGTGTGGTCGAACGACGTGGCCGCGTAAGCGGCCTCGATCGCGTCGCGCGTGCCAGGGATGCTTGCGCCTGGCTCGCCTGCGTGGATCGTGACCCTGATCTCGGAGGTGGCAAGGTCCAAACCAAGCTCCTGAGCGCGCAGGGCCATGCGCAGCGCGTAGGTCGGTGTCGACAGCAGAACGGTCGCGCCGAGATCGCGCAGGCTGCGAATCCGCTGCTCGGTCGTCATCGCACCGCCCGAGATCGCCAGCGCACCAACGCGTTCAGCCCCTCCGAAGGCGGACCAGAAACCGATGAAGGGACCGAAGGAGAAGGCGAAGAAGACCCTGTCCATGGGAGTCACGCCGGCGGCCCGATACACGTGGTCCGACCAGATGCGCAGCCACCAATCCCACGACTCCTGTGTGTCGAGCCACCGCAAAGGTTGGTCGCCGCTCGAGCCAGAGGTCTGGTGCATCCGCACGTAGCGATCGAGCGCATACGTGAGGTTCGATCCAAATGGGGGATTGATGCGCTGGTCCGAGACGAGATCGCCCTTGCCGGTCAGAGGTAGGCGCTCGAAGTCGTCCCATCCTTGAACATCGACGAGCCTATCGCGCCAGAACTGGTTGCCCTTGAGCACCTCGCGCAGTCCGTTGCGCAGCCGCTCGAGCTGCACCGCGCGCAGAGCGTCGGTCTCAGCCGGCGAGGGCGCGGTCTCCGATCTCTAGCACGCTGTCGAGGATCTCAAAGCCTTCGTCGAGCTCCGCCTCGTTGATGCAAAGCGGAGGGTTGGTCATGATCGTGTTCCACCGCACGAACGTGTACAAGCCGGCCTCGAGCAGGGACTGGCTGATGGCCTTCATCTCCGGGGACGTACCGTTGAACGGAGCGAGCGGCTCCTTCGTCTTCCGATCCCTCACCAGCTCGAGAGCACCGAACAGGCCGATCGACCTCACGGCGCCGATGCAGGGATGCCGCTCCTGCAGCTTGCGATGATGGCGCGCGAGGACAGCACCCATGCGCTGGGAGTTGCCCACCATGTCGTCCTCTTCGTAAGCCTGGATGGTGCCCAGAGCCGCCGCGCATCCAAGCGGGTGGCTGTTATAGGTGAGGCCGCCCCAAAAGACGTGATCGTCGAAGTAGGCGGCCACCGCCGGCCGCAGGCCAACCGCCCCGAGCGGTACGTAGCTGCTCGTAAGGCCTTTGGCCAGCGTGATCAAGTCTGGGACGACACCCCAGTGGTCGACGGCGAACCAACGGCCTGTGCGGCCGAAGCCCGTCATCACCTCGTCGCAGATCAAAAGGATCCCGTGCCTGGTGCAGATGTCCCGCACGCCCTGCATGTAGCCGTCAGGTGGGACCAGAACGCCGTTCGTGCCCGAGACCGGTTCCAGCAGGAAGGCCGCAATGGTCGCCGGCCCCTCCAGGCGGATGGTCTCCTCCAGCTGCTCCAGCGCGGGCCCGGCCTCGTCCCAGCCCCGCTCAACGCCGTGGTATGGATCCAGGACATGCACAACGCCGGCGGCCTGCTCGTTGGGCCAGCGCCGCGGGTCGCCGGTTGCCTGCACGGCAAACCCCGTCGATCCGTGGTACGAGCGATACCGGGCGAGGATCTTCGGCCGGCCCGTGACCGCGCGCGCGATCTTGATCGCGTTCTCGTTGGCGTCGGTCCCGCCCAGCGTGAAGAAGACCTTGTCGATGTCACCGGGCAGCAGCTCGGCGAGCTTCTGCCCGAGACGGGCGCGGACCTCGGTGGCCATGAAGGGGCTGATGTAGGCCAGCCGGTCGGCCTGGGCTTTGATCGCGTCGATGATCCGGCGATCGCCATGGCCTGCGTTGACGCACATGAGCTGGCTGTTGAAGTCGATGAAACGGCGACCGTCCACCGTCTGGAAGCGGACGCCGCCGGCGCTCGCGATCGGCATCGGCTTGATGCCGATCTGCGCCGACCAGTCATACAGCGTGTGCCGCAGGCAGAGCTCGGTGATCTCCTCGGCGCTGAGCGGCTTCACCAGCTCGGTCTGCAACTCAGCCCTCGGCCGGCTTGGCTCCTGATCGGGACCACAGGGTCACGCCCAGGCGGAGGTTGCGGAAGACCTCCTCGCTCACGAGGAAACCCGCGAATATCAACACGACGCCGAGGAACTCGCCCAGAAAGAAGGACCAGGTCACACCGAACCGATTGAGGCCGCTGGTCACGCCAGGGATGAACGCGCCGAGCGCGATCAGAAGTGTGGCCGGCACGCGCGAGTTGAGCCTGCCCTGGAGCAGGGCCTGCGCGGCGCCCGGCAACGAGGCCACGAGGTTCACCGAGACCGCGACAAGCCCGTACAGCTGCGCGAGCACAGGAGTATGGACCTTCGCCCTCATCAGCTTTCGCTTCGGCATGTACACGTAAGCGGAGTAGACGGCGCCGAAGACGAGGCACAGCGCACCGGCGATGTTGAACGGGCCGGTCAACACGCGCAGGTAGCCGGGAAATGCGGTGCCGACCGGGACGCCAGTGGTGGCGTCGACCGCCCAACCAGGTTGGGGGAGGGGAGCGTTGAGCACCGAGTACGCGACCGCGAGCGAGCCTACGAGCAGGACGCCCATCGCGATGTGGGCGGTGAGGCCCCTTCGCAACGCAGTCGCAGCGATGACAGCCACGCCGCCCACAAATGCCACGGCGAACGCAATCGTGCCGGCGGTCCGAGACCCCGGATAGAGCGGCGTGAACGCAAACGAAAGCACGCCTCCGATGACGATGGTGGCGCCCGCGAAGTATCCGAATCGCGTCTTGGCCAGCAAGTAGATCGTGCCTGCGCCTAGATACGACGCCACGAAGAATGCCCCCATCAGATACCAGGCGCGATACAGGGGTTCGCTCCAGCCGAAGGCGCTGCCGATGAACTCGGTGCCGGCGCTGACGCCGTACCACAGCAGGCCGATGCCCCATACGAGCTGAAAGCTGTGGCGGCGCTGCCACCACTGGTCGAGCACGAAGGCGGCGAACAGGAAGCTCAAAACGCTCGACCCGAGGGGCAGCCAGACGTTCAGCGCGCTCAACCCGCCCTTAAGACTAAGCGGTCGCCGGACTACGGTTCGGAGCTGCCGATTACCACTTTGCCGCTCAGACGCTCGAGGCTCTGCATCCGCGACTGCGCACGGGGCCCGAGCCGAGTCAGCACTGAGGACACGACCGCCTCGACTACCGCGGTGGCACTCACCAGCGAGTCGAATGGCCCCAGGGTCTCGACGCTCGTCACCAGCACCTGCTGCGCGAACGCGGAGACTGGCGACAGCCAGGGGTCCGTGAAGAGAACGACGTCCACTCCTTGCGCCGACACCAGCCGCGCGCTCTCGATCGAGTCCGCCTGATAGCGGCGGTAGTCGAACACGACCAGAACGTCGCCTTTCCGCAGGTCGATGAGCTGCTGCGCGGCGGCCGTCTTCTCGGTCTCGACCAGGCTGACACCAGGACGAAGAAGATGAAGCTGGCCGGCCAGGTAGCGAGCAAGGGATGCGCTGACGCGGCCGCCGAGCACCAGAATCCGCCGCTTGACGTCCGCGAGGACGGCGACGACATCGTCCACGTCGTGGTGCGAGATCAGGTCTTGGGTGGCTTCAAGGCTGTGCCTGGCCACCGACAGCGAGCTGCTGACGAGCGATTCCGTGCCCTTCGTCGAGTGCTCCGCTTGAAAACGCGCCAAGGGCGAGGAGAGCCTTGCCTGCACCTCGAGACGAAGCGCGTTCTGGAATTCCGGGTAACCGCGAAAGCCCAGCTTGCCGATGAAGCGGGTGACGCTCGGCGCGCTGACGCCCGCCCGCTCGGCGAACCTCGCCACGCTCTCCAGGCCCGCGATGGGGTAGCTGGCCAGGAGGACGCGCGCCAGCTTGCGCTCGGCAGGGCTGAGCTCGGGCTGGCGCTGGCGGACGAGATCCGCCACGCTGGCGATCCGTCCTGTAACGTTCGTTACATTTTTGCGCATTTAGCTTTCTTCTGGTACATTCTTGACATGGCCGTCAAGACCAGAAGCAAGCCTAACGCGCCGCGGATCGGCATCACCACGAGCCCGCGTCGCGGGGACGACTACTACATCCCTTACCGCAAGGCGGTACAGGCGGCCGGGGCGGTCCCCGTCGACCTTCCGGTCGACACGCGCGAGCTGCCCGACGTGGACGGCCTGCTGCTGCCGGGCGGCTGGGACGTCGACCCGGCCCTCTACGGCGAGCAGCCGGACCAAAGGCTCGGCCAGGTGGACCGGGAGCTCGACGACACGGAAGTGCGCCTGTTCAAGCAGGCTCGTAGGGAAGGGCTGCCGGTGCTCGGCATCTGCCGCGGCCAGCAGGTGATCAACGTCGCGCTCGGAGGCTCGCTCGTCCAGCACCTCGACCAACACGACGCGCGTGCCATCGGGCGCAGTCATCTCGCGCACAGCATCGCGGTCAGCCCGTCCTCAGAGCTGGGACGCGCCGCGGGCGTAAGCACGCTGCGCGTGAACAGCCTGCATCACCAGGCCGTCAGAGAGCTCGCGCCAAGCCTGGTCGAGACCGCGCGCGGAGACGACGGCACGGTCGAGGGCGTCGAGACCAGGGACGGACTGGTCGTAGCCGTGCAGTGCCATCCCGAGGAGCTCACAGGCGATATGCCGTGGGCGCGCAAGCTCTTCGAGAGATTCGTCGCGCGGGCGGGAAGTCACACGCCCCGCTCGTAGCGGTTCCGCTCCCACTCGGTGACGGTGTTCTGAAACGCCTTCAGCTCCCACCGTCGCGACGTGACGAAGTAATCACTGAACTCTTCCCCTAGCCCGCGGCGAAACGTCTCGTCCACTTCGAAGCAGCGCAGGGCCGACTCCAGCGAACCTGGCAGCATCGCGAGGTCGTCGCGTGCGTAGGCGTCGCCCGCCACCGCCTCGGGCGGGGTCGCCTTGCGGCGCAAGCCGTCGGCGGCGGAAACGATGAGCGCCGCGAGGGCCAGATACGGGTTCGCGTCAGCGCCCGGCCGCCGGCACTCGATGCGGCACAGCTCGGTTCTCGGGGACGGTATCGCGCGCACCGCGCATGACCGGTTATCCGTCCCCCAGCTGACGTTGATCGGGGCGAAGTAGCCGGGCACGAGGCGCTTGTACGAATTGATCGTCGGGTTGAGCAGCAGCGACGCGGCGGGCAGGTGATCCAGCACGCCCGCGATGGCCGAGCCCATGGTGGTTTCGCCGGCCGCAAACGCATTGCCGCCGTCGCGCCAGCACGACAGGTGGACGTGTCCGCTCGAGCCCTCTTCTCCCTGAGCGCTCTTGGCCAGGAACGTTGCCTGCATACCGAGTGATGCCGCCACCTCTTTGACCGCCAGCTTGGTGAACGCGGCATCGTCGGCCGCCTGCAGCGCCGGCCGGGCGGCGAGGTTGAGCTCGAGCAGTCCCGGAGCCGCCTCGGTGTGGACCGCCGTGAGCTCCACGCCGAGCGCCGACAGGGCCGGGCGCAGACGCGACAGCAGCTGATCGAGGCCGCCCAGCTCCGCGAGGCTGTAGCTGATCCCGCTGGACGCGAACCGGCCTTGGCCGTCGCGCACGCGCACCTCGTACTCGATGGCGGCAACGGCTTCCAAGCCGAGAGTCGACATTCCTTCGAGTGCTCTGCGCAGCACCTCGCGCGAGGCCAGCTCGCACGGCCGTCCGTCCGGCCATCTCGGCGTGCCGATGCAAACCATCCACCCCGGGCGCCACTCGAGCGGATGGAGGGTCGACGGGTCCGGATCCAGGATCAGGTCTGCCGCGCCCGACCGGATGCCGAAGCGCTCATAGTCGGAGATCGGCGTGTCAACTGGGTCGAGGCCGAGCAGCAGGTCGGTCATCGCCGTGCCGTGGCGCAGGGCCGACTGAAACGCCTCCGGCCGCAGCGCCTTGCCGCGGAGCGACCCGTTGACGTCGGGCATGCCGAGCATCACGAACTCGGCATGGTCTACAGAGATCGGCTCACCCACGCGTCCACCTCACGCATCACCGCGTTCGTCTGGGACACCATCTCGTCGAGCTCCGCGTCAGAGCTGATGAAGGGAGGGGCCAGCAGGATCTGGTCGCCGGCGTACCCGTCGGGCGTCGACTGCGTTGAGCCGATGAGCAGGCCGTGGTCGAGCGCCATGTCCTCCGTTCGGTGCGCGGCGTCGAGGTGGGCGGGCAGAAAAGAGCTGCCGTCCCGAGGGTCGACCAGGTCGAACCCGAGCAGGAACCCCCGGCCCCGCACCTCGCCCACGATCGCGATCCCGGCCAGCGCCGACTTCAACTGCTCCAGCAGCCGCGGCCCGCGGACGCGCACGCGCTCGATCAGGCGCTGATCCACCAGCGCGTCGAGGACCGCGATCCCGGTGGCACACGACAAAGGCGCGCCGTCCCACGTGTGGCCGAGGTCGAACGACCGCGAGCCAGAGGCAATGGCGTCGTACACGTGCTGCTTGCACAGCACTGCGCTGATCGCGGCGTAGCCCGCGCCGAGGCCCTTGCCCACGGTGACTATGTCCGGCTCGAGCGGCAGCTGCTGATAGGCGAACCAGGTACCGAGCCGGCCCATGCCCGTGACCACTTCGTCGAAGCAGACCAGGAACCCATGCTTCTCGCGGCGCTGAGCCAGGCCTTGCCAGAATTCGTCCGGGGGCGAGTAGGCCGGGTGCGCCGCCCCGCCCACCGGTTCGCAGAAGAATGCGGCGACGGTCCCGGGCCCGGCCTGCTCCAGCTGCTCGTCGAGCTCGCGCAGCGAGGGCGTGATGTGCAGGTGAGGTGAGAGGTACGGGCCGTATGGCGCTTGCAGGGTGCGGGCGCGACCCGTAAGCGCAAGCGTTGCCATCGTGGAGCCGTGGTAGGCCTGCGCAAACGAGATCACCCGCCAGCGCTCGGGTTCACCGCGGTCCACGTGGTACTGGCGTGCGAGCCGCAGCGCGGTCTCATTGGCCTCGGACCCGCTCGATGCGAAGCGCACGCGCGCCATCTCGGGAGCCGCGACACGCACCAACCGGGCCGCCAGGTCCTCCTGGGGCTGGTTGGTGAAGTGGTCCATGTACATGTAGGCGATCTCTTCTGCCTGTCTCGCGCCGGCCTCGACCACCGCGGGCGCCGCGTGGCCGAGGTTCGACACCATGGCGCCGCCCGAGCAGGCATCGAGGAGCTTCCTGCCAGAGTCGGTGTAGAGCCAGACGCCGTCGCCGCGATCGATGCTTGGATAGGCGAGGTCGAGAAAACGGGGAAAGGTGCTCGTGCGGTCGGTGGTGATCATCGGCCGCGGGTTGCTATCGCGTCCCGGAAGCGGTCGAGCAAGCGCCAGGTCCTGCGCCTGGCGTCGGCTGCGATCCGCCTGGTCTCGTCGAGCAGGCCCTCCGGATCGACGCCCTCGGCCCTGAGCTCGTGCGGGTAAGCGCGCACCCAACCTTCCATGATCTCCGGCGTCACCTCGGGATGGAACTGCAGCCCGAGGCTGCGTCCGGCCACGAATGCCTGCGGGCCCATCTCAGTCTCCGCGATCACCGTTGATCCGGGAGGCGGGGTGAACGTGTCGAAATGCCACTGGAACCATGGCCCTTCGCCGACCAGGTCAGGGTCCTCCGAGTGCACCGGCAGCCATCCGATCTCCGACCGCTCGGACCGGTAGTTCCGCGCGCCGAGGACGCGCGCCAGCATCTGCCCGCCGAAGCACAGGCCGAGGATCGGCACGTCGGCGGCGCGCCCGCCCTCGAACAGCTTGACCTCGCGCGGGATGAACGGGATCGAATCGTCGAAGGCCGCAAACTCGGAGCCGAGCGAGACGATCAGGTCGTAGTCGCGGGGGTCGACCTCGCGGTCCTCTTCGTCGATGCGGAGGGTGTCCACGTTCGCGTTCTGCTCGTGTAGCCAGGCCGTCATCAGGCCAGGCGGCGTGGGCGCCTCGTGCTGGAGGATCAGCGTGCGCGGCTTCCAGGTGGCGGTCACCGGAGCTCACGCGCGATGTCGCGCGCGACCGTGTCCACGGTCGACGCGAAACGCGCCACCATCTCCTCGAGGTCGCTGTCGGATGTCGTGAACGGGGGCGCGAAGAGCGTCTGGTCCCCGGCGAACCCGTCCCGCGTCGGCATGGTGGAGTAAACGATGACGCCTTGCTCCATCGCCGTGAGGTCGATCCGCCGAGCGACCCCGAGCTCGGGCGGTAGGAACGACCGGCCGTCGCGCGGATCGACGTACTCGACACCGAGCAGGAAGCCGTGGCCGCGGACATCGTGGACCAGGGGATTGCCCTTCAGCGCGGACGCCAGCTCATTCCTGAGCGATGGTCCACGCTCGCGCACCCTCTCGATCAGCCTCTCGTCCCGCAGGACCTCGAGCACCTTCAGGCCGACCGCGCACGAAAGTGGGGCGCCGTCCCAGGAATGGCCGATGGTGAGCTTGCGCGACCCGGCTGCGAATGCCTGGTACACGTGGTCCGTGCAGAGGACCGCACCGATCGCCGCGTAGCCGGCGCCGAGTCCCTTGGCCGTGGCGATGACGTCAGGCACCAGCGGCAGCTTCTCGGCGGCGAACCAGTG
>Ga0066702_10000516_pt1 | contig 9989 bp, 3 predicted proteins | sample GraSoiAngelo_151_FD_66507 | JGI IMG/M metagenome (GOLD analysis project Ga0066702, IMG submission 66507) | Grasslands soil microbial communities from the Angelo Coastal Reserve, California, USA - 14_1009_12_20cm | ecosystem: Environmental > Terrestrial > Soil > Grasslands | place: USA...
GCAAGCTGGTCTTTGTCGCCGACCAAGATGATTCGCGCCTCCGGTCGAATGGCATCGAATAGCTTGGCCAGGAGAGCGAGATCGATCATCGATGCTTCGTCTACAATTACTACGTCTGCCGTCAGCGGATTTTTGGCATTGTGACGAAAGTGCGGTGAGTCGCCCCTCGCCCCGAGCAAGCGTTGGATGGTTGATGCATCCGCGGGAAGTTTTGGCGCGTGGCGACGGCGCAGCGATGCGCCTGTTTGCGCGATTGTTTCCTTCAATCGCGCTGCTGCCTTACCCGTTGGGGCCGCGAGTGCAAAGCTCAGTTGATCTTTTCCCGCCAGAGCGGTCAGCAGCGCGCACATCAAAACAATCGTGCGCGTCTTGCCCGTTCCCGGAGCGCCCGAGATCACGCACAATCGTGAGGTTGCAGCGACAAAAGCGGCGAGCTTTTGCAAATCCGACGGGCCTGGAAACAACTCGGCAATGCCTTGAGCCAAGTCAGCCGGATCGAAATCACGTGGCGACTTGTCCCTGAGGCGCGCCTGAAGATTGCGCCCAAGCTCGTCCTCGTACTTCCAGTACCGCTGAAGATAGAGCCGGTCACTCTGATCTAATATGAGTGGCGCGAATTCTCCCGGATCGCCGACCACACCGGAAGAGCGCAGTTTCTTCACCCAATTCTTCAGCGCTGGAACGTCCGTGCTCCCCATCTTTTCCGCCTCGGTGGCCGTCACATTTCGTAAAGGCACACAAATGTCCCCGCGTGCGCGAAAGTTACTGACCAGTTTTGCGGCCAACTCCAATTCCGGTGAAGGAACCTTGGCCAGCCGATTCATCAGCGCGGCGAAATGCTGATCGATGAAATCAATTTCGAGCTGGGGCGTTGCCATGAAAAACTTCGTTCAGCTGCTGCACAAATTTGTGCGGCGGACGCGCGAAAAATATTCCGTTGCTCGGTTTCCTTGAATCGATCCCGCGCAGAAAAATGTAGAATGCGCCGCCGAAATTTTTCTCGTAGTCGTAACCCCTTAAACGCTGCTGCAAGTAGCGGTGCAGTGCCACCGTGTAAATGGTCAGCTGTAGATTGTAAAAGTTCCGTGTCATCTCTGCACCTACTTTCTGAGGCACGTAACTGGATGCGTCTGTCCCCAGCCAATTGGATTTCCAATCGACAAAATAGAAACGACCCGCTCGCTCGAAAGCCAAGTCGATGAATCCTTTCATGAATCCATTAGCTGGCGCGAATTGAAGACGATCGATCGCTAACGGCAGCTCATCGATCTGAAAAACTTTGCGCAATCGTGAAGTGGTCAACGCCGTGATCGGAAAAGTGAATTCGAGTTCCGACAAACGTGATGCGCGCGAAATTTCAGAGAGTCTGAAGCCGTCTTCGCCAAGCGGCATGCGCAAGGTTTTTTCCAACATCTCGCACACCGCGTCGTCAAAGTTTTCGACACGGAAATCGGCCAATTTGCGCGTGACGAGCGGCCGCAATTGCGAAAGATCGGTGAAATCGAGCTCCTCCAGAATTAAATGCAGACAGGTGCCGGCGCGCATCCCGCCCGGAAAAGCGTGAATTCCCTCGGCCGCAACCGCAGCCTCTTCTGCAGTTTCGACTTCCGCTCCAGCGGCATCGTAATCCGGCGTTTCGGGTTCCTCGGTTCGTCCGCTAATCAATGAACTGAAACTCGAAATGCGCCAGCTGCGATCGATTTTGCCAGTGAAAATTCGCGGCGCTAAAGGGATCTGCGTCGCGGGTGATTGTGCAAGAATTTCGCCGCCAGCTTCCGACAGGTCCTCGACTGCAATCGCATCACTTCCGGCAAATGTATCTCGCACGCTCAGACCCGTGTCGGGTTCACCTTTTTTTTCGAGAAATGCCTCAGCTGATGCTGTGCTGGAAAGCAACCACGCCAGCGCCGATTTCGATTTTGTCGGTCTGTCCGGCCAAACCAAATAGCTACGATGTCTGGCTCTGGTCGTACCAACGTAAAGTTGCCGCACCAGTTCCGCGAGCTCTTCGCGATCGCGAAGCTTCTCATTCTCCGCTTTTTCTTCCAAATCGAGAACGAGCGCGTCGCCGTCGTGAAACTTGACCAGATCCCTCGCCCGGTACGGTTCCTTCCGGACTGAGGGACAAAGCGTGATATCGTATTCCAGACCCTTGCTTTTGTGAATGGTCACAATCCGGACCGCGTTCTCATCGCTCTCGAGGCGCAGTTCATATTCGTCGCGGATTTCTCGGCGCTCGGAGATTTGTTTTGTCAGCCAGCCAATCACGCCGTCGATGCCAAACCGGTTTTCGACACAGGCCGCATGCAGCACCTCGACCAGGTGAAGCAGATTGGTCAACCGGCGCTCACCGTCAGTGTAAGCTAGAAGCCGCGGCCGCACTTTTTCTTCCACTACAAACTTCCGCATCATTTCTATGAAACCCTTGTCGCGCCAGAGTTCCTGATAGCCCGCGAAGCGATTGAGCATTTCTTCCCGGCGTGAATCGTCGCCGAATAATTTTTCCAACTCGCTCGCTTTGAAATCGGCCAGCTCAGTCGCGAGCGCAGCGCGCACAATCTTTTCACGCGTTGGTTCAGCTACCGCCAGCAGCAAACGCAGTAACTCTTCCGCTTCCCGCGATTCAAAGACGCTGGCCGCACTATAAACCACTGACGGAATTCGAAATTGCGACAGTGCTTTTTGAATATCGGCCGTCTCCGCATTCGTCATCACCAGAACTGCGATCTCACTCGGCCTGATTTTTTCCGCGCCGATCGTGGTCTTGGCCACAAGCAGTCGCGCAATCTCGGCCGCGACCACCCGCGGAATATTTCCTTTTTGTTCCGGTGACGCGATCCAGAATCGCAATGGCTGGTCGCGCTGCCCGTCAATTGTCAGCGGCGCTTCGTCCGTACTGCCGGAAGCCTGGACCAGAACCAGATTAATGCCGGGAATCACAAACCCGTCATCCCTTTGCCTGAAGATTTCACCTACGCCATCAACCAGCTTCCTTTCCGAACGCCAATTTTTCCCCAACGTGTAACGGCGGTCCGCCAGCTTTGCCGCCTCCAGATAGGCGAAAACGTCCGCGCCCCGAAATCCGTAGATGGCTTGTTTCGGATCGCCGATCAAAAAAACTCGCGCATTCGTTCCCGCATAAATCTGCGCAAGAATGGAATACTGGACCGGATCGGTATCTTGAAATTCGTCGATCAGGGCGACCCTGAATCGCTCCCGCAAACCATTGCGAAGTTGATCGTCCCGGCGCAACGCCTCGTCCAGGCGCGTTAGCAGATCGTCGAAAGACCGAACTTGCTCGTCGGCTTTACGGCGGCGCAATTCTTCACGCGCCCATTGGCAAAATTCCGATTGAAATGAAACCACGAAACGGCGGGCCACGTCCGATAGTTCCTGGCATCGATCAAAGAACTCGTGCCTGGGAGTAATTCCGCGGACTCGTGTGTTCGCTTGCAAGGTAGCAGCGGAAAAAAATTCCACGCACGAAAGGAGATCGCCGGCGTTACGCGATTCACCGATGCATTCCACCGCCGCAGCCAATCGCGCATCGACCACCTCGCGCTTGAAATGATTACCTTTCGCCCAAGCAATATTCGAGAAAAGGCCGCGAATTTCCTGGGCTGATTTCGACCAGCAATCGCAGAGCGTTCGCCAAACTTCCGCGATGTTCTTTTTAAGTTCCGCCTGATTTTCCGGAGGTGGCAGGACTCGTAAAGCGGGATTGTTTGTCAGTTCGATGAGCAGTTCCACCAGCCGGGCCGGGAACAAGCGCTCGCGCAGCAACGCCGCCAGCACTTTATCATCGCCATACAAATGGGCCCGCCAAAAATCATCCGCCACTTGATTTAGAAAACGCGATTGGTCGGTCACCAGTTCGGTTCCGAACAGGGCGCCGGCCTCGAAGGCACGGTCAGCAAGAACGCGCGCGCAAAATCCGTGAATGGTAAAAATCGGTGCCTCATCAAAATTGTGGAGGGCGCGTTCCAGCTCGCGCTCGACTTCTTTGCGATCGGCAATTCTCGCGATAATTGCATCGATGAACGACCACTTTGCTTTGCCACCACGGGCACAAGCGCGCGCTTCTGCCAGAACCTCACGAATACGACCGCGTAATTCTGCAGTGGCGAGTTCGGTATATGTCGCGACCAGGATGTTTTCGATCTCAATCTTCTGCTCCGCAATCAGCCGAAGAACAATCGCAGAAATGGTGGCGGTTTTTCCAGTGCCAGCGCTTGCTTCGATAACACTGAAGCCGTTTTCCAACCGCGTTTCTACTGGATCAAATTCGCTTATCATCGCGGGCTTGCAGTAGCGGTGAGAGCACCCGCAGGCTGGTTTGTTTCCAATCTTCATCGAGCACATCGCTGACATTGCGAAATGCGAGCTTGATGTAGGAGTCCTCCTGCTCGCCTTTACCTTCTCGCTCGTTTCCTCGCCAGATTTGCCCGGCCGCGAGACAAGCCTTCGTCTCGTCTTTTCCTTGGGCAATCGTTTCAGCAAAGGCCCACGACGTTCTCGGAAAAAATCTCAACGGTTCACCTAAACCGCGCCAATAAAGTGCCAGCAAATCAGACAGAAGCTTGCGTGCGTTCTTGACCGGCGGGAATTCGTAGCCGGCGATTACTTGTTCATCCTTTCCGAAAAGCAGCGCCGGCTTCTCCTCGGTCAGGTTCCTCACCAGGTGCTCGATCCAGACGCGAACAAAATCCTTCGGTTTTAATGTCGTTAGGCGATAATGGAGCAGAGTATCTCCTCGAATTCGATCGATGCGGCCGCTCAACGCGAAATCGCCAATGGTCACGCCAATCGTCACCGGCGGTTGCAGTTTCGACTCCGCTTTTTCCCGAATCGCCTCCGCGAAAGCAGTTACGTTCCCGCAGATTTCATCGAAAATTAGTCGTCCCGTTCCGCCCGGCGGCAAAACGCCGGCTGCGCGCACGAGCTCGAGCGCACTCTCCGGGCCGAGTCCATTGAGGGTTTCGTCCAGCAACTTCTGTTCAATGTCGTAGCGATCGAGCCCGTGCAGCGCGAACGGCTCGCGATCTTCCGTTTCTTCGCGTTCGCGTGGAAGCTCTATTCCAAGGCGGTGCCGCACAAAAAATTTCGCGGAATGAGAAAAGAAGTCCACCAGCCGCGCCAGGTCGACTTCGCGCCATTCCTTCCCTGGCTCGCTCAGTGCTTCCTCAAAAAATGGCGGCGCTTCCAGCCGAGGTTTTCCCGAGATAATTCCCGCTGCGCAATTGTCCGCGGAATAACTGAACAACTTTCCGTTAAGCTGAAAATTTCGGGGACTGAAAGCCTGCAGCGGATGTCGGGTAACGAAGTCGTCGAGCTTGGTTTCGAAATTCTCCGCCAGATAATCGAGCAACTCGCTCACCAAAACACTTGGCGGGAGCGGCTGGTTGTCGCGCAGCGATTGCCCGACGTAACTGAGATAAAAAACTTCACGAGCTGACAGAAGCGCCTCCAGAAAAAGCGCGCGATCGCTATCGCGAATATTGCGATCTCCACGTTGAGGATGTTGCGCCACCAGATCAAAACTTGGTGGGCGGTCGTGTCGTGGATAAGCGCCATCATTCAAACCAAGCAGACAGATCACTTTGAAAGGAACACTGCGCATTGGCTTGAGCGCGCAAAAAGTCAGCTGTCCGGAAACAAAACCAGCGCCGCTGTTTGATTCTTCGAGAGAATCTTCCAGGTGTGCCGCGACGACATCAAGCTCGACCGCTTTGTCATTCTGCGATGCCCCGGCAATTTCGCCAAGGTTCGAGATTGCATTGCGTAAACGATTTAGCTCGAATTGCGCCGTCTCGTCTGCAGCAAACAAGGCGTCGATGGTTTCACGTAAATCGCGCTGCCACTCGGAGATCGAACGCGGCTTGCTGAATTCAATTGCTCGAGAAAACAGCCGCTCCAGAAATTCGACAAAGTTCCCCAGCAATTCCGCGCTCGACCCCTCGATCTCGTCGAAAGGTAAAATTCCATCGAATAATTCGCGTTTCTCGGGACGCAACGCACAACCGAGTAACATCCTGTCCAGACCATGGCGCCAGCTGTTTTCCGCGAAGGCAGGCAAACCAAGTCGCGCGCGATGCTGCGCATCAATACCCCAGCGGATCGCACAGTCGTCGATCCAGACTCGAATTGTCTCCATTTCTGCCGGCGCGATTTGCAAACAACGCTGCACCGACGAGGATTCGAGAATCGCGAGAACTTCGCTGGCGGTGAAACGCCCGGGGAGAATCTCCAGAATGCGAAAGAATGTGTCGATGATTCCGCTCCCGGCGCGCACTTCCCGGTCAGCGATCGAGTACGGAATTTTATGTTTCGGATTTTCTGGCACACCAAACACGGCATCGATGAAAGGCGCGTAAATGGATACTTCCGGCATCATCACCACGATGTCTTTCGGCTTCAGCTCCGAATCATGCTGAAAAAGATCGAGCAACTGATCGTGCAAAACCTCCAGCTCGCGCACGATGCTGTGACAAGAATGAATCTGCAGAGAGCGATCATTCCTCGCGATGTGTCGCCCTACTTCCGGTAACCGCTCGTCCGGCTCGGGCCCCGATTTCAGCTCAAAAATGTCGTTCTGAATTTCCAGCAAGACCGAGCTCGGTGACGGCGATTGATCTGTCGGTGAAATGAAATCTTCCCGTTCGGCCGCGGGCGTGAGCTCAGCGACGAGATTCAGAAAATCACGGCCGAGTTTTCCGTTGGCGGCGAGCAGCTCGTTGTCCCCTGTTTCTTCTTCGCTGAAGCCGAAGAGCTCTGGTTGGTTTGCCCGCGCTTTTTCGCGTTTCGAACGAATATCGCCCCACCAGGTCGGTGTCGGTTCCATTACAAATAGGTGAACCGGACAACGCGCCGAAAGTTCTCCGATGAGTGAGACGTAAAAAGGGGGCAGGGTCGAAATTCCAAAGACTGAAACTCGTTCGGGAACCGGCGCGTTGCGATATTTAAGCGCGTCAATTAACTGCGATCCCAAAGCGGCTTGGTGTTGACGGGGCGCGGCACGCTGCAATTCACGCCACAGAATTGGCTGCCAACCTTTTCCCGCACCCGCGTCCCAATCCAAAATCATTTTCGGTCGAAAGGCGACGTATTCGTCGAAAACGTGGGCGATGCGTCGGGCGAGTTCGTACGTCCGAAGCCCGCGGTGATCGCTGCGAATATAATTGGCAATAGCGGCGAACTCCGGCAGTGAAGCAAAACGCGGAAGTTGTTCCATGATTCGCCATGTCATTACCTCGCGATCGAAAAGTTCGGTCGCCGCGGCGTCGGGAAAAATGCTTTGCAGCAGCTCCTGAAAAAATTTCTGTGGAAACGGAAACAGGATGTTGCAACAAATGCCGTGGCGTTCTGCGATCTGTTGTTCGAGCCAGCGCCGCATCCCGTTGCTCTGGACCACGACGATTTCAGACCCGAGAGGCAAGCGCAGTGGACGCGCAATAACTTCAGCCAGGTGTTCCGCCAGCCGCTCGAGGCGGTTGCTGGTATGTAGAGTCAGGCCGGCGCGGGGTGTTACGGACACCGTACTATATTAGAGAGCGCGAAAAAAATTTCGCGCGAGAAAACAAGGCCACTGCAATCGTCGACTTCTGCACCGGTCGTTTAAGACCCATTCCCCCCAAAGCCAGAGCTTTCGCTCAACCCCTTTTCCATTCTACATTCGACGATGGCGTCACGTTTTCTCACGCTTCTCCCATTGTTTATCGCCGCCACCGCACTCGCCGATGAAGGCATGTGGCTCTTCAACAATCCGCCGCTGAAACAACTCAAGGAAAAATATCGATTCGAGCCCTCGTCGCAGTCGCTTGAGCACCTGCAAAAGGCCAGTGTGCGCTTCAATTCCGGTGGCAGCGGCTCATTTGTCTCTGCCAACGGCCTCTGCATTACCAACCACCACGTCGGAGCGGATGCGCTGCAAAAAGCCTCGAGCGAGCAGCACAATTATTTGAAGGATGGCTTCTACGCGAAAACGAACGCCGAGGAAATCAAATGCGCCGATCTCGAACTCAATGTCCTGATGTCGATCGAAGATGTGACCACGCGAGTGAACGGCGCGGTGAAAAGCGGAATGTCTGCCGACGCCGCCGGCAAGGCGCGCGAAAAGGCGATTGCTCAGATCGAAAAAGAAAGCAAAGAAAAAACGGGGCTTCGCTCCGATGTCGTCACTCTTTATCAAGGCGGTATTTACCATCTCTACCGCTACAAGCGTTACGACGATGTGCGCATCGTTTTCGCACCGGAAGAGCAGATGGCCTTTTATGGCGGCGACCCGGACAATTTCGAATACCCGCGTTACGATCTCGATATCTGCGTTTTTCGCGTCTACGAAGATGGCGAACCCGCCAAAATCGATCATTACCTGAAGTGGAATTCCAGCGGGCCGAATGCTGGCGAGCTAACTTTGGTTAGCGGAAGTCCGGGACGAACCGATCGGCAACTCACCGTCGACGAGATGGCTGATCGACGAGATCGGGAAGTTCCGACCTGGCTGCAAATGTTTAATAGGCGCGAAGTTCTGTTGAACGCGTGGCGACAACGTTCCTTCGAGAATGCGAGAAGGGGACGTGACGATTTGTTTGGCGACCGAAACAACCGCAAACGTTACGACGGTTATGTAGCGGCCCTGTTCGATCCGGCAATCTGGAGCGCGATTGAAGCGCGCGAAAAGAAATTGCGCGACACGATTTCACGTGATCCGAAATTGAAAGCGACGCTCGGTGCCTACGATCGGATCAGGAAAGCACAAGCCGAGCTGGCCAAGATCGCACCGCGCTATGATTACCTGGAACAAGAACGGCCAATTAGCGTCGGGTATCGCGGCCCGCGCGCGCTTTACGGCACGCTCTTCAAATATGCGCGCTTGTTAACGCGCGCTCTCGACGAACGCGCAAAACCGAATGGCGAACGCATCGCGGAGTTTCGCGACAGCGCAAAGGAATCACTGGAACTCAGTCTGTTTTCCACCGAGCCAGTTTACGATGATTATGAAATCCTCCGGCTAACCGACTCGTTGACCGATTTCGCTGAAAAATTTGGCGGCAGCGATCCGTTGGTGAAGCAGGTTCTTGGCGGGAAGTCACCCCGCGCACGCGCAGTCGAGTTGATGAGCGGAACAAAACTGAAAGACGTCGAGTTTCGCAAAAATCTTTATGGCAAAAGCGCGGCAGCGTTACGGGCTGCGAATGATCCCATGCTCGATCTTGCTCGGATGATTGATGGACCGGCGCGCGAAGCTCGCAAGGCCCACGAAGCACAGGAGGAAATCAAGCGACAGGCGTATGCGGAAATTGCGAAGGCGCGTTTTGCGGTGGAAGGAACCAGCACCTATCCGGACGCGACATTTACGCTGCGTTTATCGTACGGAAAAGTTGTCGGTTACGAGGAAGATGGAAAAGAAATTCCGCCTTTTACGGATTTCGCTGGGCTTTATCGGCGTGCCGCCGAACACGACAACAAACCGCCTTTTGATCTCCCGCAACGCTGGGTCGATCGTAAATCCCAGTTGAATCTGACGACGAAATTCAATTTCGTATCCGATGCTGACATCATCGGCGGCAACAGCGGCAGTCCGGTCGTGAACAAAGCCAACGAATTTGTCGGCATCATTTTTGACGGGAACATTCAATCGCTCGTGCTCGATTGCATTTTCTCCGACAAACAAGCGCGCGCCGTTAGCGTTGGTTCCGCGGCAATCACGGAAGCGCTGCGAAAAATTTACGACGCCGGCGCGTTGGCTGACGAATTAGAGAAAGGTAGGGGCGATTGACTCAATCGCCCGACTTCAAAATTGCGCGACAGGGGTTCCTTTGGTCCGAGCCCACGACATGCACCACCACCGGTGCGTACGCTCGGGAACTATCCCTATTGTTTCCCCAACGGGGTACTTACTTCTGTGCCCGGCGGCGGCGTGAATTCGAATTCGCCGGGTGGAATGGCAGCGTGACCGGTGTTTTCGTAGGTGGTGACGGTACGGTCGC
>Ga0066702_10000517_pt1 | contig 9980 bp, 10 predicted proteins | sample GraSoiAngelo_151_FD_66507 | JGI IMG/M metagenome (GOLD analysis project Ga0066702, IMG submission 66507) | Grasslands soil microbial communities from the Angelo Coastal Reserve, California, USA - 14_1009_12_20cm | ecosystem: Environmental > Terrestrial > Soil > Grasslands | place: USA...
TATGGAACGCGCCACCGCAAGTTTGGAAAAGATTGTTGCCAACCGGCTGCGGAGTGCTCCGGCGGGAGAAGGGCCCGTGCTTGCCTGGCCCTTGGCGTGTGGTACTTCGGTCAGCGGACGTACGCGCCCGCTGGATTTCTCCCAGGGAATTCTTACAGTGGAAGTTCCGGACGCTGGCTGGCGTACAGAATTGCAATCGCTGGCGCCACAGTATCTGGCGGTGATCAACCGCTACACGGCGGAAAGCGTTAAGAGAATCGAATTCGTGCTCCCCGGGCGTAAGCAATCCTAGTTCAACTGAAGACGCCACCCTTGAAGAAGCTCATGAAGGTTACAGAAAAAGATGTAAGCTACGTTGCCGATTTGGCAAACCTGGAACTAGCCGCCGAGGAACGCGGCCGCATGGTGCGTGATCTGAACTCGATTCTCGATTACATCGATCGTCTGAACGAACTCGATACTTCCAACATCGCGCCCATGGCGCAAGTGGCTGACTGCTACGCGATGGATAATGCAAAAAATGGAAGCGACCGGTTTGCTTATGCCAGTCGGGACGATGTTCTTGAAGGTCTGCGCAAGTCCTTGCCGCATGAAGACGCGCTGGCGAACGCGCCACAGGCGGATGGCACCTTTTTCACAGTGCCCAAAGTCATCGAGCGATAACTCTGCCCCGGGGACCAGGCTATTTTAGAGTCCCCAACACCAAATGGAGATCAGCACTCTCACTATCGAGGCCGCCCGCTCTGCCGTGGCGACAGGCAAGATTACTGCTACCGTGCTTGCCGAGTCCTTTTACGACAAGATCCAAAACGAAGACAGTCAGATTGGCGCATTCCTGACCCTTTCGAAAGAGAGGGCCATCGACGCTGCCTCTCGTATCGACAAGCTTGCGGCTGATGGCAAGCCGCTGCCACCGCTGGCCGGCGTGCCGGTTGCAATCAAGGATGTAATGGTCACGCGCGGGGTGCGTACCACCGCCGGCTCGAAGATGCTCGAGAACTACATCCCGCCCTATGACTGTACCGCGGTGGCCCGCTTGGAACAGGCAGGTGCCGTCGTACTGGGCAAGACCAATTGTGATGAATTCGCCATGGGTTCATCAAATGAGAATTCAGCGTTTCATCCCGTGCACAACCCGCATGACATCAGCCGTGTGCCCGGGGGTTCTTCAGGAGGCTCAGCCGCAGCCGTCGCCGCAGGCATGGCTGTCGTCGCGTTAGGGTCCGACACTGGCGGGTCCATTCGCCAACCGGCCTCTTTCTGTGGGGTGGTCGGGCTGATGCCTACTTACGGCCGCGTCTCGCGCTATGGACTGATCGCATTCGCTTCATCGCTCGATCACATAGGGCCGCTGACGCGAACTGTCAAGGATGCGGCGATCGTTCTAACCGCCATAGCAGGCCGTGATCCCATGGATTCAACTTCCGCCAACGTCCCTGTGCCGGACTATGTAGGCGAGCTGGAGAAGCCGGTTCGTGGATTGAAAATCGGTGTAGCCGAAGAATACTTGGGCGAAGGTCTGGACCGCGCCGTGCGGAAAGCAGTGGAAGCTGCGCTTCAGAAGCTGGCTAGTCTCGGCTGTGAGGTTGTACCCGTATCGTTGCCGCACACCGCGTACGCCATTCCGGCGTATTACATCGTGGCCACGGCGGAGGCGTCCTCGAATCTTGCGCGCTTCGATGGAGTCCGCTACGGCTACCGTGCTCGCGATGCAAGCACGCTCTCGGATATGTACCGGCGCACTCGCGACGAAGGATTCGGCGCTGAAGTAAAACGCCGCATTATGTTGGGCACTTACGCTCTGAGTGCTGGTTACTACGATGCCTATTATTTGAAGGCCCAGAAAGTACGCACCCTGCTAACGCGGGACTTCGAGGAGGCCTTCAGGAAAGTCGATGTCATCGTGACCCCTACCAGCCCTACCCCTGCTTTCAAGCTCGGCGAGAAGGCCAATGATCCTCTCGCCATGTACCTGGCCGATATTTATACAGTCACTGCGGACCTGGCCGGGATCCCGGGCATCTCAATTCCTTGCGGCGAGACCCGCGAGAAGCTTCCCATTGGCTTGCAGATTCTTGGTCGACACTTCGATGAGGCCACGATTCTGCGCCTGGCCCACGCCTACGAACGCGCAGTGGCCGCGTAGGTGCAGTGGCCGCGTAGGTCTGTTGGCAAATTCTCCTGTTTGAGGGTGGAGCGCCAATTCCGTTTTAGGACAAATGCGAATTTGCTGGAAGTCATGCTCAGGCGCTAGCATTGCGGCCATGCAAAAACGACATGCCTTTTCTTTTCTCTTCTATACGCTCTTGACCATCACCCCCGCCTATGCTCGAACCGCACCGGCAGCCGCACCTGCAAATACCACAACCCGTCGGCAAGGATCTGCGGAGTCCAATGTGTACCCGATGCAGGAAGGATTCGTGGACGCGCACGGTGTGATGATCTACTACAAAATTCTCGGTCGTGGTGAGCCGCTGATGATCGTGCATGGTGGGCCAGGCGCTTCGCACGATTATTTTCTTCCCTATCTTCTGCCCCTGACGCGGCACAACAAAGTCGTGTTCATTGATGAGCGCGGCTCCGGCCGATCGCAAAAACGGGAAGAGCGTTCCGGCTACACCGTAGAAAACATGGTGGAAGACGTAGAGATGGTGCGAACGTCGCTCAATCTTGGCAAGATTAATCTGCTGGGCCATTCCTACGGTGGCGCACTGGCGCAAGCCTATGCTCTCAAGTATCAGCGGAACCTCTCACACCTGATTCTTGGCAGCACCTGGTCGAGTACGATCACCATGAACCAGGTTCTTCTCCGGATGAAGCAGAACATGGCGCCCGAACTGCGCGAGCGTATCGACAGAATGGAAGCCGCCGGTCTTTTTGGTCATGGCAAGGAGTACGAGAAGAACCGTTACACGGCGGAATATATGATCGCAGCCTGGGGCGAAGGTTATTTCCCTTATCTCTACCAGAACCGTCCTGACCCAAACTATGATCCCATTGGACAAGGTACTTCTGCATGGGACCTATATCGTGAAATGTGGGGAGAACACGGCGAGTTTGTGATTGACGGGAACTTGAAGTCAGTTGAGTACACCGACCGCTTAGCCTCGATCAAAGTCCCCACGCTGATTGTGGTGGGAGATCACGATGAATGTGATCCATCGCTTTCGCAGGTTATGCACGACAAGATCGACGGCTCGAAGCTGCTGATTCTACCCAAGGCCGGCCACATGACATTTGTGGATCAAACGGCCTTGTTCATCGCAGGGGTGGATCAATTCTTACACGCTAAATGACAGCGCAGAGTGCAGTAGGTGTGACCCTGGACGATGGTACTGTTGACCTGGGGTATGTTCTCGGGATAAATTCCACTCTGGCTTTTCAATCCTCGGGGAGTTGGCTTTGTCTTTGGGCCTTCTGCGCTACAGCCATTACGTAATCGCTATCGTTGTCGTGCTGAGTGCCGTACTGGCGCCTTCGGCGCTAGCTGCGACCTCAGGGTTTTCTCCACAGACACGGTTAGGTTTTACAGTTGGCGATCAATGGGAACCGGCAATCGCAGCCGATGGCTCCAGCCATGTTTATATCCTCTATCCGCAATACGGGACGGTGCCAAAGTGTCCTTCGTGTGCGTTGCCCACGATGATCCTGGTAATAAGCAATGACAACGGCCAGACTTGGCAGGCACCTCGTCCGATCTCGCCCGGCGGTTCGGGACAATTCGACGCACAGATTGTGGTGGACCCGCTTGATCGCCGCACGGTTTACGCTTCCTGGCTGCAGAACAACAAGAGTGACACAGTAGTCGCTAAATCGGTGGATTTCGGTCAAACCTGGTCAGTGGTTGTTGCTGACAGCACAAATGCCGGTGTGGACAAACCTATTCTGGTTGTGCGCGGCAAAGATGTGTATGTAGGTTATAACCATGCCCAAAAGGTATGGGTGTCCTCCTCCCACGATGGGGGTGCCACTTTCACCTCGGCCAATGTAAATTCCAACGCCAAGTTGGGATGGTCGCTGGCCGGCGGCGCGGCCATTGATCTTGCTGGCAACGTGTTTTTCTCCTGGGCTGGCTACACGCAGAACGGAGGCGCCAAAGGCCCGGTAAATCTTTACATCAGCAAGTCATCGGATGCGGGACAGAACTGGACCACAACCCTGCTCGACGTTTCTGGTTCTCCGCCCGGATGTTCGGCTTACCAGTGCGGTTGGGCTTACCTGGGGGCGCAGATTACAATGACGGCAGACTCGGCCGGAACCCTCTACGCTTTGTGGAACGCAGGCGCGGCCAGCACTAGTAACGAGCGTATATATTTTTCGAGTTCGACGACGGCGGGCGCCACCTGGTCTCCCAAACAGGATGTCTCGCTGGCCTCCATAGGCGTGGAACACAGTTTTCCCGCAATCGTGGCCGGGTCAGCCGGTGACGTGCGCATTGCCTGGATGGATTCGCGCAATAGTCCGCTTTGGAATACTTACTACCGCAGCTCCACCAATGGCGGCGCAACCTGGTCGGGTGAGACACGGATTTCCAGCTATGTGCCGGGCTACAAATACATCCAGTCAAAAGGCTTCAGCTTTCCCTTCGGTGACTATTTCGAGATTGATATTGATAGCCACGGCGAAACCCAGGCGGTCTGGGGCGAAGGACTGAACTATCAGACGCCGGGCGCGATCTGGTACACCAACGGCCGCTAGGAACTGTGCGGAAGCCGGTTTAGCCGATCGCAGACATCATCAACGAACCAATTCCAGCCTTCACGAGTTTTCTCTCATTCCCTTCCCAGTTTCACGAATTCAGATAGGATAGAGACCTTTTCCGAGACAGACATCCGGAACTAGTGACATAAGCTGAACATTCGGTTGTGGGAGGCAAACTCTATGGAGTTCATGAGTGTGAACCTGTGGTCGGTACTGGTGGCAGCGATTGCTACCATGGCGATTGGTTTCTTGTGGTACTCGCCAATACTCTTTGCGCGTCCCTGGATGGTGCTGATGGGTTACGACCCGGACGACAAAGCGAAACTTGCGGAGATGCAGAAAGGCGCCGGCAAACTCTATGTAATATCCTTCGTTGCCAGCCTGGTTGCCGCATTTGTGTTAAGCAAAATTATCTTCGGGCTCGCAATTAATTCCGCTCTTTACGGTTTAAAAGTCGGATTTGCCGTTTGGCTCGGTTTCGTGGCCACAGTGCAGCTGACCGACTCTCTTTTCAGCAAGAAGCCAGCTAAGCTATTCCTCATCAACACCGGCTATCAAACTGGTGTGTTATTTGGCGATGGGTGCGATGATCGGGGCGTGGGCTCCACGGTAACTGAAGCTATTATATCTTTTAGCTAATAAACGCATGCGCTGCGTTCTAAAGCCGTCCATACTAGGCCGTGAGGGGAAAGTGTCCCGGCGGGTCCGAACCTCTCTTAAATCGCCTCTAATGGCGATTAACGGCTATTGTGCGCGACGCTTCAACCGACAATCTGTCGAGAATTTCAACGTCCCACGAAGATTCAATAACTTAGCTTCAGGCGAACCACTTTGAGATTCTGCTTAATGGCCTTAACGATCCTAGTGTCGGGCGCCCATCATCGAGGCAGTCAATCCATCACGAGTCCACCGGTTAGCTCCGCCAGCCTTCCGATCTCGTGGTCGACGCAATATTTGTTCAACTCGTCCACAATCTTTTCAGTGGCACAGGGATCCCAATAGCTCGCGGTACCTATCTGAACCGCTGCCGCCCCCGCGAGTAGAAATTCAATCACGTCAGAGGCAGTCGAGATGCCGCCCATGCCGACAACCGGAATCTTGACCGCGTGCGCCGCGTCGTACACCATGCGCACTGCTATTGGCTTGATCGCAGGACCAGAAAGTCCTGCCGTCACATTTGAAATTCGCGGCTTGCGAGTCTCGGTGTCAATCGCCATAGCCATGAAAGTATTGACCAGGGACACAACGTTGGCTCCGGCTTCCTGCGAGACCCTCGCCATCTGTGCAATGCTGGTCACATTGGGTGAGAGCTTCACAATTAACGGGCGCTGGGTGGCGCGTCTGGCCGTGCTCACCACTTCATCGAGCAGCCGGGGATCGCTGCCAAACTGCATTCCCCCCTGCGCCGTGTTGGGACACGAAACGTTTAACTCATAAGCGGCAATGCCTTCACCCTCATTCAGGATCTGAATCGTCCTCTCATAGTCCTCCCGGGTGTAGCCGAACACGTTGGCGATGATGACTACCTTTCTCTTCTGCCGCAGGGCGGGAAGCTTCTCCTCAATGAAGGCGCGCGCGCCGATATTCTGCAGTCCGATCGCATTCAGCATGCCCGCAGCCGTTTCGTAAAGCCGCGGTGGCGGATTCCCGGCCATTGGCTCTCTGGAAAGGCCCTTCACTACTATGCCGCCAAGCTTTTCCAGATGAACCACGTCATCGAATTCCACTCCGTAGCCGAAGGTGCCGCTGGCCGCGATTACGGGATTTCTTAACTCAATGCCGGCAATGGTGACGCTCATATCGGGTGCACCGGGGGTTTGAGAAATGGTCATCGAACGCCTTCTTGGGCGCTTAAGCTGGTCGGCTGTACTCTCTGGGACGATTGAGGAGACCCGGCCGGTTTTCCCGGGGGGTGGCCAGCATCATCAGGCCGGCGTGGTGGCAACAGCGCCTCGGTCAACACCCGTCCTACCGCGTGGGTCGGTGCATTGATGCCGAGCAGCGAGGCAAATGTGACGGCGAGATCCACCGGTTCCACATGTGTACGGTAGGTCCCGCTTTGAAAGGCAAGTCCGTAAAATGCGAGTGGAACGTGCGTGTCGTAGGTATAAAGCGACGCGTGATCCGTACCGTTAGGGGTGCCGACGGTAAACGGAGTGGGAACACCCATAACGTACCAACCGCCATAAGGCGAATAGCTGTTTAAGTACTGGTGTCCGACCTTCGTGTCTGGCACCGCGCCTTGTGCCAACTGCGAACGGGTGTAGTAGCCGCGCATGCCGGCCTGCTTCATGGCTTCGCCGACGTCCCGCTCGGCATCTTCTTCTTTGATCTTCAGCGCTGTAAATGCATCGTCATTCACCCAGGCGAGTGGATACGCGAATTCCCTGATATAGTCCGCGCCCTTTCCGGCGGAAAGCTTGCTGCCGAGCGTCGCATTCATCTGATTGCGCAATTTGTCAGCAGCATAACCTGTCGCGGGAATCCGCAGACTAGCCGCCACAGTCGGCACTGGGGAAACGCCGTGATCGGCCGAGAGCGCGAACCAGATATTCGCCAGTCCGATCTCGTGTCCCAGAAAATTGAAAAAATCAGCCAGCTGACGATCGGTGGCCAGCGTCATGGCCTGCACTTGCGGCGAGTCAGGACCAACCTCGTGGCCCAGAATATCGTTGGCTGAGAGGCTGATGGCTAGAAGGTCTGTCGCCGGGCCGCTTCCTAATTTTTCGTAGAGCACCAGCTCCTTCGCGAAATCGAATTCGTAATCATTGGCGAAGGGGGTCGAGCCGACGACGTCGTAAAATCCTGCCGCTGATCCGTCTCTCGCTTTTCGTGGAGAGGTCGTGCGCATCGTATTACCGGCGCTGTCCTTCCACTCACGGTTCCAGTACTTTTCGGCGCGTTTTTGGGAGTTGAAGTCCTCTGCCCACTTGGGAAGTTCATTGCGGTAGTAAGTAGATGTGATCCAGGCGCCACTCTTCTGGTCGATCCAGTAAGCCGTATCTCCGGCAAAACCTGCGGGTAGGATTGCGGCACGATCTTTCAATGCGATCCCGAAAACGCGCGCTTTCCCTTGCGTTGCCAGTTTGAGTTCGTCTCCCAGAGTGTCAGCCATCAGGTTATGCGGAGACGCTCCCATGCCAGCGCTCGAAATGCCGACGATTTTCGTATTGCCGTCTTCGACCGAGCTAACCATTTTCTTTTTCTTCGCGTCCCACCACTCGTTGGCATGGATGCCATGGCCATTGCTGTAGGCGCCGGTGAATAGGGTAGCGTGTCCGGGTGCGGTGCGGGTGTTTGCGTAATCGTAGTTGCAGTCCGTAAAGTTAGCGCCGTGATCGAGGAAAAGACGAAAGCCACCTTCGCCCAACTGATCGTGGTAGCGATCCAGGTAATCGCCGCGAAATTGGTCGATCACAATGACTACGATAAGTTTAGGGTGAGCATTGTAGGCAGAAGCGAAACTAAAGCTTACCGCGCCTGAGCCGAGAACGGTCAAGCAGAGCAGGAGCGGCGCCAACCATCGTGTGGGGAATCTCATTGCGATGGTAGTTTACAACCTGCGCCAAGCCGTGCCAAAAATCGGCTTGAGTGGCGTCGACAGCGATCTTTTACGCCTGTAAAATTTCCAGTTCACTTCGCATCATGGGAGGGCCACCAATGAAACGCAATGCATGTTCCTTTGGATTCGGAATTTTGCTTTGCCTGGCAATCACATCAATATCACTGGCGCAGTCCGCTGGTGGATCCGCGGACATCGCACGCGGAAAGTACTTGGTCGAGCAGGTGTCATTGTGCGGTGATTGCCACACTCCACACAACGAAAAGGGTGAACCCATTCAGGCACAGTTGCTGAAAGGCGCCACTGTACCCTACAAGCCTGCTGTGCCCACGCCGGTCTTTGCCGATAAGGCACCGAACATCGCAGGCTTACGGGGATGGGAGGAGGCCGACGCCATTAAATTCTTCATGACCGGGATCGCCTACAATGATTTGCCCGCGCGTCCGCCCATGCCGCAGTACCGCTTTTCAAAAGAAGATGCGGCGGCGGTAACGGCCTATCTAAAATCGTTATCGCCGGCAGGAAAACCAGCGGCGCAGGGGAAGTAGCCCGTCCACCCCGTTCATCACTCTTGCAAGGCCGCCTCAACTGGATGTGACAGTCACGAGCGATGGTGTTGAATCAACATATACCGCCCGGGACCTTTAGAATTCTGGGTTTTCGCGAATCCGTGGCACTGCCTGCACTTTTTTCGATACAGTAGTAAGTTTCCATGCTTGATCTTAACTTCGTCCGTGACAACCTGCCCTTGGTGGAAGAGAAGCTGCGTCAACGCGGTATGAATCCCGCTGAAGTTCTCAAAGGCTTTCGCGAACTCGACACCAACCGCCGTCAAGCCATCACGGAAGCGGAGAGCTTGCAAGCACGTCGTAACCGTGCCTCTGAAGAAATTGCGAAATTGAAAAAGTCCGGCCAGGACGCCAGCGCGATGACGGCCGAGACCAAAGAATCTCGCGACAAAATACAGGAGCTGGAAAAAACCGCAGCAGAATACGAAACACAACTTCGGCAATTGCTGGCAGGTATCCCCAATCTGCCGCACGACAGCGTGCCGGTTGGCAAAAGCGCCGAAGACAACGTCGAAGTGCGGCGCTGGGGGACACCTCCCAAGTTTGATTTCGCTCCCAAGCCTCACTGGGAACTTGGCGAACAACTCGGCATACTAGATTTCGAACGTGCAGCCAAGCTCGCCGGCGCTCGCTTTGCCGTGTACTGGGATTTGGGCGCCAAGCTCGAACGGGCGCTGGCTAACTTTATGCTTGACTTGCATACCCGCGAACACGGCTATACCGAGGTACTTCCGCCCTACCTGGTGAATTCCGATTCCATGTACGGTACCGGGCAGTTGCCCAAGTTTGCCTCCGATCTGTTTCGCGTACCGCATGGCGACCGAGAACTTTGGCTGATCCCTACCGCGGAGGTACCACTGACCAACCTCTACCGCGATGAAATAATCGACGGCACCCGCCTGCCCGTTTCAGTTACGGCTTATACGCCCTGTTTTCGTAGCGAGGCAGGTTCCTACGGCAAGGACGTTCGTGGCATCATCCGGCAACATCAATTTCAAAAAGTTGAGCTGGTGAAATTCTCCCGTCCGGAAGATTCTTACGGCGAACTGGAGAAACTCACGCGCGATGCGGAAAGCGTGCTCCAGAAACTAGGCCTGCATTATCGTGTGGTCACCCTGTGCACCAGCGACATGGGGCCATCTTCCGCC
>Ga0066702_10000523_pt1 | contig 9947 bp, 7 predicted proteins | sample GraSoiAngelo_151_FD_66507 | JGI IMG/M metagenome (GOLD analysis project Ga0066702, IMG submission 66507) | Grasslands soil microbial communities from the Angelo Coastal Reserve, California, USA - 14_1009_12_20cm | ecosystem: Environmental > Terrestrial > Soil > Grasslands | place: USA...
CCGCGGCCGGGTTGGGGAGGGCGGCCACGAGCTGCAGCGGTCCGGCGAAGCCGGGTCCGAAGCCGCGGGCCAACAGGTGGTAGGCCTGCAGGGTCACCGAGCCGGGCGGGTCGCTCCCGGCGTCGTCCAGCCCCAACCGCAACGTCAGCACGGGCAGGGCCAGGGCGACCACGGCGGCCAGGGCCAGCAGGGCGGGCACCCGCGGCCGCCGCTCCACGAACCGGGCCCACCGGAACCAGAAGCCGCTGGCGTGCTCGTCCTCCGGGCCCCGCTCGAGCAGCGCCCGGCGCTCCCGACGGCTCAGCACCCTGGTTCCGAAGAAGCCGAGAAGGGCGGGCAGGAGGGTGAGCGACGCCACCATCGTGAGCAGCACCGTGATGGACGCGCTGAGGGCCAGCCCGTACAGGAAGGGCAGGCCCAGCACGAATTGCCCCATCATGGCGATGCAGACGGTGAGACCGGCGAAGAACACGGCGCGGCCCGAAGTGTTGACGGCCCCGACGGCGGCCTCCTCCAGCCCGGCCCCGGCCCGAACCGCGCTGCGGTGCCGGGTCACGATGAACAGGGCGTAGTCCACCCCTACCCCGAGCCCGATGAGCACCCCGAGCATCGTGGCGAAGGTGGCGATGGCCGTCACGTGGCTGAGCAGACCGGTCAGGACGAACCCGACGGCGATGGCGAAGAGGGCGGTGATGATGGGCAGGGCCGCGGCCGACAGGGCGCCGAAGGCGAGGAGCAGCACGACGAGCGCCAGGAGGATTCCGATGGCCGTGCTGGAGCCCGGTTGCGGCTGCTGTGAGTTCTCTATGTCCTGGCCGGAGAGAGCGACCTGCAGGTCGGCCGTCCGGTAGCCGCGGGCGGTGGACATCACCTTCACCACGTCGGCCCGGGGGTTGGCGCCCGGCTGGGCGTCGAAGACCACCGTGGCGAAAGCGATCCGGCCGTCGGCGCTGATCTGGCTGCCCTGACCCTGGCCCTGGTAGGGGCTCATGACGGCCCGCACGGCCTTGATCCTGGCCACCCGGCGGAGCATCTCCGTGACCCGGGCCTGGACGGGCGCGGATGTGACCGTCCCGGACCGCACCGCTACGACGATCTGGTCCGTGCTGCCCGACGCCGCCGGGAAGTCCTTCTGCAGCAGCTGGAGGGCGTGGGCCGACTCGGTGTTGGGCAGCTGGAACCGGGAGGCGAAGTTGGTCCCGGCCACGTGCCCGACCGCCATGGTGGCCACGAGCAGAACGAGCCAGCCACCGAGGACTATGCGGCGGTGCCGGAAGCACCAGCTCGCCAGTGTTCGCAATCGGACCTCCGGGGGGAAGAGGGGAGGCCCGAGTCTACCGGCGCGGATTCAGGATCTTCCTAGTCGGCTCCAAGGTGCGTCACAGCGGCCCGGCCGATCATTCGATCCGATGACCGATCTCTCCTCTACGCCGAACGAACCCCCGCCCCGGTCGGGACGAACCGCCCCACCCACCGACCAGCCCACCGACCCGCCCACAGGAGTCAGGGTGCGCCGCCACCGGCGCACCCGCCCCGCCGTGGTCGCCACCTTGGCCGCCGGAGCCCTGGCCACCGGGACGGTTGCCGGCCACTCCCTATGGCCGGCCTCGGCCGGCTCTCACCCCGCCGCGTCGGCGCCGGCCGGCACCCCGGACGCGACCGGCACCCCGGACCCGGCACCCGGCGCCACCGATCCCGCCACGGCGGCGGCCCGTATCGACGGTGCCGTCGTGGACGTTTATGCCACCTACCGCTACCAGCAGGCGCGCGGCGCCGGCACCGGGATCGTCCTGACGTCGACCGGCGAGGTCCTGACCAACAACCACGTCATCGCCGGAGCCACTTCCATCCAAGCCGTGGATGTCGGCAGCGGCCGGACGTACACCGCCCGCGTCATCGGCTACGACAAGGCGGATGACGTGGCCGTGCTGCAACTCGACTCCGCATCAGGTCTCCAGACGGCCCCGATCGGCGACTCCGGCGCGCTGCGGGTCGGCCAGGCCGTGGTCGCGGTCGGCAATGCCGGTGGCGTCGGCGGCACCCCATCCGCGGCCGCCGGGTCGGTGACCGCCCTGGACCAGGCGATCACGGCCAGCGACGAGCTCGACGGCGCCAGTGAGACCCTCTCCCACCTGATCGAGACCGACGCCGACGTACGGTCAGGTGACTCCGGCGGCCCCCTGGTCGACAACACCGGGAAGGTCGTCGGGATGGACACCGCCGCGGCCCAGGGCTTCTCCCTGCAGTCCGCAACGAGCGGAGCCAGCGAGGGTTACGCCATCCCGATCGCCCGGGCCCTGGCCATCGCCCACCAGATCGAAACGGGAGTGTCCTCGGCCACGGTCCACGTCGGCCCGACCGCTTTCCTGGGCGTGCTGGTCTCTTCTCCGGCCGACTCCCCGTTCGGCGCTGCCCGAACGCCGGGGGCGATGGTGAGCAGCGTCGTCCCCGGCAGCGCCGCTGCTTCGGCCGGGCTGGCCGCGGGTGACGTCATCACCGGCATCGACGGCCGGACGGTTACCGGACCCGCCACGCTGACCGAGCTCCTGGCCGGTGACCAGCCGGGCCGGAGCATCACGATCGGCTGGACCGACGCCTCAGGCGGATCTCACACCGCCACCACGGCCCTGCAGGCCGGACCCCCGGCCTGACCGACCCCGCCGACCCGCCAACCCGCCGAGCCCGCCCGACGACGACCCCTAGGGCAGGAGCGCGGCCAACTCCAACGCGTTGTCGTGCAGGACCAGTTGCCGGTCGGCCTCGGTCAACGGCTTGGTCTCCGGCAGGTAGTCGAGTGGTTCGGGCAGCGCCTCGATGTGCGGCCAGTCCGAGCCGAAGATCACCCGGTTGGCGCCCATCCACTCCACTACCGCTTCGAGGTCGTCCTCCCAGAACGGGTTGACCCAGACGTGGCGGCGGAAGGTCTCCACCGGGTCCTCCTTGAACCAGCCCGGCGCCTTGTGGTCCTGCGACCGCAGCTTGCGGAAGAGGTCGGGGATGAACTCCGCCCCGTTCTCCACCGACGCCACCCGCAGCCGGGGGAACCGGCCGAAGTGGTTGGCCAGGACCATGGAGAGGAGGTAGTCGTGCACCGCCTTCTCGATGGCGAAGCTCTTGATGGACGGGCCGTAGCCGCCCTTGAAGGTGGCCGCGAAACCGTCGGCCGCATAGCCGTCCGAGCTCGTCCCGCTGTCACCGGCGTGGACCACGACGGTGATGCCGGCCTCGTCCACCCGGGCCCAGAACGGGTCGAACATGCGGTCGAAGGGGCTGCGCCGCCCGACCACGGTGGTGGGCGCGGCGGGCCGCATCACTATCAGCCGGGCGCCCTGGCCGAGTGCCCACTCCAGCTCCTCGACGGCCCAGTCCACGTCGGCCAGCGTCAGATACGGTGCGGTGACGATGCGGCCCTGGTAGTCGAAGGGCCAGTCCTCGGCCAGCCACCGGTTGAACGCCCGGAAGGTCTTGCCCACCGCCTCGGGGTCGTCTTTGAGCAGCTCCTCGTAGATCATCCCGAGGGTGGGAAACATGAAGCACCCCTCGATGCCCTGCGCGTCGAGGGTCTCGAGCCGGGCCGCCGGATCGCGGTAGGCGGCCCGGATGGGCTCGTGGTCCTTGAGCAGCTCCAGGGGGTTGATGCGGTTGGGGTTGCCGCGAAAGTACTCGCTCAGGCACCCCGGCTTGGCCACCGGATCGAACGTGGCGTTGGCCACCGCCCGGCTGACCCGGCCGCCCAGCACGTGGTACTGCCGCCCGTCGATGGTGGCCCACTGCACGCAGCGGGGTCCGTCCTCCTTGGCCAGATGGCGGGTGAAGGCGTCGGTGGCCTCGTAATAGTGGTTGTCGGCGTCCCAGACCGGGCCGGTCGTGTCCATGCCGACGATTCTAGAACGTGTTCTAGTTTTTGGCTAGAGCCCGCCTGGCCGAGGCGCGGGCCCGTGCGTAGCATCGGAGCGCCGTGGCCTCGTCATCGCTGCTGTACCCGTTCACCCTCGGGATGATGGCCGCCGTCAACCCCTGCGGCTTCCCGCTGCTGCCGGCCTACCTGGAGCTCTTCGTCGGCCCGTCCGCGCCCCCCGGGACCGCCACCGCCCCCACCACTCCCACCACCGCCACCGCCGCCGCGGACGGCGACCGGGCCGCCCTCAGGGCCGCTCGGGCGGTGACCGCCGCCGCCTACGCCACCGTCGGTTTCGTGGTGCTCTTCGGGACCCTCGGGCTGGTCACCCGCTTCGGGTGGTCCGCTCTGGCCGACCACTCGGCCAGCGTGGCCCGTTACGCCATGGTCGCGGTCGGGGTGGTCATGGTGGGGCTGGGGGTGCTGACCGTGGCCCGCCGTCCGCTCCGGGTGCCGGTGCCGCACATCGGCACCGGTTCCGGATTGCGCCGGCCCGCCGCCCTCGCCGTGTTCGGCTTCTCTTACGGCGTGGCGTCGATCGGCTGCGCCCTGCCGCTGTTCGTGGGTGGCGTGGCGGCCAGCTTCGCCCGTGCGTCGTCGGTGCGCGCCGTGTCGGGTCTGGTCGCCTACGGGTTGGGCATGGCCACCATCCTCGGCGCCCTGGCCGTCGGCATCGCCCTGCTCGGTCGCGGCGCCGGCCGTCATCTGCGGGCCCTGTCGAGGTTCGTGCCCGTGGTCGGGGGGCTCATCCTGCTGGTGGTGGGCGCCTACCTGACCTGGTACTGGGTGGCCGACATCGTGTCGCCGGGCCGGACCTTCGCCGTCCAGCGCCTCGTCAACCACATCCAGCTCGACATCTCCAACCCCATCGATGCCCACGCCCGCCTGGTCGGCGCCCTGCTCGGCGCCGCCGTCGTGGCCGCCATCGTGGCCGGCGGGTTGAGCCGCCCCCGGAGCCGGGCCGGTGCCGATGCGGGGTCGGCGGCGCCGGCCCGCACAGGCGCCCGCGCCACTTGAACCCGGCCCGCCGCCGGCTCGCCGCACTCGCCACGGGTTGCGTCCTCGCCGGCGTACTGGCGGTCATCCTCTTCGCCGGGGTCGGCACCGGCGCAGGCCGATCGGGGACCGCCTCGGTGACCGATCGGGCCCCCGGGATCGACCCGGCCGCCGCCGACCTGATGCAGCTCAACGTGATCCCGCCGGCCCGGGCCCGCCCGGCCCCGCCCCTCGCCCTGGTCGACCAGCACGGCCGGCCCACCACGCTGGACCAGTTCCGGGGCAAGGTGGTGGTCTGGTCGCTCAACGACGACAGGTGCACCGACCTCTGCACCCTCCTGGCGCAGGCCGTCGTCGCCGCCGACCGGGATCTGGGCCCGGCGGCCAAGGACGTCGTCTTCCTCTCGGTCAACGCCAACCCCTACTACACCGCCCCCGCCTACCCGCTCAGCTGGTCGGAGCGGAACCAGGTGGAGAGCCTGCCGAATTGGGTGTACGTCACGGGCCCGCCGGAGCAGCTGCGCCGGACGTGGGACGACTACAAGGTGACGGTCATCCCCGACGCGAAGACCCGCACGGTGGTCCATGACGCCCTCCTCGACTTCATCGACCCGTCCGGGTCCAGCCGGGCCTACGCCTACTTCGGGCAGGGCGCCATCAGCACCGCCTACTACGCCCACGCCATGGCGCAGATGGCCGACGATCTGCTGCCGAAAGCCCAGCAGGTGAAAGTGGCCGGTCCCGCGCTGAACCCGGCGCGGGGCGGACAGGCCGTGGTGGGCGGCCAGGCACCGCCGTTCGAGCTGCCGGCCCTGAACGGGTCGGCGGCCGGCCGGTTGTCCGACCTCGACCAGGGACCTCTCGTCCTCAACTTCTGGTCCAGCACCTGCCAGCCGTGCACGTCCGAGATGCCCGCCCTCCAGCAGGTGCAGAAGGATTTCGGCGACCAGTTGGACGTCGTCGGCGTGGACGTGGCCGACCCCCGTTCCTCGGCCGGCGCCTTCGCGGCTCGGCTGGGGGTGACCTACCGGCTGCTGGCCGACCCGGACGGGGCCGTCGCGGCGCAGTACAAGGTGACCGGGCTGCCCGCGACGTTCATCATCGGGCCGGGCGGCGCCGTCCTGGCCCGCCACGATGGTGCTCTCACCGCCCCCCAGCTGGAAGCGGTGCTGCAGGAGGACTTCCAGCAGTTGGCCATACCATGACGTGCTCCAGGTCGAAGCGGGCGCGGCCCGCAGGTGGGGCCGGAGCCCGGGCGTACAGCTCGCCGCCGTCGAGGGCCAGGGTCACCGCCGCACCGGCGCCGAAGTCGGCGATGTCGACGACAGCCGCCTCGTACGGCCCGTCGGCGCGCAGTGTGATGTGCTCGGGTCGGACGCCCCACGCGACCGGCGACCCTTTGTCCATATCTTGACAGTCGGCTGCCAATAGAAGCGGACCGCACCGCACTCCGCCTTCGTCCGAGGTTCCGGTGAGCAGCTGGTAGCCCACCAAGCGGGCCACCTCCGGCGACGCCGGGCGGGCGAACACCTCCCGCGTCGGGCCGGCCTGCAGAAGGCGCCCGGCCGCCAGGACCACGACCTCGTCGGCCAGCAGGGCCGCTTCCTCGGGGTCGTGGGTGACCAGCACCGTCGACAAGCCGCCGAGTTGGAGCCGGCGCACCTCTCTCCGCAGCTCGGCCCGCACCGGGGCATCGAGGGCGGAGAAGGGCTCGTCCAGCAGCACCACCTCGGGCCGGCCGGCCAGCGCGGCGGCCAGGCTCACCCGCTGGCGCTGGCCACCGGAGAGCTCCTCGGGCCGGCGCCCTTCCAGCCCGTCCAGCCCCAGGGCGGACAGCCAGTAGCGGGCCAACGCCGGGTCGGCGTGGCGACCGAAGGTCACCTGCCGCTGCACCTCGAGGTGCGGGAACAGCGTCTGGCCCTGCGGCACGTACCCGACCCGCCGGTCCTCCGTCCTCGGCTGCGGGCGCCCGGCGTAGGCCACCGGCCCGGCGCCCGGCAGCAGCCCGGCGAGCGACCGGAGGGTCATGGACTTCCCCGATCCGGACGGACCGAGGATGGCCAGGCGGTGGCTACGGGCTTCGTACGCCAGCCGGAGGTGGAACGTCCCGGCTGAAGCGTCGATGTCGAAGCTGACCGGGGTCGGCGGGCTGGGCTCGGGCGGGCGCGCCGCGGGCAGCGCGAGGTGGCGGCGGGGGACCCGGATCTGGGCCACCACCACGGCCACCGCGGCGGCGGCCAGTACCAGCACCGTGGGCGCCTGGGTGCTCGGGATCCCGGCCCCGGAGAACTGCACGTACGTGAAGACGGGCAGGGAGAACGGGTGGTAGGCCACCACCACGTTCGCCCCGTACTCGCCCACCGCCCGCAGCCACGTCAGCAGCAGCCCGGCCCGGATGCCCGGCGCCGCCACAGGGATGTCGACCCGGAAGAAGCGGGCCCGCGGCCGGTGCCCCATCGACGCGGCCAGATCCTCGAGCGAACGGTCCACCGCGCCGAACGCCGAGCGCGCCGCGATGACCAGGAACGGGGCCGAGACGAACACCTGGGACAGCACGATGCCGGCGACCGAACCGGTCAGGCGGCCGTGGAACCAGCGCCCGACCGTCGTGTACGGGCCGATGAGGTAGATCAGCAGGATGCCGCTCATCACCGGCGGCAGGGCGAGCGGCAGGGCCACGACGGCCGAGATGGCACGGGCCAGGGGCCCGTTGCGGCGGGCCAGCGTGAAGGCCAGAGGGATCCCCACCACCGCGACCAGGGCGGTGGAGATCGTGGCGCTCTCGACCGATGTCCGCAGCGCCGACCACAGCCCCGGCGTCCCGAAGCCGCGGTCGCCCGACGAGGACAGCCGCACGAAGAAGGCGACGAGCGGCACCGCCAGGTAGACCGCCAGCAGCCCGCCCAGCCAGCTGAGCGGGCTGCGGCTCACGCCGCCGACAGTACCGATCGCAGATCCACCGGCGGCGTACCGGAAACCTGCACCGGCGACACCAACGTGATCCCGCGGCTGGTGAGCGACTGCCGTCCGGCCGGGCCCAGCAGATAGGCGACGAAGGCCCGCGCCGCGGCGGCATGCGGGGCGTCGGCCAGCACGGTGATCGTGTAATTGGCGGCCAACGGCGGGACTCCCGCCAGCGGGACGGTCGGGATGCCGGCCGCCGCCGCCTCGACCCCGTAGAAGAACCCGCCGTCGAGCTGGCCCGCCTGCAGCCGCCCGACGAGGGTGTTCTCGGGGAACACCGAGGACGGGTCCGAGGCGATGCGCTTGGTGGCCGCCCCGTCCGTGGTGGCCGCCTCGTCGAGGGCGGTGACGCTGAGCTTGCCCTTGGGATCGGTGGTGGCGTCGGTACGGCCCAGCAGGAACCCGGGCTCGCTGATCACGTCGTACCAGGGCTTGGTCCTGAGATCGGCGGCGAAGCGGCTCTTCGGGTTGTAGCCGAGGACCAGCCCGGACCGGGCGAACGCGGCGTACCAGGTGATCCGGTTGCCGTTGGCCGCCCCTTCCAGCAGTTGGTCCTTGGACGGGTTGGCGCTGATGAACACGTCGCCCTGCACGGTGCGGCCCTTGATCTCGTTGGCCAGCGCACCGGAGTCCCCCGATACCCCGCTGAACGTGTAGCCCGTCGCCGATTGGAACGCCGGTCCCACCGTCTTCTCCATCAAGGTGACGAGCGAGCCGGCGTAGAGGACCTCCACCGGCCCCCGCGCCGATGCCGGGGCGGCCTTGCTGGTGGAGCATGACGCCGCGGTCAGGGCCAGCGCGGCGACGGCCAGGACGACAGAGCGCGGGCGCATCGGGGGCTGACTGTAGCGCCGGATCTCTCCGGTAGTCAGACTGCGACTACTGACAGGAAGTCGAGGGTGGCCCGGCTGCCGGCCAGGCGCCATTCCAGGATGACCCGGTCGAACCCGGTCGCCTCGTCCCGGGCCTGGGCCAGGGCGTCCAGTTGGGCTCGCACCCGCTCACCCTGTGACTCGAGGAGGTGCGCCGGGTCGGCCCCGGCCCGGTCCAGCAGGGCCAGCTTGAGCAGGAGCAGGGACCGGACGTCGCGCACGTGGTCGACCGGCTCGGCCAGCCAGCGGCGCAGCGCGGCCCGGCCCGCCGGGCTGATCCCGAGTACCGTGCGGGCCGGCCCCTTCGGGCTGGCCTCGGTGCGCCGGGCCCGGATGAGGTCCCGCTCGAGGAGCTTCTTGACGACCTGGTAGACGACGGGCCGAGGCAGGGTCCAGATGCGGCCCAGCTCACCGTCCGGGGACAGGAGCTGGGCCACGGCGAAGCCGTGGGTGGGGCCCTCGGCGACGGCGCCGAGCACGGCCCACTCGCCCGCGCTCAGCTCCGGTTGCATGCTGCCAGTCTGCCCGCCCCGCGGCGCCATTTGCCCGGCCCGGCGGCGGCGCCGATCCGGTCCGGCGGGTGGCTCAGCCGGCCGCCGCCACCCCGGCGCCGGGCGGCACGATGCTCTTGATCTCCGTGTAGTGGTCCATGCCCTCGCGGCCGAACTCGCGGCCCACGCCGGACGCCTTGTAGCCGCCGAAGGGCGCCACGAAGTCCATGGTGTACTGGTTGACGCCGTAGGTCCCGGTGCGGACCCGCCGGGCCACGTCGAGCCCGGTGGCCACGTCGCCGGTCCACACCGACCCGGCCAGGCCGTACTCGCTGTCGTTGGCGATGCGCACCGCGTCGTCGACGCCGTCGAAGGGGATGACCGTCAGCACCGGGCCGAAGATCTCCTCCTGGGCGATGCGCATGTCGTTGGTGGCATCGGCGAAGACGGTCGGGCGCACGTACCAGCCCCGGTCGAAGCCGGCCGGCCGGCCGTTGCCGCCCACCACGACCCGGGCCCCTTCCTCCTGTCCCAGCGCGATGTACTTCTCCACCCGCTCCTGCTGGCGCTCGGCCACCAGCGGGCCGACGTCGGTGGTCGGGTCGGTCGGGTCGCCGACCTTGAGCCCGTCGACCAGGCCGGCCAGCGCGTCGACCACCTCGTCGTAGCGGTTGCGGCTGGCCAGGATGCGGGTCTGGGCCACGCAGGCCTGGCCGTTGTTCATCA
>Ga0066702_10000524_pt1 | contig 9945 bp, 8 predicted proteins | sample GraSoiAngelo_151_FD_66507 | JGI IMG/M metagenome (GOLD analysis project Ga0066702, IMG submission 66507) | Grasslands soil microbial communities from the Angelo Coastal Reserve, California, USA - 14_1009_12_20cm | ecosystem: Environmental > Terrestrial > Soil > Grasslands | place: USA...
CGGCGTCTTCAACTTTCTTCCGCAGGCGCAGCACACTGATGTCTTCGAAGAGATCTTCGCGACGCCGCTGGGCCTCGATTTCGCGCAGGTCGCGAGGCTTTACGGCCTCGTATACAGCCCGGTGACGGATCGCTCAGGTCTCGAGCCCGCGATCACCGATGCGCTGGGCGCGCAGACGTCGACGATGGTGGTCGTGCGCTACAAGCGCGAGGACAGCGTCAACGGCCACCGCGTGTGCTGGGAGGCAGCCGCCGCGGCGCTCCGCGCCTGATCCACCGCGAGTGCCGGCGCTCGCACTCGGTTTTTCGGTTGCCGGCACGCGGGAGCCGGCACTCGCACATGATTACGTCAGCGCTGAGAGCAGGGCTTTGAACTTCAGGTCTGTTTCTTCGAGCTCGCGCGCGGGATCCGAGTCGGGCATCACGCCGACGCCCGCGTAGAGGCGCGCACCGTCCTCCCACAGCAGGCCGCAGCGCAGCGCGACCGCGAACTCGCCGTCACCATTGCCGTCGGTCCAGCCGACCGCCCCCGCGTACCAGCCGCGCTCCATCGACTCGAGGTCGTCGATGATGCGATCCGCGGCGTCGCGCGGCCAGCCGCCGACGGCGGGGGTGGGGTGGAGTGCGGCCGCCAGGTCGAGAGCATCGGCCGCCGGCGCCGACAGCTCCGCTTCGACCGAGGTCGCGAGGTGCTGGATGTTGGTGAAGCGCACCACCTCCGGCGGTCGCGCGGCCACGCTCCGCGAGAAGGGTCGCAGTGCTTCGACCACGAAGCGCGACACGACGTCGTGCTCGGCGGCGTCCTTGCGGCTCGACCGCAGCTGCTCCGCGAGACGTTCGTCCTCCGCCTCGGTGGCGCCGCGCGCGACCGAGCCGGCCATCGGCTGCGCGTGCGCGTGCGACCCAGTGCGCCTGACGAGCAGCTCCGGTGAGGCACCCGCGAACGCAGTGCCGTCGGCGCCGGTGATGAGGTACGTGAAGCACGACGGATAGGCCGAACGCAGCGATCGCGCGACGATCCCGGCGGGCATCACGCCGTCGCCGCGCGCCACGACCTCGCGGGCCAGGACCACCTTCGACGCCTCGCCTGCACGCAGCCGCGCCGCCGCGGACTCGATCGCCGCGGCCCACGCCACTGGATTGCGCACCGGTGTCACGTCGAGCGCCCGCGCGAGGGGGGCCCGAGCTGTCGACGGCTCGACATCCAGGAGCTCCTCGGCTTCGGGCGTCGAGCACGTGATGATGGTGCGGCCGCGGACGCGCGCCACCGCCAGCGCGGGCACTCGGAGCAGTAGCGATGGGAATCCCGACCACGGACCGGAAGGTTCTCGATCGGGGCGATACGCAAAGCCGCCGATGGCGATCGGTCCCGCGCCGGGCGGCAGCGCGCTTGCGTCGCGCGCGACCAGCATCTCGCGCAGGCGTCGCCACATGCGAGCCGCGGCCTGCACTCGGTCGAGTCCTGCCTCACGGTCGATAACCGCGCCGCTCGCGTCCTCGAGCGCGACCCCGCCGGGCGCGCTGACGATCTCGTACGCGGTGCCGATTCCGGCGACGCTCACAGCGTCGGGCATGGGTCGTTCGATGAGCAGCACCTCGTAGCCCGCGTCGCGCGCCGCGCCCGCGAGCTCGACCAGGTCGATCGTGCGCTCCAGTTCGCGCACGATCGGCGACGTGATCGCCAGCTTCATGACTTCTTTTCGATGTGCTCGCGCGCCGCGCGGAGCAGGGTGCGCTGGAAGTGATGCCTCACCAGCAGCCCGCTGGCGTCCAGCAGCTCGTTGAAGAGCTCGAGCAGGCGGCGCTCGGCGGCCTCGGTTTCCCCGCCTTCCGACTGGATGCGCTCGCGAACGTGCCTGTCGAATAGGTCGACGGCTTGCCCCGCCACGCGGTCGGTGGCGTCGGCGTACTCGCTGGCGAGCTCGATGAGCGGGCCGAGTGGCACGCCGGCGGCGATCAGCTTCATCCCGGCGGCGATGGCGTCCAGGTCGTTTGCGGGATACAGCGGCACCTCGCCGCCTTCGACCGGCACGAGCAATCCGGCCTGCTCGAGGTTCTTGAGCAGCGGCACGGCCACGCCGCTGCGCTCGGCCAGCTCGTCGAGGGTGAGGGTCTGCGGCGAGCTTGGCCGCGTAACTGCCGCAACGAGCGACTCGTCAGAGGGCTCGAGCTCGCCCTCGAGAAAGCGCCGGATGACGGTGAGGGTGAAGCCACGACGCTGGAGGTCCCGGATGCGCGCCAGCCGTTCGAGGTGGCTCTCGGCGTACCAGGTCACGCGGCCCTCGCGGCGTGGGGCCTCGAGCAGACCCTTGCCCTGGTAGAAGCGGATCGTGTCGACGGCCATCCCGGAGGCCCGGGCCAACTGTTCGATCCGATACTCCATGAGTACCTACTCTAGAGGTTGCGGACCGGCCTCGATTCCACGGTTTTGGCGCCAAAAGTGCGCGCGGGTGGCCGCTCTGTGGCGTTTTTGGCGCCAAAACCGCGAAGTGCGGGCGGGCTTAGCCGGAGGTGTTCCAGTAGTAGAGGCGGTCGAGCCAGGCGGGGTCATCTCGGATCGCGCGGGCGAAGTACGCGACGGCGTCGACGTAGTCGTAGTCCAGGTTGTAGTGGAAGATCGCGGTCCGCATGTCAGCCGGCGCGCCGTAGTGCACCAGGTATCGCGCCGCGGCCATGATCGCGTCGTGGGGGTCGTTGACATTGCCGCCCTGGCCCCAGTTGGCCCACGTGCCGGGCAGGAACTGCATCGGGCCCAGCGCCCCCGCTGACGACGGGCCGTTGTTGCGGCCGAACGAGCTCTCGATGAAGTTGATCGAGGCGAGGTAGCTCGCGTCCACGCCGTACGTACGCTGGGCCTCGATGTAGTAGGCGCGCAGCGAAGCCACGGGCGCGGCGCTCGCGTATGGGAACGCGAAGTGGGCGTGCACGAGGTAGTACTGGTCGAAGCCCGCAAGCGCATAAAGGGAGTGCAGGCCCGCGATCGCGTCCGAAACCGGCCGCGAAACGGATCTCGGCAGCAGTGGGACGACCTGGCCCTGGACGCTCGCGTAGCTCGCGAGCTCGTAGACGCGCAGCTCCTCCTGGCGGATGGCGGTGCGGTAGTTGAAATCGGCCGCCGCCATCGCCATGTCGAAACGCACTCGGTCCATCAGCGATGAGGGCGCGGGCGCGCCCAGCAGCCGCTGGCGCTGCGCGAGGGCGGCGCTGATCGCCAGCTCGGCGCTCATCAGGCGCGCGGCCTCGTGGCGCGGGCTGACGGGGGAGAACGGATCCCGGGCCTGAACGGATTGCGCCGGGAGCGTCAGCAGCAACGCCCCCAGCGCGGCGGCAAACAGCCGGATCAGGCGCTCTCCGATACGGCAGAGATCTGCGGCCTCTGGTCCGGCACGATGGGCATATCCGGAGGGTACGGATCCGCCGCCGTCGGTTTGCGAAGGCCGACCGAGTCCAGGAGGCCGGCGATCTCGTCGCCCATCAGCTCGCCCTGGGCCATCAGCGCCATGGCGGCCTGGTCGATCGCGTCCTTGTTGACGTACATGAGCCGCCAGTCGTCGATGTACGCGGAGCCCAGGATCTGCGCGACGGTGCGCCGGCTGCGCGCGTTGTGAAGGACGGCGGCCGTCCAACTTCCTTCCTGGTGCTGCCCGGTCGGGATCTCGACCACGGAGATCAGCTGCTCACCGATGTTCGCCGCCTTCCGCGACAGCTCTGGGTCGAGGTTTTCCGCGCCCATGCCGATGGTGCCGACCATGCGGCAGGCCATATGCGTAGCGCCCGTGAGGTCGCCGAACACGCCAGTGGTGCCTTCGCCATAGAACACATGCTCACAGGCCAGCGAGCCCAACCCGGCGCGGACGTCCGCCGCCAGCTGCGATCGGAACTGGATGAACTGTTCCTCGGTCGGCATCGACAGGTGATGGCCGCCGATCTCGCCGCGAGCAGTGGCGCGACGGCGGATCGACAACCGGATGTGAGCATGATCCGGCTCGAAGAAGTGCGAGGCGATGGCATGACCGAGCTCATGACGCGCGACGGCGATCTTGTCCCGCTCGGTGTACTCGACCGGGATCGCGAGTCCCACCGCCACGTTGGCCATGGCCTCGCGGATGTCGCGCCACTCGAGCGCCGGGCGCCCATCGTTGAACGCGTACAGCAGCGCGAGCGACAGCACCTGCTCGATGTCGGCCGGCGAGTAGTCCTCGGTGATCCGCGCGAACTCATCGCGGCGCTCGGGCGTGTCGAGCGAAGGGTCATGCTTGTGCTTGTCGAAGTAGAGGGCGGCGATGTCCTTGCGGTCCTCGCGGTCGGGCAGGCGGAACTGGATCTGCCGGCCGAAGCGCCCGGGCCGCAGTAGCGCCTCGTCGATCACCGACGGCCGGTTGGTGGCGCCGATGAACAGGAGGTTGTACTTGGGCGCCCTGAGCGCCGGAATGCGAAGCGTGATCGATGAGCCGTTGGCGCCGACCCTGCGCGGGATGAACAGACCGTCGAGCGTGAGGTTGATCAATCCACGGAGCTGCCTGACGATCATTCCGGGGTTGTCGATGCCGTCCATCAGCACCAGCAGCATGTTCAGGCCGAGCTGCCCGCCTCCCATCATGCCGCCCATACCGCCCATCATTCCGCCGCCCATCCCCGACCGCCGTTGGCCGAGGGCGTCGATCTCGTCGATGAAGACGACGCAGCCGCCCCACGTCTTCGCGCGCTTGCGCGCCGCGCGGACCATGAGGAAGACGCTCAACGCGTCCATGCCGAGGAACATGCCGGCGAAAGAGCCGCCGTTCGCGATGTAGATCGGCACGTTGAGCGATGAGGCGATGCCTTTTGCGAGCATCGTCTTGCCTGTTCCCGGCGGCCCGACCATCAGCACACCGCGCTCACGCTTGCCACCTGCTCTGACGTACTGCCGGCCGTGCTCGATCAGCTCGAGGATGCGCCGCATCTCGGTCACGGCGGATTTCTGGCCGCGCACATCGTCGATGCTCACTCCGAACCGGGCGTCATCCGGGTTGAGGATCGTCTTGCCGATGCGCGTGTAGATGTAGAACGGGCCGAAGAACAGCATGAAGTTCGCTGCCAGCAGGAAGATCAGATAGATCATCTGCGTGAACAGCGCCTGCAGGAGCTGAGGGAGTACCGCCAGCGCCTCATCAGGCAAGAGGCCGAAGACCCAGTACATCACTGAGAAGAAGACCGCCGGCACAGCCAGGATCCAGAGGGCTCGCCGCCAGAAGATCGCCCGGTTGACCTCCACGGTTCGCTTGAGAACATCGGTCTCGGGAGTGATGCTTTCGCGGAGGATGAGCCAGCGCCTGATGATGCTCAGAATGCCGCGAGCGAACAGCATGGCGATGATCGCGTAGGCGATCGACCACCCGATGTCGAGCTGCATGAAGATGTAGGCGAAGCTGAACGCCGAGGCGCCGACGAAGAGGGTGAAGATCCAGAAGATGATCACTGGCGGGCTACTCCCTAATTACCGGTATGGGTTCCGTCCAGCTTAGTAGCAGATGCTGGGGAATGCCTGGTGACGGCGAAGGCGACGATGCCGAGCCCGATGCCGACCACCGCATCGCCCGGGCTGAACACACCGCCCAGCCAGCCCGGAATCGCGACCCAGTCCGCGAGCCAGGGCAGCCGGGTGCTCGAGTCCATGATCGTGTACTGGCCGTGCTGGCCGATCTCCGCGAGCCGTCCGGCTGCTGATTGGACGACCGGCATTCGGAAGTCGTTCGCCGCGATCACGATGAGGTTCATCGTCGAGCCGATGCTAACGAGCCAGATTCCAAAGAGCCGGTCGACGTTATACAGCGTCCACGCGATCAGCGCCACGAGCGAGGCGACGTACACGTAGCGCAGCCAGTCGTAGCTTCCCAGCGGAGTTCCGGCCACAGCGAACCGAATCAGCATCGCCAGGATCACCACCCATGGCCATCGCAGAGTGATCCCGGACCAGTTGCTGAGCTTGCCGCCAAGAGCGACGCCCGCAAGGCAGCCAAGGATGAGCGGGCCGAGGATGACCAACGGGTTAGCCGCTCAGCCGCCGGCGATGCGCGCCGCGGCTCCGGCCAGCAGGCTCACCCCGAGCGGGAATGCCGACTCGTCGATCCTGAATCCCGGCGAATGATGCGCCGGCGGCTTGTCGCCTTCCGGCCGCGCGCCGAGCATGAAGTAGCAGCCGGGGATGTGAGTCAGGAACTCGGCAAAGTCGTCGCTCACAGTGAGCGGCTTGCCGAGAAGGCTCGCCCTGTCGCCGGCTATCGAGGTCGCCACCTCCATCACCGTGCGCGTCACGTTGGGCTCGTTCATGATCGGCACGGTCCCGTGCACGAGCTGCAGCTCCGAGCTGACCTCGAACTCCGTGTCCGTCTCCTTGAGCAGGTCGGCCAGCCGGCCGAGCGCTTCCTCGCGCAGCGGCGCCGTGAACGTGCGCACGCTGCCCTTGATGCGCACGCCGCGGGGGACGATGTTCCACGCGCCGTCGCTGATCACGTTGCCGACGGTCGTGTGGCAGCCCGCGCCGTCGTGCTCGAGCCCGTCGACGACGGTGTGCAGCCGCTCGATCAGAAAGGCCTGCGCCGCGAGCACGTTGCCGGCGCGGCCCATCATGCCGCCGTGGCCGCCCGGTCCTTTGATGCCGATCTCGAACGCATCCGAACCGGCCCACATCAGGCCCGGCTTGGTGACGATGGTCCCCGAGTCGATGAAGCTCGCTATGTGCAGCCCGATCACTGCATCAGGGTGATGCGATTCGAGGAGCCCGCCGGCGATCATCGCTTTGGCGCCGCTCACTATCTCCTCCGCGGGCTGGAACACGAACAGGAACCGGCCGTTCAGGTCCCAGATGTGATCGACCAGCGTGCGCGCCGTGCCGAGCATCATCGCGATGTGGCTGTCGTGGCCGCACGCATGCATGTGACCCTCGGACTCCGACTGGAATTCGACGCCTGACTCTTCGAGGATCGGCAGCGCATCGATGTCCGCGCGCAGCATCACAGTCTTGCCAGGCCTGCCCGTGTCGAGCACGGCGACAGCGCCCGTCTCGGTCGGGCACGGCTGCACCTCGAGGCCCAGCTCGCGCAGCCGTTCGGAGATCGTGACGCTCGTCTCCCGCTCGCTGAAGCTCACCTCGGGGTGGCGGTGGAAATGGCGGCGGAGCTCCACCACCTCGTCCATGACGGATTTCGACGGTGCGGGCAGCCCTTTCTCTTCAGCCATCAGACGCGAACCAGGCTATAGCCGCGGGCCGACGCCTGCAGCAAACCGGTGCCAAGTCCGGGCTCGAGCTCGTCGAGACGGCGGCGGAGCGTGAGCATGGCTGAATGCACCGTGGAATGGGCCGCGTCGGTGCGGAACAGCCCGGCCTCGATCAGGTCGCGCGCGGTGGCGGGCTTGGAGCCCTGCGCCAGGTGCAGCACGAGCGCGGTCTGCTGGGGCGTGAGCCGCACCTCGGCGGTCTCGGTGCGGACCGTGCGACGCGTCGGATCGAACTCGACGCGCCCGAAGTTGTACGTGCCCGGCCGCCCGGTGCCACGCTCGATGAGGCGCGCGGCGAGGTCGGAGTAGATGTGCGCCATCGGCACGTTGCCCTTCACGAAATACGAGCTGGCCCCGAGCTCGTAAGCCTTGCGGATGGCGGCCGAGTTCACCTGCGCCGCGGAGAGCACGATGACCGGAAGGCCGGGATGCCGGCCGCGGATCCACGTCAGCAGGTCGAAGCCCGAGTCCTCGCCTTCATCGAGCACGAGGTCGAGCAGGATGCCGGCCACGCGCTCCTGCTCGAGCAGCGCCATCGCGTCGGGCGCGGAGGAGGCGACCAGCGCGCGGTAGCCGAGGTCTTGCAGGTCGATGCGCAGCTGCTGCTGCATCGCCGACTCGTCCTCGACGACGAGCACGGCCGAGCCCAGGACCTCAGGCGGCCGGTAGACCTCCAGGCCCGGAGGCAGGGGCGGCAGCCTCATTTCCCGCCCTCCGCGCCCCGAACCTCTCAACCTGCGTTTTTCCAAGTCCCATCCTACATGACTCTTAACGATTATTCACGCGCCGCAAATATCCAAACTCGACTGGGCCGGAGCATACTCATTTCCGGCCTGGTTATTTCGGGAATTTCCAAGGGGTGAATTCGATGACGTGGCAAGTCAAGGTGGTCAGGGGTGCCTTGGCGCTGGGGGTTGTCGCAACGGTTGCGGCCGCGGCCGGCGCTGGTTGGGTCGACTGGTTCTCATGGGCCTGGTGGCTCTAGACCTCTAACTCGTTCCGTTCGCCCGGCGCTCACGTGAGCGCCGGATCGCCGGCGGCAGCAGAGCATATAGGTCGGCTCGGTCCACGGCCTTGCTCATGTAACCCACCACATCCGGATCGTCCGTGCCCGAGGGGAAAACGGGGTACGCCGTGTAGAAGATGACCGGCAGCTTCTGGCCGCGCGTCCGCAGCGCATTCAGGAGGCCCCAGCCGTCCATCGGCTCCGGCAGCATCAGGTCGATGATCGCGACCTCAGGGCTCTCCGCGCCTGCTCGCTCGAGCGCCTGGTCGGCGTCCTCGGCCATGCTGACCTTGTAGCCGATCATCCGCAGGTCGGTTTCGAGGATCACGCGCCACGACCTCTCGTCGTCGACGACTAGCACTTTCGCCCCCCGCAGGTCGTCCGGCGCCGGCGAGATGGGCTTGGGTGCGGTGAATGGCATCGGCGGTCTCTAGTGCTTCCCCGAAGGGATTCGGCCGCCACGGCCGCCAGGACGCAATGAGCTTCGGTGGCGGGCCACTAGGCGCAGTATATCTGTGCCCATGGCGACTCCAGCACGCCGCTCACACTCGCCCGCGCGCATGTCCGGAAGCAAGCGCGGCATGGCGGACATGCCTCGAGTCAAGGCCAAATCCACGCTCCGAAAATCCAACGGCGACGGCCGCAAGAAGGTCCCACAGCGCTCGAGCCCGGCGCCGCTGATCCACGAGCTCAGCACCTGCGCCACCGAGGCCGACATCGTCCAGGTCCTCTTCTACGGCCTGCAGCCGAACTTCAAGTACGACGTGGTTCTGCTCCATGTGCTCGAACGGGAGGGCTGGTACCACTCGCTGCCCATCGACTCGGGCGTGCTCCAGAACATGCGCCGCCGTCCACTGATCAGCTCGGCGTTCGCGGAGCACTACTCCACGCCGCGGGCGACCGTGGTTCCCCTCGATCCCCACCTGATGGAGCAGGGCACGGGTCCCGGCGCCGGACGCTTTGCCAAGTTCGCGATCTTCGTTCCGGTCGCGCACCAGGGCAAGGTCATCGGCGCGGTCATCTACCAGTCGTATCGCAACCGCCGCGTGACGCCGGCCGAGATCGACTTCCTGGAAGAGGTGCACAAGCGCCTAGGAGTTCAGCTCGCCAACGCCTCCCTGAACGAGCTGACACGTAACCAGGCCCGAAGGCTCGAGGCGCTCAACAAGATCGGCCGCGCCATCGCCGCGAGCCTCGACGTCGCGAGCATCCTCTCCGCGCTGCGCGCGACATTGAGCGAGCTGCTCCCGGTGGACGAGCTGAAATTGGTGTCGTTGGTGCCCGACCGCCCCGACCGCGCGCGGCTGATCCATGTGCAGTCGGACTCGGTGCCGACCTCCCGGCTCATCGCCACCCGGGCCGCCCAGCTGGCACCCGCGAGACAGGTCATCAGCTCCGCCGAGCCGGTCATCCACCATGAGCCCGAATCGCAGCTGTGGGTGCCGACGAAGGAGGGGGGTACGGTGCGTGGCGCGCTGGGCATCACCAGCAAGCAGACGTACGCCTACGAGGAGTCGACGGCCGCATTCCTCGAGCTCGTGGCCGACGAGGTGACGCTGGCGCTCGGCAACGCGCGCAGCTTCGAGGCCATCCAGGAGCAGCGGCGACGGCTCGAGCTCGTCAACTCGATCGGCCGCCGCCTCGCCTCCAGCCTCGACCGCTGGTCGATCATGCGCACCCTGC
>Ga0066702_10000529_pt1 | contig 9923 bp, 7 predicted proteins | sample GraSoiAngelo_151_FD_66507 | JGI IMG/M metagenome (GOLD analysis project Ga0066702, IMG submission 66507) | Grasslands soil microbial communities from the Angelo Coastal Reserve, California, USA - 14_1009_12_20cm | ecosystem: Environmental > Terrestrial > Soil > Grasslands | place: USA...
GAACGCCCGCTTCTCAGGCGTAAATGTTCCCAGTAATAACCCCTCAGCAGCTTTTCGAAATAACGCCTGGCCCAGGCAATGAGGCAAAGAGCTGTGATCATGAAGGTTCTCAATCGTGGATAGCGCAAATTTCGCAAGATTGGTGCGGCGGCACAAACCACCTGTCGATGTTCCATTCGCTGCTGGTGTGGAGCGCGACATGTCTTGCTGCCAGGCTGCATCCGAAAATCGGCTAAGAGATGTGGAACATGTTTGAACCGATAGCCACGCCCTGACAGCCGAATGAAGAACTCCAGGTCCATCGCATATTGAAGCGTTTCGTCGAGCCAGTTGCCTTGCTCGAATATTCTGCGTCGAAAGAACGTCGTGGTCGTCGGGATGTATAGAACATGGTGATATAGAAGAATGAAGGCGCTGAACTCGATCTCGCGCCTGACCTTGAGCACCTTCCCCGCCTCGTCCACCATGAGGTAATCACCGTAAACGATGTCCACATCGGGGTTCTCTCTAAATGCCTTCAGAATATGCTCAAAGCAATCGGGCCGATAACGATCGTCGGAGTTAAGCCATCCGATAATTTCACCGGTTGCCTGACGAAATCCCTTATTCAATGCCTCACTTTGACCGCTATCCCTTTCCGAGATCCAAAACATCTTCTGCTGTCCATTTGCCGACGATTCATGCTGTAACAGATCAATAGTCCCATCAGTTGACAATCCATCGATCACTAGATGCTCCCAATTCTTGTATTTTTGGAGACGCACGCTTTCAAGAGCTTCCCCAATAAAATTGGCCTGATTGAAGGACGGTGTGACAATTGAGATGAGTGGGCTGTCGTTCACAAAATTGTCGTGGGTAGTCGTGTGGTCGCGAAATCGCTATAGCAGTTAATCAATACCCGTTGCCGGTATCTTATAAATAGCAGCCTGCGGCAAACCCGTCCGCGGCTCGCCTCGCCAGATGAATTTGTAAAGGTACCAGTAGGCTAGACAAGTGATTGGTCCATATACGAGCCTTGCCGAAGCGGCACCTTGTAATGCATATCTTGGAATTATGATAGCCATGCCAAGAAGCATGAGTATTCCTGCAAACAGGTTGAGATAAGTCACAATCTTTACCTGTCCCACCGCGAGCAGTGCGTAGTGCGCCGTAACATTCATCCCCAGGAAGGTAAAGCTACAGACAATCGTGGGAAATATCAAAGGGGGCTGCCACGCTAACGCGGGTCCTATCCATGCCGAGATTATGCGGTTCCCCACGATAACCAGGGGCAGGGCAATGGCGGCGACCAGCGCAGCATTGATGCCGAATGCCATAGTTATCTTCCGTCGGATCTCTGCGAGTGACGCAGTAGGAACTCGAGTACTGAGATGTGGGAAGAGGAAGTGTAGTCCGGAAGAAACCAATCCGTGGATTGGCTGCGCTGCCTGAACACAGAGATTGTAATAAGCTACTGCGGGAGCACCCATAAAAACTCCAACAAAGAAGCGGTCGGCATGACTGAACGCTACACCGGCTATCGCCTGAAACCAACTGAACGTTCCGAAAGCAACAATGCTGGATAGTGTGCTCCGTTCCCACGAGGGCATTGGTGAAAACCTTCCGATCTTCGTTCCAAGTGCAAACGCTTGAGCAAACGTTGCGCAGGTTGAAACTAACAAGGTCGCCATCATAATCCAGACGACATTGTGCCCGTTTCGGGTTAGCGCGAGTGCAAGTATCAGGATCGCTACACGTGAGCAGACAGAGATGCGGACCGTTGAGCCGTAGGTTTCAAACGCGCGAAGTGTACTGACAAAGACACTTTCTATCGACCGCACTAAGAGCAACCCACTCCCAACCCGAAGTGATTCCACACAAATTGCTTGCAGGTCACGATCAACTTTGACGATGTGGCGGGTGACATAGGGAGCCAGACACCAGAGCGCGATTGCCAGACCTCCGCTCAGCACGAAATTAATCGAAATCATGTTGCGCACGATTCGTACAACACCTCGCCCATCACCCCGGCCGCGACAATCCCCCACGTATTTGATTGCAGCATCTCCGAAGCTTCCAGAGACGACCCCACCACTGCTAACGGCGGCGCCTGCCAGTACCCACACTCCATATTGCGCGGCCCCCAGATGCCGCAGCAGAAATGGAGCGGCAAGCAGCATTCCGATCGGGAGAACAAGATAGTCCGCGACACCATAAAAAGCATTCGCCCAATTTCTGTGATTTGCGACGTTCCTAAGCAAATCCTGAGGATTGCGAAGTGCCGTCCGCCACATATTGTCGCTGCGTTTCATACCTGACCTCGCCTCCGACTGGTAGGTATCGTGGATATGATTCGAGTGGCTAATACCCTTCGCGCATCTCCATCATCCATCGTGCGCCATGAACGCTTCGCTAATAGGAAGGCGGCGGTGAACACTGCGGATAGAACGGTTGATATCAGGACAATCAGCGTCCGATGGGGTCCCGATTTTCTCTCTGGCAGCCCCGGAACGTCGATAACACTCACCGTAGGAATCGACTTCACTTCTTCAATACGTGCCGTCTCATACTCCTCCGAAAGCAGGTCGAAAACTGTTTCGTGTATACGAACAGTTCGATACAGATTTGCCCATCGGACCCCCAACTGAGGAAGCTGCCGCAGGGGAGGATATGGATGTCTGGCATCGATACCTTCCCCGGGCGGCTCCATGGAGTTTTGTCCATTGGCGCGTTGCAGCTCACGCTGTAGGGTTGCATTCCTCGCTTCAGCAGCACGCACCCGTACATTTTGGTCGCCGTAAATCTGGCGCAGCGAGTCTAGCTCAGTCTCTCCGGCTATGAGTTGTCCCTCCAGCCTCGCTCCCGCATCCACTGTCGCTCGGGTTTGCTCTTTAACGTCAATCGTGCTGTTTTTGCTTGAAAAATCGCTCAATTCCAATTGGGCGCGCTGCAACTCGGCCTGCACCGTGTTGAGGCGTTGCTCGATGAACAACCGTTCGCGATGTGCCGACGAAGTATTCACTTTGGCAACGAGGTTGTTCAGCTCATCCAGATAACCCTGCGCCAGATCACGTGCCCGCTCCCGCGTTTCATCCGTCACAAGAATCGTAATCACCCCACTCTTGGGATCCTCGGTTATTTTGGTCAGATGAGCTAATCGTTTGGCGGTGTCTTCGCGATAACGTTTGTGATACACCCGCTGCAGATCGAATCGGTCAATCAGATGACCGCTGACAGTTCCGCTGTGCAGCAGAGCAACGAACAAGGCGCCGCTATTCTTGGCTCCTAACAGACTTCCCGCCAGGCCAGCCAATCCTCCAGCAGAACCTTTGCCGACTAAGGCAGCAAGCATCGCCGCGGTATTTCCCCCTTGTTCCGGAGGCATGATGCGCGCTCCCGAGACATACTCTTTCGGCAAGAGCAAAGCAATTACGATGCTCAACACAAATACGATTCCAGCAACTCGGGCAAAGATACGCCTGCAATCCCAAAACAAAGATGCATTCTCAACCCAGTTCGCCTTTTTGCCCACTAGTGTAAGAGACTCCGGGGTTCCGTAGTCCTGTGTCTGTGGTATTTGTTGAATCAGGTCTGTTCGCATCAGCGACACCCCCCATAGCCGTACTTCGCAATCCGCATTCCAACGGGGTTTTGCTGCATCGAGACGCTCAGGGCGGCGTGTCGCGCCAATATAGACTTGCTCTTCGAGAGAAGAAGCCGGTCTGCATCTGGATGTAAATATGAGTGCATGACTAGCGGCTAATGCAGTGCAAGGGCAGCAGCGAATCCAACGGAAGAGAGAACCTGGGCGGAAGCAAATAGGTTTCTCCACATTGCCGATCCCCCAAAAACCTTTTGCGGTACAACAACAACATCGCCAGGCTCCAGTTTTGTATCCAGGACTCCGGGATCGTACCATTCCCCCGATCGCCGGCCCACGACTAAACCATTGGCGCGAATAACGAGGACTTCCTTGGTATTTCCGCCTTCGGTGCTTCCACCAGCGCGCTTCAAATACCAGCCAGCAGTTTTCCCGGGAACAAACGTAATTGCGGACGCGTTATAAACCTGCCCGCTGACAAGGACGAAGCCCGGCTTCTTCGGAATCGTCAATACATCCCCGCGACGCATCTCGATATCTGCAGGCGTACCTTCCCAACTCGCGATATCAGCGTTGATTTTGATAACCAGGCGTCCGACAGGAGGCTGGCTGCGCAGTCGCTCCACAAGTGCTTTTTGCTGCTGAACGAGGATTTGTAATGTTGCAGCGTCATCTTGTGCGGAAAGACTTGGCGCGAGCTTTGCACCAGGGGACGTCGTTTCGATTTCGTGGATCAATTCGTTCCTGCTCTTCTGCTCAAGTTCCTTCACTTGGTTGCGGACAAGAACTGCTCCCATTGGGTAGCCCGTCGGCCGGAACCCTCCGGCCCGTTTCAAGACCGAGCTCAGTCTCTCACCTTCCTGTATTCCATAAGGTCCTGGATAATTAACTTCTCCCTCCAAACTTACGGAGGATCCGATATCATTCCACCCGGATATTTGGTGAATCGTAAGCACGTCCCCAGCTTTTAGAAATACGTCTGCGCTGGAGCTCGGGTTGTTCACGGCCTCGCCTATCTTCACCGTATCTCTCCGGCTGAGAACTTGCTTACCACCCTTGATGTCGTAACTGGCCAAATCCGCCTCATCAAGCAGCGCACTGCGATTGAATCCGCCAGCTATGCGCACGAGTTGCGCCATGGTCATACCCCGCGACAGTGGATACGTTCCAGGATGAAGCACTTCGCCGTGCACTTGTACGTTAGGTCCATCCGCTTCGTAACGTCCAAGAACGCGGATCGTATCGAAGGGCTGGAGATGGATCTGCTCATTCCCTGTCAAAACATCCGGGACATTGAACTCGATTGCCTCCGCCCGTAAATCCGGGGGCATGAGCCGGATGATGACACCGCGGTCCGCCGGCTCCGGCAATAAATCCTGATAGGAACGAATTACGTCGCTAAGCTTCATGTCGTCGCGATAAGGGAATCTTCCCGGGCGTACGACGTGCCCCTCGACGTAAATCGTCCTTTCGCTATACGGCAATATAGGGGCAACGCTGATGCGGTCTCCATCCTGAATAGCGAAGGCGTCCATCAATTTTTTTGACGATTCCGCGGTGCTTCCCTCAGGCAGATCGAGATTCAGAGTAGTTCGGTGCCCCTGCGTCGCAATTCTTTCAATTGTGATGTGTGCCAACGAAGCAGATACGAGGACACCGCCGGCATCATTCAACACGTCAGATAACTTCGTCTCTTCCTTCAATTCGTAAATCGCTGGCCGCTTGACCATTCCGGCAACGGCAACCTGCCGCCCTACTGGCGAGACTAGAATTGTGTCACCGTCTTCGATCCTTTCAGTCTCCGGACGCACGCCTCGCAATAGAAATTCGTAGAGGTCGACCTCACGCACGAGTTCCTTTCCACGAAAATGACGAGCGATACGAAGAGAACCAATGCTCGTTGGGCCGCCAGCAGCGTAGAGCGCATTGAGGGGAGTTGATAAGGAACTTATGTCATAGGCTCCTGGCCGCTGTACATCGCCAACAACGTAGACCCTTATAGTGCGCAACCGGGAGATGGTTAGGGCAACCTTCGCGTCTCTGAACTGCTGGCTCAGCGCACCCTGGACTAAAGCCTGCGCTCGCTCGAGAGACAACCCAGCCACAACGATCGCCCCTGCCTCGGGCAAAACAATCTTGCCTTCCCGATCAACCGTACGAGAAAAACTCTGAGATACGCCGCCCCATAGATTGATGACTAGGCCGTCACCGACCCCAAGAATGTAATCAGGTCCTATCGGAATGTCTACAGTTGTCTGCCTGGTATCCAGACCGTGAGTCAGAAACATATCCGAACCAAAGCGCTTTAGCTTCGAGATCTGTTCTGGTACCTGTGTGTAAAGATCGCGAAGAGACTGGAGATTGTATGGAGCGGTCTGATGCACAACCTCGACCGCGTTTGGATGATTACGATCGGGCTTCGGGGCTGAAGATCCATCTCTACCTTCAAGCTGTTTCGACACATTCTTTTTCCCTTGAATTCCATCCGGGCTCAAGGAACCAAGCTGGGTCCTATTTCGATCGATTCGCGCGGAGTCCGCATCTACTCCACTAACCAAAGAATTTGGAAGCCCCAGAGCCGTAGTAGTAATGCCGCCTGTAACATCTTCGGAACTCCTCGGGTCCAGATCCGATCTATCGAAATCCGACTCTGACACATACCCACGAGCTCGCAGCCAAATACTAATGGCTCCACGAAGACCTGCATCGGAGCCTATCCCTCTGTACAACATGTCGTCCGTGATGGAATCTGTCTGGACGGGGTTTCCCTGTTGCTCCAGATAGTCTGCCATCACTTGTTTAACATCCACTATCAGTTCAGGGCGTGCCTGCACGATAGCAATAATTTGACTGGCCGTCAGAGTGCCGCTGGGATTTAAACTGAGGCTCCCACCCTCACTATTGTCTTTGAGTTTATCCCCTTCACTTGGAGAGGTGGGTGACGAATTTGCAGGTGATTGCGTCGGCGGCGATGACGGTAGAGCCGTCGGAAGACTAGGCACTTGCACTTGTTGCGCAACTCCAACAGCTGTTAGGAAAAAGCAAAGCAGACCTGCTGTTATTGTCACTCTTACACCTTGGTCCCGCATAGCAAAGCAGTTTTGCACTACTTTCACCTATCGACTCCGTTGAACAATTCTCTGTGAATCGCTTCCAGACTGCTCACTGCCTTTTGGCCTCTGGTTCAATATCGAACTCACTCACTTCGACGACAATCGACCTCATAATGGCCTCAATGGACAAAACGACTCGATACTCTTGTTTCCGCCGCGTAAGTATTCCTGTCATTCCCGCGAGCGGGCCGGCCACAATTCGTACCGGATCGCCGTTATTCAGATACGGGTGCGGTTCGGCCTTCAGACTTTCTGTGGCCGTCCGTAAGGCAACTATCTCGTCGTCTGAGATGACTGTTGGCTTGGCCGATGAAGCTGCGAATCCGAGGACCCCAGGATGCTGCAACAGGCGCAACCGGTCATGGAGAGCGGCTCTGGCAAATAGATAACAAGGGAACAGTGGAAGATCTACATCCACATGCACGCCGTTTTTCCATCGATGCCGGCTCCGATGCAAAGGGAGAAATGTCTCCAACGACTGCGAACCCAGCCGTTCTGCAACACGCTTCTCGTGCCTGGAGCGAATATGAAGCGCATACCAGTTCAATGATGCATCCCCACAAGCCGCCGAGTGTTTTCTATCCACAGTCATCGAGTCCCCCTGATCGCGATTCTCGTCGTTCCATACCACCTGTAACCACTTTTGCAAACCCATTTATAGCTTCGCCCTGTCACTTAGGTGTGAGTGACCTACCCTGTTCTATTTTTCTGTTGCTATATGACACCCGCACATTCGTGCGGTTCAATCAATTGCCTTCAGCCCTGCAATGAAGCGAGATGTCTCTTCCAACGTGACGCCTCAATCAAGTAAGACCAACCCTGCGCAAGGTGAAACCATAGTCGAAAAGCGAAATAGGTCACTTGCCTTCGCAATTGCTTCAAGCGAGCAGATAGATTCTGATCCTGGCGGCTCGAGGACAGTAAATTCGGCAATCGCAAGGGCAGCAACCTTCTGCGTGTTATTTGTGATTGCATCTCTCTATCATCCGAGAAAGCACGGTCCAGCAGGAGGTATAGTTTCGTACCTGGAAACATTGCGAACAACACGTTATCTCCATAGCGCTCAACCCACAGACGGGCGGATGGCGGAAGCTCTCGAACGGTCCAGCTCAACACATCTGGAAGGCGAATTACTCCAAAACTCCGATCGGCAATAAGTGTCGCGACTCCGACTGCCGCTCTAATTTGAGAGTTTTGTGTCGCATGCTTCTCTACACTCAGCCACAAAGTCTCATCTACCGAATGAAAGGTAATGAAATTGGCAAACTCAAGAATCCACGAGACACGTGTCCATTCGCCCTTCAAGTGTTTCAGCAAGTGAAGCGCCAGGCTGAGAAACTTATCGCAATCCGAAAGAGCCGGATACTCGATTCCGTTCCAGGTCTGCAATTGCCGGCGCGAGAATATATCGCTCTCGGGCTGCATTCCATTATGGTCACTAGAATCGACCTCGTGAATTTCTATAGACCGCTGAGGCTTAGCTTTGTATAAGTCCCGAATCGACGGTAGTTGGCCTTCCCCTGCTTTGAACTCCTTGACACCCGCCCACTCCCCGGTCAAGGCGTAGCCAAGCATCTCCAATGTTCTTTCGCAATCGGAGGCATCATTGTTAGCCACAAGGAAATCAAGGTCGAATTGACAACGCAAAGCAGCGTCCCGGCACACGTCAGGTACTAAGGTGAAGCCTTTGAGATTAACGTATGACAAGCCTCTTGCCTGAAATTCAAGATTGATCTTGACGAATTCCTCGAACATCCCTGCGGTCTTTTCTCGATTGTCGGAGGCATTTTCTTCAAGACGGCGCAAGACCCTGGACGGGATAGCGGACTCTATTTGAAGCGTCCGAATGCGGTCGAGAAAATACAGGGCAAGCCCACTCGCATCCAACCAGCCATAGATTCCAACCCATGATCGATAATCAAACCCGTTAAAACGATCATAGTGATCCCCTTCCGCGCCTTGGCGGAAGCTCGCGATCACTGCTTTTGCGAGTCGTTGATCCATCTGTAACTGCTCCTTTCCGCTGATTTGGCCGCGCGTGGCACAAGCTCACTTGCTATACATAGGTGGATCGCCCAGGCTACCCGCAGGCGGAAGGTGGCGGATAAAGAGAACCGCCGACCATATCTCTTCGTCGCTGAGAATCCCTTTCGATGCTGGCATTCCAGATGGTTCAATCCCGTTATCAATCACCCACTTCAGTTGGCCATCGGTATAGGACTGGATCTCCGAGGACTGAAGCGATGGCACTGGAGGAGACATGCTCTCCGCAAAGGGCACTCCCGTATTCTGACCATCCATTCCGTGACACGCGACACAGTAGTGCGAAAACGCCTCTTTGCCGGCGGCAATATTTTCCGCAGTGGACGGTAGCGGATTTTTCTCCGACTTGTTTCGCACTGTCACGGTGTGTTTGGTCAATCTCATTACGTTGCGTTCCACCTTGCTGGGCGAACTTGCTCTACAACCCGCTAACACCGCTATAACAGCCAATGCCGAGCCAAGGCTGAGTCGCCGCATGGTCACTCCGTTACGTGAAGCGTGAGGGTCATAGAACCATGCCCAGAACCACAGAACACGGAACAGTGCCCTACAAAATCGCCTATTTTGTCAGGAGTAAAAGCAAGCTCCGCCGATTTTCCCTTTTCGAACTTTGCGTTCAGATTCAATTCCTTGAATTTCAACCCGTGAGCCACGTCTTCGGTTGTCAATACGAGGATGACTGGCTCGCCCTTTTTCACCGTTATCTCTGCCGGAGTGTAAGCAAACTTCTTTACGGAGATTTCGATTTTCCGGGGTGTATCCTGCGCCGGAGAAGATGCAGATACGGCCAGTGAGCACGCGGCTGAACAGCCAAATAAGATCGTTTTCGCGAAAATTCCTGATTTCATTATCAAAACCCTTCAGGTATTAAAAGGTCGTTGTTAGGCCGCCCCGCCCTCTTATCGCGGAGACTAACTCGGCCGTCCCAATCAAGCCCTCGGTTACTCGTAGCTCTTATAGACGTGACACACGCCTTATCGATAGAACCGAAACAAACGACTATGCATTTGTTTCGTCCCTTCCGTTACGCATACTCAACGTAGTGGAGTGCGTACCGGTAGTTGTCATCACCCAATGTGACGTTTGTCACTTCTTTGTAAAAGCGACTGAGTCGGCTTATCGTTGCTTCGCGCATCCAGCAGCGCCGGAATTAGCGACGTAACAAGCTCCTCAACTTTGACATTCCG
>Ga0066702_10000535_pt1 | contig 9900 bp, 9 predicted proteins | sample GraSoiAngelo_151_FD_66507 | JGI IMG/M metagenome (GOLD analysis project Ga0066702, IMG submission 66507) | Grasslands soil microbial communities from the Angelo Coastal Reserve, California, USA - 14_1009_12_20cm | ecosystem: Environmental > Terrestrial > Soil > Grasslands | place: USA...
GTGCCGCGCGCCGACGGTTCGAGGAGGAGGTGTGACTCGTCGACCTCAGGGAGGACCGATTCGATGATCTGGCGCTGCCTGGCTTCGGTCAACACGAAAACCTCGTCTGCGACCGACCTCGCGCGGTCGTAGGTGGCGCGCAGCAAGGAACGGCCGCGGTCGGCAAGCGGCAGCACGTGCTTTGGCGTTGAGCCACGCGAGCGCGGCCACAACCGGGTGCCCGCGCCGCCTGCCGGGATCACTGCGGCGATCTTGCTCAAAGCAGCTCTTCGGCAAGCTCCTTGGCCCGCGCCGTCGATTCCCACGGCGCGTCGATGTCGGTGCGACCGAAGTGCCCGTATACAGCGGTCTGGCGGAAGAGGGGCCGGCGCAGATTCAGCTCTTTGATGATCCCGAGCGGGCTCAGGTCGAAGAGTTTGGTCACCGCCGCGGCGATCGTCGCGTCAGGAACTTTGCCCGTGCCAAACGTGTCGACGCGCACCGCCACCGGCTTGACCACGCCGATCGCGTAGGAGACCTGCAGCTCGCACCTGCGCGCGAGGCCCGCAGCCACGATGTTCTTGGCCACGTGGCGGGCGCCGTATGCGCCGGCTCGATCGACTTTGGTGGGATCCTTGCCCGAGAAGCATCCGCCGCCGTGACGCGCGAAGCCGCCATACGTGTCGACCATGATCTTGCGGCCGGTCAAGCCCGCGTCGGCGACCGGGCCGCCGATGACAAAACGGCCTGTGGGGTTGATGAACGTCCGCACCGTCCCGTTGCGCATCTCGTCCGGTATGACGGCATCGATGACGTGCTCCGCGATGTCCGAACGCAGCTGGTCAACGCCGACCTCGTCGTGATGCTGCGTCGAAAGCACGACGTTGTCGACGCCGGAGGGCGTGCCGTCGTCGCCGTACCGGATGGTGACCTGCACCTTGCCGTCGGGCCTCAGGTAGCTGAGGGTCTTGTTGCGTCGAACCTCGGCCAGCTTTCGGGCAAGCCGGTGGGCCAGCGTGATCGGCAGGGGCATGAGCTCGGGCGTGTCGTCACAGGCGAAGCCGAACATCATCCCCGAGTCGCCCGCGCCACCGACGTCGACACCCTGCGCGATATCCGGCGACTGCTCGTCGATGCTGGTGACGACTCCGCACGTTTCAGCGTCGAAGCCATACTTCGCGCGCGTGTAGCCAACTTCACGCACGGTCTGCCGGATGATCCGCGGAATGTCGACGTAGCAATCCGTGGTGATCTCGCCCACCACGATCACGAGGCCGGTCGTGACGATCGCTTCGCACGCGACTCGTGCCAGAGGATCTTTGGCGAGGATGGCGTCGAGGATGGCGTCCGAGATCTGGTCCGCCACCTTGTCGGGATGGCCCTCTGTGACTGACTCAGACGTGAACAGAGATGGCATGCGGTCCTCCTTTGAATCTCCCGCGCCGGCAAGGACGCGCCACCGTGTGGGCTCGTCCCCAAGCGCCAGGTTCATACCTGTGGGACGTACGGAATCCTAACCCAGAGGTAGGTAGTGGATGCCCGAGTGGCGGAACAGCTTCGAGCCACGCTGATGGAGCAATGCCGCCATCGCCGCCCGCGATGCCTCCATCACCGATTCGATGTGCTCTCGCTTCATCTCCCACGTCGCGGTGGGCGCGGTGATCGGGCAAAAGACCACGATGCGACATCGCTCCCGCAGCCGTTCGTAGTCGCTGAGCATCTGGTGATGCAGCGAGAGCTGCAGCGTCCTGGCGATGAGCTCTCCAAATCCTGCCGGCGCCCGCTCGTACTCGCCACCCGCCATCAGGCTGATAGCGAGGATCTCACGCGCGCCGTCGTCCACGGCGACGCTGAGTGGGGTGTTGGCCACGACACCCCCGTCGAGGTGCTCCCGTTCGTTGATGCGAACCATGGGAAACACGCCTGGGATCGCCGTCGAGGCCAGAAGCGCCGGAGTCAGGTCCCCGGAGCGGAACACCGCGGGCTTGCCTGCGTTGAGGTCGGTCGCGACGATGGCAAGAGGTATGCGCAGCTGCTCGAACGTGGTGACACCGGTCAAGGCCTGGGCTCGATCGATGAGGCGGCGCACGTTGCGCTGCGGAAATGCACTCATCTGGTCTCGCCGAATCCCCGACACGAGAAGCCCGAGCGGATGCGCCTGGAAAACGCTGAGCGCCGGCCGCGACATCCAGACCTCGCGCAGCATCATCGTCCCCGCCAGCGAGGGATAGGCGGCGATGGACGCCCCGTTCAGGGCGCCCACGCTGGTCCCGACAACCGCGGCCGGCCCCTCGACGTTGGCTTCGAATATGGCCTGCAGCACGCCGACCTGGGCGGCGCCTCTCGCCCCGCCTCCGCCCAGCACCCACGTGCGCCGAGCGGACTTAACCATCGGTGTCTACGTTAGGTGCCTTCTTCCCAGGAAGTCAGGTAGCGGCGCTGCTCTTCGGTCAGGGTGTCGATCGCGATCCCCATGGCGTGGAGCTTGAGCCGCGCGACCTCGGAATCGATGTCCGCCGGGACGTCATACACCTTCGGCTCGAGCTGTCCGCTGTTCTTGGCGATGTACTCGGCGCACAGCGCCTGGTTGGCGAAGCTCATGTCCATGACGGCGGCGGGGTGACCTTCCGCGCCGGCGAGGTTGATCAGCCGGCCCTCGCCGAGCAAGAACAGCCGGCGTCCATCGGCGAGCCGGTACTCCTGGACCAACGGCCGCACGTTCCTGACGCCGGTCGCCAGCTCGTCGAGCGCCTTGAGGTTGATCTCCGAGTTGAAGTGACCGGAATTGGCGAGGATCGCGCCGTCCTTCATCGCCTCGAAGTGCTTGCGGTCCAGCACGTTGACGTCGCCCGTGACAGTCACGAAGATGTCGCCGGCGCGTGCCGCGTCGTCCATCTTCAGGACGCGAAATCCGTCCATCGCCGCCTCGAGGGCCTTGACCGAGTCCACCTCGGTGATGACCACGTCCGCGCCATGGCCCTTCGCTCTCGACGCCAGGCCCCGGCCGACCCAGCCATAGCCCGCGATCACGAAGGTCTTGCCGGCGATGAGCACGTTGGTCGAGCGGATGATGCCGTCGATCGTCGACTGCCCAGTGCCATAGCGGTTATCGAACATGTGCTTCGTGTCCGCCTCGTTCACGGCCACGATCGGGTAACCGAGCACCCCGTGCTCGGCCATGGCCCGGAGGCGGATCACCCCGGTGGTCGTCTCCTCCGTGCCCCCGATGACCTGGGACAGCTGTTCGCGTCGGGACTTGTGCAGCACCGAAACAAGGTCCGCCCCGTCGTCCATCGTCAGCTGAGGTCCGTGGTCGAGCGCAGCTTCGATGTGCTCGTAGTAGGTTTCGTTGTCTTCGCCGCGGATCGCATACGTCTTCACCGCGTGGTGAGACGAGAGAGCCGCAGCCACGGCATCGTTGGTCGAAAGCGGATTGGACGCGCACAGGACAAGGTCCGCCCCCCCGGCCTTCAGCGTGAGCATGAGATTGGCCGTCTCGCTCGTCACGTGAAGGCATGCGGCCAAGCGCAAGCCTTTGAGCGGCTGGTCTTGGGTGAAGCGCTGCCGGATCAGGCCGAGGACCGGCATCTCGCGCGCGGCCCAGTCGATCAGGTCCTGGCCCTGCGCGGCCAGGTTCGCGTCCTTCACGTCGCTTCCCTTGGAACTGACCTTCAAGATTCCTCTCCTAATAGGTGATTTCGCTGACCAATTTGATGTCACTCAATTTCTGGCGCCCGTCGAGGTAGCCCAGCTCGATCAACACCTGCACCCCGACCACGTCCGCGCCCAACTTTCGCATCAGCCGGACGGCGGCTGAGGCGGTCCCGCCCGTGGCAAGAACATCATCCACGATCAGGACCTTCTGACCGGGCTGCACCGCGTCCGAGTGCACCTCCAGCTGGTCGGTCCCGTATTCGAGATCGTAAGACTCCATCACGGTCATCCACGGGAGCTTTCCCGTTTTGCGGATCGGTACGAAGCCCGATCCGAGCTTGACGGCGATCGCTGCGCCAGGGATGAACCCGCGCGCTTCGATGGCCGCCACGAGGTCGGGCGGGTCCTTCACCCACGCCTTCGACATGAGGTCGACGACCTCTCGAAAGATTCGCTTGTCGCCGAGCAGTGGCGTGATATCGCGGAAGATGATGCCCTTCTGCGGATAGTCGGGCACGTCGCGGACGTACTTCTTCAGTTCTTCTGGCGAAGTCATAGAACCGAACGGAAGTATGCAAGCGTTTGGTTCAAGCCGTCTTCCAGGCCGACCTGCGGCTGCCAGCCGAGCAGCTCTCGCGCGCGGGTGATATCGGGCCGGCGCTGTTTCGGATCATCCACGGGGAGCGCCCGGTGTTCGATGCGGCTATTCGAACCGGCGAGCCTGATGATCGTCTCGGCCAGCTCGAGCACGGTCACCTCTTGCGGGTTGCCGAGATTGACCGGCAGCTCGTCGCTCTTCTCGAGCGCCGCGAGCACGCCTCGGACGAGGTCGGCGACGTAGCAGATGCTTCGAGTCTGCGATCCGTCGCCATAGACCGTCAGCGGCTGACCCCGGATCGCTTGAGCCATGAAGTTCGGCACCGCACGGCCGTCGGACACCTGCATTCGCGGGCCATGCGTGTTGAAGATGCGCACGATGCGCGTATCCACCTCATGCGAGCGGTGATAGGCCATTGCAAACGCCTCCGCGCACCGCTTCGCCTCGTCGTAGCAACCGCGCGGCCCGATGGGGTTCACGTTGCCCCAGTAGCCCTCAGGTTGCGGATGAACGAGAGGGTCGCCATAGACCTCCGACGTCGATGCCAGGAGAAACGTGGCGCTCTTCGCCCGTGCGAGACCGAGCATGTTCATGGTTCCAAGCGTCCCGACCTTGAGCGTATGGATCGGGTTTGCGTCGTACTGGGGAGGCGACGCCGGTGAGGCGAAATGCAGGACGTAACGAACGTCGCCGCCGATGAAGACGCCGTGATTGACGTCCGCCTGGCGAAACTCGAAGTCCGGATTGCCCTGAAGGTGCCGCAGGTTGTCAGGCGAGCCGGTGATGAAATTGTCGAGGGCGAGCACCCGCAGGTCGCGCGCGAGCAACGCCTCGCACAGGTGCGACCCGATGAATCCCGCTCCGCCCGAAATGACCGCCCTGGGCTTATTCGCGGCCAATGCCGCGATACGTGAAACCCAGGCTTCTCATCAGTGTCGGGTCATAGATGTTGCGGCCGTCGACGATGACCGGACGGCGCATGAGCTGCTTGATGCGCGCCATGTCGAGCTGCCGGAACTCATTCCATTCCGTGACCAGGACCAGCGCGTCTGCGCCGGCGGCCACCGCGTACGCGTCCTTGAAATACTCGACCTCGGGCAGCAGCACCCTCGACCTCTCGACGGCGGCCGGATCATAGGCACGGACCTCGGCGCCGGCTGCGAGCAAGACCCTGGCGATATCGACGCTCGGCGCCTCTCGCATGTCGTCCGTGTTGGGCTTGAAGGCGAGGCCGAGCAGGCCGATCACACGTCCGTCGAGCTCTTCGAGGCACTGGCGCAGCTTGTCGATGACCAGCATGCGCTGGTCGCGGTTGATGTCCATCACTGCATGCAAGAGCTCGGGGTGATAGTCAAACCCTTCAGCGAACGCCGTCAGCGCAGCCACATCTTTGGGAAAACAGCTGCCACCCCATCCGATCCCCACATCGAGGTACAGCGGGCCGATGCGTTTGTCGAGACCCATCCCCTCCGCGACCAGCTTCGCGTCAGCGCCGACCCGCTCGCTGATCATCGCGATCTCATTGATGAAGGAGATGCGGGTGGCGAGGAACGCATTCGAGGCGTACTTCACCATCTCCGCCGTGTAGATGTTCGGCGTGATCAGGATCGGCGCCTCGAGCGGCGCGTAGAGCCTGGCGACCTTCTCCGCCGCGGCGCGGTCGTGGCTTCCGACCACGACGCGATCCGGGTGCATGAAGTCCTGGATCGCGGAGCCTTCGCGCAGGAACTCGGGGTTGGAGACAACCGCGGACTCATGGTCGGTACTTCGTTGCTTCAGCACCCGCGAAACCATGTCGCCGGTGAGAGGCGGAACCGTGGACTTGTTGACGACCACGAGAGGGCCGTCCATGGCGTCCGCAATCGAGCTCGCCGCGGACTCGACGTAGGAGAGGTCCGCTTCACCCCCCTCGCCCTCGGGGGTGCTGACGGCGATGATCGCGTACTCCGCACCCGGTATCGCGTCGAGATACGAGGTTGTGAACGTCAGGCGGCCCGCACCCGCGTTGCGCTCCACCAGCTCGTGAAGGCCGGGCTCATAGAAAGGGACCTGGTGCCTCTTGAGCTGCCCGATCTTGTCCTGGTCGATGTCGACCACGGTCACCTTGTTGCCCAGGTCGGCCAGGCATGCCGCAGTCGTCAACCCGACATAACCCGCGCCGATGACGGCGACCTTGCTCACGGCGGGCCGATTATCTCAATACGGATTCGTAGGCCGAGATGGTCTCGCGTGCCGTTGTCTCCCAGCTGAACTTGCGCGCCTGCTGCAGTCCGGCCCGCCTCCACCGCTCTGGCTCGCGGATCATCGCGGCCGCAGCCTCGCCAAGGGCCTTCCCATCACCGTCGTCGACGAGCATCCCGGCCGCGTCGACAACCTCCGGGATGCTGGAGTTCCGGAAAGCGGCCACGGGGCAGCCGCAGGCCATCGCCTCCAGGCACGGCAGGCCGAAGCCTTCGTACCGGCTCGGAAACGGCAGGCAGCTCGCCGCCGAATACAGATCGGCGAGCTCCTCGTCGTCCACCCGGCCCAGCTGAATGGCACCCGACATGCTGGGCGGCGCTTGACGCCCCGGAACTCCGGCGATGATGAGTTTCAGGTCGGGATGGACGATGCGGGCGGTCGTCCACGCGTCGAGCAGGGCGTGCGGATCCTTCCGTGCGTCCAGGGCGCCGACAAAGAGCAGGTACCGTCCGTCGACTTTCCACTTCTCCCTGACTCGTCCCGAGGCGCCAGGCCTCTGAGTGAAGACCGGGTCGGCCGCCTCGCGGATGACCCGGATCCTCGACCGGGAGGCAACGCGCAGACCGACGGCGTCTTCCGCCGTGGCGTTGGACACGGCGATCACCAGGTCGGCGCGCCGCAGCAGACGGAGGAACAGCATGTATCGGAAGCGCTCTCCCCGCATGCGCGGCCCTCCCCACGCCCACGGGATCAGATCATGGAGTGTGACCACGAGCGGGCAGGGAATGCTCCCGGGGAGGTGGAAATCGATGGCGTGGTAGACGTCCGGGCCGATCCTCTGGATATCGCTCGTGAGGGCGACGGCGTCTTCATATGCGGCGAACTGGCCATGACTGCGGCGGCGGCAGGCGGCCATCCTGTACTGACCCACCGGCAGCGCGGGAGCGTCGAAGTCGACGTCCAGCAGGAGGGTCAGGTTGGAATCGAATCCGGCCCTGATGAGCGCCTTGAGCAGACCTTTCGCGTAAGCCCCCACACCTCGGACCGCGCTGGGGCCCTGGAGCGGCCTCATGTCCAGCAGCACGGACGGGCGACCAGCTCCGCTCCGAGATGAGTTCACAAGCCTGGAGATCATAATTTGGCCGCCATGAACGAACTCGATCTCGTGATCGTCGGCGGATGCGGACACGTCGGCCTGCCTCTGGCCCTCTCGCTGGCGGAATGTGGCTACCGCGTCGGGATCAACGACATCGACGAGCAGAAAATCGCAGAGGTCCGGTCGGGACGCGTGCCCTTTCGGGAGGCGGGAGCTGACGCTCTGCTGACAGAGCTCCTACCTACCGGCCGCCTCGAGCTGTCGGCCGACCCCGCGATGCTCAGGCGCACAAGGACGGTGATCCTCGTCATCGGCACCCCGATCGACGAGTTCATGAACCCATCGGTGCGCATCTTCGAGAAGGTCCTCGACGACTTGACGCCGCACGTCCAGAACGGCTCGCTCATCGTTCTGCGGTCGACCGTCTATCCGGGCACGAGCGAGACCGTGGAGCGACGCCTTCGCGCCGCGGGCATCGCGGCCGACGTCGCCTTCTGCCCCGAGCGGATCGCCGAAGGACACGCGCTCGAAGAGCTGCGTACGCTGCCGCAGCTGGTGGGCGTCAACTCGGACGCCGCCTTCGCCAAGGCTCGCGAGCTGTTCGAGCGGATGGGCGTCGCGTCGGTGGTCCGCACCACGCCGCTCGAGGCTGAGCTGGCCAAGCTGCTCACCAACACCTGGCGGTACATGAAGTTTGCGATCGCCAACCAGTTCTTCCAGATCGTCAACCGTTCCGGACTCGACTACAACCGCGTGTTGAACGCGATCCGCCAGGACTATCCGCGCGCGGCCGACCTGCCGGGACCGGGCTTCGCGGCCGGCCCATGCCTGCTGAAAGACACGATGCAGCTCTCGGCCTTCACGGCCGATCACTTTCCGATGGGGCAGGCCGCGATGCAGGTCAACGAGGGACTTCCCGGCTATATCGTCGACACGCTCAACTCGCGGCGCCCGCTGCTCGGGAGGACTGTCGGGATCCTGGGCATGGCGTTCAAGGGCGAGTCCGACGACCCGCGGGCGTCGCTCAGCTACAAGCTGCGCAAGCTGGCCCAGTTCAAGGGCGCCAAGGTGATGTGCACGGACCCCTACGTTCCTGATCCGAGCTTCGAGCCGCTGGACAAGGTGCTGCAAGACTCCGAGGTGATCGTCGTCGGCGCCCCGCATCGCGTCTATCGCGGACTGGAGCTGGACGGCCGCGAGGTGGTGGACATCTGGGGGATTACCGGCCCCATTCGGCTCTGAAAGTCCTCGTCACCGGCGCATCCGGCTTCATCTGCGGCTACCTCGTCGCCGACCTTCTGCGCGCAGGCCACGAGGTCGTCGGCATCGACAACTTCAGCAAGTACGGCCCGGTCAGGCGGACCTACGACAACGATCCGCGCTACCGACTGGTCGAAGGCGACGCCAAGGATGCAGAGCTGCTGACGGAGCTGGCCGCCGACTGTGACCAGGTCGTCGCCGGTGCCGCGATGATCGGCGGCATCTCGTACTTCCACGAATTCGCGTACGACCTGCTGGCGGAGAACGAGCGGATCTGCGCCGCCACATTTGACGCTGCGTTGAGCGCGTTCCGCCTGGGGGCGCTGCGCAAGATCACCGTCGTCTCGAGCAGCATGGTGTTCGAGTCAACGTCGGTCTTTCCCACGCCCGAAGGCGCCCAGCTGACGAGTCCTCCACCGCGCTCGACCTATGGTTTCCAGAAGCTCGCCACCGAATACTTCGCTCGTGGCGCGCATGAGCAATACGGGCTGCCGTTCACGATCCTGCGACCGTTCAACTGCGTCGGCATCGGTGAAAGACGTGCCTTGCGCGACCACGACGTCATGAGCGGGAACGTCAAGCTCGCCATGAGCCACGTCGTGCCTGACCTCGTGCAGAAGGTGCTCAAGGGGCAGGATCCGCTGCACATCCTCGGCGACGGCAGCCAGGTGCGGCACTACACGTACGGTGGCGACCTCGCTCACGGCATCCGTCTCGCGATTGAGTCCGATCGTGCGCTGAACGAGGACTTCAACCTTTCGACCGCCCGCTCGACCACGGTGCGCGAGCTGGCCGAGATGATCTGGCGCAAAGTGCACGGGCCTGACAAGCCACTTCGCTTCATATCCGACACGCCCTACGAGCACGATGTGCAGATGCGAGTCCCGGACGTGCGCAAGGCGCGCGAGGTGCTCGGCTTCGAGGCGTCAACGTCCCTCGAGGATGTGCTGGACGAGGTCATTCCGTGGATCCGAGAAGAGATAGCCGCAGGCAAAATCTGAGCGACGAGACCCCGGCGCTCAGCGTCGTGATCCCCGTCTACAACGAGGGCGAGAACGTGGTTCAGACCCTGCGCGGTGTCGTCGAGCGCACACGGACCCGACCGCTCGAAGTTCTGGTCGTGCACGACTTC